>Ga0181538_10000062_pt1 | contig 102964 bp, 86 predicted proteins | sample PEATcosm2014_Bin_40_FD_119773 | JGI IMG/M metagenome (GOLD analysis project Ga0181538, IMG submission 119773) | Peatland microbial communities from MTU Mesocosm Facility, Houghton, MI, USA - PEATcosm2014_Bin23_30_metaG | ecosystem: Environmental > Terrestrial > Soil > Wetlands > Peat | place... | reverse complement strand
GAGACTTGTGACCTTCAGCGTCTCAACATACTGGCCTATCTCTCAGCGGCGATTGCCTGCCATCGCAGCCATCGCCCGGCCGCTTCACTACTGCACCGTTAACCCCGACTGAACTGTTACGTCTCTTCATACAGATTCACAACCCCCTCGAGATTGCTGGTCCAACAGATGTATCCGACCGCGAATTTTTCGCCGTTGTATTTCGCGCGAACCGGAGGCGCTTCGAAGCGCGGCTCCTGCTCGGCGAGGAACCCGCCCAATCGCCGCGCGGCATCGAGAGTTGCCGGATTTCGCGTGAGTTTGTAGTATTCCACCAGGCCGACCAGCAGCCGTCCCTGGCCCCAGAGCAGCGCCATGGTATCGTCATCCACTTCGCGCGGATTGAGAAGCGCCCCGAAATGGCCGTCCGCCTTCTGGAACGACATCACGCCGGCCACCGTGCGATCGAGCGCGGCGGATTTCATGCCCGCTGCCGCGGCAATCGACAGCGCTTCGATGTATCGGCCGGAAAGATCGCCGCTGAAATTGGTGAAGCGGCGGCCGTAGAGCGGAATCACGTCGGCGATCACGAAATTCTCGTCATAGCGCGGAGCGTCTCCGTGGAGAATGCGATTCATGGTCAGTTCCAGGCGCGAGGAAAGGTCGCCGCAGACGGCGGGCGCCGCCCAAAGCAACAGAATCGAGAGCCGCATGGACCCTGATTATAGCTGCCAGCTTGGTAGGACGCCGCTATTCCTCGTTCAGGCGCGCCAGGAGTTCGCGCGCATGGAAAGGTATGAGGCCGTGCCGTGTTTCGATGTTCGTCAAATCGTTGCTCCGAACCAGGTCGCCCTTGACGAAGCGATAGGTTGTCCTGTCCTCGGGGTCCATCTGAATGATATGGCGCACGCCCAGTTCTTCGTATTCGCGGAACCGGCGCAAGGTGTCGACGAGCCTATCTTCGGGCGATGAGATCTCCACAATCAACAAAGGAGGATCAAGCACCACCCTTTCGGGTTTGCCGGAATGGCCGTTCCATTACGAGCACATCCGGGACGCGGTATCTTGTCTGCGCGATTCGCGTCCGGCATTCAGGGCGCACCGCGATCTGGAGGGTCTTCTCGAATGCCGCCAGGTGAACGATCAGAATTTTCTGAAGCGCGCTATGTCCCGGTGTGCCGCCCTTTCGCTCCACAACGATGCCATCCAGGTATTCGCGATCGCCGTCCGGATAGCTCGCCGATAAATATTCGTCAACGGAAACCAGGGGGAAATTTGGCGCGGCAGCCATACGATCAGTTTACCCCTCTCCGCCCAAACCCGCTCCGCCAGACGATGAACGGCGCGGCGAGCAGGCTGGTTTGTGAGAAGAAGGTCAGCACTGCTTCCATCACCATCGCGCTCTCCGAAGGGGCAATGCGCAACTGAAAAGCGAACCGCTCAAGCTGTGAATAGGTACGGAAAATGATGGCGATCCTTACGAATTGGAACGCCACCAGAACTGAGAGGCAAACGAAGAGCAAGGTCAATGGAACTTCCCACGACTGCGACCGGCCACTCCCAATGCCAGTAAGCGGCTCAAGGCTTTCCAATCCGGCCCGATGATGCCGGCCACGGAAGCGACAAAGGCAATTAAGGCAGCCTTTTGGATGCCCATATCGACTCAGCCTACTTCGCCTGCGCCAGCATCGCGGCGGCGTTGCGCGCTGCCTGGGAATCCGGAAAGCGCCGCTGCAGTTCCTGGAATACCTTTTCCGCATCGTTCCGCTTGCGTTCTTTGAGCGCAACCGCAACTTGGGCCAGCATCGCCTCGGGCTGGCGACGGCCATCGGGAAATGCCTTCAGAAACAAACTCAATTTCTTGCGGGCGTCGCCTGTCTTCCCGTCACGAAAGTCATTGATAGCAATTCCGAGCGTGAGATCCTCGCGCAGGTCCTCATCTTCCTTTGCCAAATCGCTCTTCAGCGCGTCACGATAATAATCGCTGCTAAGTTGGAACGCGTGCCGATCGGCATAAAACTGACCGATGCGATGCAGCGCCTTCCCGTTTTTCGCATCATGCTCCAGGATATTGAATTCGTTCCTGACTTCTCCGTAGTCCGATGGCAATTGCCCCAGCAAACCGCCAATTTCGAAGGAATTCGCGAACCCTTCGTGTTTTTGCACCGCGCGTCCCCAAGGATCGGCAATCACGATGGTGGGAATCCCGTGGACGAAATAGCGGTCCTCAACACTCTTTTCGCGATCCACGTCCACTTTAACGAACACATAGCGATCCGCAAGCGAATTTACCTTTTCGTCCGTCCAGACTTCCGCGTCCATGCGGCGGCACGGCCCGCACCAGCTCGCCCAAAAATCAAGCAGCAGCGGTCGGGCCAGTGCCTTCGACAACACGAGGCCATCGTCGAAATGCAATTGCCATGAGATTTCCTTGGCGGCGCCGGTTGCCGTACTGGCGGCGGCAAGCAGCAGGAAAACGGGAGTAAGACTCCGCATAACGATATAGTCCGTCTTCTAATTTCGCGATGCAACCGGGTTACTCGGTAGCGAGGCCCAGAATAGACGCTTACTCCCCTGGCCGCAATGTCTCCAGCGCGGTCGCGATGTGAAAACTTAGCTCCCCGTGCGCCTGCCGCAGCGCCGCTTCTACCTCGTCCGCCGATTCCCCGCACGCGAAGAGGAAACCCAGATAGCTCGCACCCTCCGGCAGCGGCACGAGTCTTTGACCTTCCGTTGCCGTGATGACCACATCCTCGATTCCTGCGACGGCCTTCGCCCGCTCCACGCCCTCGACGCTTTCGTAGATGCCGCCCTTCGGGATGGGAATCATCATCACGCCCGAGGCGGCGTGGGCCAACCTCACCTCTGACACGTCTTCTCCGAGAGCGTGGCGCAAAACCAGCTCTTCGAGCGTCATTCCGCCCTCGAATCGCAGCGCCCGCGCGCAGAGGCCGCCGATGGGCCGCGCATGCATCTCGAGCATCCACGCACCTTCCGCATTGTGCCGCAGTTCCGCGTGCACCGGGCCATGGCGGAATCCCAGCGCGCGCGCGGCCCGCGCCGCGGCATCGAGCAGTTCGCGCTGTACCTCCGCCCGCTCGCGCGAGGGCGTGACGTAAATTGTCTCTTCGAAGAACGGGCCTTCGAGCGGATCGGGCTTGTCGAAAATCGCCAGTGCCTGAAACCGTCCGTCCGTGACGATGCCTTCCACGGCGAACTCGCGCCCGGGAATGTACCCCTCCACTTGGAGAAACCGTTCGCCGATCTTGCCGATGCGCCGGAATGCCGCCTGGAATTCCTCGCCATTGTCGGCGCGGATCACGCCGCGACTGGCCGACAACCCCAGCGGCTTGAGGACGCACGGATATTGCGCCCGCGCCGCCAGCGCGGCGGCATCGTCATCCAGCGCCGCGCGGAAAAACCACGGCGTGCGCATGCCTGCCGCTTGGTAAAGCTGGCGCGCCAGGAACTTGTCGCGGCACGCGCGAGCCGCGGCCGGCGGATGGAACGGCACTGCGAACATTTCAGCGGCCACCGCCGCCGCTTCCGCGGGACCGTCTCCCACCGCCGCCACGCCGTCGAAATGCATCCCCCGCAGACCCTCCACGGTGGCTGCCATGCGGCGATCGAACTTCACGGGCAGAGCGCCGTCGCCCCAAGGATCGTCCATGCGCAGGCAGCGGTCGGTAGCCAGCGCGATGTCGATTACTAGGCGCGCGCCGGCGCTCGCGAACTCGCGAATCTGGTATCCCGTGGTGGCCGCGAACAGTAAGAGTCGTTTAGGCACTGCTATCGTAGTGTATGTGAAAGCACTGGTAAAAAGCAGGCGCGATCAGGGGCTCTGGCTGGAAGACATCGAAGTCCCGCAGATCGGAATCAGCGACGTCCTGATTAAGGTATTGCGCACCGGTATCTGCGGCACCGACGTCCACATCTACAAGTGGGACGCCTGGGCGCAGGAGACCATCCCCATTCCCATGGCCGTTGGGCACGAGTTTGTCGGCAGGATCGTTGCAGTGGGCTCGAATGTTTCCGACTTCTTTCCCGGCGACCTTGTCAGCGGCGAGGGCCACGTGGTTTGCGGCCGCTGCCGCAACTGTTTCGCGGGCCGCCGCCATCTGTGCGCGCATTCGATGGGCGTGGGCGTGAACCGCCCCGGTGCGTTCGCGGAATACATCGCGCTGCCGATGACGAACATCTGGCGGCATCACGAGGGCGTCCCGCTCGATGTAGCGGCGATTTTCGATCCGTTCGGCAATGCCGTGCATACCGCGCTCTCGTTTCCGGTACTGGGCGAGGACGTGCTGATTACCGGCGCCGGCCCGATTGGCATCATGGCGGCGGGAGTCGCGGTGCACGCCGGCGCGCGCTATACGGTGATTACCGACCTCAATCCCTACCGGCTGGAACTCGCCCGCAAAATGGGCGTGACGCGCGCCGTGAACGTGCGCGAGACCAAGCTCGCGGACCTGCAGAAAGAGCTCGGGATGAGCGAGGGCTTCGACGTGGGGCTCGAGATGTCCGGCAGTCCCGCGGGATTCCGCGACATGATCGCGAACATGAGCCACGGCGCGAGAATCGCTATGCTGGGAATCCCTTCGGAGGAGATGGCCATCGACTGGCGCGCGGTAATCTTCCACATGCTCACCATCAAGGGCATCTACGGCCGCGAAATGTATGAGACGTGGTACAAGATGACGGTGATGCTGCAATCCGGACTCGACATCAGTCCTGTGATCACGCACCGCTTTCACTACACGGAATTCCACAAGGGGTTCGAGGCGATGATGTCCGGCAATTCCGGGAAAGTAGTACTGAGCTGGGAATAACTATTGCTTCAGCTCACGGATAGCGGCATCCAACACAGTGTCGCGGCCGGCGCGGAAATCCTCAATCGTGGGGCGCACGAGGATATTCGGCTGGATGCCGACACCCACGAATTCCCTGCCATCGGGATAGCGGTCGTGCTTTGTGCAAACGCGCGCCGATCCGCCGCCAGGCAAAGGAAACGAAAGCGGCTGACCGGTGCTGCCCCCGGTGGGTTCGCCGACGATCTTGCCGCGCTTCATGGCGTCGAAAACTACTGCGAAATCTTCCGCCGCCGAATAAGTGTGCGCGTTGGTCAGCACCACGACCGGCTTACGATAAGGGTCCGGACCATGTGGCGATTGCACGCTCGCCGGCTGGCCGTACCACTTTTCCGGCATTCCCCACGCGCGATACGACGGCTTGTAGTCCCGCGTCCGCCATTGCGAACCGGAAAAGGGTCGATCCGTCAGATAGCCGAGAATCGACCAGCCGATGTTGCTGCTCCCGCCGCCATTATTGCGGACATCCAGGATCAACGCGTCAGCCTTGCGGATTTCCGCGAATGCGCCGTCGAAATCGCCAACCAAGGCATTGTCGCTGAAAGTGCGAAGCGCCACGTAGGCGATATTCCCGGCGAGCACCTTATACTCGAATCGCTTCCACGGCGTCCGGGGGAGCTTATTCGAGTCGGCTTGGCTCAAGCGCGGCAGAGTGACCTCCACGACCGTGCCCTCAGCGCTTCTCAGGGTCAGGGCGACGGGCTTCGCCACTAATCCTCCGAGCAGCGAATTCTCGAACGTTCTGGCGTCGAGGTCTTGTTTGGTGGATGCTCCGATCCGCGGCGCGATGTTCTTCTCGCCATACTCGCGGACCGGCACGCCATCCACCGCGATAATCTCCACCCCGTGGACCACACCGCGATCCTTCAGGGCGGGATCGCGGCCTTCGTTGACGAATACGCGGTCTTCCACCAGCGCGGTGGTTATGGCCGGCCATCCGGAAAGATTCGCCACCTCGCGCGGCGGGATGACGCCGGTATGACCATCGTGGAGCTGCGCATAAAACTCGCCGAGCACGCGGTAATACTCGGCCGTGCTTTTGGTCGCCACAACCTTAGGCAGGTAGGCAAAGTACTGCGCATCCCAATCGAGACCGGGGCAGTTGGCAAAGAACGCGAAATTGAATTTCGCTTCCGACCATAGCCGCGACAACCCCGCGATCTTCTCCGCCTCCGGCAGGTCTTCGCGATATGGCGTATTCCACACGGAGCTGTTCCAGAGGAGCTGAGCCGGCCGTTCCTTGGCCTTCAGATCGCCGACCAGCTTCTGAAAATCCGTGTCTCCACGGATAGACTTGAAGTCGTCATCCTGCTCGAGGCTTACGGACGAGAGCGATCCCGTAGCGGCGGCATCGTGCAGAATGCCGAGGGCGCGCTCCTTGTTGCCGGCAAGCGCATAGTTGCAGGCGAGATTGTAGAGCACCTCGGTCAGATCGTCGGACTCCTGCAATTCCGGCCGCTGGCGCAGCTCTTCCAGTATGGCGATCGCCTTAGCGTACTCCTTGCGGGCATACAGATCGGTTGCCTCGGCGTTGCGGGGCTGATAGTATGCGTGGAACGATTCCTGTCCGAAACACGGCAGTACGAGCAGGACCAAAAGGAAACAGAGGCGCGGTCTCATGGTCTGTCGCAGACCATCATATCCACTTCTCTGTTTGTTCGGAAGGGGTCTGGCTATTCCGGGATTTCGTAGTGCTGTAGAATCTCGCCCCAGCGATTTTGCGCTTTGAGAAGCAGTTCCACCACTTCACGCACCGCGCCCTCGCCGCCCGCGGCCGTTGTCACGTAGTGCGCCATCTTCTTCACCTCGGGGCGCGCATTCGCGGTAGCGATCGCCAGGCCGACGCGATTCATGATCACCACGTCGGTAAAGTCGTCGCCGATATAGGCCACTTCGCTGGAGTCGATCTTCTCCTTGGCGAGAATCTCTTCGAGAATGGGAATCTTCTCGATGTGGCCCTGGTAGATGTAGGACATCTTGACCTGCCGCGCGCGCTCGACGGTAGCCGGCGATTGGCGTCCGCTGATCACGCCCGTCTTGATGCCCTTCCAACTCAGCCATTGCAGGGCGATACCGTCCTGCGAATCGAAGCCTTTGGTCTCCACCATCTTGCCTTCGGGATCGGGCACGTTGTAAAGCCTGCCGTTGGTGAGGACGCCGTCCACGTCCATCAGCAGCAGCTTGGCGCGGGCAGCGGCTTCCAGAACTTTGGCGTCCATCGTTATACCGTGTAAGTGCTCGACGAGACGCTGCCGCCCTTGCCGGTCCAGTTGGTGTGGAAGAACTTTCCGCGCGGCTGGTCGATGCGTTCGTAGGTGTGGGCGCCGAAATAATCGCGCTGTGCCTGGAGGAGGTTGGCGGGCAGGCGCTCACTGCGGAAGCCATCGAAGAATGCCAGCGCGGTGGTGAACGCCGGCACTGGAACGCCGGCCGATACCGCCTGCGCCACCACGCGCCGCCAAGAAGGCTGGCAGCGCTCCACCACGCCGGTGAAGTACGGATCGAGCAGCAGATTGCCGAGCGCGGGATTGTTGTCGAACGCTTCCTTGATCTTGCCGAGGAATGCCGATCGGATGATGCACCCGGCGCGCCAGACCATGGCAATCCCGCCGTAGTTCAGATTCCAGTGGTACTCCTTGGCCGCCTCGCGCAGCAGCATGAAACCCTGCGCGTATGAGACAAGCTTCGACGCCAGCAGCGCCTGGCGAATATCCTCGACGAAGGCCTTGCGGTCGCCATCGAATTGGAATTTCGGGCCGGCAAGAATCTTGGAGGCGTTCGCGCGCTCTTCTTTCATGGCGCTCAGGCAGCGGGCGTAGACCGCTTCGCCGATCAGCGTGACCGGCATGCCGAGATCGAGCGAGCTGACGCTGGTCCATTTGCCGGTGCCCTTCTGGCCGGCGGTGTCGAGGATCTTATCGACCACGTACTCGCCCTTTTCGTCCTTGTACGCCAGAATGTCGCGGGTAATTTCGATGAGGTAACTGTCGAGTTCGCCTTTGTTCCACTCGGCGAGGACGCCGTTCATCTCCACGTTGCTCATGCCGAGCCCTTCCTTGAGGAGCTGGTAGGCCTCGCAGATGAGCTGCATGTCGCCGTATTCGATGCCGTTGTGCACCATCTTCACGTAATGGCCGGCGCCGTCTTCGCCCATCCAGTCGCAGCAGGGCTCGCCGGCGGGAGTGCGGGCGCAGATCGCCTGGAAGATGTCCTTCACCAGCGGCCAGGCTGCGGGGCTTCCGCCGGGCATCATCGACGGGCCGTGACGCGCGCCCTCTTCACCACCCGAAACGCCCGTTCCGACGTACAGCAGGCCTTTGCCTTCGAGGTATTTGGTGCGGCGGATGGTATCCGGAAAGTGCGAATTGCCGCCATCGATGATGACGTCGCCGGGTTTGAGGTGAGGCAGAATCAGCTCGATGAACTCATCCACCGCGCCGCCAGCTTTGACCATCAGCATGACCTTGCGAGGCCGCTTGAGCAAGCTCGCCATCTCTTCGATGGAGTGCGCGCCGATGACGTTGGCGTGGCCCTTGGCGGCTTCGTTCAGAAAGTCGTCGACTTTGGAAACGGTGCGATTGAAGGCGACCACTTTGTACCCGTGGTCGGCCATGTTGAGGATGAGATTCTGGCCCATGACGGCCAGTCCGATTAAGGCAATGTCGGCAGTAGGTTCCATGATGTGAGCTCGCGGGAAGTTCCGTTATAGCACGTGGCTAAGGGGTGCTCAAACCGGGGGCTTGGCGCTCAAAATGTCTATGGAACGAAAGGGAAATGGCGTATCCTTTCTTTAGGCGAGTCGTTAACGAAAGGATTTTTGTGGCTCAGAGGCCGAATGCGACGGGCCGCCTTGGTCGTTATATCGTAACCCGATACGGGGACGAGTCCGTGCGCGCCTTCGTCCCGCCTCCGCTCCCGCCGGCGCCGCCGATTCGAATCGAGACCTCACGGCAGTCTCGAACTACGCGTCGAGCCCGACGCGGTGAATTGAGGATGGCGTCTAGCTGGTGCCAGGAGCGGTCTTTTAAACCGCCGATGCTCTGCCCGGGGCATGGGGTCCGGAACCCCCGCCCTCCTCTCGAAATCATACAACTATGCCGCTAATCAGGAATGATATTCCGCGACCGCTGGTCCCGCCGCTCAAGATCCATTTGCGAAAGAACCAGAACGATTCGGCCTGTGGAGTGGCGTCTTTCGACAGCGCAACCACCGACGTACCCGAAGAGGTCGCCTGCGAACGATGCAAAGCGATTCTCAGAAAGTAATAGTGCGGCATGGTAGACTGCCCCGATGGCGCATGCTGAACTAGCATTATGGCTCGTGTTCTTTGCCGTCCTCATCCTTGGAATCGGAATCATCCAGGAGCTGAAAGAGATCGCCAAGCAACTCCGCGAGATCGGAATGGAACTTCATCATATGAAGGGGCACGCGGAGACAATTTCGCATACCTTACTGAACCGTTAGAGGGCGTTCCGCTGGCGTAGAATCTGTGGCCGATTCCCTCAAAGTTCCCGAGGACCAATTTAAGGCCGTTATGCGCGCGCTCCTGAACACGCCGCCGATGCCTGCCGGACATATCGCGCAAGCGCCAGTCGAAAGCGAAGAAGCGGGCCGATGGCCCAATTTTACCGCACCCTGCAAACCTGGGCTTCGGTGATCCTGTTGCGGCGGGCTATAACGGAAGGCCGTTCGGAATCAACGCTGGCACTGACAACCTCTACGGCATCCTACACTCAGACTGTGTGGCGTTCGGCGAATTAATGCTGCGATCGGGATCATGGATCAGGAATTCCGGAACGGAATAGGCATAAGGAGCCGGCATGACTGTTACTGTATGAGTTTCGCACGTCGCTCCCTGCTACGAACTTGAGGTAAACGCTCGGCGATCGAGTTTCGTCAGGTAAGAGGGTGCTCCGTGAAGTGTCATCTACTCTCGCTAATCGCCTTCGCTCCCATTCTCGTAGCCCAGGACTCGCGTTCCCGGCCGATGTTCGAAGTGGCCTCGATCAAGGAGTGCAAGCCGGGCGATCAGCCTCCGCCCTCGACGAGTTCGCCGGGTAGATTGAGCTTGGCGTGCGCGCAGTTGTCGCGCCTGATCTCCAATGCTTACGGGGTCTACGCCACGGGCACATACGACCCCATGGATTTCGTCCCGCCCCCTGTCGAAGGCCCCAGTTGGATCAACTCGGCCCGGTATACGATCGATGCCAAAGCGGAAACTCCGGCAAGCGCGGCCATGATGCGCGGACCCATGATGCAGTCGCTGCTCGAGGAGCGTTTCCAATTGAAGCTTCGCCGCGAGATTCGCGAGGTTCCGGTGTACTTTATGACCGTGGCGAGAGATGGCTTGAAGGTGCAGCCCACGAAAGAGGGCACTTGTAATCCCGTCGACCCGACGGATCTGTCGCAGTCTTACGACTCGCCATCGGGCGGCAAGCCCTGGTGTACGCTACCGAGAAATACCAGGACAGCGCATTCGAAGATCTTTGACGTGCCGGGCGTGCGTCTGGATGTGTTCTTCAAGATCGTGGTTCCCGGCCGTCCGGTGATCGATCGGACCGGCCTGACGGGAGCTTACGACGTCCGCCTGGAGGTGGAGGACACGATTCCCGGTTCCCCTCGGCCCGATGGCGCGGCCGCCGACCCGCCCGGCACCTCGATTGTGACGACAATCCGCAAGCAGCTCGGGCTTGAGCTCACGCCGGGTAAAGGGCCGCACGAATTTCTGGTCGTCGATCGGATCGAGCGCCCTTCGGCGAATTAACGCTGCGCCGGCGCACCGCCCGCGGAGGTGCGGCCGGATGACGGCGGCGCAGCGAGCGACAACGCCATGGCAGCCCAACCGGTGCCCGCCGCGGAGATGAACTGGTCCACACCGTGCGGGAAGCCGCTATCGAAATACGGCTGGAATCCCGCCGCCCGCGACCGCACGTGCCACGATCCGTCGGCGAGTTGGGTACGCAGCAGATATTGCACGCCGCGCTGATAAGCGGGATCGGAAACAGCAAGCCCGGAACTTTCGAGGGCGATCATCGCGAGGCCAGTGGTGTACGCGGTGCTCTCCATAGTGGAGAGGTCGGACCATCCACCGTCCGCGCGCTGCACTGCCGCCAATTCACTGCGGGCCTTGGCGATCGCCTCCTTGCTCTGGCCGCCCCACGCCATCCCGAGCAGTCGCCACGCCAGGTCGTAATTCGTCTTCGGCCGGAAACCGGCGATCCACCCGGCGGCAAGCTGGATCGATCGGGCATACACCGGCTTATCGACGAGCGGCGCGTAGAGTTGCAGCGCGCGCATGGACAGCACGGTCTGATCGATCTGGTCCGCGCATAACGGCGGACGGGCTTCCGGACCGGTGGCCCAATGTCCGTCTGCCATCTGGTGAGTCTGGATGAACATAGCTGCGGCGTCAGTATTGAGGTCCGGCTTCTGGCCTTCGGCCTGGAGGCCGATGAGCGCGTAGGCGAGAATCACCGGGTTTACGGTGATTCCCACGACAAGTGTGCCCTGATGCAGCAGTTCGCTGCCGCCTCCCAGCGCGGCAAGATTGGCGCGCACCTGTTGCGAGGCGATCCTCTCATCCATGCGAAATCCGGCTTTCCGCGCCGTGGCCACTGTCATCGCCGCGAGGCTGTTGTTGTGGCAGGAGAAACAGCCGGTCTTGGGCATGAAGTTGGCATCGCCGCGCTGGAGAGCGGCCAGGCTGGCCGCTACCGCGGACTGGATGGTGTTGCCCTCGCGCATCGCCGCGGGCTTGGGCAGGGTGTCCGCGCCGCTCGGCGCGCCCGCCTTTTCGAGCACTTCTACCGCCGCGGTATGGCCATGAAATTTGGCCAGATCGAGTGCCGTCAATCCCGAATCGCCCGAGTTCCGGTGCGCGCTCTTGGCATTCAGGTCGACGTTCTTGGCCAACAGCATGCGAATCTGCTCCAGCCGGGGCTGATCGGAAACGGCGGCGTACATCAGCGCCGTCCGGCCCAGGGGGTCGGCCGCATTCACATCGGCGCCGCGATCGAGCATCATTTTCGTGAACGTAGGATTCTCAAGGACGACCACGAACTGCAGCCCGATGGTGTATTGCAGCGGCTCGATCTTTCGTGCCAGCAGCAGATCGACGCATTTCATGCAGTCCGCCCCGGCCGCATTGCCGATGGCCGTTCCGGCTTCCTTCGGCTCAGCGCCCTTTTCGAGCAGTGCTTCCATGCTGTCCGCGTCGCCGGCAAGCGATGCCTCCAGCAGCGGCGACGATTCGGCGCCGGGGTTCGACGTCGGATTGGGATTCGCGCCGTGTTCGAGCAGCAATTTCACGGTCGCCGAGTTGCCGGGCCGGCTGGCTGCCACCGTCAATGGCGTTCGCGCGTCGTCGGACTTGGCATTCACCTCCGCACCGCGCGCCAGGAGGGTTTTGGTTTTCTCCAGGTCGAGCGCGGCCCACATGAGCGCGGTGGCGCCGGCGTCGTTATGCCGGTTCGGGTCTGCGCCGAGCTTGATCAGACGCTCGATGGTCGCGGCGTCGGTGTACAGCACGGCGTACATGAACGGCGTGGAGCCTTCGGGTCCTCGAGCGTTGAGGAGCTTGGGGTCGGCAGTTACCGCACTGAGAAACGCTTGCCGGTCGGTACGCAGCGTGTTCACCAACGAAATGGCCTTCGGATCGAGCGGCGGCAGTTCGAGTTCGTTGGCCAGCGCGTCAGGCCATGCGGCGCCCTGCTCGATCCAGGCTTTGACGATTTGGATCTGTTCCGGTTTCAACGGTCCCGTGGGCGGCATCTGCAAGCCGAAATCGTTGCCGACCAGGCGCTGATAGAGGAAGCTGTTCTCGAGACTCCCCGGCATTACCCTCCGCGTGCCCGGTTTCATCACCGAGCTCCGGCGATCGAGCCGCAGGCCGTTATTCTGCCTGGCGGGGCCGTGACAGCCGAAGCAGTTCTGGCGGAATATGGGCTGCACATCGCGCGCGAAATTGACTTTCGCAGGCTGAGAAAAGAGAAGCGGCGCCAGGCACAGACTGGCGCCGGCAGCGGCTAGCATTCGGATCATTCTCGCCCTCCAGGCAGGTCCCCAACCTCCCCATTCCGATTGAGGTTGGTCGAGTATACCCCGGAATGGCCGCGGTTGGCTAGGTCAAGTCTACAAAGGCACTCGCAAAATTAATTGTTCCGCACGAAAGGCACCGCTCCCTTGCATTGCGGTCGCGGCTCAGTAACCGCCGCAAGGGAGCCGGAATTTTGCAAGTGCCTCTACAGTACCAATTCGTTCCGCGTCAGCTTGGAGAATGCCTCTTCCACCCATGTCGAGGGCAGGTCGTGCACGGCGCAGCGCATGCGTTCCTGCCACCAGTTGGAGATCTCGCGCAGGTCGTCGGCTTTGTATCGCTGCTCCACCAGGGTGAAGCTGCCGCGCGAATAGAGGGCTACGTCCACGGGGAAATCCACATCGGCGGCGCACAGGCGCGTGGCGTCGAAAGCCAACAGGCCCACCTTGAACGCGTACAACATGGAATCGGCGCGGGTGAGCGATCGCTCGAGAATCGGTTTGCCGAATCCCGATGCGCCGATGATCTGGTACGGAGTGTCGGGACCGATCTCCACCCAGTTTCCCTCGGGGTAGACCAGAAAAAGCCGGTGGGCCGAATCGCCGGACATCTGCCCGCCGATGATCGAGAACAAGTCGAATCTCAGTCCTGCTTGCCGGAGCGCATCGGCATCGTCGCGGGCGACGCGGCGCACTTGTTCGGCGTAAAGATTCACGGTGCGGTAGAGGCGCTCACGCGCGGTAGTCTCGCGCGCGAAGCTTTCCTCGAAATAGAACAGCGCCTTGTCGCGCAACGAGCGCAGGCCGGAATGCAGCACGAAGAAGGCGAATCCCGGACCCTGATAACTGGCCGATTTCCGCGCCACGGAACATTCAGTGCCCGCCACCAATCTCGTGTCGGAGATGGCGACTAACCCTTCATCAACGGTGATCCCCAGGCAAAACGTCATGAATTTATCCCTGCATCCCCTGATCGAGCCGCGGACGCACTCCACAATTGTACTGGAACCTCACCCGTACTCGTGGCCCTGTCATTCCACTTCCGCCGATGGCATCATCGATTTGCGGCCCAAGAGCTCACGCTCCTCTACGACAGATTTCTCCGGTTCCGACAGCTTGGAGATCCATGGGCCGCATAATCTCATATTTCCTGGCCGTTCGCTCCCACTCCCATGGCAACTTTCTGGGCGAAGAAATCCCCGCGGATGCATTCGTCGATGGTATTCATACGGAGCTGCAGGCCATCGAAAAACTCGTGCAATCCCGATTGCAGAATGGATTCCACCTGGGCGTAGTCCAGTTCCGAGCGCAAAAGGCCGAGGCGCTGCTCGGTGGAGCAGGAGAACGCACCCAACCGCGTGCCCGTGATGGCGTGCAGGGAATTATCGGCCAAGCCGATGCAATACCGCACGGCCCGCGGAAACTCGCCGTCGAGCAGCAGGAATTCCACCACCCGCTCCGGCGAAATGCGCCCGAAGCGCTTGCGGTACATTTCGAATCCGCTCACGGATTTCAGCACCGCGCTCCATTGAATTTCATCGTACGGCGTGCCCACGTCGCTGATCGACGGCAGGAGGATGAAATACTTTACGTCGAGAATGCGGGTGGTCTTATCGGCGCGTTCGAGCGAGGTGCCCAGACGAACGAAGTGCCAGGCTTCGTTGTGGCTCATAGTGGCGTGGTGAATGCCCTGGAACAGGTGGCACGCCATGCGGACTTCCCGGCAGAAATTTGGCAAGCCCTCGTCGAGCTGCTTGCGGCTCTCCATGGCGATCAGCAGATACAGGCTGTTGATCTGCTCCCACATCTCCGACGAGATGGTCTCGCGCACCGAGCGAGCATTTTCGCGCGCCGCTGTGACGCACGAATAAATAGAGTCGGGATTGCTTTGATCGAAGGCCAGGAACTGCACCACGTTGGCCATGGTCGCCTCGCCGTACCGTTGCTGAAACGCCGCTTCATCGCCGGTGGTGGCGACGATGGGCTGCCACTGCTGGCCGAACTCGCCGGGCAGATCGAGCATGAGATTCTGGTTGACGTCGATAAACCGCGCGACATTTTCGGCGCGCTCGATGTAGCGGCCCATCCAATAGACGGCGTCCGCCACACGGCTGAGAAGCGGGCGGGGGGGATAAGCATTTGTCATTGCTGTTGCTCCTGCCGCTGGCCGGCGGGCGCGGAGAGCACCCAGGTATCCTTGCTGCCGCCGCCCTGCGAAGAGTTCACGACCAGCGATCCCTTCTTCATGGCGACGCGCGTCAGTCCGCCGGGAACGACGTAGATTTCCTTTCCGCACAGGACGTAAGGACGCAGGTCGACGTGCCGCCCCTCGAAATGGTCGTCGACAATGGTAGGCACGCGCGAGAGCGCCAGCGTGGGCTGCGCGATGTAGTTGCGCGGCTCGGCCTGGATTCTGCGGGCGAATTCCTCGCGCTCGGCGGCGGTGGAGTGCGGCCCAACCAGCATTCCATACCCGCCCGATTCGTTCGCGGCCTTCACCACCAGCTCCGCGAGATGTTCCAGCACGTACGCCCGATCGCTCTCACGCCAACAAAGATAGGTTGGCACGTTGGGCAGGATGGGATCTTCGCCTTCGTAGTAGCGGATCATGTCGGGAACGTAGGCATAGATCACCTTGTCGTCCGCCACGCCGTTGCCGGGAGCGTTGGCCAGCGCCACGCGGCCATTCTTGTAGGCCGACATCAATCCCGGCACGCCCAGCAGCGAATCGGGGCGGAACGCCTGGGGATCGAGAAAATCGTCGTCGATGCGGCGATAGATCACATCCACGCGTTCCATGCCCTTGGTGGTCCGCATGAAAACATCGCCGCCCTCCACCACCAGGTCGCGGCCTTCCACGAGCTGCACGCCCATCTGTTGCGCCAGAAAACTGTGCTCGAAATAAGCGGAATTGTAGATTCCAGGGGTGAGCAGGACCACGCGCGGGTTGGCGACGGCGAGCGGAGCGATGGATTCCAGCGTCTCCAGCAGGCGGCTGGGGTATTCGGCTACCGGACGCACCGAGAGCCCTTCGAAGACCGCCGGGAAAATGCGTTTCAGCACCTCGCGATTTTCGAGCACGTACGATACGCCGGAAGGCACGCGCAGGTTGTCCTCGAGAACGTAATAGCGGCCGTCGCCGCCGCGCACCAGGTCGGTGCCGGTGACGTGGCACCACACGCGGCGCGGCGGATTCAATCCATGGCACTGCTTCCGGTAGGAGGCGGCGGACAGGATCACGTCACGCGGAATCACCCCGTTCGCCAGAATTTTCTGGTCGTGATAAATGTCGTCGATGAAAGAATTGAGCGCGTGCACCCGCTGTTTGAGGCCGCGCTCGATGTGATTCCATTCGTCGGCCGCGACGATGCGCGGAATCAGGTCGAAGGGGAAGATGCGCTCCGTGCCGGCGCTGTCGCCATAGACATTGAAGGTGATGCCCATCTGCAGCAGGAGGCGCTCGGCGGCGTGCTTATAACGGAGGAGATGTCCGTCGGAGAGGCGTTCCACCGTTTCCAGCAAGAGCCCGGCGTGCGGCCGGGGTTGGCCACCGGTTTCGAACATCTCATCGTAAAATCCCTGGGTGTCGTAATTGGAAAAGTGCATGGCCCGTTCGGTGGAGCTCGACGGGGAGCAGGTGGAAGCCACTTGCAGGGTGGTTTTCCCGACGATAAGCCCTGCGGACGCTCCATGTCAAGCGGGCCATGCAAGTTCGGCTGCGCCTCGAGGCCCAATGCCGTTCACTGAACTGGTTGAGCGGGCCGGCAGCTTTTTCCGATTAGCGTGTGAGAAGGACGGAGCTCCCCACAACTTCGCGCCCGTTCTGGCTAAGGTCACTCTCCGATAACGAAGAGCATTCTTTCGCCCGAAGAGTTTGGTACAGGTCGGTAGCGACTGCCCGCGGGAGCTGCGCAAACCGGCTCCTTTCGACACTTCGCAGAACGCCGTATGGGGACCTTGTTGCCAAATTGCTGAACGCACGTTTGGAACTGGGTCAGTTTGAAATCAATTCAAGTCAGCTCGTTAGTCTAGTTTTCCGGTCCAGTTCGTAACAACTGTGATGGGCGAGGAAGTCGCGTCTTCTAATGGCAGGTTCATCAGGAAAGTCTGTCCGTCAGGAGAAACATCAAATGAGTTGCGCGTCTTGGAAAGCAGCCGAGTTCGAAAGAGCGCCCTGGCGTCATCCAATTCGGGACCGCCCTCCGCAAGGCGCAGTGCGACCGACATCAGGTCCCCTGAGGGTGCCAAGTAATAGATCTCCGCCTGGTCCCGGCGCCACCGCGGCGAGTATCCGCCTCCGGCCGATACCTGCCGGCGACTCTTGGTGTTTGAAGGTATGCCGTTGGGCTGCAGGTATACTTCCGCGCTGCCGGAGTCCTGCGACTCATAAGCAAGCCACTTGCCGTCTGGCGACACCGCACCAACTTCTTCCCGGGTTTCGTTGAACAAGAATCCAGACGGTACGTCTGTGACTGGTGCTGCCTTCCCTTGCGCGTCCAGTATCAGCGTCTCCGCGAGTTTGCCACCGGGACCGAGCTTTTCTACGGTGATTCGCCTACCATCCGAAGAGATCCACGGCGATCCGTAGTCCGCAGGACCACCGGCGACGCTGAGGAGCCGACCTGCCCGGTCCACCCAGACCAACTGGCGTGTCTGCCTGCCGGCACTCTGGTACGCTAAGACGCCGTTGTTCGAGACGGAAACGGGCGTAAGGGAGAGACTATCGAACGTGCCGATATCGTCCGCCAAAGTCACCGGATCTCCTTCCATCTGGAGCCGCGATTCGCTGAAGGCCAGGCTCATCAGGCTCCCTCCCTTGGAGAACAGGAGATATCCGCTGCCGCTGGATTCCGCGCCTGCAGACGGCGCGAACACGGCGTTAGATCCAGAACGAAAAAGCATGTGGTGGTCCGCTTCACTGAGAGAGCCAACATAGACTCCAGTAGTCTCAGCGCTGTCGGTTCGATCAAAAAACACGAAATGTTGCCCGTCCCGCAGGAACTTTGGCCACTGGTAGGCTTGGTCGCCTTTAGCCGGGTCCGGGCTCAGCAGGGGCTGTGGGCGTCCCCCAGCCGCCGAAACGCGATACAGTCCACCGGCGGAGCCGGGCGCGAACAGGATGGTGCCGTCGCCGCTCCATGCGCCGCCGCCGGGCACTGTTTCCGCCGAGCAGATGGTCTCCGGAGGTCCGCCGGCGATACCGACCTTCCTCATGGAGCCTGACGCGAAAAAGCCGATCGAGCCGCTGTCCGGCGACCAGAACGGCGCGGAGCCGTCCTCGGTTCCCGGGATCGCAAGGGTGTGCAATGCGTCCAACGATCGAAGCCAGAGCATCCGACGTCCGTCCAGCGCAATCGCCGAGAACACGACCCGGGTGCCGTCCGGCGAAACCGCCGGACCGCTCATATATTCGGTATGTTCGGGCGGCACGATGGTGAACTTGAACACCCGCGTGACCGGTCCGTGGTCGAGAAACACGACTGCCGCTATAGCGCTCGCGGCAGCCAGAAATAGCGCGATGCCCGCAATCCCCGCCAGGCGCCGCCACAGCCCGTTGGCTCGGAAGAAGGCAACCGCGGCGACATTTGGCGATTTCCTAGCGGGGGGCGCTCGACGGTTTTGAGCCGGGGACCCGCACCTCAACAGACTGCGCGCTAGCCTCAATTCCAGCACCGCGTGCCGGATCTGCCGGCGCCTGTGCAACGGGTCCGGTTCCGTCAACGCAGCGATCAGGCGTTCGAGGGATCCGGCGCCCGCACCCGTCCGGGCAATCAACCAGCGCAGCAAGGCTCCAAACGCGAAGACGTCACTGCCGCTGTTTGGCGCCTCACCACGAAACTGCTCGGGCGCACAGAATTCCGCGGCTTCCATGCCAGGAGGGCATGGCGGCTTTATCAGCACGGCGCCCGCGTTGGTGATGACTACGGAGGCGGGTGAGAGGCTGCCGTGAATCCGCCCCGCGGAGTGCGCCGTGTTCAGAATATTGCCGATCTCAATAGCGTACTCGAGTGCTTGCTGGAGGCGAAGACCACCAGGGGCAATCCTCCGCGAAAGAACTTCGCCTTCTACTGGCTGGTTGCTGAGGAAATCCAGAGGCTTCTCGCCAGAGCGCCCGCAATCGCCGGCAACTCTATTCCGGGCCATGACACGCCTAGTTGTCCGAAAGTGCGGCTACCAGAGCGCCCTTGGCGGTTGTCGTGAGCGGGTCCGCAGCCAGGCGGATTTCGGACAGTTCAACCGGGAAATCGCTCGCTCGCAGTGTGGTTTCGAACCGCTCCTTGAAACCCTTCGGTATGGCAGTCCCTCCGCTCAGTACCAGTGGGATGGGCCGCGTCAGCTTGGGAAAATTGCGCGCGCCCTGGAACGCCTTTCGCATGCTACCCACTAGAGCCTGGATCATGTCGTCGTAGTAGACGGTGAGAACCTGCTGCAGCTTATTATCGAAGTGGCCGTTGATGTAGAACGATTGTTCTTTCAGAATGCGGATGCGATTCGGCCTCTCGCCGGTAACCGACGCCGCGCTGGAATCTATGAAATCGCCGGCCTTCGGGATGCTGAAACTCAGAATCGGCACGGTCAGGTAAGACAAGCATACGTTGCAAAGACCGCCGCCGCAACTGATCCCTATACCCGTGTAATTCGTGCTTTCCATCTCTCCGTAGACCACCGCCAGGCCTTCGTTGATGCTAGTGGCCTCGAAACCCAGGTCGGAAAGAACCTGGCGGAGCGTCGCCTCGTGATAAGTGAGATTGTCTTCTGCTCCAAGAGGGGCCGCCGGAACCGTGAAGCAGAGTTTCTGGCCCTTTTCCACTTTGCCTGTCAGGGAAGTCGTGATTGCCCGAATGAATTTCACGTTATCAGGTTCATCCGGATTGAGGACGCCGCGAGTCATCGTCCGCCGAATGTCCTTGTTCAGCAGATCGGCAAAACGCTCGGATTCATTGCCGTGGACGAGGATTTCCCCTGCGTCCACGGAATGGGACACACCTTCCTTCTGAAGGGCGCTTTCCGTCATCTTGGAGTACGGAATGGAGACGAACGCGTTGAGCTGTGTGGCGTACGCGATCTCATTGTTAGTCTGGCGGGCGGTCACGATCCGGCTGGTGCCGACATCGAGGCCGATCGGTTCGCTCTTGTTTGTTTCAACTCGGCTCATGTTATTTCTCCTGGTCTGCGCTCCGCTCCTGGAGGGCGGATTGCGCGTCTTTGTATCTCTGCTGCAGAATCTTTCGGTATTCGGCCACCGTCACGCCGCGCTCGGCCGCGCTTTCGCGCCTCCGCTCCTCGGCCAGAGCGAGGCCTTTCCAAAGATCGGGGCCCGTGGCGTTGATATACGCCGGGTCGTAGTCGAACCCGAACAAGTACAGTGCGGGGTTGGGTATCTGGTAATTGTCCGGAAGTCCGAGTTCCTTGAACGGGAAGCTGATTCCCCAATCGGTGTGATAACCGATTCGCATATTGTCCGAATTTACGGACACCTGCGAGTGCGTGACGCAGTTTTCCGCCAAGAGATTGTATTTGCCGCGGAGCATCGCTGTGAGCGCTTTGGCTGCGTGAAGCTGGGGATCGTTGATGAGTTGCTGGTCCGCCTGAGTGCGGGCTTCGAACGCCACGCCTATGAAGCTCGAGTTCAGGTCGAGGTACACCCACTGCGAGTCCGCCCAGATGGAACGGCCAGCGTGATTTGCCTTGTCCGATTCCACCACGATCCGATGTACTCGTCCAAAGCGGTCGATGACGAAGTGATACGCCCGCTTGTTGCTCACGTACGCCAGCAGTTCCTGGCCGATGCGCTTGAGGGCGGACTTCTGGCTGGATTCAAACGGCGCTTGATCGCTCTCCGTGGTGTGGAAGACAATGCCGGCGGGCTGCGAACGGTGGGGTCCCGGCGTTTCGGACCCCCGGCTGATTAACGAATACGAGCGCGGCTGATTGGAAATCGCCAGACCGTTTTCGATCCGCAGGCCATTGCTGTAGAGATCGTACTCGTTGGTATGTTCGACTGGCCAAACGACCGGGGTATCGGTCGCCGGGTAAAGAACCACCGCCGCGGAGTTCTTGCGGGGCATCGGCTTCCGGTTTAGCGCATGTGTCCCCAGGGGAACAATCACAATCGCGAGCGCCAGCGAAGCTGCCCACCTCCGACCCACAAGAGAACTCCTGGTGGAGGTAGTAGCGCGGCGCAGGTACCGTAAACGCTGTATCGGGTCGCTGATCTTGTTCGCTCGCCTCTCCACCTGCAGCGAGCGAACGAAAGCGGGAAAGTGCTCGACCGGTAGCTCTCTCTCTCCGCGAAAAGTTCGCCGAGTCCAGGGGTTCACCTGATCACCCGGAGCGCACAGAGGCGGTATGCGGACGCTAACGAAAGCCATGAGGAAACTTGATATTCGCGCCCCGCCCGGGGTTTTTTCTATGCTGTCTTTGGTTACGTATGGAGATTTTATGATATGGGCCAAAATTACTTCAGATGGCCGGCGTTTCTCGTTCCAGACGGGCGGATTGCAGTGATTCGACCGGCGGCACCGCCCCGCGCTGCCTAATGTCCCCCATCGCCCCCGTTTTTGACCCAAAACGCGACTCGGGCAATGAGATAACAAGAATCACGGCTGGCGTGAGGGCCCGCCGCTGACCGCCCAGCGGAAGTCGATCTACGGGCAGGGCCTTCACCCTCCCGGTAAAATCAGTCTCGAACGAAAAATAGAATAACTGCCTTCCGTCGCCCGCCGCACCTGCTCACTTCAGTATTGGCCGGTTATTGTAGGCTTCTCGTACATTGACCCGAACCGGCCTTCGGGGAAGCCGCCGTCCGTATCGTCGGCCGCTCGGAGACAGATCATTCTGCGCTACATGGAACCGTCGAAAAACCCCCACCGCCGACCAGGGCAGAAGCCGGAGAGAGCGATCCGGGTGCCCAGGCGTAAAGTGAACCGTATTGCCTCTACGCCGCGCCCGGCGCGCCCGCTTCCGGCTGCCCGGTGACTCCCTGGCAGAATCTGGCGCGCTCCTCTGGCGTCATATGCTCCCAGCGTTCCCTCCGCCTTTGCGCGCGGCGTCCGGGACCGCCCTGGAATCCGCCAAACAGCAGCTTCGAGAGGAAGAAGATTCCCCACGCCTGCCAGAAGTTGATGGTGTGGCCTCCCAGCACGGCGGGCACCAGCCAGTTCCACAGCAGCATGATCAGGAAGCCCATGCCGACAAACGCCACGGGCGCGATCAAAGCGATTTTCACGCCCTTCTTAACCCATCGTTGGTTCATATTCCACTCCTTATTTCCTCGTAAATCGCCTTCAACCGCCGCCTCAGGTGCAGCACCGCGTACCGCTTGCGCGAGAGCAGGGTGTTGACGTTCACCCCCGTCTCGCGGGCGATCTCCTGAAAACTGCGGCCCTCGATTTCGTGCGCGACAAACACCTCGCGCTGCTCGCCGGGCAGTTCCTCCAACGCGGCATCCAGTTCCTCCAGGAGCACGCCGCGGGCGAACACGGCATCGGGGCCGGCTTCCGGGGAGGGGAGAAGGTCTTCGAAGCTCAATCCCTCGTCCCCGTTCGCGTTCTCCGGCAAGCTGCCGAACGGCTCCGGCTTCTTCTTGCGGAAGCTATCGATAATCCGATTGCGCGCCACGCGATACAGCCAGGCGCCGGCCTGCTCGATCGGCTGCATCAGCCGGTAAGCTTCCGTCAGCTCATAAAAAACGTCTTGCAGGATGTCTTCGGCGTCGGCCCGGTCTTTCACCCGCCGGCGGATAAATCGCAGCAGCGCCCGCCCTTCGCGCTGGATTACGGCGGCGATGCTGCGATTCTGCTCGGCCCGGCGGCCGGCGCCTTCCGCTGCGAGGCTCAATACGTCCTCCATCTATCCTTGTAGACGAACGAGGGCATCGGATATTGTAATTCCGTTTGGGGGGACGCACCGCTCCCTCGCAGTCGCGGCTCTGTAAGAGCGGTCGCGGCTCTGTAAGGGCGCCGTTTCCCAATTTGACTTCAGGTGAGCAGGGATATAACATCCCCAACAAAGCGAGGTAATTCCTTGACGAAGCAACCAATGGCGTGGACGCTGTTCCTTCTTTCCGCACTTTCGGCAACTATGTGGGCCCAAGGCGGCCGCGGCACCGGCCCGGGCGGCGCGCCTTTACCCCCAGGTCAGAACCCCAAGGGCATGCATGTGTATATCTGGGCAGGTTTGAAATCCCACGGCGAGGGCCAGCACGATTATCCGCAGTTTCTGGCGGATTGGAGCAAGGTGCTGACCGCGCACGGCGCCGTGGTGGATGGAGCGCTTCACGGTCCCAGCGCCGCCGACCTGGAACACACCGACGTGGTGGTGATCTATAAGGGCGACGCCGCGTACCTGACCGATAGCCAGAAGGCGGCGCTCGAAGAATACGTCAAACGCGGCGGCGGCATCGTGAGCCTGCACGATTCGCTCTGCGGTCCCGATCCGGCCTATTTCGCGACATTCGTAGGAGGAGCGAAAAAGCACGGCGAGGTGAACTATACGCTCGACGCGCCGATTGCCTACACGGTGGTGGATCGCGAGAATCCCATCATGAAGGACATGACCGATCTCACGCTGGCCGACGACGAGGCGTTCTTCACCATCACGTGGGCGAAAGATCCGCCCGTGCACGTGCTGGCGACGGTGAAGATTCCCGGCACGCCCAGCGCCGGCAATCACAAGGATGAAGTGGCGCCGCAGATCTGGACTTACGAGCATACCGTCCCCGGCGGCCAGCCGGCGCGGGCGTTCGTGTACATGCAGGGACATACCTACGCGAATTTCGCCAACCCGCAGATTCAAAAAATGCTGCTCCGCGGGATCGCGTGGGCCGGGAATCACCCTGTGGACGAACTGGTGAGCTACGTGCCTCCTCCGCGCCCGGCGCGCGGGGGAACGGCTCCCGGGAAATAGACTGTAACTCACGCCCGCACACGCGGCGTCATTGGAACATGCGCGCCGCCATCGCCGTTCTTTTCGTTGCCGGCTTATCGGCTCAAGCTCCGCCCGCGTTCGATCTCGCGGACGTACACGTGAGTCCTCCGGCGAACGGGCCGATCATAATGCTCGGACCGGGCAAGCCCCTTACCGGCGGGCGCTACGAACTGCGCCGCGCGACCATGGTGGAGCTCATTCGGATGGCGTACGGCGTGGAGCCGGATAACGTAATCGGCGGGCCCAGTTGGCTCGAATGGGACCGCTTCGATGTGGTTGCCCGAAGTTCGCCCGCGACTTCTCCGGAGGCCTCCCGCCTGATGCTCCAATCCCTGCTCGCCGACCGCTTCAAGCTGGTGGCGCATAAAGATACCAAACCGGTGCCGGCATTCGTGCTGTCGCTGGGGAAGGGCAAACCGAAGCTGAAAGAATCGGACGGAAGCGGCGATTCCGGGTGCCGGGCGCATCCCGACGGCTCCGGGTTCGTTACATTTGTCTGCCATAACATGGCTATGGAGGCGTTTGTCGAGCGCTTGCGAACATTGGGAGGCCCGTACTTCGACCTTCCGGTGGTGGATGCCACCGGCCTCAAAGGCGGTTGGGATTTCGAAATCGGTTGGACCCCTCGCCGCGCCCTGGAACGCTCGGGTGGCGATGGAGTTAGCGTGTTCCAAGCCGTGGATCAGCAACTCGGCCTGAAGCTGGAACAGAAAAGCGTGCCCATGCCCGTGATTGTGGTGGATCGGGTGAATCGAAAGCCCACCGAAAATGCCGCCGGGGTCGCGGCCAAACTGGAACCTGCCCCAAACGCCGAGTTCGAGGTGGCATCGCTGAAATTGAGCGAACCGGACGAAGAACCCGGTGGCGAAGGAGTCCAGCCCGGAGGGAAGGTGGATTTTCGGGCCTTCCCGCTGGGGGCGCTCATTTCCATTGCCTGGGACCTCGATCCGCGTCCGGATCTGGCGGGAGCCCCCAAATGGCTGGGGTCGACCCAGGTCGACCTGGTGGCGAAAGCGCCGAAAACCAGCGAAACCTTGACCTTGCGCGATCTGATGCCCATGCTCAAGACGCTGCTCACCGAGCGATTCCAGATGAAGACTCATTTCGAAGACCGTGAAGTGGATGCCTACACGCTGGTATCGGTAAAGCCGAAACTTCAGAAAGCCGACCCCGCCGCGCGCACCCGCTGCAAAACCGAACGTGTTCCGCCAACTCCTTCGAGCCCACCGGTGATCCACGCCACCTGCCAGAACATGACCATGGCACAATTCGCGGAGGAGCTTCGCCCGCTGGCGCCGAGCTACCTGCACTACTCCGTGCCTGACGCCACGGGAATCGAGGGTGCTTTCGATTTCTCCTTCTCTTTCAGCCTGGCACCTCCGGGCGGTGGTGGAGGCGGCCGGAACGGGGGTGGGCGCAAGGGCGGCGGTCCGCCCGCGGATTCCGCCAGCGACACCGCAATGGAGCCGAGCGGCGCCATGTCGCTATTCGACGCCCTCACCCGGCAATTGGGGTTGAAGCTGGAAATGCAGAAGCGGACCGTGCCGGTTTTCGTGATTGACCATATGGAACCCAAGCCGACAGAGAACTGAGCAAGCACGGCTCTGTAAGGAAGTTCGTGTCTGCTTGATGAAAAGGCACCACTCCCTCGCGGTCGTGGCTCATCAATTCTTCACAGCTACTCAGGGAGTGGTTCGTCTGAATGTGCAAACACTTACGGCGGCTGGAAAATTTTTTGACCCATTTTCCCCCTATTTCTCGCGTACGATTATGAGGAGCAACGATTCGTGAATCGCCGTTCACAGGGGCGCCGCGGACGTCCGGCGCGTTGTCTTTCGGTACAGATTATCAGGGAACTTTACGGCCGGGGTTTGAGTTTTCGGGCGATAGCCGAAACCACGGGGATTGGCTATGGCACCGTCAGGCGGGCATTCCATGGGCTGGCGCCGATGGGCGCAGACCTCGGGCCGCAAGAGGCCCGGCCGTCCGGGCGGACCCCCAAATCCGCGCCAAAGTATAAGACGGCAGCAGCCTGAAGTTCTTCAAGCGCACGTCAACTGGTAAACGGTGATCTCCGGCGGAGCTCCGACGCGGATCGGCACTCCGATGGTTCCGATCCCGCGATTCACATACAGCAGCCCGCCCGGCTTGCGGAACCATCCGGCCACATAAGGCGTCACCAGCCGGCTGGGCGCGATCTCCGGGCTGATGAACTCCAGCGCCGCCTGCCCTCCATGCGTGTGCCCCGCCATGCTCAGGTGGATACCCAATTCGGCGGCGCGATCGAAGGTGTCGGGATTGTGACTCAGCAGAATATTCACACGTTCGGGCGCAATCAACGGCACGACATCCGACAGAAGACTCGCTACCGGCGCCGAGGGGCCGAACCGGTGCTGGCTCTGAAAATCGGTGCCGATCAGGTTGAACCAGTCGCCTTGAATCGCGATTGGGACGGCCTCACTGCGCAAGATACGGATTCCGCGCTGCCGGAAAAGCCTGGTGATGGAACGTTCCACGCCGGCCCATGCGTCGTGGTTGCCCAGGGAGCCGAAAACGCCGAACGGCGCCGACAGGCCCGAAAGCGCCTCCACCACCGCGCCCTGGGTGTTCGGGTCGGTGGTGACGAAATCGCCGGTCAGCACGATCAGGTCGGGCTTCAGAGCGTTGGTCATTTCCACGTATTTGCGGATCTGCTCGAAGGGCATGAACGGACCGATGTGAATATCCGACATTTGCGCAATGCGGAATCCGTCGAACGCGCGCGGCAGACCCGGCAGAGGAACTTGCTGGGTGGTAATTTCAAGGTTCAAGCGCCCGTAGAGCAGTCCGTAAGCGCCCGCGAGGAAGGGCGCCATGGTGACGGCATTGGCGGTGCGCTCGAGGAACACGCGCCGCGCGGGCGATTCGATGGGCTTGCTTTTGCGGGCGCGAATACGCCGCGCGAGCCCGACAATCGCCTGCGGAATCGCGAACAGGAGGGCGATGAGCGCGCCGAAAAATGAGCTGACCGCCCAGGTCGTAAACGGCGCCACCAGGAGCGCGTCCCGCCACGTGAGGTGAATGGGCGATGGCTGGCGGAACGAGCGGAAAGTGGAATCCCACAGTAGCGCATACACGGCCACCAGCACCGCCACCAGAGCCCACCGCAGACTCCGGCGCGGAATCCATTTGCGCGTAACGCGGGCGAAGCGCCAGAACCAATAGAACTGGCTGGCAAAAATCAACAATGCGGCGATGGTAAAGATAGACATCCTGGCAGAGTGCGGCTATCCCCATTGTCTCCGATTCAACGCGGAGCCTCAGGTTAGCCGGTCCGCCGCCTGAATCAGCGCGCGAATATAGCCGTAGCAGAAGGCGAACGACTGGAGGCCGTTGGGATCGTTCGCCGCTTGCGGGACGTGATCGGGCATCAGCAGATACGGATACCCGACCTCCTTGTACACCTGAATGGCCTTCACGAAATCGATGTCGCCTTCATCCGGGTAGACCTCGAGGAAATCGTTGCGATGGCCGCGGATATTGCGGAAATGCACGTTGAAGATCTTTTTTCGCGCGCCGAAATAGCGGATCACATCGAAGATTTCCCGGCCGGGGTCGGCCAGCATTTCCGATACCGTGCCCTGGCAGAAATTCAGGCCATGATACGGGCTGGCCTTGATCTCGATGACGCGCTTCAGGCCGTCCACCGTGCCCAGCACGCAATCCACGCCCTGATAACCTTCCGGCGGCACGCCGGGATCGTGCGGATGCAGCGCTATCCGCACCTTGTATTCTTCGGCGACCGGGACGACGCGCTCGAGAAAGTACGCGATGCGCTCCCAATAAGCGCCGGCATCCACGTGGCCGGCGCGCGTGAGCGAGGTTTGCGGGTGCGCCGCCGCGAGTTTCCACGCGCTGTACGTCGCGTCACCGCGCCCGGGCACGCGGCCGGTGCGCAGCACGCCGAGCAGATTCAGGTTGTACTTGATGGCCGGAATCCCCGCCGCCGCGCAATTGCGGATGAGGGTCTGGAAGTCTGCGATATCGCGATCGCGCTCGGGGCTATCGGCCAGCATGATCGCGGGGTGCCTCTCTTTATCGATATGGGTGGACGTGAGAAAGGGCGGCGCTACGCAATCGAGGCTGATGCGGTGCTTTTCGGTGAGTTCGCGCAGGCGCTTCAGTTCGTCGACTGAAGCGTAGAGATGGCCGGGCGGAGTTTCCGGGTATCCGCAGATTCCTTCTACGCCATAGCGCGCGAAGTACGCCACGTGTGCCTCGCTCGTGGGCTCGCTTTGGCATCCCAGCTTCATGCGCGCCGGCGGGGATGGCGCGGCACTCGCGCATCTTTCCGCGGCGCCCGCGAGCAGCGCCGCCGCGGGTCCCGAACTCGTGACGAACGTCCGCCGATTCATGATCCCACCTCGCGAACGAATTGTATCAGGTGCGCCTGGTGAAATGGCGCTAGACTAAGTGCGGTTCACTTAGCGCAGGTCTGGGTGAGCTTCTGTGGGGCAGCCTTCAGTCCGCCTTTCTCATCATTTGCGAGAGTCGGGCTGAAGCCCTCCGCAGACTGAAGTCTGCCCCACAGCCCAAAGTGAGCAGTATTGGCGTTAGACTAAGTACACCGTTTCATAAATGCGCCAACGTATTCCGGAGACACCGCTCCCTCGGTCGCGGCTCTGAAAGGCCGCATACTGAGCCGGGCCCAGAGGGCACCCCGCAAGGGAGCGGTCTGGAGAATACGTTAGCGAGCTTCTGAAATGACCGACTAAGTGCGATGCCGTGGCTTTACTGTTTCGCGGCGTGTTATCCTGCCACTCCACGCCGCCGCCGCTGTGCGCGCGCAATGTCCTAATTTCCATCTTCGGCGTTCCTGTTCAATCCGTCGTCACTTACAGTGGATACAGCCGGCAACCTATATATTGCCGATTCCGGCAATAATCGCATCCGCAAAGTTACCTCTGATGGCGTCATCCACACGGTTGCGGGTCCGGATGGCTTCGACAATCCGCAGTTCGTGCTCGCCGCGAACGAGGGCTGCGTATCCGTGAGCGCGGGCTTTTACGGCATGAATTTCCAGATCTTCATCGTCAACTAACCGGCTATCGCCCGGTAAACAATCGAGCCCAGCGTCTCGAGCACCTCCAGCGCGATCGCCGCGACAATCGACGCGAAGGCCGAGAAGAGCAGGTTCGCCCCGTTGGGCGCCGCTTCGGGGACATACTCACCGGGCGGCGGAAACAGGATCGGCAAAATGTGATAGCGCAAAGACTGCAGCAAAAACCAGACTGCAGCCAGCGGTCCCAACGACGGTAGGAACACCAACAGAATCAGCAGCGGCGACCAGGGAGCTGATTGTGAGGTACTTGCAAAATGGATCGTTCCCCACGAAAAGCACCGCTCCCTCGCGGTCGCGGCTCATTAAACCCCGTGCGATGCCTTGGCTACTTGCCTGAATTTTGCAGTCCCCCGATTGTATCTCGCCTCGCATAATCCACTTGCCAAGAGGCGAATAAAAAGCGAAAATAGCGCTATGGAGTTCGTGGGTATTGCGCGCCTCGCTTCGCAAAGCGAATTGCTGGAAGCCAAGCGCGAAGTGCGCTATTTCGAGCTGCCCGCGCGCAGCATCCTCAATCGCACCAGGCCCAACATGCCGTTCCAGTGGACCATCAATCCCTATCGCGGGTGCGAATTCGGATGTAAATACTGTTACGCGCGCTACACCCACGAATTCATGGAGATGGCGCCCGAGGAATTCGAGGACAAGATCTACGCCAAATCGGCCGCCGCACACCTGCTCCGCCAGGAACTGCGCGGCATCGACCGCAAAGAGGCCATCGCCATCGGCACCGCCACCGATCCTTACCAGCCGGTGGAGCGGCGATTCCTGCGCACGCGCGCCATCCTGGAAGTTTTTGCCGGCGAGCGCGGGTGGCACGTCTCCATCACCACCAAGTCCGACCTTGTGGCCCGCGATGTCGACCTGCTCCGCGCAATCGCGCGCGCCAACGTGCTGGCCATCAACATGACCATCACCACCCTCGATGAAAAGCTGGCGCGCGCGCTCGAACCGCGCGCGCCGCGCCCGGAACTGCGCCTCCAGGCGCTGCGGCGGCTGACCTCAGCGGGAATTTGCGCCGGGGTATTTCCCAATCCGATCATGCCCGGGCTCACCGATAGCGAACGCGCGCTCGATCGCCTGGCGCGGGCGGCGCGTGACGCGGGCGCCATGACGTTCGGCGGCGGTCCGCTGTTCCTGAAGCCTTCGGCGCAAGCCGTGATGCTGCCGTTTCTGGAGCGCGAAATCCCGGAACTGGCGCCGCGCTATCGCGAGCTCTATGCGAAAAGCGCGCATTTGGGAAAGCCATACAAAGATGCCCTGGCCGCGCGCGTGCAAAAGGTCCGCGACCGCTATGGCCTCGCCTCAGGGATGATCGAATACCGGCCCGAGCTTTGGGAAGGCGAAGAGCAGGGAGAACTGTTTCCGCTAACCTGAAAGTTCGATGGATCTCGCGGACTTCGACTTTCACCTGCCCGAGGAATTGATCGCGCAGCAAGCGCTTGCCGATCGCGCCGCCTCGCGGATGCTGGTGGTCTACCGCGGCGAGGGACGATGGGAAGATCTCCAGTTCCGGGAATTTCCCGAATTCCTGCGCGCTGGCGATTGCCTGGTGCTCAACGATTCGCGGGTTTTCCCCGCGCGCCTGTTCGGACATCGCGCCGGCGTCCACGCGCTGCCCATCGGGCGTCACAATCCCAAGCGCCGCGAATACCTGAGCGGGGAAGTCGAGGTTCTGCTGCTGCGCCCCATGAGCCCCGATGGCCGGGATTGGGAGGCACTGGTCCGCCCCGGCCGCAAGATGCCGGTAGGCGAGCACATTCGTTTCAGTGACGATCTGGAAGCCGAAATCGTGGGGCGCGGGGAGTTCGGTGAGCGCACGCTGCGCTTTGCAGGCGCGGGCGATCTGTTTGCCGAGTTCGAGAAGATCGGCCACGTTCCGCTTCCGCCGTACATTCGGCGGGACGATACCGCCGCCGATCGCGAGCGTTATCAGACGGTTTTCGCCCGCGAGCGCGGATCGGTGGCCGCGCCCACCGCCGGCCTGCATTTCACGCCGGAAATCCTCGATGCCTGCCGCCGCCGGGGCGCGGAGATCGCCAGCGTCACCCTGCACGTGGGGCTGGGGACTTTTCAGCCGCTCCATACCGATCGCGTGGAAGATGCGCATCTGCACTCCGAGCGTTATTCGATCACCCGGGAAAGCGCGGCCCGTATGCGCGCGGCGTCGCGCCGCGTGGCGGTCGGCACCACCAGCGTGCGGACGATCGAAACGGCCTGGCGGACGGGCGAAGAGAGCGGCGAGACCGACATGTTTATTTATCCCGGGCAATCTTTCCTGGCCACCGGCGCGATGCTCACCAATTTCCACCTTCCGCGCACCAGCCTCCTGCTGCTGGTGTGCGCTTTCGCCGGAACGGAGCTGGCGCTGGCGGCTTACCGGCATGCGGTGGACGAGCGGTACCGGTTCTATTCTTATGGCGATTGCATGTTGATTGTGTGAGGACGGGCACGCTTTCTGGGCAGATCTGTGAAAAAATCCGGAAACTCATCGCTGGATTTGTATTACTGTCCGTCCTTATTCTTGCCCGCCACGACGATTTCATGCCGCAAAGCGCATGCTCACGGCGCTGATTCAAAAGCTGAATGCTGAATGCTGAAAGCTGATCGCTGAGAGCTTGCGCGCAGCGCACTGTGGGGCTGGCAATCCTGCCTGCATCCGGCTTTTAGCCGGATTCTGCGGATTGACGCGAACCCGGCCGCCTGGAAAGGCGGCTGCAGCCAGGATTGGCCGCCCCACTTGACGCAACCGATGGCCGTTTTTTTCACGGACGTTCGCAGTCGCGGCGCCCGCAGAATTTAAGATAAACTGAGGGTGTTTCCAGGCGGGATTCATTTGAACCGTTACGTAGTTTCAGCCATTACGGCAGGTATCTTTTTTCTTCGCGCTGCGCCGGCGCAGCAAGGCCAACTTGACGCCAGCCCCACGCTTTTCACCGTCATGGCGGCCATCAACGCCGCCGGCTATGACGCCGATCTCGATTCGCCCAATAACAGTCCTTTGCGAAAAGCTGTGCGCGCGGAAATCGCCAGGCGTGATGTCCCATCGCTCGCGCGCATCAAGGAATTCTACCAGCAGCACCGCAAGACGAACGCTACCGAGGACCTAGGGCAGTACATTTCCTTCGCGCTTTCGATCAACCCGGGGCCGGACTTCACATTCCGGAAAGATGCGGACATTCCTCCCGATGTTGTCCGGATGGGTGATTTTTCACACCTGCTCGCCGCCTTCTATAAGGAAGCCGGTATCGACGATCTTTGGAAGCGCGCTCAGCCGGGCATCGATCAGCTCATCGCGGCTTATCATTCGGGCGTGATGAATGCAGTGATGCAGGTGAACCTGTATCTGCGGCAGCCGAATTCGGGGTTCCGCGGGCGCCGCTTTCAAATCTTCCTCGAACCTCTCGCCGCCCCAGGACAGATGCACACGCGCAGCTACGGGAATGAATATACGGTGGTGATCACGCCATCGCCCCAGCCGCGAATCGAGGAAGTGCGGCACGCTTATCTGTACTACCTGCTCGACCCCCTGGCCACGCGCAACCGCGAAGTTCTCGAACGCAAGAAGGTGCTGGCCGACCACGCGCAGCGCGCCCGGCTCCTGGGCGACGATTATAAGAACGATTTTCTGCTGCTGGTCACCGGCTCGCTCGTGCGCGCCGTGGAAGCGCGCATGGACCACAAGCCGGAAGCGGTGCAGCAGGCATTGAAAGAGGGCTTTATTCTGGCGCCTTATTTCAGCGAAGCGCTGGTGGTGTTCGAAAAGCAGGAGCAGTCGATGATGCTGTTTTACACGCCCATGGTGCAGGCCATCGACGCGCTCAAAGAGGACCAGCGCCTCATGCCGGTGATGTTCGCGAACCAGGCGCCCGCGCCGCCCAAAATGGAGACGCCCGAACCGAAAGCCGTGACGCCGCCTATCTATGAAGCTCTCCATCAGGCCGAGGAGCTGTTTAAGGCGCACGAGACGGAAAAGGCCGAAAAGCTGTTCCAGGAGGCCGCCACGCAGGCTGCCGACAAGCGCGCGCAGGGCGCCGGATTCTACGGCCTGGCGCGTATCGCGATGGTGAACGGCGATGCCGAAGCCGCCGAGAGCCTGCTGGAGCAGACCCTGGAATCGGACCCCGAGGGCCAGGTAAGGGCGTGGGCCCTGGTATATCTCGGAAAACTGCGGCTGGAAGTCAACGACAAGGCGAATGCCACGCAGTACTTTCAGAAGGTGCTTCTGGTGGGGGGCGCGAGCGACGCTGCCGTGAAGGAAGCCCGGCAGGGGCTCGAGAAAAGTTTGAGCAAGTGAAAACTGAAGGAGTTCTGAAAATGAAACGAATGATTCTCACCGGCATCCTGCTCATGACGTCCGGTCTTTTGGGCCTGTTCGCCCAAGCCCCGGCGGCGAAGCCCAAGTCGAACGGTGAGCGCAAGGCCATCGCGGCCATTCAGACGGCGGCCTCCAGTCAGGATCCCGACGCCATCATCAAAGCCGCCGAAAATCTGCTGAACAATTACGCCGATTCCGACTACAAAGAGTACGCGCTCACGATGGAGGCGCAGGCTTACCAGATGAAGAAGGACGATGACAACGCGCAGGTATACGCCGACCGGGTCCTGCAGATCAACCCCAAAGCCTTCGCCATGGAGTTGCTGATCGCGGATGCCATCACGCCGAACATCAAAGAGCACGATTTGAACAAGGATGAAGAGATCGCCAAGGTCACCAAGCTGTACAACGATGCCATCGAAAATGTCAAAGTAGCGGTCAAGCCGAATCCGCAGATTTCCGACGCGGACTGGGAAAACAACCGGAAGTTCACCATAGGGAGGGCCTACAACGGCATGGGAATGCTGGCGAGCTTCCTGAAGAATAACGACGAGGCCATCAAAGATTATCAGTTGGCCGTGGAGAACGATCCCGAGCAGGATGCCTACGCCACGCGCCTCGCCGCCGCATACCTGACCGCCGGGAAGAAAACCGAAGCCCTCGCCATCTGCGACAAGCTTCTGGCGAAGCCTAACCTCCATCCGACCATCAAGCAGTTTGTCACCAAGATTAAGGACGCCGCGAGCCATTAGCTGAGGTCTACGGACATGCGCGCGGAGCTGGCTTTATTGGAGGCGGCGCTCAACTATCGCTTTGCCGCCCCGGAGTTGCTGCGCCGCGCGCTGACGCACAGCTCGGCCGCCCATGAAGCGCAGGCGGGGTCGAGCACGCCCGATCAACACAACGAACGGCTGGAGTTTCTGGGCGACTCCATTCTGGGTTTCCTCACGTCGGAAGCGCTGGTGGAGCGCTATCCCGAATCGCGCGAAGGCGAGCTCTCGCGTCTGCGCGCCCACCTGGTGAGCGCCACCCATCTGTATGGAGTGGCGTGCGCGCTCGATCTGGGCCGCTATCTGGAGTTGGGCCGCAGCGAGGAAATGAGCGGCGGCCGCGGTAAGAAAACGCTGCTGGTGGACGGGCTCGAAGCTCTGATTGCCGCCATTTACCTGGATGGCGGTATAGAGCCGGCGCGCGCTTTCGTGGCCGGCCACGTCCTCAACGCCGCGGCTTCCGGCGATCTTCTCGTGGACCCGGATGTCGAAGCCTCCATCACCAACTTCAAGAGCGCTCTTCAGGAATTGGCGCAGTCCCGCAAGTTGCCGCACCCGCGATATGCCATTATCCAGGAGCGCGGACCGGAGCATTGCAAGGTATTCACCGTCGAAGTGCGGATCGGGAAGGACTGGACGGGCCAGGGCGAGGGTGCTTCCAAGAAGATCGCGGCGCAGCAGGCCGCCAAACAGGTCTACCAGCGCCTGCGCGACGAAGCGGCCGGGATTCCGCCCGCGCTTTAGGCTAGCGGGCGCTGAAAAAGGCAAATAGGCCGCGGATAAACGCAGATGAACGCGGATAAGTTGTTTGTTTTTCAATCCGCGTTTATCGGCGTTCATCGGCGGCTGGGTCATTTCCCTTGCAATACAGGCGTCATTGCGCTACAAGTAAGCTCATCTCAAACGACGGTTTACCCGCGGAGAGGGTGATCTCCGCATTCCGAAATCAGAGAGTCCTCGTCACCGGGGGCTTGGGCTTTATCGGCAGCAACCTGGCGCTGCGGCTGGTGCGCGCCGGCGCGCGTGTGACGATTGTGGATTCCGAAGTGGCAGGCTGCGGGGCAAGCCGGCACAATATCGCCGCGGCCGAAGGCGATCTGCGCGTGGTTGTGGCGGATATCGGAGACCCTGGGGCGCTCGCGGGTGAAATCCGCGGCTGCGCCGCCATCTTCAACCTCGCCGGTGAGATCAGCCATATCCGCAGCATGCTCGATCCGGCCCGCGACGCCGCGCTGAATGTCATGTCGCAGCTCCGTTTTCTGGAGGAGTGCGCGCGCCAGCAGCCCGGCGTGCGCGTGGTCTACGCCAGCACGCGCCAAATCTACGGCGTTCCCCAATACCTGCCGGTGGACGAGAGCCATCCCATTCGGCCGGTGGATTTCAATGGCGTTCACAAGTACGCCGCCACCGCCTACCACCTGCTCTGGAGCGAGTTGGGGCGCATTGACGCGCGGGTTCTCTGTTTGACGAACGTGTATGGTCCGAGATTGGCGCTTTGGCTCTCGGGCCAGGGCTTTCTGTCGCATTTTCTGCGGCGCGCGCTGCTCGGCGAGACCATCGAAATCTTTGGCGATGGCCGCCAATTGCGCGACCCCCTCTACGTGGACGATGCCGTGGATGCCTTTCTGTTGGCCGGCGCGGCGGACGATGCCAAATCGCGGCGATGGAACGTCGGCGGACAGCGGGCGATCCCACTCGCGGAAATCGCCCATACCATCAGTCAGGCCGCGGGAGCGCCGCCGCCGGTTTGCCGGCCGTTTCCGGCGGAACACCAGGCCATCGATATCGGCAGCTATGCGAGCGACTCCACCAGGATCCGCGAGGAGTTGGGATGGTCTCCGAGGATCGGCTTTGAAGACGGTATTCGCCGGTCGCTCGCGTATTTCCGGCGCGAGTTGCCGCACTACCTTCCGGCGGACGATGTCGCCTTGGTTTCCGGACGCGAGCCGTGAACCGGCAGGCGGCGATGAATCCGGCGGAGTTCGCCAATATCGCCAAGTGTGAGCGTGATTTTTGGTGGTACCGGGGCATGCGTGTCATCCTCTCTCGCCTGCTCGACCGCTACCTGGCGGGAAGATCGTTGCGGCGCGTGCTCGAAGCCGGCTGCGGCACCGGATATATGTCGTGGCTGCTGCGCCAGGAGCGTCACTGGCCCATCGTTCCGATGGACATCAGTCCTGACGGTCTCCGCTACGCGCGGGCCATGGGCATGGATTCGGCCGTACAAGGAGATATCGCCGGCCTGCCGTTCGCGAGCGGCGTCTTCGACCTGGTTCTTTCGCTCGACGTTCTGGTGCATTTCCCACGCGGCGCGGAAATCGCCGCGGCGCGCGAGATGGCGCGCGTACTCGCTCCCGGCGGGAAGATTGTGGTCCGCACCTCGGCTCTCGATATTCTCCGCAGCCGGCACTCCGCGTTCGCCTATGAGCGCCAGCGCTTCACCCGCGGCCGCCTGCGGAAGCTGTTCGAGACCGCCGGCTTCCGCATACTACGCTGCACCTATGCCAACTCGCTGTTGCTGCCAGTGGCGCTGGCAAAGTTCCGCCTTTGGGAGCCGCTGCGGGGCGGACCGCCGTCAAGCGGCATCGAACCCGTGGCGCCGTGGCTCGATCGCCTGCTCTACGCGCCGCTGGCCATCGAATCGGCCGTGATCGCCGCCGGATTGAACTTTCCGTTGGGACAGTCATTGCTGCTGATTGGCGAGAAAATGGTTTGACCGTGGACCGCAAGTTCCCATCGTTGAGCGTCTTCTTTCCGGCCTACAACGATGCTCCATCGCTGCCTGGCCTGATCCGCAAGACTTTCGCTGTGCTCGCCGAGCACGTGGCGGATTATGAAGTGATCGTGGTGAATGACGGGAGCCAGGACAACACGGGGGAAGTGCTCGAGGAATTGCGACGCGAATTCGCGCCGCATATGCGCGTCGTAACCCACCGCGAAAATCGCGGCTACGGCGGGGCGCTGCGCACGGGGTTCGAATCGGCCACCAGGGAGTTCGTCTTCTACACCGATGGCGACAGCCAGTACGACGTGGCGGAATTGCCGCGATTGCTGGCTTTGGTCTCGCCGGCCACGGGTCTGGTGCAAGGCTATAAACTGGAGCGGAACGACCCCGCCCATCGCATATATATCGGCAATATCTACAACCTGTGCGCGCGCCTGATGTTCCGCATTCGCATCCGCGATATCGATTGCGATTACCGCCTGATCCGGCGCTCTCTGCTCGAGAATATTCATCTCACCTGCACCAGCGGCACCGTCTGCGTGGAACTGGTGCGTAAGCTGGAACTCAGCGGCTGCGAGATCAAGGAAATCGGCGTGCACCATTACCCGCGGCTTTACGGGACGTCGCAATTCTTCCGCCTGCGGTCGCTCGCCATCACGTTTGTCCAACTGGTAAGGCTGTGGATCCGCCTGGTGATTCTGGCATGAGCGTCCCGATGGTGGATTTGCGCCTGCTGCTGGCCGCTACCGAGCCCGCGTGGCGCGCCAACCTGGACCGCCTGTTCGACCGCATGCAGTTCGTACTCGGCGAGCAGGTGGCGGAATTCGAGCAGGAGCTGGCGGCAGCCTGGGGTGCGCGTTTCGCCGTGGCGGTGGGGTCGGGCACCGCGGCGTTGGAGCTTTCGCTGCGCGCGATGGGGCTGGGCGAGAGCCGAGCGGAAGTGCTGATGCCCGCGTTGACCTCGCCGTTCACAGCGCAGGCCGTTCTGGCCGCCGGCTGCCGCCCGCGATTTGCCGATGTGGGCGCGGAGACCCTCCTGCTCGACGCCGCCGATGTGGAGCGGCGCATTCGCAAGCGCACGGCGGCGCTGCTTCCAGTGCATCTCTATGGGCAGGCCGCGCCGTTAGCCGAACTGGCGAAACTCGCGCGCCGCCGCGGCTTGTTGATGTTGCAGGATGCCTGCCAGGCGCACGGCCTTGCGCTCCCGCAATTCTCGCCGGCCGTCGCCTACAGCTTCTATCCCACCAAGAACCTGCCGTGCCTGGGCGATGGCGGCGCGGTCCTCACCGATTCGCGCACCATCGCCGGGCGATTGCGTCTTCTGCGCGATGGCGGCCGGCGAAACGATCAGGTGGCCCGGGTCCGGGCGAGCAATTCGCGTCTGGACGAATTGCAGGCGTGTTACTTGCGGGCGTTCCTGCCGAAGCTCCCGGAGTGGAACGCAGATCGTGCGCGCCTCGCTTTGCTATACGACCGCGCGCTCGCCGGCTGCCGCGGCATCCGGCCAGTTGCGCGCGCGGCGGGGTCGGTCTGTCATCTTTATGTGGTGCGTGCCGCCCGCCGCGATCGCCTGCGCGAGCACCTGGCGAAGCACGGCATCGCGACCGGCATCCACTATGCCGTCCCGCTGCATTTGCAACCGGCATTTCACGAATGCGGTTTGAAACGCGGCGATCTGCCGGTGGCCGAGCGTGCCTGCCGCGAGATCGTATCGCTTCCATTGTGGCCTTACATGCCCGATTCGGCGATGGCGGAAGCGGCCAGCCGGGTGCGGGAGTTTTATGGCGGGCCGTCCCACTAACGGACACGGGAATCCGAAATTGAACGCCCCGCGCAGCGCAGGTATTTCATATTCCACGAGTTAACCGCGGCGGTCCGGGTGCATACTGAAAGTAGCTATGCGCAGCCTCTACGAGGACTTGCGCTATGCCATCCGCGTTCTTCGGGGCAGCCCAGGCTTCACGGCGGTGGCCGTGATTACGCTGGCGCTGGGCATAGCGGCGAACGCGACAGTTTTCGGCTGGATCGACACGGTTTTGGTGCATCCGTTTCCGGGTGTGAGAGCGGGCGGGCAACTGGTGGAACTCGAAACGGTATCCCCGACTGGCGATTACTCCACCACCGCCTACCGCGATTACCGCGATTATCGCGACCGGCTGAAATCGTTTTCCGGCCTGGCGGCTTCGCTGTTCAACCCGTTCACGGAGGGTCCTGTCGCGAGCCCCCGGCGGGTGTTCGGCGAATATGTGTCCGGCAACTATTTCGCGGTGCTGGGCGTGAAGCCGGCGCGCGGCCGCTGGTTTTTGCGTTCGGAACAGGCCGACGCCGCGGGCGCCCTTCCCGTGGCGGTGATCGGCTATCAGCTTTGGCAAAATGTGTTCCACGGTGACGCGAGCGCGGTGGGCAAAACTATCCGCGTGAACCGCTATGAGCTGACCATTATCGGGGTCGCGCCGCCCGATTTTCATGGCACCATGCCCGGCATGTCGATGGACTTGTGGATCCCCATCGGCATGGCGCCGTCGCTGAACGGGCAGGGCAACTGGCTGCTGGAAAACCGCCAAGCGCGGCAGGTGTGGATCACCGGCCGGTTAAAGCAGGGAGTGACGATCGAGCAGGCGAACGCGGAAGTGGAAGCGTGCTCGCGGCGCATCGCGGAGGAATCGCCGGGCACCAGCACAGGATTCCGCGAGCTCGTCATGCCGGTGTGGAAAGCGCATTACGGGGTGCAGGCGATCCTGCTCACGCCGCTGCGGATTCTGATGGCTGTATGTTTCCTGCTGTTCCTGATTGTGGGAGCAAACGTCGCCAACCTGCAGCTTGCGCGCGCTACCGCTCGGCGGAAGGAGCTGAGTTTGCGCCTGGCTTTGGGCGCGAGCCACTGGCGTCTCATGCGCCAGCTTCTCACCGAAGGCTTGCTGCTCGCGGCCTTGGGCGCGACTCTTGGGATTCCGCTGGCATCGTGGATGGGCCGGTCGCTGCTATGGATGATGCCGCCGGTGGGATTTCCGCTGGAGGTGGATTTCCGGTTGAACGCCGACATGCTCGGGTTTACGGTGCTGCTGTGCTGCGCCGGGTCGCTGCTTACGTGCCTGGCGGCGGCGGTGCGGCCGGTGAAAGGCACCCTGATGGACGCGCTGAACGAAGGCGGCCGCGGCGGGACACCGGGCGTGAGCCAGAATCGGACTCGCGGCTTGCTGGTGATTTCCGAAGTGGCGCTCGCCCTGGTGGCGCTGGTCGGCACGGCGCTCGGCGTACGGAGTTTTCAGGCGGTGCAAGCGGTCTATCCGGGATTCGACGCGCACAATGTACTGTTCGCGAAATACCACCTCGACACGTTCTGCCCGGATGAGGACGCGCGGGTGCATTTTTGCCTGCGCCTGCGGGATCGCATCAGCGGTCTTCCGGGGGTCGTCGCCGCGAGCTTTTCCGATTTTGCGCCTCTGGAACTGGGCGCCTTTGAAGCTTCGCCAATCGAAGTGGAAGGATACACTCCCGCGCTGAACGAGCAGATGAGAGTTACGGGCGCGATGATCGCTCCGCGCTACTTCGACGCGCTGCGCATTCCTTTGATCGAGGGAAGAGATTTTACGGAATTGGACGACCACGAGCATACGCCGGTGGTCATCGTCAATCAGAGTTTCGCGCAACGATATTACAAAGGCGAAAACCCGGTGGGGCGCAGAGTTCGCGGCGACGGCGGCTGGGCGACGATTATCGGCGAGGTGAGGGACAGCAAGTATCGCAGGCTGACAGAGCCGGCGACACCGCACGTTTACACGCCGTATCGCCAGAGCCACGGAGACCAGTTCTGGATGGCATTTTTCATCCGCACGGCGGGGCATTCGGAGTCCTTCATTCCAGCGATCCAGCGCGAGGCGGCGGCGATCGATCCCAATGCCGGCGTCACGGCTGTCATGCCTTTCGGGGAAGAGATCGCGGGGGCGGTATATGCCCAGAAGGTAGCGGCGGCGCTGCTCGGCATAATTGGCGCCGTATCCTTGTTTTTGGCGGCGCTCGGAATGTACAGCGTGCTGGCATATGCGGTGAGCCAGCGCGAACACGAATTCGGAATCCGCCTGGCATTAGGCGCTAAACCGTCGCATGTGGTGCGGCTGGTGTTGCGCAGGGGCCTCGCGCTGACCGCTGCGGGAACCGTGCTGGGAGCGGTGCTCTCGATTTTCGTGGTGCAGGCGACGGCTGGGCTTTGGGTGGGCATATCCCCGGACGATCCCGCGCCGATTGCCGGCGCGGCGCTGTTCCTGGGCGCGATCGCGGTGCTGGCGAGCTACCTGCCGGCACGGCGCGCGACGAAGGTCGATCCCATGGTCGCTCTGCGCGAGCGCTAGTCAACGTGGGCGCCGGTGAAAACCATCGGCTCCCGAATGCAATACAGGGGAGTGCGACTCAAGTTACAATTAAATCCTCAGGAAGGAAGCCGTGATTTTCAAGCTGATCCTGCTCTTTGCGTCCGTCTCCGCGTCCTTGCCGTGGGTGCAAGACAATTACACGCAAGCGATCGCGGCGGCGAAAGCGCGCCACGTGCCCCTGTTTGTGGAAGTCTGGGCGCCCTGGTGACATACTTGCCGCTTCATGCGCGCGAATGTTTTGAACGATGCCGCGCTGGTGAAGCAGGCCGGGCAGTTTGTCTGGCTCTCGGTCGATTCCGACAAGCCCGTCAATGCGATATTCGTCGATAAGTTCGCGACTGGCGGGGTCCCGCTGTTCGTGGTGATCGACCCTGTGAAGGAACAGGCGGTTCTCAACTGGTACGGCACGGCGACCGCACCCCAACTGGTCAACCTGATGGCCGACGGAAAGAGCGCCATCGGCGGGGCCGCCACTGGGGCCGATGCTCTACTGGCACGCGGCGATGCGATGAATGGTCAGAAGAAGCCCGGTGAAGCGGCGGTTTGGTACGAGCAGGCGCTGCAGTCGGGCGGACCGTCCTGGCCGCACCGCACACGCACCATCGAGTCGTTGGTGATGGCCTACGAGTTCGCGCAGAATGCTCCCAGATGTATCGAGACTGCCGCGCGCGAAGCGCCGGGAATGCGGCGTGACCGATCCTTTGTCAACACCGTCTATTTCGGCCTGGACTGCGCGAAGCCGGGGACCCCGGAGTTGAAACAGATGGAAACTCTCGCCGAAGAGGGCGTCAAGATTCCCGGGGTGCTCGGCGACGATATTTCGGGCCTGTACCAGAACCTTGCCGGCATCTACCGTCGCGATCAGGACGAGGAATCCGCTACTCGCACGGCGACCGGCTGGCTCGCGTACCTGCAGCAGCAAATCATCAAGGCGCCCAATGCTGAAGCACGTATGGGCTACGATCTGCACCTTGTCAGCGCCGCGGTATTCCTGAAGAAGCCCGAGTTGGCGCTGTCGGAGGTGGAACGCGCCGAGCGCGAATTACCCAACGACTACAACCCGCCGCGGCTGGCCGCCAGTTTGTACGAGCAGATGGCAAAGTACGACGAAGCCCTGTCGGAGTGCGACCGCGCTTTGGCTAAAGCGTACGGCGTTCCCAAGCTGGGTATTTACAAGATGAAGGGACGTCTGCTGGAAAAGAAGAAGGATACCGAGGCTGCCAAGAAGGTGTATGAGGAAGGGATCGCCTTCGGCCGTAGTCTGCCCGAAGGTATGGGGAAGTCCGTCGTAACGGCGCTGGAAAAAGCGCGGGCGGACTTGGGGAAGACACCATAAGTGTGGAGCCTTGCCGTCGTGACCCTCGCTACTTTCGCACTTAGAATTCAGTTTTGACGCCGAAAACCGGTAATTAAGTCCAGTGATTGCCTTCAGGCCTACCAAAAGCGCCGCCAGTAAGCAGTTCCCTTGTCCCATTTCCTTCAGATATCCGCCGCCACGCGGAATCCGTAATCGGCGTACCGGAATTCCGGCGGAATACTGCTGCGCGCAGCACAGCGCGAGCACTTAATATGATGTCTCCAGGCGCCGCCGCGCGAGGCACGCCGCTTGCCGTGTTCCGGACCGTGCGGGTTGTCCTTGGGCGAGATAGCGTAATAACCCGGGTCGTACCAATCGGCGCACCATTCGTGCACGTTCTGGCACATATCGAAGAGGCCGAACCCGTTGGCTTCCTCCAGCGCCACCGGTTCGGGACCTTCGCTCCAGCGTTCCGGCTGGTAATGACGCGGCTCCGCGCCCCACGGATAGCTCTGCTGCTCCACGCCGCCGCGCGCGGCGAATTCCCACTCCGCCTCGGTGGGCAGGCGCACGTGCACGGACCACTGTGCTGAGAGCCACTTGCAGAACGCCATGGCATCGAACCAGTTCACGCTCGCGGCGGGCGCGGTGTCGTGCGTGTAGGGCAGCTTTTCGCGCCCGGTAGCCTTGCGGAACTGCTCCCAATGGGCGTTGGTCACAGGATATCGGCAGATTCGGAACGGCGCCAGCGCGACCGCGTGAACGGGCTTCTCCTCATCTCTTCCGTCGGCCTGACCCATGAGGAACTCGCCCCCGGGGATGCGAATCAGATCTGCGATGTCCAGGTGATTTGCGCTCATCGTCCAAAACCGAAAACTGCAGTTTCCGTTCGTTCGCGTCGATACGATCGAGTATCACCCGCACCCGGTCGCCGATCGAGAACTCACGGCGCGTGCGCCGGCCCACGACCTTGCGGATGTTCTCCTGATAAGTGTACTCATCGCCGGGCAGGGTGTCGATAGGCACCAGGCCCTCGATAAAAAGATCTGTCAACTCCACAAACAGGCCATACTTCGCGGTGGAAATAACCAACGCGTCAAAATCTTCGCCGACGCGTTCGGCCATGAACTTCACCTTCTTCCACTCCACCAGTTCGCGTTCGGCATCGGCCGCGCGGCGCTCGGAAAGCGAGCACTCCTCGGCAATCGACTTCAGCTCGTTGTAAGGCACCGCGCAAGGCACCGCTCCCTTGCGGTCGCGGCTCATTAACGGCGTGGGCACACCGCGCATTAACGGCGGGAGCAGGCCGCGCAGCAACCGGTGGACGACCAAATCGGGGTAGCGGCGGATGGGGGAGGTGAAATGCGTGTAAGTAGACGCGGCCAGCGCGAAGTGGCCGGCGTTATCGACGCTGTAGCGCGCCTGCCTGAGCGAGCGCAGCATCAGGTAGCTCAGAATTCGCTCTTCCGGTTTGCCTTCAACCTTCGCCACGAGCTTCTGGTAATGGCGCGAGGACATGTCGATCTCGGCGCCGGTGAGCGTCATTTCGCGGCGCTTCTTAGTGCCGTCGCGATGGCGGTCGGTGAAGGCGAAGCGCTTCACGGGAATCGCGCCCACGCCGAGCGAGTAGCCGAAATGTGCCGCCACTTCCTCGAATTCCAGCACCCGTTTGGGGTCGGGCTTCTCATGAATGCGGTAGAGCGAGTTTTCCAGGTGCTCTTCGAGATGGCCCGAGACGGCTTCGTTGGCTGCCAGCATGAATTCTTCGATGAGGCGATGCGCGATGTTGCGCGGCGCGCGCGTTACGCCGATCATGGCGCCGAACTGGTCGAATTCGATGAGCGGCTCGGGCAGGTCGAAATCGATGGAGCCGCGGCGCACGCGCTTGCGATTGAGCACCAGCGCGAGTTCCTGCATGAGTTCGAAACGCGCCACCAGCGGACGGTAGCGCTCGCGCAGCGCGGCATCGCCTTCGAGCAGCTTGTGGACGTTGGTATACGTCATGCGCTCCACGCTGCGGATGACGCCTTCGACGAACTCCTGCGCCACTACTTCGCCCTGATGATCGATTTCAAGCAGCGCGGAGAGCACGAGGCGATCCTGGTGCGGGACGAGCGAACAGATATTGGTGGAAAGCTCGTGCGGCAGCATGGGCACGGCGCGATCGGGGAAATAGACGCTGGTGCCGCGCAGGAGCGCCTCGCGATCGATGGGAGATCCCGGGCGGACGTAATGGCTGACGTCGGCGATGTGGACGTGCAGGGCGTAATTGCCGTTGGCGAGCTTGTCGACCCAGACGGCGTCGTCGAAATCGCGCGCGGTTTCGCCGTCGATGGTGACGACATCCATGCCCCGAAAGTCGCGGCGCCCGGCCAGTTCTTCCGCGCCGATGGCGGACGGCACGCGCTCGGCCTGCTCCACGACTTCGGGTGGGAATTGGTGCGGCAGGTGGTGCTTGCGAATGACGATCTCGACGTCGACGCCGAAATCGTCCGGGTGGCCGAGAATTTCGATCACCCGCCCGACATTCTCCTCGTAGTCCAGGAGTTCGACGTTCACGATCATACCCACCAGCTCTTCGACGCTGTTTACTTTGGGCGCCGCCACTCCGATACGGTCGAGCGATGCTCCGGCAGGCGGAATTTCCATCCCATCGGGAATTTCGATCCACTTCCGGATGCGGTCGTCATGCGGCACGACGTATTGCCCGCCGCGGCCAATGCGGAATTCGCCCACCACGGTGGGGTGCGCCCGTTTCAGGATCTTGACGATTTCGCCATCGGTGCGCCCGTCCGGTTCGATACGGGCGATCCGCACGATGACGCGGTCGCCATGCATGGCCTTTTCGGCCGAATCGGGCGGGATGAAGATGTCTCCGGTAATCCCCTCAATCGGCCGGTCGGAAATGAGAAAACCATAACCATCGCGGTGCATGCTCAGGCGGCCAATGGCGTATTCACGGGTGCGCGCGGTGACGGTGAAGTGGCCGGAACGCAGCTCCAGCAGGTCGCCGCGGGCGGTCAGGCGGTCGAGCGCGGCTTCCAGTTCTTCCCGATCCGCGCCCGTCGCGCCCAACTCGCGGACGAGTTGCTTGAATGTGGCGCGCGCATGCGGGAGGCTGGAGATGTGGTCGAGAATCGCGCTGTCGGTCATAGCCCGATTTTACAGGCAACGGATTCGCCGTTCAGTGCGTCATCACTTCAACCGGAGGTATGCATGCGACTGCTGACGCTGCTCCTGGTGCCGGCCGCGCTGGTAGCGGGCCAGACCCGTTTCGCCCGTTTGGGTGAGTTTAAAGGTCCCGTGGAGGTGCAACTGACCGCGGCCGACCCCTGGATGCCCGCCGAGCGTAATCTCCCGCTAACCGAACTGTCATGGGTGAGCACGGGCGCGGGCGCACGCGTGGAAATCGAGATGGATGACGGCAGCGTCTGGCGGCTCGGCCCCAATTCCCTGGGCGAGATTTCGGACTATACGCGGCTTTCCACGGGGCAGCGGATCACGCTTCTGTCGCTCGATCACGGCACCGCCTACTATACCGGCCAGCCCGCCTCTAAGGACGTCACGATGCTGGTGATGCCCGGCGCGCAGATGACCATCCTGCAAGGATCGCGGGTGCGGCAGACGGCGCAGGGAGGCGTGAGCCAGGCGGCGATTCTCGAAGGGCAGGTACGATTCTCGTCGCCGACGGCGGAAATGGATATCCACGAAGGCACTACCGCCCATGTCGAGCCGGCCAACTCCTCGCGATTTTCGCTCGAGGACGGAATCGTCGTCGGGCCGCTCGACCAGTGGAGCGAGGACCGCGATAAGGCCGAAGCGAAACCTGCGTCGGCCGCTTACGTCAACGCGGCTTATGGACTGGCCGATCTGGATACCGCGGGCCAATGGGTGCCGGCGGGGGATCTCGGCATGGTCTGGAAGCCCGCCGTGCCGGACGGCTGGGTTCCCTATCAGAACGGCCGCTGGCGGTATTACGACGCGCTCGGCTACACGTGGGTGAGCGACGATTCGTGGGGATGGATGCCGTATCATAACGGCCGTTGGACCCGCGTAGAGAAGACGGGGTGGGTTTGGCAGCCGGCGGTCACGACAGTCTTCCACCCCGCCGAAGTCTTCTGGCTGCACGGCGAGAATTTCGCCGGCTGGGGACCGCTGGCGCCGGGTGAGGAATGGACGGCGCCGAATCCGGGCGCGGTGACGCCGCAGGCCTATATATCGGCCAGCACCAGCTACGCCAGTTTCCAGCAGGATGCCCGCGCGATCGATGGCACGGGATTTTCCACGCCCACGGCCGAGCAACTCAAGACGGCGTTTTTCGTTCCTGCGCTGCCTTCGCCGGCGTTTGTCACGGCCCGGCTGGATGCCATGCGTCCCATGCTGCAAGTGGGCGCCACGCGGGTGGTGCCGTCGGTGCCCGGCGTGGCGTTCGGCGATACGGCGCAACCGCCGTCGGACTTGATGACCAACCCGCCTGCCGATCAGCCAGTTCCTACGCCGTCATCGGACGCCGGCATGCCGCCGCCTCCCGATGGCGTGTATCCGGTGCCGGCGGTTATAGTCCCGGCCGTCGATGTGGATGTCGCGGTTTATCCCGGTACGTCGGGTCATCCTACTTACTCGACGCCGCGGCCTACCGCCGCAGGGAACGCGCCCGCGACAACCGGCAAACCCTCCGCATCCAATCCGCCGACGTCGGTCGGGACGGGCAACAAGCCGGTCGGGCCAGCAAATCCTCTGCCAGTCGGACCGCTGCCATCGAATCCCGGTCATCCGGCGAACGATCCGCCCGCGCACCATCCGGTGCCTCCGGTTACTCCGCCAAAGGCCGACGATACCAGCAAGAAGGTTGCCTCGACGGCCAGCGAGCCGGATCTGTATAAGCTTGTGTTGCAGGATATCGATCCCAAAAAGCCCGATCTCACGAAGGCGCTGAGCGATCTGAACGTGTGGTCTCGCAAGTATCCGACGAGCAATTTCTCCAACGAACGGTCGTATTTGCTGATTCACGTCTACAATCGCACAGACCGCCCGGAGCAAGTGCTCGATGCGGCCGCGCCATTGGTGCAAGCGGGTGTGCGGACCAATTATGGCGACCCGCAGCAGGTTCTGCAGATTCTGGTGGCGGCCAGTTCGGGAGTTTCGAAACTGCGCAGCCCGACGGCGCAGCAGCTCGCCACCGGCCACAAGGCGGCCCAGGAACTTCTGGATTTTCTGCCGGAGTATTTCGCGCGGAATCGCCGGCCGTCGGATGTCAGCGAGGCGGCGTGGGGGATCGCGCGCGATCAATTGGAGGATGTAGCGCGGCAGGCGCTGGCGCATCACCCGGCCACACGCGTGGCGGCGAAATAACTGAGCCGCGACCGCGAGGGAGCGGTGCTTTTGTACGACTTCGTTACCGCATCTTATACGTAACGCTTTCCCGCAGGTCCGTCCCGGTGTCGCGGGTGCGGATTTCCATTTCGCGGACATCCGAAAAAACTTCGCTCAAGCTCGACAAGTTCGCCGAGAAGAATGCCGGCTTCCCCGCGGGCTGCGTGCGATCGAGCAGCGTCACGATCTTGCGGTAATCGTCGCGGCCGGCGAGGTGCCGGAAAATCGCTACCGATGCGGTGTCCGACGGCGTGGGGCGAAGATCGAGGCGGTCAAGCGCAGCACCGAAGGCTTGCTCGGAATCGGCGAGCACAAGCAGGTTGCCGTCCACGGCGATTTCGAGCGGCGCGAGGCCATCGAGTGAGTACCAGGTGCGCGCGCCGCGCTGATGCGCGATCCATCCGGTGCCGGAAGTCGAAGTGGTCCAAAGGCTCGCGGCGGCGGCGCTGAGTGCGCTGCGGAGGGAGGCGCTGTCCCAATTCGTCGTAGATTTGATCGCGAGCATAGTGGGCGTCTCGACGAAGACTCCGTCGGCCAACGGCTCGCCGGATTGCACGGCGAGGGCGGCATCGAGCGGGGCTGACGAGAGCAGGCGGCGCAGATCGTCGAGTTGGATGGTGGATCGGGCGGTGAGCGGCGGCTCGTCGACGCGGGTTTCGAGGTCGGATTCAGCGCCCGTTTCGCCGTTGCCGGCCTCCACCATCGGGGCGAAATCCTCGGAAACTCGCGGCGTCACTTTCGGCGCGAGCAGTTTCTCCTCGATGAGCGAGACCAGTTGCGCGGCCGCGGGATGGGACCAGGAACGGCAGAAAGCGGCAGTATCGGGCGCGAGGCGAAGCAGGTCGTCCGCTACGCCGGAGACTGGCGGCGCGACGGTCTTACGCAGGAAAATGCGCTCTTCGCGAATTTCGCCGCCGGTGCGGACAAGATCGGAAATGCCGGCGCGGTAATTGCGGACTTCGGACGCGTTGCGCTGGATCCAATAGGAGCGGTATTGCGGCGTCTTGAGCAGGCCGTCGAGGTTCGTCACCAGGCGCAGATCGCCGGGTGTGCCCGCGGCGGAGACGGGATCGGTGTACCAGGGCTCCGCGGCGACGGGCGTGAGCGATTCGCCGGCGATGAGCCGCAGTGCTCCGGCGACGAGTTCCTCGCGGGTGCCGAGAATCAGGTAGTCGTCCGCGGCGCCGAAAGCGACGGTACGGCCGGAATCGGCATGCACGAAGAAATCGCTATTGCCGGCGTGCCGCGTTTCGTATTTGGCGCGCGATTGCCAGAGCGCCGACTGGGTGACGCGAGCGGTGGGGATACGCGTGACGTAGAGGAATTGGAGATTGCCGATGTCGTAAATGGCGATGGCGGATTGGCCGCCGGCAAGCGATCGGGCGAGCGCGGAATCGGGGAGAAATCCGGCGGCAGCGGTGAATTCGGTCCAGGCCTGCTGGAGTTTGAGGTGGAGATTGGAACGCTGGAAGGCCTGGTACTGCGCGCTGGCAAGCCAGCGGCGCTGTTCCTCGGAAGCGTTCCAGGCGCGCAGTTCGCCCTGGAAATCCTTGGCTTCGAGGTAGAGGAGCGGGCCGGAGGGGAAGATGCGCGCGAGCGGCGCGGGCGAGCCCTGGAAGGGCGCGGCGTAGAACACGGCGGTGATGAGGGCACCCGCGGCGAGCGCGGCTACGATGAGCTTTTTCATTTCTCGATCCTCGGCCGTACCACGTGGTCTTCCACCACGGAAGCGCTCACGTGGGGACGGCGGGCTTCGTTTTGCTGGTGAACTTGTTGGCGATGCTCGATAGCGTCAATCTCCTGATCGAGTTGCGCGCGGACTTCGGGCGAGGTACCCGACGCGTTGGCTTCGGTCCTCAGGACGCCGATCGCCTGCCAATAGTCGCCGCCGTTTTCGAGAGCGGCGCTCAATTCGCGCGCGGCATCTAAAGGAACCCGCGTCTGCGCCCACGGAACCCTTTGCGCAACTACAAAGGCCAGTTCGAACGGCCCCGCTCGATCGGCGGCCTGGAATAGCGGCAGCAGAGGAGCTCTCAGCTCGGGATGGACCGCGATGGCATCCAGCAGCAACTGCACTTGCGCGGCGGAGTCGGCGGTATTCTTGGCGGCTTCCAGTCGTGCGTCGTAGTAGAAGGGGTGGTTGGCCTCGGCAGCGGTGATGTGGCCGTGCGCGAGCAGCGCCAGTTCGCCCGTCCCGCCTGTGCCGCCGCGGCTGGCGGCTGCCGCGCGGATGGAGTAGGGCGCGTTGGCGCCGGCGGCGATGAGGTTCAGGTCGCGTCCCAGGCGCACGCGCGCTGCGAAATCCCAAGGCACCGCGCGGGCGCGGGCCTCGATGTACTCCGCGGCCTCGTTAGTGCGGCCGTACCTTTCGAGTAGGTTCGCCGCGGGGATCAAATCTTCGAATGGCTCATCGGCCACCAATTGCATGCGGCGCAAAAGCTGCGCGGCGCCGGCCGCGTCGCCGGTTTTCAGGCGAACCTCGGCGAGCCCCAGGAAGTTGCTGCCGGCGAGGTCGCCGTTATCGAGATCGCGCGAGTAGGCGAATGCGAGAATCTGGTTTGCAGCGGCGTCTTCATGGCGGCGAGTGAAGTTCTCAGCAGCGTTACGCAAAGCGTCGGAGTTCGGCGCCTCCGCGGGATTGCGGAGATAGTTTTCGAGCAGGTTCGCGAGTTCGCCTGACTGCGCGGCGATTCGGAGGTCAAGATCGAGGAATTGCGGGCGGTTCGGTTGCGGCACCGCCGCGAGCACCGCGCGGGCGCCGGGCACATCGCCGGCATCGAGAAGCAGATCGGCGAGTTGCTGGCGCCAGATGTTCAACATCCAAACGTTGCGCTGTTCGGGCGGCTGCTGCTCGTTCAGGAAGAGCAAGCGCTTAAGGGCGACGATCTTATCGGCTGCGGCGAGATCGGGTAGCCCGGCGAACTGTTGCAGCACGTCAAACGGCTGGACGGAGAAATTCACCAGATGATATTTGGCGATGGGCACGAGCAGCAAGTGGGTGTTGTAACGATCGTGCCGCGCGACATATTTTCGCAGCAGCGAATCGACCTCCGGGCGCAGATCCGCCGCCAACCCGTGCTGGCCAATGTGTTCGAGAGCGGCCGCGCATTGCGGCCAGAAAGACTGCACCAGGTTTGGCCGCCCCTGCTGCGCTTCGAATTGCGCGATCGACTGCTTCCACTGCGCGATGGCTTCCGCGTGCTTGCCCTGGTCCCAATAGAGGAGCGCCATGCGGTCGTGGACCGCGCCGCTGGTTGGGTCGAGTTCCAGTGCGTGGCCGTACTCGGTGAAGGCGCGCGTCGCCTGCCCGCGCTCCACATACCAATCGGCGAGATCGGAGTAAGCCGTCGCGCGGCCGGGGCTCGCTTCGAGTTCCGCCGGCAGATAGTCTTCCGCCTGAGGGCTCGATTTCAACGAAAGGTATTCGCCATAGCGGGCGCCATAGTAGAACCAAACCGAGCCGGCGAGTTGCTGGTTATGGTCCACTGGCTTGCCGAGCCGTTCCCCGATAGTCCCTCCGCCCAGCCCCTGCTGGAACGCCGCTGAGGCATCGGGCGCGGAGTTCCAGTAATACAGGCTGGTAAGAGCGGTGTAGGCGCGCGTCCATACGGGCGGTTGGTGCTGCCCGCGAGCGTTGATCGCATCGAGTGCGACCTTGGCATTTCCGCTGCCGACGGCGAGATCGGCGGCATCGTCGCGCTGACCGGCCCAGCGCAGGAGCTTCGCGGGATCGCCGCGCGCGATGATCTCGAGATAGCGGCGGGACTCGGGGACTTGGGCGAAGATGCGGCTCAGACTGGCGGTATCGCCGGCGGAGGTATAGGCGTCGGCGGCTTGTTCGAGAAGACCGGCGCGGTTCGGACCAGGAGCGTGCGCGGCGATCGATTCGAGCTCGTGCCCGAGGTCTTCGAAGCGCAGGCGGCTGTCCTGGAGTTGAACGAGCGGCCACGGCTGTCCGCTGGCGGACCCGGCATCCATCATCCACTTGGCTTCCAGATCGAACAGTTCGGCGCGGCGGGCGACGTCCGTCAAGTACCAGGTGGGTTTGGCGCCGGCGCGCTTTTCGAGATCGGCGGCGAAGGCGGATTTCTCCTCGGGAGTGTAGTAGCGATCCACTGTATCGGCCATCTCGGTGAGTGCCGGCGTTTGCTTGTCCGGTAACTTATCGAGGACGGCATCATACAGGCGTGCGCGAGTCATAACTTGCGAATAGGTTGTGGCATCTTCGTCGGTAAGGTCGCGCTCGCCGGCGCGGCGGGCGAATTCCAACGCTTCGGTGACCAGACCCCAACTTTCCAGTCTCGACGCCACCGCCAGCAGCAGATCGGCGCGCTCCGGACGGCCTTCGAGGTACGCTTTGCGCAACGTAGCGACCGCGGCATCGGGCTTTTGCCGGCGAGCTTCGAGTTCCGCGACCTTATCGAGCCAATGGGCATCGCGATAGCTGAGCTCCCAGACCGACGAATAGGTCTTTTCGGCCTCGGTAAAACGCACCAGGCGCTCTTCCAGCGCTCCGCGGCTGATGTAGAGATCGGTTCGATCAGGCCGGATCTTGATGGCGGCGGTGTATGCGGCGATGGCGGCATCGAAACTCTCGAAATTGGTCTGAAGACGGGCCGTTACCATGGGCCAGCGGTAGTCTTTGCGTGAATCGGCGGCAGCTTTCACATAGTAATCGGCCAAGCGGCTGGATAAGTTGTGGCGCGCGGCGTAAGTAGCGGCTTCGTGAGTCAGTCCTTCGTCCTCGGGGTAGCGATCGATCAGTTCGATATACTGATCTACCGCACCCGGGAAGTTATTCAGGCGAGTGAGTGCCGGAATCAGCCCGCGGCGGAGGGCGGCGATGCGAGTATTCCGCTCGTCGGCGGCGAGCGGCGACGGCTTCATGGAATCGATGGCGTGTACGTAGAAATCGCGCAGGCCGGTATCGTCGGAGGCTTCGGCGTAGGTGTCGGCCATGGCGGCAAGGTATTGGCCGTTGAAGGGGTCAGCCGCGAGCAGCGGGACGAGCAGTTGCCGCGCTTCCGTAAACTTGCCGGATGCCGTGGATTTGCGCGCGGCTTCGTAAGTGAAGTCGCTGCGATAGGCGGCGTTGGCCTTCGTGGCGGCGGCGGTGAGAGTGACGACGGCTTCCGCAGGCAGCTTATTGCGCCAGTAGAAATCCGTCGCGGCGCGGATCACGCCGAGGCTCGTAGGGTTGTCGCGCACCAGGCCGGCGACGGTCTGGCGTGCGGCCGCGATGGCGCCGTGCGCTTCCTGAATGCGCATGAGCGCCAGGCTCAGACGGATGCGATCGATGGGATCGCGGCTCACTGCGATCTCGCGTGCCGCGGCGGATTCCTGAATGGCGGTGAATTCGTATTGGGCGGCCGTGGATTGGATGTATTCGAGGTCCGCCGGAGCGGTCGCGGTGGCAGCCGCGCGCCTGAGCAACGCTTCGACATCCGTCCGGCGCTTCTCGGCATCGAGCACGTCCACGCGCAGACGCAAGGGAGCAGCCGGGGTGGCGGCATCGACCGTGGCACGATATTTCGGGTTGGCCGCGAGCTTCAGCAGGCGCGCCTGCGCGGGTGAATCGTCCTTCGCCCCCAGCACATATTGCCGCACTGCGTTGGCATACTCGCGCTTGCCCTCGTAAATCGCGCCGGCTTCATAGCCGTATTGAACGGGCTGGTGGAAGCGCGTGCGCGCTTCGGCGATGAGCCGCAGGGCATCGTCATACTTGTAGTAGTCCCAGAAAATGGTCGCGGCTTCGAGATAGCCATCGGGCTTGCCGGGTTCGATTTGCGGAATGCGATTCCAATAAGGGCGGGCGCGAGTGAAAAGTTCGCGATCGGCAAGGGTATCGCCGATGCGCGCAAGAGCGTCGGAATTGCGCGGCTCGGCTTGCGAGAGATCGCGGGCGAACGCGACGGCGCTTTCCGTGCGTCCGAGAGAGCGCTCCACGGTAGAGGCGCGCAAGGCGATCGAAGTGTCGCCGGGGAACTCCGTGGCGATGGCGCGGAACTGTGGTGCGGCGGCTTCGAAATGGCCGCGCCAAGCCTCGCCTTCGGCGACAAATTGCGCGGCGGCGGGATTGGATTTGGCATCCACCTTGCCGGCCGCTGAGAGATCGCGATCGAGCGAGCCGGCGCGCGCCATCTGTTCGAAGAGTTGCGCGCGCAGTTGCGGATCGTAGAACCAGTAGGAGCGGAGCAATGCGGTGCGCGCGGCGGTATCGGCCGTTTCGCGGCGCGCGTATACGGCGAGCAGATTCTTCACGAAGGTCAGGTTGTCGGGGAAGCGCTGGTGCGCGTAGAGGTTCACCTGGCGGTAGAGCGCCGCGTCGAGCGAGGCCGGCGCCACGATTTCGCGAAAGTACTTTTCCAGCTCGGTACCTTTGAAAATCTGGACCACCTGGCGGGTGAGCTCGGCGAAATCCTGATTGCGGCGGAAGCGCAGATACCAGCGCGCCAGCTTCTGCTGCCAGCCGGAATCGGGCAACTTGGCGGCGGCGTCTTTGTAGACCTGTTCCACCTGCGCGCCCAGGCCGCGCTGTTCCAGGAAGGCGGCGAGCTTCTCGTAAAGCTGCTGATCCTGCGGATTGCGATCGATTTCGCGGCGGTAGAGCGCCAGGGCATCATTGGTGCGCTTCAGTTCCACCATGCGCGAGACGTAGCGGTCGAACACCTGGTCGTATTCCAGCTTCAATGACACATCGCCCGCGAGCTCTTTCAGCAGGGAGTCGTAGATGGCCTGCTCGTCGGCCCCGCGCTGCTCGCGCGCGAACGAGCTGGCCATGGTGAGCGCCACGCTGTAATGTTCGTACGATTGCGGGTAGGCCGCGAGAAATTTGCGTCCCGCACGGATGACGCCCTCGTCATCGCCGTACTGCGCATAAGCGCCGATCAAGCTGGCGTGCAGCGAAGGAGCTTCTTTCGCGCGCGGGAAGCGGGTATCGAGCAAATCGAGAAGTTGCGAGGCGCGGGCGCGGTGAAAGTACGCCACCGAGTTTTGATTTTCGCCCTCGTATTCCCACTTCGGCGACTCGCCATTCAGCACGAGCGAGAGAATGCCGTTGAGGAAGCCGGGATGCGGGTCCATGGTGGCGATGTCCTTATATAAGGAGAGGTCGCCGGCGCCGAAATGGAGCGGCTTCTCGGGAGCGTTCAGGAGCAGGCGGGCGAGGGCAGCCAATCCGCGCTCGCGCGCCGCGTCATCCACCGAAGGAAGGCTGTAGAGCGCGTAATATTGGCGCGCCGCGTTGTCCCACTCCTCTACGTCCTCGAAGAGCTGGCCGGTGTCGTAGAGTTCGTCCGCGGTCCAGCTCTTTTTGCGCTCGCGATACTCCAGCAGGACGCGGCGGGCCATCGCCTGGTTTTTCTGGTTCTCGTAATAGTGGAACTGGCGCGCGACGGGGTCGAGGCTTTCGGGGTGGGCAACTGCCGCCGCGCGGCCGCTCGAGAGAAAATCGCGCAGACGGCCCTGACCGGCGAGCAGATCGAAGTAGCCCTTGATCCAGGTCGAGGGCATCAGCGGGCGGAAGGCCTTGTCGAAGATGGCGATTGCCTGGTCCACCGAGCCTCTCTTCAGCGTGAGGCCGACCTCTTCCACCCAAATGCTCTCGTCATCGGGAAACGCGCGGCGGTAGGACTGAATTTCGCCTTCAGCGGCGGCGAACTGCGCGTGATCGACCAGATAGCGGATGTAAGTCTTGTCGAGTTCGGCGTCCTTGGGAGATTTGGCGATCCAGGCGCGGTACTGCTCCATGACGGCGGTCTCGGGCAGTCCCTGATCCTGCGCCAGTTTGACGGCGCGCTCGAACGCCGCGGTGGTGGCGACGGAGTCGAGCGAGGCGAGTTCCTGCGCGGTTTGGAGGCGGCGATGGTAATAATCGGCGAGCGCCATGCCGTCACTCGAAAGCGCGGCGTAGGATCTCCAATCGGCCTCGGCGGCGGTGAAATCGAGCGCCAGTTCGTCTTCGCCGGCGCGCAGGCGATAGAGATACGCGTCCTTTGGCGAGGCGGCGATTCGCGCCGCGAGAGCGGGACGCGTTTCGCGGGGCGGACGGCGGCCGTCGATGGCGCCGTATGGCAGCGCCATGGAGCGGAAGAAGACGCCGCGCAGGCCGGTGTCGACCGCGAGGTTTTGCACCCACTCGGAAAGATCGGCGTGGAGGGCCAGGGCGGAACACAGAAGCAAAACTGAAAAAGGCACCGCTCCCTTGCTCGCCAGAGCGCGAGTGCGGTCGCGGCTCAGTAGGCTTGTGAGCCTACGGAAGGATTTCAATGGGCACCTCCTCACTGCCGATATTGTGCGCGACGTCTTCGGCAATGACGGTGATCCGATACTTACCCGGGCTCAGCTTCGGCACACTCATGTGCCCGGTGTTCGCGCCCGCCTGCTGATTCCAGCGCAGGTCCACGGGTGCCGCGCCGTACAGGCGGGCGACGATCGTCCGCGCGCTCGCCGACGCATTGACGCGCAGTTGGATAATCTCGCCGGCGCGATAGCGGGTCTTATCGAGGTGCGTGCGGATGACCGGCGGATGGCTGGCGATGACGAAGGTCTTCGATTCGCGATAGACGCCCCCGTTGCGATCGCGGAGGATGAGGCGGACGGGATAAGTGCCGTCGGCGAGATCGGCGGGAGCGAGAAAGCGCGTCTGCCAGATGTCTTCGTCTTTGAGGTAACGCAAGGGCTTAGTAAGTCCGAAGGGGAAAAGGGCGACCACGCTTTCGATGGCGGGATCGGTCTTCACGCGAATGAGCGGGTCGCCGGGCCGGATGACGCGCGGACGGAGGAGCGCGCGCGGAGCGGCCAGGAACGAAGTGTACGGCGTGACGAACTTGAACTCGCGCGAGAGGCGGATGATTTCGTCGATGCTGGCGCGGTCCTCGCCTTCGCGGTCAATCTTGGCGAGCAGCGCGTCGACGCGGGCCTTCGCCCACGTCCGCGGCAACTGGGGATGATCGAGGCTCTGCGCCGGGAGCGTGACTTGCGCGCTGGCGGCGCCGGCGCTGAACGTGCCTGCCTCGCCGGGCTTCTTATATTCCCCCACCCAGGAGGCCATCGATCCCGGGAAAAAGCGATCGTCGAGCTGGTAAACGAGGCTGAAATCTTCCTTGGGAGTCGCGCTGAGGTTCAGATTATCCACCGGCCGCTTGCCGAGCTTGCTCAAAAACGCGGCCAGTTTGAAGTCGATCGGTTCGGTGGAACGAACCCATTCCGAAACGCCGTCGTTGGCGGCGAGCAGATTGAGGAGCGGCAGATTGGCATCGTCTCCCACTCCGAAGACGTAAGTGCGCGGCCGGCGCTCGGCGGGAAGCCGCTTCCAGGCATCGGAATATTTGGCCGCCAGGCGAGCGTTTTGGATCGTGCCGACGGTGGCGCCGCCATCGCTGATCAGGACCAGGTAGGGAGCACCTTCACCGTGCGCGGCGAGGTCGAGCCCCTTGGTGAGCGCGCTTTCGAGATCGGTGCCGCCGCGCAGATTGCTCTGTTTCACGAACGCCAGCGCCTTCTCCACTTGGTCGGTAGCTGCCGCGACGGGCGCGGGCGCGAACGGAGTCACTTCGGAGTTGAACAGCACGAGGTCGAAGCGGTCGGCGGGCCGCAGCGCGTGCAGCAGGCCTTCCAGCCCGCGATAACTGCGTTCGAGCTTCTCCCACTGCATGGAAAGCGAGCTGTCGAAGAGCGCCACCACCAGGCGCGGCGCTTCGTCGGACTGCCGGGCCGAGAGCAGTGTGGACGCTTCGAAGTACCCGATTGCGCTGCGCGAGGGATCGCGATAGGTGAGCACGGAGAGCACGCCGGCAGCCGCGGGATCGAGCTCCCATTCGAAGGAGAGATCCTCCGAAAGCGGCACGTTGCGGCCTTCGAAAGAGGCGCGCACACGATGCGCATCGCGCTCCGCAATATTATGCGCGTAGGCTTTGCTCGCGACGCGGAAATCGCGCAGGGCGGCGGTGCTCTCGAGATCGAACGACACGTGCAGAACGCCGGCCGTGAGCGCCTGGTAAACATCCGGCCGGAGCGGAATGGCCAAGGCGGAGCGCAGATTTTCCACCCGAATGCGCTCGTGATACTCCATCTCGATGCGTTTCGTGCCGAACGGCGGGATGGGCACGATCTTCGCCGTGAACAGATTGCTGCGGCGCGCCTCATCGGCATCGCGCTCGCCTTGTTGGAGCAAGCCGGGGTCGATCGCCTGGTTCTTGAGGCTCTCGTAGATCTCCTCGGCGCGGCGGCGCTCGAGAATCACGCCGGGAATGCGCGTCAGCTCGTCCCAAACGGCGAAATCGGAGACCATGCCGCCCGCCGGCAGCGCGAACGAATACAGGCCTTCGGTGATATGCGCGGTGTGGCTGCCGAAAATCTGCCGGATATTCACGCGCGCATCGCCGTTATCCACGCGGATCTCGATGGTCATCTCATCGAGCGAGAAAATCGCGGCGTCCGGTTGCTGATGTCCGGCCGGGACCAGCACGCCCGCATCGGCCATCGCCAGGCGCGCCGCGCACACCGTCATTGCCAATCCTAACGGCCAGTGTTTCATCGCAGATTCTGCTCCGTTGCCCGCACCAGACCGTTGTCCGTCCCGATGTAGATCATGCCGCCGCCCGCCGCGAGCGCCGTCACATTGAGGGATGGCAGACCGTCGGCCGAGAAATGCCAGCGCGCGGCCGAACGCTCGAAGATCGCGAGTCCGTTTTGCATGGTGCCGGCGTAAACTCGCGTGGGCGTTACGAGCATGGCGTTGGGGTTGATCACGATAGACCCTCGCAAGTCCGGAAATGCATCCCAATCGCCATTGCGCGTGAGGCGCTCGACGCCCGCGCCGTAGGTGCCCACGAACCAATCGTCGCCCACGCGGCGGATGGCGGTAATCCAGTTGTGCTTCAAGCGGGAATTGAAGGTGGTGTAGCTCGCGCGCACCACGCCGCTTTCGAGCACCGAAAGGCCACCGAGCGTGCCGGCCAGCAGGCGATCGCTGTCTGGCGCGGGGTCCTGTGCCAGCGCGTACACATGCTGATTCACCAGCCCGTGAAAGTCGGACACGCTATGTGTCCCGCTGTCGTCAATCACCGTGATGCCGGCGGGTGTGGCCAGCGCCATGGCGCGGCCATGGAGCGCGATGTCGGTGACGTCATCGGCAATCAGCCCTTGCGCGCGCCGCATCACCTGGCGCTCGGCGGGGCGATTGTCGAAGATCACGAGGCCGTTGGCCGTGGCGACGGCGGTGGAATGCGTATCGGGGTTGTCGACGATGCGGTTGATGCAATACAGCTCGTCGTTTTCGAAATGCGAGACGCGATCGCCATCCAGCACGTCCAGGCCGCGGTCGAAATACCCAACCCAGAGGCGTCCCGTGGCATCGAGAGCGAGTGCCGAAATGTTGCGGTCGGCCAGTTTGGCGGGCTCGGGGGCGGTGACCGGCTTCCACGCGGTTTGGCCGCTGGCGGCTGCGTACAGGCCTTCGGAAGTGACGGCGAGGATGGCGCCGGGGACGTTGACCAGCCGCTCGACGGCGCCGTTCGGCTGGCCGCTGGTGGATTGCACGAGGCGCGGAACGCGCGGTGCGAGCGGAATGGGGGCGATTCCTTCTTCGATGCTTCCGGCGAGCAGCGTTTCGCCATCGAGGGCCAATGCCGAAGTGAAAAATCCGCGAGCAAGAGCGCGATAAAAGCGGCCATCGCGGAATTCGGCAATGCCCATCGGTCCGCCGCTGAAGGCCGACGTTCCCGACACGATAATAGACGTCACGTTGGCATCGGGCAGGCCTTCCGGCTCGCCGAAGTGCGTGAGGGCGCCGGCCTGCCAGTGGTACAGGCCGCGATCGGCCGTGCCGGCCCAGAAGCTGGTGCTATCGCCCGCGAGAGCGGTAACGCGCAGGCCGCCAAGGGTGGGATCGAGAGGCGCCAGTGTCTTGCCGTCGAAGGAGAAGACTCCGTGGCCGGCAGTGCCCAGGAGAAGGCGGCCGGTCGCGAGCGGCAGGAGCGCGGTGATCTTGCGCGCCGCGGGGTCGGCGGGCAGAATTTGGCGGAAGCCCTGGCCGTCGAAGGCCACCAACCCGGCGCCATCGGTGGCGAGCCAGAGTTCGGGGCCATTCGAGCCCGCGACGGTAGCCACCGCGAGCCCTGCCAGCGGGGCAGGAGGCAGTTCCAGGCCGGCGCGCCAGCGATGGCGGACGGTGCCGCCATCGTCATATTGCAGAAGGGCCGCGGGCGTCAGCACGAAGGTGTTGCCCGCGAACTGCGCGACGTCGGTAAAGGCCGTGGGCGCGCCAACGGCTTCGACGGCCGGCAGGGCACGATCGAGCGAGCGCGAGGTAAAGCTGGAGACCTGCGAGGCGGCGACTTCGGCGGCAGCGTTTCGGGCAGCCCGGGCGGCTTTCCAGATTGCGGCGCCGGCCCAAAGAATCGCCGCCGCGGCCAGGAGTGCGGCGGACAGCCAGAACTTTCGCATCATACCGACCACTCGCTGTGCAAGTGAGGGACCGCGAGCAGTCCGTCACCGAGGGACTGGCAAAATTCAGGCTCGCGGGGTGCCCCGCCGAGGGAGCGGTGCTCTTGCCGTACTATTCGGAGAAGGCACCACTGCCTTGCGGTCGTGGCTCAGTAATCATTCACGGCTTCCGAGCGGATCGCGCTACTTATCCGCGCCGGGAACTACTTTCGTGCCGGTGAAGTCCCCCGCGACATCGTAGGGCGCTACGGCTACGTCACCCTTGATCTCGGTATCGGAAGTGAACGTAGCGGTATAAGTCAGGGTGAGCGTATCCCCGTTATATGGCACCTGGTGCGACCAGGTGAACTTCTCGCCATCGACCTGGCCGGTGATCGGACCCTCGCCGGTTTCACCCTTGCAGGTACCGGTCAGTTTTTCGCCATCCCGTTGAAATGTGCAGGAGGCCTCATGGGTCTCGCCGGCCACATTGATGGTGATTTTCCAGCTTCCCACGATGGTGCGGTCGGCCCCGAACGCCGCCAGGGCGGTCAGCAGGGCCAGTATAGACAAACGTTTCATCGAGTACCTCTCTTCCATTCATTGACGAACGATAATGGCCTATTTTAGCAGCACCAATTGCGGCTTTCTGAGCTAGACTAGAGCCATGGAGTGGGCTACTCCATCCACGAATCGCCCTGGCCTGTTCGGGTCCGACTAGTTCCCTGCCTTCGCAGCCCGCGTCCCGCAGCTTCCTAAGTGACAGGAGTCTATATGAGTAAGGTTATGGAACAGGTCCGCCAGGATCTTCCCCATCTGCGCGGTCGTGTGCCCGGACCGCGGGCACAAGCCATTATCGCGCGCGACGCCGCGGTGGTGTCGCCTTCATACACGCGATGCTATCCGCTGGTAGTGGCGAACGGCCAGGGGGCCATGATCGAGGATGTGGACGGCAATCGCTTCCTCGATTTCAACGCCGGAATCGCGGTGGTGGCGGCGGGCCATTGCCATCCGCGGGTGGTGGAGGCCATTCAAAAGCAGGCGGCCCGCCTGATTCACATGTCGGGCACCGATTTCTATTACGAAGAAATGGTCGCGCTGGCGGAGAAACTGGCGGCCATCGCTCCGGGCGGCGTGCCGCGGCGGGTGTCCTTCGGGAATTCCGGCGCGGAGGCGATCGAAGGCGCCATCAAGCTGGCGCGATGGGCCACGAAACGCGACAAGATCATCGCGTTTTTCGGGAGTTTTCACGGCCGGACGATGGGAGCGCTTTCGCTCACCGCGCGTAAATCGGTACAGCGCGCCGGGTTCGGGCCGCTGGTGCCGGGAGTGGTGCATGCGCCCTACCCGAATTGTTACCACTGCCCGTTCGGCCAGCGCGAGGAGACCTGCGCGGTGGAGTGCGTACGCCACGTCGAGGATGTGCTGCTGAAGACCATTGTGCCGGCCGCCGAAACCGCCGCGATCGTGGTGGAGCCGGTGCAGGGCGAGGGCGGATATGTCGTTCCGCCGAAGAAATTCTTCGACGAACTGGCGCGTGTGGCTCGCGAGAACGGCATTCTGCTGGTGTGCGACGAAGTGCAATCGGGCATGGGCCGCACGGGCAAAATGTGGGCTTCGGAGCATTTCGATCTCGTGCCCGATATCCTGGCCGTGGCCAAAGGAATCGCCAGCGGGATGCCGCTCGGGGCGACCGTGGCGCGCGCCGACCTCATGACCTGGCCGCCGGGGGCGCATGCCTCGACGTTCGGCGGCAATCCGGTAGCTTGCGCCGCCGCCCTCGCCACCATCGGCCTGCTCGAAGAGGGACTGATGGAGAACGCCGCACGAATGGGCGAGCATCTGCGCGGGCGCATGCGCGATTGGCCGTCGCGCTTCCCGTCGGTCGGCGAGGTGCGCGGCCTGGGGCTGATGATCGGCATCGAGCTGGTGCGCGATCAAGCCACGCGCGAGCGCGCTCCGGAACTGCGCGACCGCGTGGTCGACATGGCGTTCGAACGCGGACTGCTGGTGCTGGGCGCGGGCGAAAATACCATCCGGCTTTGCCCGCCGCTGGTAGTCACGCGCGATCAATGCGATTTCGCCATCGAGACTCTGGAGGGGTGTCTCGCGGCCGCCTGAGATTCGATATTATTGGTGCGTCATGGAGCTTTCCAGAAGACGCTTCGCCCAGGTGGCCGGGACTGCCGCGCTGGCGGGACGGCGGCTGGCCGGCCAGCAAACGCCCCCCACCGCCCAGCAGGTGATCGATCGCGTCCAGAAGAACGTCGGGATTCCCTGGAAGACAGACAGTCTGGACACGATCAAGGCGGGAGACGCGGCCACCGTAGTGACCGGCATTGCGACTACGGCGATGGCCACCATGGACGTGCTCTCTCGCGCGGCGAAGGAAAAGGTAAACCTGGTATTTTCGTTTGAGCCCGCGTTTTTCGGCGGCAAGGACGCTCCGCTCGCAGACGACCCGGTTTACGCCGCCAAACTCGATTTCATTCGCCAGAACGGGATGGCGATCTGGCGCTTCAGTGACCATTGGCACGCCCGCAAGCCCGATCCCTTCGCCACTGGCCTTGCCCGCACGCTCGCCTGGACCAAATATCAGATCGATGACGACGCTTCGCGCTACGATCTGCCGGGCGTGACGATCGGCGCGCTGGTGGACGATCTGGCGAAGCGACTCAATGCCCGCGCCGGAATCCGCGTGGTGGGCGATCCGCAGACGCGCGTGCGGCGCGTGACGCTGCTTCCCGGCAGCACGCCGCTTGCCGCCACGTTGAAAGCGCTGCCCGAATGCGACGTGGTGATCGCGGGCGAAACGCGCGAGTGGGAATCGGTGGAATACGCGCAGGACACCGTGGCGTCGGGGCAGAAGAAGGGTCTGATTATGCTTGGGCGGGTCGTTTCGGAGGAACCCGGCATGAATCTCTGCGGTGAATGGCTAAAAACGCTCGTGCCGGAGGTTCCCGTCCGCGCAATTCCGGCCGGCGATCCCTATTGGAGGCCCACGGCATGACCGCCAACGAAGTGGTCGGGCGTATCAAGAAAAATCTGGGGATGCCGTGGAATGAGCGAACCTATCGCGACACCTTCAAGGTGGGCGACCCCAACACGGAAGTGAAGGGCATCGCCACCACCTTCATGGCGACGCTCGATCTCATCCAGCGCGCGCATGCCGCCGGGTTGAATTTCGTCATCACGCACGAGCCCACCTTCTGGAGCGATCGCGACACCGTGAGCGAGCTCGCGGACGATCCGATTTATAAGTTCAAAGTGGATTACTGCGCCCGCAATAACATGGTGTTGTGGCGCTACCACGACCACATCCACGCGCGCCCGCCCGACCTGATCTGGGTGGGGCTGCTGCGCGCGCTGGGCTGGCAGGACCGGCAGACGCCTGGCGGCCGCGGTCGATTCACCTTCCCGCAGACCACGCTGGGAGCTCTCGCGGCCGACATTCAGCGCCGCATGAACATCCGCGCCCTGCGCGTGGTGGGCGATCCGAATGCGAAAGTGAGCAGCGCGGCCGTGGGGATGGGGTTCGGCATGCCGCGCGTCACGCCCGATGTCGACGTGGTGATCGGCGGCGAAAATCCCGAAAGCGGCGGTCAGTTCGACGATACCGAATACGTTCTGGACGCGGCGTATTTCGGCAGGAACAAGGGGCAGATCATCCTCGGCCACGCCATTTCCGAAGAGGCGGGAATGGAAGACTGCGCCAACTGGTTGCGCACTTTCGTCACCGAGGTCCCGATTCAATTTATCCGGGCGGGCGAGCCCTTCTGGTCGCCGAAGGCATGAAGTTCGTATTGCTATTCCTGCTCGCGACGGCTTTGCAGGCCGCGACCCTGCGCTACTGGGTGCAACCCTGCATCCATCCCGAGAGCGGCTGCAAGGCCGACGATCCGGAACTGGCGCAATGGGCCATGGAAGCGTGGCAGGCGGCGTCCAATGGGACTTTGCGGCTCGAAAAAACGGCGGAACGCGCGCAGGCTCACATTCGCCTCTACTGGGCCGCCGGCAGCGACGGGCTCTATGGCGAAACGCGCCCCATCGATGTCAACGGCGAGCGCGGCGCGGAGGTGTACGTGCTGCCGGCAGTGGTCCCGGCGGGCGAGAAGGATCAACTGCTGCGCGATGCCATCGTGTACCTGACGTGCCTGCACGAGACGGGGCATGCGCTCGGGTTAGAACATACCGCTAATTTCGCCGACATCATGTATAGCTTCCAATACGGCGGCGACATCGCGGAGTATTTCGGGCGTTACCGCAGGCTGCTCGCATCGCGGGCCGATATCCGCAAGCACTCCGGAATGTCGGCGGCAGACCGCGAGAAGTTAGTCGAGAGGTTTCGATAGACATGTTTCAGCGCGCTTGTCTCCTTACTGTTCTTTTGGCCGGCGGCTGCCTGGCCGACGGGAAAATGACGTTCACCGTCTCCATGCCGCAGCCGGCCAATCACACTTATCACGTCACGTTCCGCTGCGAAGGATTGACGGGCGAATTGCAGGATTTCCAATTGCCGCAGTGGTCGCCGGGGTATTACGGCATCGGCGATTATGCGCGCTATGTATCGAACTTTCGCGCCGAGGATGCATCGGGCCACGTTCTGGCATGGGAGAAAGTCACCAAAAACACCTGGCGGGTGGTGGCGGACGACGCGCCCGTGGTGGTGCTCAATTACGACGTCTTCGGCAACGTCGAATTCGCGGCCAACAACTATCTTGGCGAAGATCGCGCGTACATTTCGCCCGCGAGTATGTTCGTCCATCCCGCCGGGCAACTGCGGCATGCGGTGACGGTCGCCATCCAACTGCCGGACGCCTGGAAGCGAATATCCACTGGCCTCGAGCCGCTGGCAGGGCAGACGAACACCTTCGAAGCGCCGGATTTCGACGTGCTCTACGATTGTCCGATCCTCATCGGCAACCAGGAGTATTACCAGTTCGACGTGAAAGCCGTGCCGCACTTCGTGGCGGTCGAGAATGTCGCGGCCGATGTCGATCGCACCAGGATGGTGGCCGATCTTCGGACCATGGTTACCGCCGCGACCGATCTCATGGGCGAGGTCCCGTACAAGCACTATACGTTCCTGATGATGGGGCGCGGAGGCGGCGGCATCGAGCACTCCAATTCGTCGTCCAATCAATTCGACGGGAACAGCTTGAGCAAACCCGAGGGTTACCTGCGCTGGTTGAGCTTCATCTGCCATGAATACTTCCATAACTTCAACGTGAAGCGCATTCGCCCGCTGGCGCTCGGACCGTTCGATTACGGCCAGGAGAATCTGACTAACATGTTGTGGGTGTCGGAGGGGCTCTCGGTGTATTATCAGGACCTGATCCTGGTGCGCGCCGGGCTGATGACGAAAGATCAGTACCTCGCTAAGATGGCGAACGCCATCGGCACGTTCGAGAACGCTTCCGGCCATCATTATCAATCGGCCACGGAATCGAGCCAGAACACCTGGAATTCGGGCTCGGGAGTGGGCGGCGACCGCAACACCACCATCTCCTACTACAACAATGGCGCCATGCTGGGCGCGATGCTCGATCTGTCCATCCGGCAGGGCAGCGGAAATCGCAAATCGCTCGACGATGCGATGCGGGGTTTGTACCGGAAGTTTTACGTGACGAAGAAGCGCGGGTTCACCGACGCCGAATTCCGCGCCGAGTGCGAGAGCGCGGCGGGCACGAGCCTCGACGAGGTGTTCGCCTACGCGTCGACCACCAAAGAAGTGGATTACGCGCGTTACTTCGCGCTGGCCGGTCTGAAACTGGACGCGACAGCGGAAGACGCTCCGGGCGGGTTCATCGGATTGGACACCGATACGCAACCGATTCCGCCCAACGAGATGCCGCCGGGCGCGGGGCGTGGAGGGCGCGGCGGCCGCGGCGGCGGGCCGGCTTTTCGGCTGGTGGTGACGGATGTCGCGGCTGGCTCGCCGGCAGCGGAAGCGGGGCTGAAAGCGGGCGACCGGATTACCGAGGTGGACGGCGCGGCGGCCACCGCTCCCGTCTTCAACGACGCAATCAATGCCCGGAAGCCAGGCGAGAAGATCAAGCTACACGTGGTGCGCGACGGCACGCCCATCGACATCGAAATCGAGGTGGCGCGGAACGTGAAGAAGACGTACCGGCTGGCCGTCGCGGATGGGGCCACGCCGGCCCAGACAGCGATCTTCAACGACTGGCTTCGCTGAACGTGCTAACCTGCTTTCCGTGCGTGCCATTCTGCTTTTGATTCCGTTCGCCCTCTTCGCCCAGGACCATCCCCTGGCGTCTTTCCCCTATACTCCCAGCCTGGAAACCAAGTTCCTCGACCGCTCCGCCGACCCGTGCGTCGATTTCTATCAATACGCCTGCGGCAATTGGAACAAGCTGAATCCCATTCCGCCCGACCAGGCGCGGTGGGACGTCTACGCCAAACTCACCGACGAAAATCAGCGCTACCTTTGGGGCATTCTCGACGAAGCGTCCAAAGCCAACCCCAACCGCACTGCGGTCGAACAGAAGATCGGCGATTATTTCCACGCCTGCATGGATGAAGCCGCGGTGGAAAAGGCCGGCGCCGCGCCGCTCAAGCCGCATCTGGACGAAATCGCCGCCCTGAAAAGCACCGCCGGCATCCCCGCGCTGCTGGCCAGCGTCCATCTGGAGACCAGCGACGACGCACTTTTTGCCTTCACCTCCTCGCAGGATTTCGCCGATTCGAGCCAGGTCATCGCTTTCGCCATGTCCGGCGGCCTGGGCTTGCCCGATCGCGATTATTACGTGAATTCCGACGCGAAATCGCAGGAGATCCGCGCCAAATATATCGATCACGTCGCGCGGATGCTCGCGCTTCTGGGCGATTCCCCCGACGCCGCGCGCGCTGGCGCGCAGACCGTGATGGCCATCGAGACGGATCTCGCCAAGGCCACGCTGACGCGCGTCGACAAGCGCGACCCTTACAAGCAATTTCACAAGCTCACGCGCGCGCAACTGCTGGCGCTCACGCTGGATTTCAACTGGGATGCTTATTGGGCCGGGCTCGCGCTCGCGGCGCCCGCCACGCTCAACGTCACCGAGCCCGAATTCTACAAGGAAGCGGAGCATCAACTCAAGACCCGCGCTATTTCCGACTGGAAAACTTACCTCCGCTGGCATGTGGTGCATTCCGCGGCGCCTTACCTTTCGCATCCGTTCGTGGAGGCGAATTTCGATTTCTACAGCAAGACGCTGCGCGGCGTGGCGGAAATGCGGCCGCGCTGGAAACGCTGCGTCAGCTACGTGGATCGCGACCTCGGGGAAGCTCTCGGACAGGTGTTCGTGGCCAAGACGTTCACCCCCGAGACCAAGGCGAGCACGCTGGCCATGACGAAGGAAATCGAAGCCGCCATGCAGAGCGAACTGGAGCATCTCGACTGGATGAGCGACGCCACCAAGAAGCAGGCGCTCGTCAAACTGCACGGCGTGGTGAACAAAATCGGCTATCCCGACAAATGGCGCGACTACAGCTCTATCAACGTTGTCCGCGACGATTTTCTAGGCGATGTGACGCGCGCCACCATCTTCGAATCGAAACGCCAACTGGCCAAAATCGGCAAGCCGGTAGACCGCGGCGAGTGGCAGATGACGCCGCCCACGGTGAATGCTTACTACGATCCGCAGATGAACGAAATCAATTTTCCGGCGGGCGTGCTGCAGCCGCCGCTCTACGATCCGAAAATGGATGACGCTCCCAATTACGGCAATACCGGCGCCACCATCGGTCACGAACTGACGCATGGGTTTGACGATCAGGGCCGGCAATTCGACGATAAAGGCAATTTGCGCGACTGGTGGACCAAGGAGGACGCCGCCCGGTTCGTGGAACGCGCGGCCTGCGTTTCCGACCAATATTCCACTTACACTGTGATCGACGACATCAAGATCAACGGCAAGCTGACAGCGGGCGAGGACATCGCCGACCTTGGCGGCACCACACTTGCATATATCGCGTGGACAGCGGCCACCAAAGGAAAGGATCTTCAGCCCATCGATGGATTCACACCCGACCAGCGCTTCTTCATCGGCGTGGCGCAATGGGCCTGCGGCGATGAGCGGCCGGAGAATAAACGCCTCAGCGCCGTCACCAACGAGCACTCGCCCAACGAATATCGCATCAATGGCGTGGTGGCCAACATGCCGCAATTCGGGCAGGCATTTTCCTGCCAGCCGGGCCAGCCCATGATGCGCCGCAACGCTTGCAGGATCTGGTAAGGAGTGGCCGGGCGTTCACACTGTGCATCGTGAGAACAGCCCAAAGGCACATCAATTTCTGAGAAACTGAAGTAATCAGCAATGCATCTTTCGATTCGTATGAACCACGCGTACAAGCGCCATGGGGCCGGGGCGGCCATGCTCGGGCTCGTTGCAATAGCGGCTTGTTTGCTGCCGGGCTTGTGCCTGGCGCAGTCGCCCGTCCCGAGTTTCACCATTTCGACGGTGGCAGGGCAGGGACCTCCTGCGTCGGCGGGATACAGCGGCGACGGGAACCCCGCCATCAGCGCCGCTCTCAATGGCCCCGCCAGTGTAGCCTTCGATTCCAGCGGCAACATGTACATCTGCGATCAGGTCAATAACGTGATCCGCAAGGTAACCGCCAGTAGCGGGAACATTTCCACGGTGGCCGGCAACAATTCCGCCGGCTACTCGGGAGACGGCAAGGCTGCCATCAGCGCGCAGATTAGCGGACCCGACTCCATCGTGGTCGACAGCAAGGGAAATTTCTACTTTTCGGATTTCAACAACGGCGCGGTCCGCATGGTGAACACCTCGGGGATCATTTCCACGTACGCCGGCACGCAGACGCAGCCCAGGGGATTCTCCGGCGATGGCGGCGCGGCGACGGCCGCAGCCCTTTTCGATACGACCGGGATTGCGCTGGACTCTTCGGGCAACATGTACATCTCCGACTACGGAACCTATGCCGATTTTAACTACGTGGGGAACGATCGCATCCGTGAGGTCATCGCCGCAACGGGCATCATCAATACGATCATCGGCAACGGCAACGTGGGTTGGAACAATGGCGGCGGCATAGCGCTTGCGGCGGAACTGAACGGCGTGGCGCAGGTTGTCGTGGATACTAAGGGCAATCTTTACTTCGCCGACGCTTTCAATAACCAGGTGCGAAAAGTGGTATTGGCCACCGGGACCATCTCGCTGCTGGCCGGCAGCCCCACGGCACAGTACGGGTACTCCGGCGACGGCGGGCTCGCTAGCGATGCCCTGCTGAATAATCCCACCGGCGTCGCCGTGGACACCGCGGGAAATGTTTACATCGCCGATTGCTTCAACGACGTGATCCGGGTGGTGACGCCGGACGGCCTCATTCACACCGTCGCCGGCAGTACGAACGCGCCGAATCCCGGATTTAGTGGCGATGGCGGCCCCGCGCTCAGCGCGCAATTCAACGTGCCGTATTCTCTCACCTTCGATTCCAAGGGGAATCTGTACGTGGCGGATTATGGCAACTTCGTAATTCGCAAGCTGGTCCCCGCATCTCCGGCAGGTAATGGTGCGCCCGCCCCCGCTATCCGGTCCGCCAACGGCGTCATCAGCGCCAGCGATTTCGGCGCGCTGTCATCCGCGGCGCCCGGTTCGTGGATTGAAATCTACGGGACCAACCTCGCCGCTCTTACGCGCGAGTGGAACTCCGGCGATTTCGCCGGCGTCGATGCACCGACGCAACTCAACAACACGACCGTGTCGATCGGCGGCCAGTCCGCGTTTGTGGAATATATCAGCTCCGGGCAGGTCAACGCGCAGGTGCCGGGCGGGGTCGGGTTGGGTAGCCAGCCAGTGGTGGTCAGCACCCCCACCGGGACGAGCGCGGCGTACAACATCAACGTTAATCTGCAGGAGCCCGCGCTGTACGCTCCGGCGGTATTCAGCAGCGATTTCAATCAGCAGCAGATCCAGTGGGTCGGGGCGCTGTTTCCCGATCTCACGACCTACGTCTTCCCCCCTGGCTCGTTTGCAGGAATCACTTCCCGCGCGGCCAAACCCGGTGACATCATCGTGTTCTACGGAATCGGCTTCGCTCAGGTCCCGGGAAGTCCTCCGGGCACGATTCCCCAGACCGCGAACGGGCTCACGCTGCCGATCGCGCCCAAATTCTATTTCAATGGCGTCCTGGCGCAGGTGACGTACGCCGGCATCGCGCCGCAGAGTGCCACCACGGGATATATCGGGCTCTACCAGTTCAACGTGATTGTGCCGCCGATTCCCAACTTGCAGGTGGGCGTTCCCAGCGCGGTGCAGGTGACTTTCACGGTGAACGAAAGCAAGACGGTTGCGGGGACACAGACGCTATACACGGCGGTAGAGAATTAGGAATGTAGGCAGCCAATCCTGGCTACCGACCGGCTTTTCAGCAGGTCGAGCCGGCTGAAAGCCGGCTGCAGGCAGGATTGCCTGCCTTACAATCACGCCCGCCGGCGTTCGCTCCAGCGGACCGCGATATAGAACACCAGGGCCATCGCCAGCGCCAGCCCAAGGATCGACCAGGCATTGCGCTGCAGGAAGGCGTCGGCATGCGGCCCCAGATTCAGTCCCAGCCACGCCTCGCCGAAGTAACGCATCACGCGCGCCACCAGCACTACCAGCAGAAACTTGCTGAGGTGAGTGCGTAACGCCCCGGCAGAGACGACAAAAACCTTTAGCGGAAACGGAATCACGGGAGTCACGCAAGGGACGAAAACCGTCATCATTCCGTAGCGGTGAAACCAGTCATGGAATCGCTGGGCGCGCGGCGAGGGAGTGACATCTTTGATGAGCCAGCGAGTGCCATGGCGCGCGGCCAGGAACAGCACCAGATTGCCGACGGTCGACCCGAGCACGGCCATGAACGCCGCAAAGTACGCGCGCTGGGGCTCGTTCACCGCGATGGTGAGCACGAGGACATCCACGCCGGCGGGGAGCGGAATCGCGGTCGAGTCGAGCAGGGCAACCAGCAGGATGCCGAATGGTCCCACGGCGAGCAACGTGGCGGTGAGTTTGTGGCGCAATGGCAAGTGCCCTAAATCATGTCCGCGAAGGACTTTCTCAGTTTATAAAACCAGGCGTGGCCGAGCACAAACACCAGAATAGCCAATAATGTGAGTTTCCACAGAGGGGCGAATGCGGGCGCGTGGTTCTCGAGGAAAATCGCGCGGTAGCTGTGCACCAGCACATACAGCGGGTTTTTGGTGAGGAATGGAATGCTGCCCGGCAATTGCTCTTCGGGATAGCAGATGGGCGTCAGGAAGAACCATGCCGTGAGAACGAACCCGATCACCTGGCCGAGGTCGCGGACAAATGCGCCCAATCCCGCGAGGAACCAGCTAATTCCCGCTGTGAACAGGACCTGGGGGACGAGCAGCACGGGCAGCCAAAGCACGGTGAGAGGAATGCTGTGGCGAATCGCCACCAGGAAGGCGCAATAGAGCAGCACGGCGAACAACTCCGTCACCAGTCCCGAGAATACGAGATTCACAGGAAGCGTTTCCACCGCGAATACCAGCTTCTTTACGAAGTTGCGATGCTCCAGAATCACGCTTGGCGCGCGGCCTACCGCCTCGCTGAAGGGCAGCCAGGGAAGCATGCCGGCGAGGAAGTAGAGAGCGAAATAAGATCGCGAGTTGTATCTCTTGTTGTACAGGATGATGCCGAAGACGACGAAATAAGTCGCCATCAGAAGCAGCGGGTTGATGATGGTCCAGAACGACCCGCCGAAGGAGCCTTTGTAACGTCCCAGAATGTCGCGCCGCACCATCACGCGGATGAGGCTGCGATTGCGCCAGATGCTGAGCACGGGATAGACAAACGCGCGGCCCACGGCGCGCAATTCGCGCTCGCGGCGCACCTTTTCGCGATCGGTGACGCGCAGGCGGCCGAATTTCGCGACGCCACTACGAATGTGCGCGTCCAGCGCCAGAAAGTCCCACCCCTTGTCGTAATACCAGCAGACGTTTTCGCGCATGGGCGAAAGGCGCACCTGGTAATGGCCGTCTTCGGGCGGAAGTTCGAGATCGAGCGCGACATGCAGCGATTCGCCGGGCGCGATGTCGCGATCCGGATGAACGCGCGCGCCATCCACGATCAGTGTGCCGGAATCGGCATCGAACAGGTGATGGCCCACGCCAAAGCCCTCGACGGCGCGCCAGGGTTCGCCGGTGTCGTTGCGCACATCGAACTCCACGTGGACCGCGCGGGCGTCCAGTTTCACCCGCTCGCTGCTATAGGCGGCGTTCATGAATAGAGCCACTCGGGATAGCGGTCGCGCACCGGACCGGTCTTGCGGCCTACAGCGTAGATGCCATCGCCGCGGAGGTCTGTCTCCAATCGATAGTGGCGCAGAAGATGCATCACCCAGCCGAATTCGGGATGGGGCAGGTCGCGGAATTCGCCGGTTTCGAGCAGCGCTACGTCGAAGCCGGAATTCTCGAGCAGCTTGTGAATTTCGCGCGGAGTGTATTCGCGATTATGGCGGGCGTCCACTTCACTCGATCCATCGGCAGGTTTGATGTAAGCGTGGAAGAATCCCGGATGGTAGCCCAGCAGGATGGCCGAGATGCCGCGAAGCGCGGCCACATTGGGCGTGGTCAGCACCATGTGTCCGCCGGGCTTCAGAATGCGGTTCACTTCGGCCATGAGATGCATGGGATCTTCGAACAGGTGCTCGATCAGTTCGCCGCAGACGACCGTCGAGAAGTACTCGTCGCTGTAAGGAAAGCGATCCTTTTCGGCATCGAAGTGGTCAATATCGCAAGTGAACGTTTCACCGTCGGAAGAGGTGACGGTGCGATGATCGATGCGCCCTGCCGGACCGTAATAGCAGCCGCGGACTTCGCCGTAGCCGAGCTTGCTGCGGAGCGCGGGAGTGATTTGCAGGTACGCGCCCATTTCCAGGACGCGGTCGTCCGGTCCGCCGGGCGGCGTGATGGCAAGCGTTTTGACGAGGCGCGTCTGGTGGGTATCGAGATAATTGCCGGCTTCGTCGCTGATGGCCCATCCGCGCAGGTAAGTGTCGAGAGCCGTTTCGCCGCCGGTTTGGAGGATGGGCGTGGGCGCCGCCACAGGTTCGACAGCCGGCCCCCGCCACTCTTTGCCAGCGGCGACGGCTTCCAGAAACTCGACGTATTGGCGCGCCACGGCGGCCCAATTGCACTTTTGCGCCACATAATCGCGCGCGCGAGTGCCGAGCGCTTGCGCGACCTCGGGACGCGAGACCAGCAGGTTGAGGTACTCGAAAATCAAATCCTCTTCGCCTGCGCCTACCGGCACCTTGAGGCAGACATCTTCGGGAAACTCCGCGAACGAGCCGATTCCCGATACCAGCACTGCCTTGCCCAATCCCAGCGAGCGGAGCAGCGTGCCGGAGCTCTCGCCCACCGTGGGATAGCGCAGATTGAGCACGATGTCGCAGGCTCCCAGATAGCCGACGAAATGGTCGATGGGCGTGAAGCCGAGGATGCGCACGTGAGCCGAGAGCCCCATGGTGCGGATCATCGGCTCGATGGGGAATTCGGGATGCGGTTCGCCCACCAGGATCATGCGGGCGTTGGGCACCAGGCGGACCAGGCGGCGGAACGCACGCAGCGATTCGGCGATGCGCTTGTAGGGTTTCAGATAACCGAAGATGCCGATGAGGGGAGTTACCTCGTCGAGCCCCAGCTTGTGGCGCCATCCATTGCGGTCGGCCTCGGGAATCCACGCGCCGTGCGGAATCACGGCGATCGGCCCTTTAAAGCCGGCGGCGCGGATTTCGGCCTCCATGAAATGGCTGTGGACGATGACTCCGCGCGCCGATTCCAGCAGGCGCCGGGTGAGCGGCAGGCCTTCGTAATCCGGACCGATTTCCAGTTGGCGCACGCGCTCGGCGTAAGCGCGCGCGGGTTCGCCGCCGTTGTAGGCGCATTCGCTTACGTAGGCGTCCCAGTTGTTGCGGCGGATGGTGAGGTCGGCAATCAGGTGGTGCAGATTCGATTCGTGCATTACCACGATGCCGGGATGGCGAAGCGCCGTCTCGTAGACGAAATCGTGATAGCCGTTGTTGCCCACCTGGTAGAGGGCCGCATCGAAGCGCGCCGGATCGAATGCCTGCGATGCGCTGGAGAAGACCTCGACGTCCGCCAGGTACCTCAGGGATGCGAGAAGAGCTTCCGAGTAATCGGCGATGCCGCTGCGCGCCGGCGGCAGCGGCGAGAAATAGGCTAAGCGCATCTCAACGCACCAACTCCATCGTAAAGGTTCCCACCGCTTGTGGGATTTTGACGAGGAGTGGTGTGCGTGCGGCGTCGCGGGCGTAAAAAACTTCGACGGTGAATTCGGACTTCGGGCCTTTTACGGTGTAGACCATGTGATCGGTCACCTCCGGCTTCTTGTCGCCCAAGGTGACGTTCTGAGCGCCGGTATAGGATTGCTGCACGGTGTATGGCGACCCGAAATAGACCACTTGCGGCGGGGGAACGCGGCCCTGTCCCAGTTCCTTGCGCGAGAAGTACAGAAACGTAATGGCGTCGCGGCCGCACGAACCGGTGCTCATGTCGGAATACCCGCCGTCATTCGGAAATTCCGTCTGGCGGTGGGCGATCTGCTTCTCCTGGTCGAACGTGGATTTTTCTTTCGCGCTCTTACCGCCGTGCATGGTGTCGCGCTCGAATTCCGTGGAGCAATAAAGGCCAGCCATGGACGAAGTGAATTTGTCCTTGAGGTTGAAACCGGCCACGGCGGCATCGAGCGTTACCGTGAAATCCCAGCCGTTGGCCGTCTTTTGGGCGGACAGATTGGCATCGCCCAGGCTCAAGCCGCTGGTGTAGTTGATGGTGTAATGCAGGGATTCGTTCTGGAACGGGAACCCGGTCTGCGCGGGCGCGGTGGCGCCCAAAGCGAGGGCCGCAAGAGTAAGGCAAATCAAAGGCACCGCTCCCTTGCGGTCGCGGCTCATCAAGCGCGCGCAACTACTGAACCGCGACCGCACTCGCGCTTTGGCGAGCAAGGGAGCGGTGCCCTCCGTACGCGGCGAGCAGGTGGAATTGCAACTGTGGAGAGAATTCATCGATGGGTCATGATTTGAGAAGCCAGGCGCCCGACTGCGGCGCGGGGCTGCTCCACTACTTGATGGAACGCTTCCAAAGTCATTTGGGCCGTCTTCTGCCAACTGAAATGCGCGGCCCGCTGGGTGCCCAGACGTTCCATCCGCGCGCGCAGTTCCGCGTCGAGCAGGACGTCCGCGATGGCGCGGACCATTTCATCGATGGCATACGGGTCGAAGAGGATTGCCGCGCCGTCCACCACTTCCGGCAGCGCCGAGGCGTCGGAACAGACTACCGCCCGGCCGCACGCCATGGCCTCCAGCGCGGGGAATCCGAAACCTTCGTAAAAAGATGGGAAGACGAGGCAATCGCAGGCATTGTAAAGCTGCAGCAGCTCCGGATCGGAAACGAAGCCAAAAAACTGAATGCGGTCCAGCACGCCACTCTCGCGGGCGGCCTCCTGCACTTTAGGTGAAAACCACGTCGGCTTGCCCACCAGGACCAGCTTGTGAGTAAGTTGCGGGTAAGCCCGGACCAGACGGGCAAAGGCCCGAATCAGGCCGATGTGGTTCTTGCGCGGCTGCATATCGCCGACCGAGAGAATGAACGGTCCGGCGATGGAGAACCGTTCGCGCACGGCGGCCGCGGCGGCGTCCCGTGAAACGGGGCGGAATTCCGGTGCTGCGGCCAGCGGTACGACGGTCACTTTATCCTCTTCTAAATTAGGATAGACGCGCAAAATCGCATTCCGTGCATGCTCAGTTCCGGTCAGAATTCGCGCCGCGCGCCGGACGGTGCGTCCGACGGTCAGCCTCAACTGCCACGCTCGATCACGGGTAAAGTACTCGGGGTGTTCGAGGTAGCTGACATCGTGCACGGTAGTCACCACCGGAACGTTGCACCCGATGATGGGGGCGGTATACTGCACGTGCAGCACATCGGGCCGGTCCTTGCGGATACGATGGGCCAGGTCAAAGCCCAAACGAAGGAAAGGGTTAGCGGCCACGCGACGAATCTGAATATGCTGTGGCACCCACGCGCACGCTTCCACGCCGGATACATATGCCAGGATGTCGCGGTCCTGGTTGTGAACGGCAAACGCGTTCAAAAGGCTTCGAACGTAGACCTCATTACCTGTGAGGTGTCTGCCGATGGCGTGGGCATCAATGGCGATGAGCATTGATTGTTCCAGTATAGCGGACCATAATGACCCTCCGGTGTGTCAAAAGTCCAATTTCTAACCAGACTCACTTCCTGTAAACTCCTCAGCGCCAATAACCTGCCAACATGGCACCGATCGGCTCGCGGTGGGGAATGCACGCTGGTAACCGTGCGGGAAAAGCCTCCGGTTCCGGCAAATCCGCCGGCGTTTCGATCCACTCGGATGGACGGCAAGTGTACTGAGTTGGTTTCGAGGGTCAACCGTGATCCCCGTTACTCGCCTGCCGATCGCATTTACATCGATCGCGACGCGCATGAATGGTACCAGTATATAGTGAACCATCCGAGCGCGGATTCTTCACAAGTCCAATTTTTTCCACACAGCGTCCCAGGTGAATTCCTGGACTAGAACGTGTCTGCCGGCTTTCGCCAGTTGCCTCCGCAGACCGGGATTTTCTAACAGTTGTGTCACGGCAGCGGCGAACGGGCCCGCGCCGTCGGCGATCAGGAGATTTTCGCCGTCGCGCGCCGGCAATCCCTCGGCGCCGATGGTGGTGGAGACTACCGGCAATCCGGCCGACCAGGCTTCGAGAATCTTGAAACGCGTCCCACTGCCGGCGAGGAGGGGAACTACGGTCACGCGCGCGCGGGCCAGTTCGCGAACGGCATCGTCCACCTCGCCCGTGGCTTCAATTCGCGAATCGCCCGATATATAACGGCTGACGGCGGAGGGATTTTTCCCCACCAGCCTCCATACCAGCGTAGGCCAGCGCCGGCGGAGCAGCGGCCAGACTTCGCCGCGGAAAAATCGCACGGCGCTGAGGTTGGGGTGGTACTCCATATTGCCGGAGAACACCACCACCTCTTCGTCGCCCGCCGGCGGTTGGGCAACCGGGGGCACGGCGTTCGGATAAACCGTGACACGCGCGGCGGGCGCGATGGCTTCGACGGCGGCGGCATCGGCAGCCGATGTGACGAGCACCCGCGAGAATCTCGGCAGCCACGCGCGCTCCAGGGCCAGCGAAGCATCGCGAAAAATGCGGTGCGCGAAAGCGGTAGCGGGGCCTTCGACGGCGGCGCAGCGGGCATGCAACATGGATTCGATATTGTGCAGATCGAGCACGGTCCTCTGGCAGGCGGGTGCAATTTGTTCCCAGTACGGCGCGCACCAGGAGTGCTCGATGAGTCCGATCTCGTACCGCGCGCCGCCGATGGCGCTCGCTACCTGGCGCTCGAAGCCCGCGAAGCGATCCACCAGGGGCGGGATGCGCCGCACCATGCGGGTTGTGTTGCGGAGGGCACGTGCGATCTCGCCGCGGCCAGTGGCCGGCAGTTGGATGACCGAGGATCGCCGCACGAGTCCCGGAGGAAGGAGCGAGGCGGGATCGGGCGCTCCGGGTTGGCGGAACAGGATGAGGTCCACGGGGCGCGTGCGGGCGAGATAGTGGATGAGCGAAGCGGTGCGGAGAGCGCCGCCGCCGGCCAAGGGGTAAGGAGCTTCGGGGGCGAGGACGAGGGCGGCGTTAGAGGACATGAGATCTTAGTGAAAAAGCACCGCTCCCTCGCGGTCGCGGCTCAGTAACGCCGCCGTTTCAGCCCGCAGTTGATGAGCCGGGCCCAGAGGGCACCCCGCAAGGGAGCGGTGCTTTGCATCAGTTTCCAAAGCGCCTCCGGGCTTCCAGATACACCTCATACGTCCGCCGCGCGGTAGTTTCCCAGGAGAATTCGCGCGCGCGCGCCATCGAGAGGGCGCTCCGCTCGGCGGCCCATCCCGGCTGTTCCAGCGCCTGGCACATGGCGCGAGCGAGGGATTCGACATCGTCGGCGTAAATGGCGGCATCGCCGCCGGCTTCGGCGACCGCGCTCGACGCGATCACGGGGCTGCCGCACTGCATGGCCTCCAGCACAGGCAATCCGAACCCCTCGTAGAGCGACGGGTAGACCAGCGCCAGCGCCCCTGAGTACCACTCTGCCAGCTTCTCGTCCGGCACCTCGCCGATGAGGTGCAGTCCGGGTTCCTCCGTGATCCTCGGGGCATCGGCGCGCTTGCGCCCGGCCAATATCAAGTCGACAAAATGGCGCCGGCGCACTTCGCGCCAGGCATTGACGAGCATCAGCAGATTTTTGCGTGGCTCGAGCGTTCCCAGAAACAGGAAATAGGGCGCCTCGCGCGCGGGCGGGTCGACGCGCCGCAGCCATGGCGCGGGCGCTTCCGGAACGGCCACCACGCGATCGGGCTGGAGATGGAAACGTTCGATTGCCTGCCGCCGCACGGTATCGCCGGGAGTGACGATCATGGTGGCGATTCCCAAATCGAGCAGGAGCGGCGTGCGCCGGCGGACGCGTTTCGCGGCATGGTGCCAGCGCGGGTCCATCCACGGGGAAAGATCGTGCAGGGTGAGCACGCTGGGGCGCCGGGGAATATAGGGAACGGCGAAGTCGGGACCGTGAACTAAGTCGACGCCCAGCCGGCGCATTTCGCGTTCGAGCCCCCAGATCCACCACCGGCGTTCCGCGGAGTTGCGCGGACCGCCTCCCCGTTTGAGATTGGCGGGGGCGCTGTCCGGCATGCGGAACGGCTGGTCGGAGAGGAGAAAAAACTCGTCGTCGGGAAAACACCGGGCGAGCGCCAGGCTGAGCTCGCCGGTGTAACGCGCCAGGCCCCCGCTCGAGAGCCCGAGCGAGGCGGCTTCAATCGCCACTCGCATGCAGTAAGTTTAACCGCTCACCGGCTCGCGATTGCCATAATTCTTTTCGTAGTAAGTCCGGTAGGCTCCGCTGCGGACTCGCGCAACCCAGGCCGAATTGGCGCGGTACCATTCGATGGTGCGCGCGAGTCCGGTCTCGAAATCCATCAGCGGCTGCCAGGAGCTTTCGCGCATCAGCTTGGCGCTCGAAAGCGCATACCGGCGATCGTGGCCCGGGCGGTCGGTGACATACTGAATCAGGCTCTCGGGCTTACCGGTAAGAGCAAGCACCTTGCGTACGACATCGAGATTCGGCAGCGAGCGATTGCCGCCGATGTTATAGATTTCGCCATCGCGCCCGCCGCGCAGGACGGCGAGGATGCCGCGGCAATGATCGTCCACATAGAGCCAGTCGCGCACCTGCTGGCCATCGCCATATACGGGCAGCGATCGGTCTTCGAAGGCGTTGGCAATCATCAGGGGGATCAATTTCTCGGGAAACTGATAGGGGCCGTAGTTATTCGATGCGCGCGTAATCAGCACCGGCAGCTTATAAGTGACGAAATAAGAGCGCGCCAGCAGATCCGATCCGGCTTTGGATGCCGAGTAAGGACTGCTCGGATTCAACGGGCAGTTCTCATCTGCCTCCAGCGGCGATTCGAGACTGCCGTAGACTTCGTCGGTAGAGACGTGGACGAAACGGTCCAGACCGCACTTGCGGGCGCCGTCCAGGAGGGTGAATGTGCCGCGAAGATTGGTTTGAATTACCGGCTCGGGCGAAAGGATACTGCGATCGACGTGGGATTCGGCGGCGAAGTGTACGATGGCATCGGGCTTCTCTTCGGCGAGCAGGGAATCGACGAGCGGCGCGTCGCAGATATCGCCTTCGACGAAGCGATACCGCGGGTCGCGCTCAATCGAGGTCAGGTTCTCGAGGTTGCCGGCGTACGTCAACTTGTCGAGATTGACCACACGCAGATCGGTTTCGCCGATCGCCATGCGGACAAAGGCCGATCCGATGAATCCGGCTCCGCCTGTAACTAGAACTTTCACAAATGCTCCGCTTCGGGATTTGGCCACGGATGGACACAGATGAACACGGATAAGAATGGTTTATCTGTGTGCATCCGTGTCCATCCGTGGCTTACTTCTTTTGTGTTTCCCAATCGTAGTTGATGGACGGATCGTCCCAGGGCAGACGGCCCTCGTCTTTGGGATTATAGAACTGGTCGGTCATATAGACTAAGAGCGCGTCCTGATTGCCGATGATTTTGTACCCGTGCGCCACCCCGGGCGGAATCAGCACCTGCCAGGGGCGCATCGGTCCGAGATAGAGAGTGTTGCGCACTCCGAACGTCGGCGAGCCGAGACGCAAGTCCGCGAGCACCACTTGAAACAACCCCGAAACCGGCGTCCAGCAATCGGTCTGGTGCAAATGGTAGTGAAACGCTTTGATGGCGCCGCGATAATTCATGGCCGCCGACACCTGGGTCCTTTCGGGCGGAAATCCGGCCGCCAATCCCTGGCCGATGCGCTGCACTTCCAGGAAATAGCCGCGATCGTCGGGATAGACGGAGAACGGCTGCACGCGCACGCCGCCAATCACGTCGGGCGAATCAACGCGGCCGATGACAGCGCCGATGCCTTTCGCGTTTTCGGGATAGGCCAGTTGCAGATCGCCATGCGAGGCGATGATCCGCGCGGCGGTCGGAGATGCGGATTGTGCCGGCATCAGACGCGCACCGTGCGATCTTTGGCGACGGCTGACTGGGCCACCAGATTGGCCGCGCGCAGCAGGGATTCGAACGTCCCGGCGTCCGTCCACCATCCCTGCAGGTAAGAGAACGTCATGGCGCCCTCCTCGATATAGGCGTTATTCACGTCCGTGATTTCGAGTTCCCCGCGATGCGACGGCACCAGTGTGCGGATTTTGTCGAATACCGTGGCGTCGTACATATAAATGCCGGTGACTGCCAGGTTGGATTTCGGCCGTTTGGGTTTTTCCTCGATGCCGATCACCCTGCCGCCCGAGACTTCCGCCACGCCGAAGCGTTCGGCGTCCGGGACCTCCTTGAGCAGAATGTGCGCGCCCGCTTCCTGCGCCTGAAACTTCTCGGCAGCCTCGCGGATATCGTGCTCGATGATGTTATCGCCCAGGACCACGCAGATTTTCTGTCCGTCGGCGAAGTGTTCGGCCAGGGCGAGCGCGTCGGCAATGCCGCCTTCGCCTTCCTGGTAGGTGTAATTGATATGCTTGAGCCCGAATTCCTTGCCGTTGGCCAGCAGGCGTAAGAAATCGCCGGAGTTTCTGCCACCGGTAACAATCATGATGTCCCGGATGCCGGCGTCCACGAGGGTTTGAATCGGGTAATAAATCATGGGCCGGTCATAAATGGGCAACAGATGTTTGTTGGTGATCTTGGTCAGCGGAAACAGCCTGCTTCCCGTTCCGCCTGCGAGCACAATCCCCTTCATAAGCCTTCATCATACAATACGGCTTCGGAGAGCCGTCGAAACCGGCTAAAATACCCTGTACCATGACGACGCACTACGAGTGGAATCAACTGCCGGCCGAACCATTGAATGCGCACATCAGCCGCAGGGCGATTCATAGCGGCAACATGACGATTGCCCGGCTGGAATTGCTCAAGGGTGCGGTGGTTGCCGAACACAGTCACCACAACGAACAGATCACGATGGTGGAGCGCGGCGCAATCGAATTCGCCATCGATGGCGGCCGGAAGGTAGTGCGCGCGGGCGAGACGCTGGTGATCCCGCCGAACGCTTCGCACGGCGTCGTGGCGCTCGAAGATACCGTGGTGTTCGACATTTTCGCGCCCCCGCGCGACGATTGGCCTCGCTAAAGATGAAGATGATTACCCGCGCTTTCAAAGCTCTTTCACTCGCGACGTTGTTCGCGGTGATGGGGGTTGCCCAAGCGAATGGGCCTGATGTTGCCAAGCGGCTCGACGCCGTCGAAAAAGCGGCCCGGGCGGCACAGATGTCCGGCGATAACGCCTGGATGCTGACCAGTTCGGCTCTGGTACTGATGATGACGGCGCCCGGGCTGGCGCTGTTCTATTGCGGCCTGGTGCGGCGCAAGAATGTGCTCGCCACCATGATGCACGGCTTCGCCCTGATGGGCGTGGTGACCATCCTGTGGGCGGTGGTGGGATACAGCCTGGCGTTCTCCGAAGGGTCGCCCGTCGTCGGAGGATTACGCTATCTCCTGCTTCACGGGGTGGGCGCCGATCCCAACGCCGATTACGCCGCCACCATTCCGCAGCAGACCTTCATGGTCTACCAGTTGATGTTCGCCATCATCACGCCGGCCCTGATCTGCGGCGCTTTTGCCGAGCGCATGCGCTTTTCCGCCATGCTGCTGTTCATGACGCTGTGGATGTTCCTGGTCTATTTCCCGATGGCGCACATGGTGTGGGGCAAGGGCGGATTGTTGAACGGCTCACTGGGCGGCCGATTTCCGGCGTGGGACTTCGCCGGCGGCACGGTGGTGCATATCACCTCCGGGGTTTCGGCGTTGGTCTGCGCGTTGTATATGGGCAAGCGCGTCGGGTATCCGCATGAATCGATGCGGCCGCACAACCTGGTGCTGAGCGTGATCGGCGCCGCGATGCTCTGGGTAGGATGGTTCGGTTTCAACGCCGGCAGCGCGCTGAGCGCCGGTTCGCTGGCGACGAGCGCGTTCGTAGCAACGCATTTCGGCGCGGCGGCCGCGGCGCTGGCCTGGATGTTCGCGGAATGGATCGTAACAGGGAAGCCGAGCGTCCTCGGCGCGATTTCGGGCGCGGTCGCGGGCCTGGTGGCGATCACACCGGCTTCCGGTTTCGTGGAGCCCTTCCCCGCGATACTCATCGGCGCGACGGCCGGCGTGGTCTGCTACCTGATGGTGAGCAAGGTGAAGCGGAAGTTCGGCTACGACGATTCGCTCGATGCGTTCGGCGTCCACGGAATCGGCGGGACTCTGGGCGCGTTGCTGACCGGAGTGTTCGCCACCAAGGCGGTGAACGATCTGCGGTCCGGCAAGCCGATGGGGTGGTTGGACGGCGACGGCGGGCAGGTACTGAATCAACTGATCGCGGTCCTGATTGCGTGGGCGCTGGCCGCGATTGGGACGCTGATCATCTTGAAGATCTGCGACGCATTGCTCGGCGTGCGGGTGGATGCTCAGGAGGAAACTGAAGGGCTGGATTTGAGCCAGCACGGCGAAGAAGGATACAACCTGGAAGGGTGAGCGGGCCGCTCGATCGCGGCTCATCAGTTTATCCCAACTCCCAGGGGCGGAAGCGATGCTGGTGCTCCGCCATATCGACGCGCTTGCCGCGGAAGCGCACCCCCTCCATTTCGAGGCGCGTGCGCTGCTCCATGCCGGCCTCGTACTTCAATTTGATTTCGCCGCCCGCGCCCACCACGCGCTGCCAGGGAAGCGTTCCGCCGGCGCCGCGCAGTAATTGCGCTACCTGGCGATGGTACAGCGGATAGCCGGCCGCGGCGGCGACCTGCGAGTACGTCGCCACCTTGCCGCGCGGAATCGAGCGGATGGTCTTGCGGATAGCGGCGTCGCGGACAGTGCTCTTGGGCGCGCGCATGAGGCGCCGCGCGGCTTCCCGGGCCGTCAGTTTGCGCCTCATCGGCACTCCGCGTGGCGGAAACACTCGATGTCGTGATCGTTTACCATTCCGACCGCCTGCATGAAGGCGTAGCAGATGGTGGATCCGACAAATTTGAAGCCGCGGCGCGTGAGATCTTTGCTCATGGCGTCGGATTGCGCGGTGCGCGCGGGAATCGGGTCCGCCGCGCGGCGATGGTTCACGACCGGCTTTCCATCCACGAACTGCCAGATGTACCGGTCGAAGCTGCCGAACTCCTTTTGGACCGCGAGAAACGCCTGCGCGTTGGTAATGGCCGCGGCGATCTTGAGGCGATTGCGGACGATCCCTTCGTCGGCAAGCAGGGCCGCTACTTTCGCATCGTCGTAGCGAGCCACCTTGCGTGGATCGAAGCGGTCGAACGCTTTGCGGTAAGCGGCGCGCTTCTTGAGGATGGTGATCCAGCTCAAACCGGCTTGCACGCCTTCCAGAATCAGGAATTCGAACAGGCGCCGATCTTCGTGGACCGGTACGCCCCATTCCTGGTCGTGATACGCTTCGTTGAGTTCGCCCATGGCCCATCGGCAGCGCGTTTTATTGGCAGGGTCCGGCATGGAGAAGTTCCTTTTCGAGTCTGAGCGCATAGCAGCCCGGCGTCTTCACGTTTTCGAGCGTGAGGCCGTTCCACAGCAGGTCTCCGGGGATCCATTCGGGCGGAAGCGTGACCTTCATTTCCGTGATGGCGCGGCTGATGAGCACGATCTGATGATAGTCGGGCATATATTCGGCCTTCACGCGAGCCGTGACCACGGGGTCGCGGTGCGGCACCACAATGCGGGTTTCGATGCGCATGCGATCCTTGCCGCGCCGCACCATGACCACGGCATAGCGCGTGGCCTCGGCTTTTTCGAGAATCTGCATCAATTGGCGGGCATTCTCGATGGGTTTGCCATCGAGCGCTTCCAGCCGGTCGCCCACCTTGAGCAGTCCATTATATTTCTCGGGCAGGAACGCGACGTTGACGCCGGGTCCGGGATCGTCGGCGCGGTAGCCGAACCCTCCGAGATCGAGCGCGGAGCCGGAATCGCCGGGGATGAGCGTCATGGGAAGCACGTCGTTGCGCTCGGCTGGATCGAACTTTTGGAGTTGCACCCAAAAGCAACTGGCGAAGACGGGCGAGTTGGTCTCGCAATCGGCTGTTAGCGGATGTTCGGCGCGAACGTGGGCCGCGAGCCACTCGAGCACCGCGCGGTTGTTGAGCCCGGCGGACGAACGCCACTCGATCTTCAGGCCGGCGATTTTCAGCCGCTCGGCGTAATCGGGATCATTCGCTCCATTGCTGGCCCATAGCACCGGCGTGCCGGTGAAATTGACGGCGAAGATGCGATTGGTATCGATGGCGCCCTTCGGCGACCCGCCGAGCGCGACACCGGCGGTCCACCGGTCGGGAATGCGGGAGATGTCGTAGAAGACGAACGGAGCGGCATCGCCGCGTCCGGCAAGGTAAATGCGGCCGGCATCGGCGGCGCCGGCTTTCACGGCTTCATCTACTTTGGCCGCGAGGGACTGCGCGCGCTGGTCGATGTTCGCGTTGCCATCCGCGGGCGCGGTGATCAGTTGCCATCCCGCGCTATCCACGAGACTCTGCCACTGAGGCGCGTCCGCCGCGTCCACCAGGGCGATCGCGGGGACCGGTTTCTTCGGCTGCGGCGCCTGAGGCCATGCCAGGCAAGCGCACAGAACTTTAATGGTGCAGACGATCGCGAATCTTCTTGGCCAGTTTCTGAATATCATCCGTTTTCTTGAGGGTGTCCATGGAGAGCACGAAGCGGTCGCCCTTTTCCAGATCGGCCTTGAGCGACGTCGCCATTTCCACCAGCTTTCCGGCGTCGCGAATGTTCTCCTCGCGCTCGGCCTTGAGGATTTCGTCGCGCTGCGATTTGCCGTTGGGCAGCTTGGGATCTTCCTGAAGGTGGCCATACGGCTGATCCTGTTGAAAGGCCGCCGGCGACACGACCGCCAGGAAAAAAAGGAAAACGCCGCGGAACAGTCTGGGCTTCATGGCTGGACCTGCTGCTATCATACCCGTTACTTCACGGTCATTACTTCACGACCATTACTTCACGATCAGGGCGAAATCGGCCTGAATCACCAGGGCGTCGTCCGTCACGCGAATCGCGGGCACCTGGAAATCGTGCAGTTCGCGCTTGTATCCGGGTTGTCCGCTGGTGTCCTCGAGGATGCGCTTGGCTTCCGCCGACAGCGGATATTTGAAATCCCGCTCCAGGCTGGCGCCCAGGATGCTGCAAACTTTGCGAATGTAAATGCCGGTCTTGCCTTCGCTGGTGGCGACGACTTTGGTCAGCACGATGTTCCCGTTGCGATACTCCGGCGTGGCCAATACCACCACCATGAACGCATCGCCCAAGCCCACGCACTGGCCGATCACGTTGAGCGCCGACCGGCCGGTGAATTTCGCGCGAATGCGCAGGCGGCCGCCGGCGCCCTGTATTTGCGGCTTTTCCAGGTAGGCGAAGTTACATTTGTTGCTCTTGTCGTTGTGGACGTAGCGGCGCCCGTCCTGCGTGAAGACGGCTTCGGCGATCATGCGTTCGAGCGCGCCGAATTGGAGGTGCAGTTCGACGGCGCGGGCGGACGGGAGGACGAGAGCGAGAAGCAGCAAGAGACGGCAGTAGATTCCACTGTGGGGCCTGCGGCAGAAATTCCGGTCCGCGGCCAAAAAGGTGGTGCGGAAAAGCGAGTTTTGCAATCGCCTCAGGATTGGCTGCCCCACCATTTCCCTATGCCGCATTGGGAGGCTCGGAAAATAGCCCAAACGAACTCAGCACTGGGCTGGCGGACGCCTCCGTCACGCGCAGGCGAACGCGCGACGCTGTCACAGGCCCGTCGAGACGAACGTATTTGCGCGGACCGATACTCGTGCCGACGGCCAACTGCTCCCAGTTCCCCGCGCTCCAGCGCTCGACCGCGAATGCGTCCACGCGCTGTCCGTAGCGGATATCTTCTTTGATAACGATCACGCTGAACGTCACGGGCCGTTTGAAATCGAGGACGGCATCGGCGACACGCACGTTGTCGTCGGTCGCCCAGTACGTGTACGGCCGGTCATTTAGCAGATTGGCAGCATCGTAAATGAGACTTCTGTGGCGAACATTGGAAGCGGTCACCTTGGCGCCACGCGCGAAATCGTCCGCGAACGTTGCCTGTAAGTAGCTTCGGAGGCCGAGCATCGACTTCACATCTTCGTCTTCGAGGACGCCCAGGCGATCGGGAGGGACATTCAGCAGCAGATTCGCGCCGCGTCCCACCGATTTGTAGTAGAGATCGATCAACTGCACCGGGGTCTTCACGCGGGAGTTTTCGGCCTCATGCCAGAACCAGCCCGGACGGATGGAAACGTCGCATTCCGCCGGCAGCCAATGCGAGCCGTGGCGGGTGCCGGTGGGCGATTCGCGCTCGCGGACGTCGCCGGGCGAGGCCGGTCCGCCATCGGCGCCCACGGGATCGTAGCAGGTCCAGCAGGGGTCGCCGGCAATCCCGCGCTCGTTGCCCACCCAGCGGATGTCGGGGCCGACGTCGCTGAAGATGACCGCGTTGGGTTGCAAAGAACGCACGAGATTCCACGTTTTGGGCCAATCGTAATAGGTCCGTTTGTCGATGGTCCGCTTCTCTCGCGCTCCGCCGTAATAGCCGTCGCCGCCGTTGGCGCCATCGTGCCAGACCTCGAAGATGGGTCCGTATTGCGTCAACAGTTCGGTGAGTTGCTGGCGATAAATCTCGATATAGCGGGGCGTGCCGTAATGGGGATTATTGCGGTCCCACGGCGAAAGGTAGACGCCGAATTCGAGCCCGATGCGTCTGGCCGCTGCGGCAAGATCGCGGACGATATCGCCCTGGCCGTTCCGCCAGGAACTGGCGCGGATGGAATGATCGGTAGTCTTGGTGGGCCAGAGGCAGAGGCCGTCGTGATGTTTGCAGGTGAGAATAAAGCCCCTCACGCCGGCCGCTTTTAAATCGTTGGCGATCGCGTCTGCATTGAAGCGCGAGGGCTGAAAAATGTTGGGGTCTTCGTCGCCGTAGCCCCATTCCTTGTCGGTGAAGGTATTGACGGTGAAGTGGAGGAACGCCGTGAATTCGAGTCCGTGCCAGGCGCGCTGACGTTCCGACGGGAGCGCGCCGTAGGGTCGCGGCGGTGGGAAGGGATGGGCGCTGGCGGAGAACGCCGCCGGCGCCGCGGCCAGAAAAGTGCGCCTGCTGATCATGCCGGCAGCCGTCTACTTCTTAGTTTTGGCCTTGGCCTTCGGCTTGGCTTTGCTTTTAGGCTCCGAAGCACCGCTCCCTCGCGGGGCGCCCCTTGGGCCCGGCTCAGCCGGCGGAGCCTCTTCCACCGCTTCCACCGCGGCCATTTCCACGACTTCCGCCTCGGATTCGCCCAAAACCTCGGTGTCGGTCTCCAAGTCGACCTCGGGCGCGGCGTCGGCGGCGTCGGCATCGTCGACCGCTGTGGCGCCATCCGGCGCGACCTTTTTGAGCACCTCATGAAACAGGGCGGCCTTGCGGGAATCCACTTTCGGCGGAGGCGCCTGTTCGTGACGATAGTCGTGGTCGCTATGGCACGTGCGGCAACGAACTTTAGCCGGCGCTGCGGCAATCACCGATACCACGGCGTGGTTCATGATGCGCTTGCAGCGCACGCAAAAGTCGTCGATGTCATCACCCAGGCGGATATCGCGCATAAAGCCTCCTAACTGACGCTCGATTCGGCGGGTCCGGCTGTGGTCTCGGGTTCGGCATGGTGCTTGGGTTCGGGCAGCACCCACTGGGCGGGCTCGAAGCCCACGTATTTGCAGATGCGCAGTTGGCCGTCCTCGCTCTCCAGCAGATCGCCCACCGCGATCGGCTCTCCGGTATCCCGCATGAGTTGCCACGCTTCGTATTCGTGCCGTGCCTCGACTTCGCCACGCGGCTCGTACTCTTTCGGTTTGAGGGCAGCGCAACCGGAAAGATGGGGGGCCCAGCGGAACTGCTGCCGTGGCGAATCCTTCATGCGATAGATCCGATAATGCGGCATAGCATAGCTATTGTAATCGATGTACCGCAGCGAAGTGTGTAACAGGCAGGCGCCTTATAGGCGCTTGAAAATTAGCGTCAAACCGCTTGCTTGCGGGGTGGCCTCTGGGCCCGGCTCGTTCACCGCGTGCTGAGACAACAGCAGCTACTGAGCCGCGACCGCAAGGGAGCGGTGCTTTCGCTGTACTGTTCGAAGAAAGGCACCACTCCCTTGCGGTCGTGGCTCAGTGATCTTTCACAGCTTCCAAGCAAGCGGTGCCTTTGAGGTGCAGCCATTTTGCAAGTGCCTCGCTTTAGCCGTTTAGCCGCGTGTTTTGATCTTCTTCTGGATTGCCCCGATGGCCAGCAGCACCGTTGCCAGCGCCGCGGGGAAAAGCAGCGCCAGTGATCCTACCGCGGCGACCCGCCAGAAACGGCTCCCGATCGCTGTCCACGCCCAGGCGCACAAGCCGCCCCAGAAGGCAAAAAGGAGGCAGGAGCCAAAAATGCGCGCCAGGCACACCGTCACGGCGATCAGGGCATCGGCCGGCCCCAGGTTCGGGTTGAACATGTGGGGCGTCCCGAGGCGGGCGAAGAGGGATCTGCTTTCGGCAGTTCGCGGCGGCGTGCTGTCAATACCAGTCACGTTCAAACCTCCATTTTCGCACCTTCGGGCCGGCGCGCCGCCGTGAATTCGTATTCGATCCGTCACAAGCATGTTATTTCCCCGTAACAACTCTCCCGTAGACTCATGATTTCGCTTTGCAAAGGAGAGGCCATGGAGTTTCTCGGGCAACAACTTACGATCCCGGCGTTTATGTTCCTGCTGCTGGCCCTGGGGTTGGCGCTCAGCTTCGAATTCGTCAACGGGTTCCACGATACGGCCAACGCCGTGGCAACGGTCATTTACACCCACACCTTGAAGCCGACCTATGCAGTGGTGTGGTCGGGTTGCTGGAACCTGATCGGGGTTCTGCACTCCAACGGGGCCGTGGCGTTTGGCGTGATCGCGCTGCTGCCGGTGGAACTGGTGATCCACGTGGGATCGGCCGCCGGATTCGCCATGGTTTTTTCGCTGCTGATTTCGGCAATCATCTGGAACGTGGGCACCTGGTACTTCGGGCTGCCGGCCTCCAGCTCGCACACCCTGGTCGGCTCCATCATGGGGGTCGGTCTCGCCAACTCGATGATGGCGAAGGGACATGTCTTTGGCGAGGGGGTCAACTGGGCCAAAGCGTCGGAAGTGGGGACAACGCTGCTGGTATCGCCGATCGTAGGATTCGTCTGCGCGGCGCTGCTTCTGCTGCTCTCGAAGGCATTGATCAAGCGCAAGGATCTGTACGAATCGCCCAAAAAGGATACACCGCCGCCTCTGTGGATTCGCGGACTGCTGATGCTCACCTGCACCGGCGTAAGCTTCGCCCACGGCTCCAACGACGGGCAAAAAGGCATGGGCCTGATCATGCTTATCCTTATCGGGATTTTGCCCGCTACTTATGCCGTCAATCTGGATACCAGCCACGCCGCGGTGGACGAGATTTCGCGAAGCGCGGTGGCGATCACCGCGCAGATGGGCCACCATTCGCCGGGCTTGGCGCTCGCCGGCGGACAGGCGTCGGCGGATGAGCTGTCGCAGTACCTGAAGACGACGGGCAAATCCTCCGATCTGACCTACGCGGCCATCAAGAACAAGTGCTTCGAGATTTCGCAGGAACTGGAAGGCAAGAATACCCTTTCGGATTTGAACCCGGAGCAGCGCCGGACGCTTCGTACCGATCTCTACCTGGTATCGGAATCGCTGGGCAAGCTGGTGAAGCAGCACAAACTGGACGCCGACGAAGCCAAGGAAGCCGCAGCTCTGAAGGATCGGATGGATCGAGTGACCAAGTTCATTCCCATCTGGGTCAAGGTGGCGGTGGCGGTGGCTTTGGGCCTCGGCACCATGATCGGCTGGAAGCGAATCGTGGTTACGGTAGGAGAAAAGATCGGCAAGGAGCACCTCACGTACGCTCAGGGCGCCGCCGCGGAACTGGTGGCGATGGGGACGATTCTGGCGGCCGACTACAAGGGCCTGCCGGTGAGCACCACGCACGTGCTTTCCTCGGGAATCGCCGGCACCATGGCTGCCAACCGCTCCGGATTGCAGATGGATACGCTTCGCAACCTGCTGCTGGCCTGGGTGCTCACGCTGCCGGTATGCGTTCTGTTGGGGGCCGGGATCTTTGCCTTCGGCTTGAACCTGGTGCTCCGCCTCGGGCTGAAATAAGGATTCCGGCGTTTCTACATCTCCGCCAGCGCCGGCACCAGCAGGCCTTTCTCCTTCAGGCCCGATAACGCCAGTCCATAACGGCCGCGGATGCCGGTCTTTTCGAAGATGTGTTTCAAGTGAATCTTGACGGTACCGGTGCGAATGCCCAGGCTTTCGCCGATATCCTTGTTCTTCATGCCGCGCTCCACCAATTCCATCACCTGCAGTTCGCGTGTGGTCAGTGCGCTGTGAGCCCGGCGGTGCTCCGGATCGCGCACCACCTCTTCCATCCAGGTGGCGCCCCGCGCCACCGTGCGCAGGCAGGTGAGCAAGACATCCAGGCGTGCGGTTTTGCGGAGCACGCCCGCCGCGCCGGCTTGCAGGAAGCGGAGCGCCTCAGCTTCCGGAAAGGACGCGCCCCAGACGATGATCGCGGTTTCGCAGTCCGCCTTCCGCAAGGCGGCGGGACAATCCATTACCGCGCGTGGACCGAAGGCCTTGTCCAGCACGAGGATGGTCGGGCGAAGCTGTTTCACGGCATCGAGGCCGCCGGCTAACGCCGTTTCGGTAGAAACGACGCGCAACCCTTCAGCTGACTCCAACAGGCTTCGCAACCCTTCGATAGCAATGGGTTCGGTAGCACAAACCGCGACGGTATCCACTCGTTCACCCACTGGCAAGCTCCACACGGGGGCTTCCCCTCTCTTATCGGCTGAATGTTTCGAACACCTTAGTGTGGGCCTTCGGAATGAGATCTCAGGATTTCACCACGCTGCCGCCGATCGAGTACTCCGCCAGGTCAATCCAGGAATTGTCGAGGCTATTTCGGACGAATGTGGCGTGATCGGCGTGAAACCGGCGCGGACCCGTGTATTCGCGCCACAAACGCTGGGCCAAATCGCCCGTCCCCGCCACCTTGTCGCGGGGAAGTTCCTGGGCGAGCGTGATGTGTGGGTGATACGCGAACGGTTCCTGGAATTCCAACGGACCGGTGTTCATGGCCTGGTGCACTTTGCGCAGTTCGGCCGCCCCGCTTCCGATTTCCAGGTAAATCACATCGGTGACCGCAAATACCTTGACGCCGGTTAATTCGATGTCGAATGGAGCCGAGCCCCTGAGGACATTGCCAACCTGATCCGAAGCCACCGCCCAATCCACCGCCAGCGGCCGGGGGGGAAGCAGGCTGACATGCGCGTGCGGGTTGCAGCCGGGGACCAGTTTCCGCCGCAGATCGTCGAGGAATCGGCCGAGCGGGTCGGGAATATAAATGACCAGGGCGAATACATTCAGCCGCTCTTCGGGCGGAATGTGGACCACCCGTTCGGTCAAGTTCGAACCCATTTCTACTCTATGGTACTATCGCGAACATTGTCCGCGTGGCGCGATGATTCCCGCGCCGTGCCATGACTCGGCGCTTCCGTAGCCAAAAGTGCTCACCGCAGAGACGCTGAGGCGCAGAGGAAGACGGGAAAATATTCACCACAGAGGCGCAGCGCGGCTTCGCCGCAAGCTTTCAGCCATCAGCTTTTGGACGAGCGAAGCGGCATGAAAATCTTTACGCGGCGCAAAGCAACGAAAATTGGTAGGAGTACAGAGGCACGGAGTCATGGAGGAAGAGCTAAAACAAAGCGCCTTTGGCTATGCCGCACTGTACTATTGTCCGGCGAAGTCTTTTACGCGCATCTCGATCCTGTCTTTTCTGCGTTTCCTCCGCCACTCAGTGTCCTCGGAGTTTGCCTTTGCCTGGTTTTTTGGTTCTACCTCCGTGGCTCCGTGCCTCTGTGGTGAACCCCGTCTTCTTTTTTTCTCGGCGTGTCGGCGGTCAAATCTCTTGCCCCCGTGCCTTCGTGGTGATCCCAGCTCTCCTGCTGTACTCTGAATGGAGAATGTCCAGCCCCGAAACTGCGAACCCGCTCCTTCACGAGGAATTCCGAATTCCGTTCGACCGCATTCGCGCGGCACACGTCGCGCCCGCTGCCGCCGAACTGCTCGCGCAGGCGCGCGTCCGCCTGGAGATAGTCGCCCACCTCGCCGGCGAACGCACGTACCAGAACACCATGGATGCGCTCGACCGGCTGACGGAGCCGCTGGACTACGCGATGGGGGTGGTTCGGCATCTCGAATCGGTGGCCACGTATCCCGAACTGCGAGCCGCCTTCAACGCCGTACAGCCCGAAGTCAGCGCCTTTTACTCGGGAATTCCGCTCCACCACGAATTGTGGGAGGGCATCAAGTCGTATGCCGCGACTCCCGAAGGCCAGGCGGCGACCGGCGAACGCCGGCGCTTTCTCCACAAGACCATCGAGACTTTTCGCCGCCATGGGGCGGATTTGGACGCGGCGGGGAAGAAAAGGCTGGAAGAGATCGACGTCGCACTCGCGCAAATCACCACCAAATTCGGTGAAAACGTCCTCGATTCGACCAATGCTTTCGAACTGGTGATCGCCGACGAGTCGCAACTGGCCGGGCTTCCTCCGACGGCGGCCGCCGCCGCCCGCGAAAGCGCCGAGCGCAAGAGAGTGGAAGGTTGGCGCTTCACGCTTCAGGCGCCGGATTACCTGGCGGTGATGACTTACATGGACAACGCCGCCACCCGACGCCATTTTTACGAGGCGTACAGTATGCGCGCCACTGAGGCGGGCCGCGACAATCGCTCCCTGCTCGGCCGGATTCTGGAATTGCGCCGCGAGAAGGCGCGCCTGCTGGGCTTCGCCGATTTCGCCGACCTGGTGCTTGAGGATCGCATGGCCCACAATGGCGCCCGCGCGCTGGCTTTCCTCGAAGATCTGAAAGCCAAGACCGAGCGGCGCTTCCGCGCGGAAAATCGCGAGTTGCTGGAGTTCCGTCGTTCGATCGAAGGCCCGGAAGCTCCGGAACTCGAGCCCTGGGATGTTGCCTACTATGCCGAAAAGCAGCGGGCCGCGCTCTACGATTTCGACGAAGAGACGCTGCGGCCGTATTTCCCGCTGGAAAAAGTGGTGGCGGGGATGTTCGACCTCGTGCACCGGCTTTACGGCATCACGGTGACCGCGGAGAGCGGCGTTCCAGCGTGGGATCCGCAGGTCTCCTACTACAACGTCCGCGACGAGAACGGCCAATTGATCGGTGGATTCTACGCCGACTGGTATCCGCGCGAGAACAAGCGCGGCGGCGCGTGGATGGACGTCTTCATCACCGGCGGACCGGCGGATGGCCGTTTCGAGCCGCATCTGGGCTTGATTTGCGGCAACCTCAGCCAACCGGTCGGCGGCAAGCCGGCGCTGCTGACGCATCGCGATGTGGAGACCATTTTCCACGAATTCGGCCATCTGCTGCACCACCTGTTGAGCAAAGTGCGGACACGCTCGCTGGCCGGCACCAGCGTGGCTTGGGATTTCGTGGAACTGCCCTCGCAGATCATGGAGAACTGGTGTTGGGAACGGCCCTCGCTCGACCTGTTCGCGCGCCATTGGGAGACGGGCGAGCCGGTGCCCGAAGATCTGTTCCAGAAGATGAAGCGGGCGCGCACGTTCCGCGCGGCCAACGCGCAGATGCGGCAACTGGGGTTCGGCTTCGTCGATCTGATGCTGCACACCCGCTACTCTCCCGAACGCGACGGCGATCCGGTGGAGTACTCGCGGCGGGTTCTCGAGGAATATAGTCCCGCGCCGCTGCCGCCGAACCACGCCATGATCGCGGCCTTTACGCACTTATTCTCGAGCCCGGTGGGCTACGCCGCGGCGTATTACTCCTACAAGTGGGCCGAGGTGCTGGATGCCGATGCGTTCACGCGCTTCCGCGAATTCGGCTTTTTCAGCCGCGAAGTTGGCGGCGAGTTCCGCGAAAAAATTCTCTCCCGCGGCGACAGCGAGGACCCCGCCGAGTTGTACCGCGGCTTCATGGGCCGCGACCCGGACCCGATGGCGCTGCTGGTGCGGTCGGGGCTGGCATGATGCAGAAGCGCAAACAGTCGAAACCGGGTCCGGCCCAGTCCTCGTCCGGTATGGCGAAGATGAGGCACGATCGCTGATTCTTGTGACTCTAGCGTCTGGATCGGCTACTTACTTCAGGCAAAATGCCAAGGCACCGCTCCCTTGCGGTCACGGCTCTTTAATTACGCGTTGAAACGTCGGCGCTTACTGAGCCGCGACCGCCAGGGAGCGGTGCCTTACGTGCGGAACGATTAGTTTTGCAAGTGCCTCTCGAGAAGATGCTGCGCAAACGGGGCGTGACCGTTCGGAAAACCATCGACACTCTGATCGCCACCCGTTGCATCGAAGATGGCGACGCCCTGCTCGACGCCGACCGGGACTTCGACCCTTCGTGAATATTTCGGACTGCGCGTCGTGGCTTGACGGTCGCTATTCCGATGCTTGCGCGGCCTCCATCCCCAACACCCCTTGAATTCGTTCCACCAGGCGCCGCAGCACGATCGGTTTCGTCTCGTAGCCAGCGCAGCCGTGAGAGACAGCTTCCGCCACGTCAGAGGGCTCGGCATGCGCTGTCAGGACGATGATTGGGATCTTGAAGGTGTGAGGATCGCTCTTGAGCGCGCGCATCGCGGAGCGACCATCCAGAATGGGCATATCCAGATCCATGATGATCAGGTCGGGATGATGCTGGCGCGCGGCCAGAATCGCCTCCCGCCCGTCGGCCGCGGCGATCATCTCGAATCCCTGGCGTTCCAGGCGCCGTACCAGCATGTCACGGCTGAATTCGTCGTCTTCGGCTAACAGCAGCTTCACGTTTCCTCACTTATCCGCGCCGGAAAGCGCATTTCGAAATTCGAACCTTTACCCAGTTCGCTCGCCACCGAGATATCTCCTCCCATCAGCCGGCACATCTTGCGGCTGATTGCCAGGCCCAGACCCGTGCCTCCATATTTGCGCGTGGTGGACGAATCGGCCTGCATAAAAGCCCGAAACAACTTCGTCTGCTGTTCCGGGCCTATGCCGATTCCGGTGTCCCTGACGTTCACCACCAGCCAGTCCACAGGTTCGTGGCGCTCGCGCCGCACGGCTACCGAGACTTCCCCATTGTGGGTGAACTTGCAGGCATTGGCCATCAGGTTCAGCAGGCTTTGGCGGAAGCGCGTAAGATCGGTATGAACCTGGCCGTCGTCGAGGCCCAGCTGCGTCACGATGAGATTCCCATTCCGGCCGGCCATCGGCCGCACCGTGTCGACGACGTCGTTCAACACTTCGTCGATGGAGAAGGTTTCCGGATGCAGGAGGATTTCATTGGCTTCGGCCTTGGAGAAATCGAGCACCTGGTTCACAATCTGAAGGAGCATTTCACCGGCTTTTTCGATACGGACCAGATCGCTCATCAGGCTTTCCACGCCCTCGTCCTGGCAAGTCTCCTGCAGGAGCTGGCTATAGCCGATGACGGCATTGAGCGGCGTACGCAGTTCGTGACTCATGGTGGCCAGGAACCGGCTCTTGGCCGCGTCGGCCGCCTCCGCGGCTTCCTTTGAAACCAGCGTTGCGCCGAGTTTCTCCACCATGGAATTGAATGCTACGGTGAGGCGGCCCACTTCATCCGGCCGCACCACCTGCGCGCGGCTGCTGAGATCTCCGGCGGCCACCCGGTGGGTGAATTCAGTGAGGGATTGCAGCGGGCGCAGCAGCTTGCGGAGTTGGAACGCCTGGCCAAGGGCCGCGATGAGGAGCGAGCCGATGGCGATTGCCGCCGTGATTTCGGCAAAGTGCAGCCTCGCGCTGCGCTCCCGCGCGGTGGAAAAACCCAGCCGCACGGCGCCGAGCTGGCGTGGGCCTTCCGAGCCGGCGCCATCGGACCCCCAGGCGGATTCCGTCGCCGGATGCATTACGGGACGCCGCGCCTCGATCATCGGACCGCCAGCCGGGCCGGTCTGCCTGCGCGCGATAATCGGAGCGCCGCCTTGCTCGTCGTCGAGTTCCACAAAGATCACCGCATCGCCAGCGACCGCATTCGCCGCGATCCGCTCCAGCTCCGCGCGATCTCCCACCAGCATGGCGAATTGGCTCTGGCCCGCCAGAAAACGGGCCACCGCATCGGCCCGGCTGGCAAACTGCCGGTCGAGGTCGCGGTTGTAGGTCCAAAGGAAGACCGCGCTCAGTCCGCAAACCACCACGGCCGCGAACGCCATGTTACCGGCCAGCATGCGCATGCCGAGGCTGTGGCGCACTGCGCGCATCACCGGTACACCTCCGCTCCCACGGCATCGGGACGGAATTCGATGCCCTGCAGCCGGGTTACCCGCTGATTCACCGCGATCCGGACCTTGCGGGGGCTTTCTTTTTCGGTCCCCCGGTCTTCGCCGCGCATCAGACGCAGAGCCCACTCCGCCGACTGGCGTCCCACGTCGGCATAGTCCGGGAAAATTCCGGCCGCCGCGCCGGCTCGTACGAACGCCGGCGAGAAACCCACCAGCGGCAAGCGCTGTTCCAGCGATGCTATCACCAGTGGCTTGATGGTGACGGCGTTGTAAAGATCCGGATCGGGAAGGCACAGCACGAAATCGACCTTTCCCTTAAACCCCGCCAATGCCTTCAACAATTGCGCAGGGCCGTCGCAATCGATCACCATCAGCGAGAACCCTTCCTTGCGGGCCAGGGTTTCGAGCGGGGCAGCCGCATACCGCGACTGGGCCGGATCGCGAATAATGCCCGCGCGCGTGCGGCCCGGCCAGAGCGACCGCATCGCCGCGAGTTGCGCTGTGAGGTGCACGTCCAGATCGACCCGACGGAGGCCAGGTTCCTCGTGGCTTCCATCGAGCACCATCGCGGCGATCACCGGCTCGGCGGGATGATGCGCGCGCACTCCGGCCAGGGCACGGCTTCCCACGGCGATCACCACGCGAGCTTCGTTGTCTTCCAGAGCGCCGTTCAAATCCCGGTCGAACGTCCTGGCGGCGGCATCGATCACCCGGAACGTGCCCGGAGGCAGCACCGAACTGACGCCGCCGAGGGCCTCGTTATAAGCGTCCACATCCGATTCCGAAACCACCAGCACCGGGGGCCGCGACGCCGGCATTACAGCCGCCGCGAAAAGAGCGGGTACCACCAGGGCGGTCACTCCCACGCGAGGCATACCAACCTCAGAAAGGCCGTCCGCCCGTCTCCGGCGATTCGGTCCACATCCAGATAAATAGGGTCCTCGTACCGCTTATCGAACGCGTTGCGCACTCCCGCCTGAAGCTCGAACCGGCGGCTGATGCGCGCCGTAACTGTGAAATCCGCCACTACCGCTCCGCCCAGGCGCGAACCCGTCCAGGTGTAACGGCTCGAAAAGTATTGCATGCTGCCGGCCAGCAACCATCGGCCTTCCCCGTTCCCGAGGGGAACGCCCACTCGAGCCTTGGATAGCACCGCCGGTGAATTGGGTTCCGTCACCGCTGGTGAGCCTTCATGGGCGTCACCGAACGAACTGCTCCCGGAAACATCCACACGGCGCCAGAGCTTGTCGGCGAGTGTGAATTCGGCGCCCCGGGTGGCGACGTTTCCCCCGTTCTGGTACTGCTGTGCGCCGCTCGCCAAAGTGACGGCATCAATCACCCGTTCGATAGTGTAGTGATAGCCGCGCACCACCACCGTCCAATTACCGGCGATACGCCGCTCCATGGAAGCTTCCAGGGTGTCTGCAACTTCGGGCCGAAGCGGAAGTGCCGGCGCGTAGGAAAGGCCGCCATCGTTATAAAACTGCTCGAAAGCACTGGGATTGCGAAACGGCCGGCCGTAGACCACCTTGTACGCGGTGCGGGCCGATGGCTGGTAAACCAGTGCCAGGCGCGGCGAAAGCGCGCGCCCGTAGTAGCGCGTATCGTCCAGCCGTAAACCGCCATAGAGTTGCCATTTTGGCGAAAGCTTCCACTCCTGCTGGGCGAAGAATGCCACGCCGCGCTGCGGACGGTTGCTGTAATTCAGGCGCACGCCATCCACCAGGTTGTATTGTTCGGCGCGCAAATCCCAGGAGCCCGATACCCCCACGGTCAGAGGACCGATGCCGTCCAACGGCAGCTCGTAGGTGAGTTGCGTGTCCAGCCAGTCGCCGCGGTTGATGTCGTGTTCATCTTCGATTCCGCCATCCGCATCGGGATAATCGAAGCGGTCATGATAGCGGTACCGATCGTACGAGGTCTGCCATTGGAGTTCGCCGGGACCTACGGAATGGCGATAGACCGCGCTTATGAAGTCCCGGCTGTCGACCACGTATTGGCTGGGGTCGTACATGAGACTGCTGCCGACGCCGAGGGGGGCCTGCTTGTCGCGCGAGTTGAAATAGCCGGTGAAGCTCCAGTCGTGCCAGATGAGCTGCGCGAAGGTGTGATACCCGCGCTCCCCATCGGCGATCCCGACACCCGTATTGTTAAACACCGAGGCCGAGACCAGCAGGTTCGCTCCGTGCCCCAGATAAATGCCCGAACTGAGCGCCAATTTGCGCTCTCCGGCACTGTCGGTCTCGGCCGAGACCCGCAGTTTCTCGGCGTCCACCGGCGAGCGTGTCACCACGTTGATATTGGCCAGGATTCCGTTCGAACCATAAAGCGCCGAGGTAGGGCCGCGGATAATCTCGATACGCTCCACCAAGTCCATGTCTACGCCGAAATCCTGGCCGAAAAAGCCGTTCGAGTTATAAATGTTGTCGGTGAGCGGGTGACCGTTGAGCATAACCAGGAAGCGGGTGTTGAAATCCCCGGGCAACGATATGCCGCTGACGCCGACATAGTGGTATTGGTGGTCATACGTGACGTAGAAACCCGCCACGGCAGCCAGGGCTTCCCCTAGCGTGCGATATCCGTATTTGCGGATATCGGCCGCCGTGATCACGGTAACATTGGCCGGCGCTTCGGCCAGTGTTTGGGCGTGCAGCGATACGGCTTCCACGGACGGGAGGTCGTCGAATAACGCTTTCTCATCCCCGGCGTTCTGCGCCGCCGCCGTCCCGGCACACACGAGTGCGGCCAGAATCCAATTTCGCAAAGGCATGGTTTTCCGGTGTCGGTCGAAGCGATCCGATAGACACCTTATCGGCCGAAAAACGGGGTTTCACAGCCGGCGGACCGGCTGTGTTAGGGTTAAGCGGCCGGGGCCGCGGCTTAGTCGCGCCGCCGGAATGCTAGCAGGATTGCCTGAAGTTCCGAGTACGCCCAGACTTTGTCGAATTTCATTTCCGCAGGCCTCCACTTTCAAGTCGCGCACCCGAGCGGGACCACCTGCTGGACTTTTTGCCCCGCTCGAGGAGCAGCCGCGCACTGCCGCCGCCAGCGGATGGCGGTCAAGGGCCATCCCGGCCCTCATGTCTTGTTTTATGCAAGGCCTCACTGCGGAGGGCCCCAATAGGAGCCTTTGGGAGTGCACGGGTTATGCAAACCGGAACCTCACTGGCCACGGGGCCGACTCTTCGCTCCTAACCCAGCGACGCTTCCCCCAACCCCGTTTGGGGCCAATGTACGATAACGCCACTCTTCGTCCAATGGGATGTGCGGCTCTCGTCCGAGGCACATCTGCCGCTCTTGAATCAGGCCGGAACCAGCGTTGTAACCGCGGCGCGAGGTACTTCGCCATAGCGGTATGAAGCTCGCGATTTTGCTGCTATTACTGGCCGGTACGTTGCCCGCCCAACCCGATCAGACGCCCAAGCCGCAACAGGGGTCATCCGGCAATTCCACCGAGAAACTGCTTGCGTTCGGTGCGGTATCCATCAAGCCCGCGAGCCCGAATCTGCCTGACGGTCGCATCGTAGTTGGGATGCTGCCGCCTACTGGCGGTCCCGGCACAGGCGATCCTGGCCGCATTCGTTGGCAAATCGTCAGCCTGAAATTGCTCGTCCGCACTGCTTACCCTACGAACCTCACGGACAAGATCACCGGTCCAGATTGGATGGACGGGGTGTTCTTCCAGGTTGAGGCCACCATGCCGCCCGATACCACGAAGGACCAGCTTCGGGTGATGCTGCGGAACTTGCTTGCGGATCGTTTCAAACTCAAGATACATCAAGAGTCCAAGGAGTCTCCGACCTATTCGCTCGTAATTGCGAAAGGCGGACCCAAGATGAAGGAATCTAGCGCTGCGACCGGATCGACAGTCTCGCCCAGCTCTCTTCCGGCGACGGCAGGTGCGGGTCCGCAACTGACTGCGGACGGCTTCCCCGTGCACCCGAACATACCGTCGACCGGTACCGGAATGTTCTCGACACTCGGGGTCAACGGCATTCGCCTTACAGCTCGGCAGCAGACCATGCAGGACTTGGCCCACGCCTTGGCCGCATTCTCAAGCCGCCCGCTGACAAACGATACCGGGCTGACAGCAGAATACGATTTCATTCTGACCTTCGCGAAGCCGGGCTTGCCAACGTCTCCCGACGCTGACGACGCCCTGCCTGATATCTTTACTGCCCTAGAGCCGCAACTCGGGCTAAAACTGGAGTCGAAGAGGGGGTCCGCGGATGTGATTGTCGTCGACCACATCGAGAAAGTACCGACCCAGAATTGACACATCCACCACTCCTGGTTCACGTTAGCTGAACGGATGCAGGTCTTTTTCGGGAGCGCCCAAGTTGGATCGAGTCGCGCCCACCAGCCGGATTAGCACAACTCCAGGCTGTGAATGGTGGTTTGTGGACAAAACACGGCGTTCATGGAAACTGCACCGCCCGAGATCCAGGAGACCCCGGTCACCTCGCCTCATGGCGGGGACGGGCTTCGATGCGCCGCACAGTGAGCAGCACAGTGGTGCGGTGGTGCGCTGTGTGCGCGTGGAACAGCGTGCCCGTCACCAGTACGTCCCGACCGAGTAATGGAGTGTAGCGCTTCCACTCGCTGCTCTTGGAAATTACCAATTGGAGTTCGGATACATCGGCTTCAGGCTCACTGTTGAGGTCGTCACCGCGTTTGCCATTCACGCATGCCGGTATCGATAGGTGCAAAATCCACTGCACATCTTTTTGATCGCCGTTTTCGACGCTCATATAATTTGGCGGCCCCGGAAAAACTCCGCGCTCTATTCTGCCTTCCAGTTTGACGACAGCAGGCTCGTACTCAACGCAGCGCTGCTCAGCCGCTTGGGAGAAAACGGCACTCGCCAGCAACCCCAGAATCACGGTCATCGCACTCATGTTAGCGCCTCTTCAGCACACCGTGAACGGGTTCCGGGCGATAGACGGGGTTACCTTCCATTGGCCTGGGTGCTGACCGGGGACGATGGTGGCGTCCCGGCGTCAATTCGACAAAAACCACATATCGGGAGGCTAACCCGAAATGGAGGAAAATAGGGATGTGAACATCCTCAATTACAGGCCACCAGCGGCGATTTGCGCCTTGGCTTTCCTTCTGAATCTGGATCCTGTGTTTGGTCAAGCCACCGGATCGATAAAATTTGGACAGTCAATCGTCGGCCTTCCTTCTGGCGCGGTACTCGTCGAGGCTCAGCCGCTCCCACTGAGCGCACATGCGGACCGGATGCTGGCGCTGTGGATGTTGAACCCGCAGAAACATGAGCGCGAGTCTGAACTTGAGGGCTACGCTTGCCCGGAGGTCACGCGAGGGAATTACTATTCGGGGCCGACTCGGGTATCACTCGTTAATACGGCTTCCGGGGAGATTATCAACACGGTACGCGTGACGATCAGGTGGGTAACCATGTCCGCTGGGAAACGAGAGGAGCGTGAAGAGGACAGCTTCGACATCCCCTATTTGATCAGGCGCGACCTATACCGTGTCAAGGCGCCGGGTCGCAACCGCGAGGGAAAGCCCACGATAATAAATCTAAGGGACTACAATGCCGACGGGCGCGCTCTGGAGTTTGCATTATTCGATGCCTTAAGTTGTTCCGATGTTATCGTGCAGGCTGATCGGGTACAGCACGGCAAAGGACGAAGTCATCCAGTATCCGTTTCGCTCGTTGGATGATCGGGCCGATGAAAAACCCTGGTTGTGGGCGGACAATCTCTTCGCACACAAAGTGGCTCGACCATTTACTTCAATGGCGTTTCCAACATGACTTC
>Ga0181538_10000059_pt1 | contig 106974 bp, 102 predicted proteins | sample PEATcosm2014_Bin_40_FD_119773 | JGI IMG/M metagenome (GOLD analysis project Ga0181538, IMG submission 119773) | Peatland microbial communities from MTU Mesocosm Facility, Houghton, MI, USA - PEATcosm2014_Bin23_30_metaG | ecosystem: Environmental > Terrestrial > Soil > Wetlands > Peat | place... | reverse complement strand
TCCTGGGCCCGCGGCTCGACCCGGGAGGCGGCCGAGAACCCGCGGGGTGCCCTGTCCTCCAGGTCGTCGTACTCGTCGTACTCGTCGTCGAGCAGGCCGAGATACACCATGGTCTTCTTCATGAACGAGGGTGACATACCTTCTCCTGTCGAGTGACAGCGTAGTGCCTGCTCGGCAACCCTGGCGGGCCTTCCGTGCCTGCGCCGGGCGGCATCCGGCCGCTCAGGCTCCCCCTAGCCTCCACCAGAGGCCCCCCATCACGCTCAGGGTCCGCCTCAGCCCGCGCTGCGTGGAGGCCGGTCGCCGAAGAGGGCACGCCCGACTCGGACCATGGTCGTCCCTGCCGCCACCGCGGCCTCCAGATCGTCGGTCATCCCCATCGAGCGCTCCTCCAGGCCCAGTTCGTCTGCCAGCCGCCCCACCGACTCGAAGGCGGCCCGGGCGGCGGCCGGACCCGGTGCCGCCACGGTCATGAGGCCCCTCACCGCCAGGCCGAGGCCCTGCAGCCGGGTCACCAGGTCGCCCACCTCCGCCGGCGGGCAGCCGTTGCGGCCCGGCAGGCCCGTGGTCTCGACCTCCACCAGGACCCCGGCCCCGGGGGCGAAGCGCGCGATCCGGGCGCCCTCGGCCTCCCGGGCGACGCTCTGCCACAGCCCGACGATGGGCGCCAGCTGCGCCACCTTGTTGCGTTGCACGGCGCCGAGGAAGTGCCACACGACCTCCTCGGGCACCGTGCCCGACGCCTTCGCCACGAGCTCAGCGGCGTAGTTCTCGCCCACGTCGTGCAGCCCCGCGTCCACTGCCGCGTGCACTGCATCGATGCCGAACCCCTTCGTGACCGCGATCACCCGGACCCGGGAAGGGTCACCACCGGCGCGCTCGATGCGCAGCCGGACGGCCTGCAGCCTCCGCGCGACCTCGTCGCTAGCGCAGGAAGGAGGGGACGTCGAAATCGTCGTCACCCAGGTCGAGATCTTCCTCGGACCCGGTGGCGTCGGCGAAGATGTCCACCGGCTCGGGCGTGGCGAAGATCGAGGAGGCCAGGTCTGCGGACTTCAAGGAACCCGCGCCCTCGTCCCAGCGCTCGAAACCGGCGGCGATCACGGTCACCCGGACCTCGTCACCCATGTTGTCGTCGATCACGGCGCCGAAGATGATGTTGGCGTCGGGGTGTGCCACGGCGTGGATGATCTCCGCCGCCTCGTTCACCTCGAAGAGCCCGAGGTCCGAGCCGCCCGCGATGTTGAGGACCATGCCGCGGGCCCCCTCGATGGACGCCTCGAGCAGCGGCGACGTGATGGCCGCCCGGGCCGCGTTGGCCGCCCGACCCTCACCGATGGACGAGCCGATGCCCATGATCGCCGTGCCGGCGTTGGTCATGACCATCTTCACGTCGGCGAAGTCTGTGTTGATCAGCCCGGGCACCGTGATGAGGTCGGTGATGCCGCGCACACCCTGCAGAAGGACCTCGTCGGCCATCTTGAAGGCGTTGACCATGCTGGTCTTGTCGTTGGACACGGTCAGCAGGCGGTCGTTCGGGATGACGATGAGCGTGTCGACCTTCTCCTTGAGGATCTGGATCCCCTTCTCGGCCTGCATCGCACGGCGGCGCCCCTCGAAGGTGAAGGGGCGGGTGACCACGCCGATGGTCAGGGCGCCCAGGCCCTTGGAGATCTCGGCGAAGACCGGCGCCGCCCCGGTCCCGGTGCCACCACCCTTGCCGGCCGTGATGAAGACCATGTCGGCGCCCTGGAGCGCCTCCTCTATGTCGGGCCGATGCTCCTCGGCCGCCAGCCGCCCCACCTCGGGGTCACTGCCGGCGCCGAGCCCGCGGGTGAGCTGACGCCCGATGTCCAGCTTCAGGTCGGCATCGCTCATGAGCAGCGCCTGCGCGTCCGTGTTCGCCGCGATGAACTCGACGTTGCGGAGGCCCGAGTCGATCATCCGGTTGACGGCATTGACGCCGCCACCGCCGACCCCGACCACCTTGATCACTGCCAGGTAGTTGCCCTGGGAAGGCACGGTCGTCATGAACTCCCTCGTCCTCGGGTCGATCGCCGACCGTTCGCTCGCTGGTACGGTCCGCCAGCCGTCACCGGGGACGTGCGTCCGATCGGCCATCCCTGAACCTTTTGGGAAGGTTGATGTTCACAGTTCGGCAACGTGACCCCACCATACGGGGGGCGTTCAGGCAGGTCAAGCATCCTACGTCACCCGGCTGTCACCGTCGGGGCGTCGGGGACGCTCACATCGATGACATCGCCGTTGTGCAGGGTCGCACCCGCCAAAATCGACGAGACGTCCTCGTACTTGGCCGTGAGCTCGGCGGCCGAGCCGATGTCGACGACGATCGGGGTCGTCATGGCCAGCTGGATCCAGCCCGCCGGCTCCACCGTGACCGCCGTGACCTGCGCGGCGAAGGAGGTGGGCAGGGTCGACGCGACACGGAGCCCAGGCTCGTCCCTGGCCGCGATCACGCTGCCGGGTGCCCCCGGGGACTGCGGCACTGTGAGGAGGATCAGCCCGGGCGGGCGGGCGGTGGACACGCTCAGCACCCGGCCGTCCGCGCTCAGCGACACCCAGCGACCCCCCGGCTCGCTGACGACGAGGCGCGGCGTCTCCTCGGTGACCGCGATGTGCACCCCGTCGGGCCACGAGACGCGCACCGTGGCCGAGCGCACCCAGGGCATCCGTTCGACCGCCGTCGCCGCCGCACCCGTGTTCACGTCGAGCAGCGGCGGGTGGCCGGCCAGCCCGGCCTGCGCCTCGACCTGCGCGGCGGTCTCGTGCACGATCCCGGTCACCGTCACCGAGCGGGCCGAGAGGAGCGGCGAGTGGATGAGGTACCAGCCGCCCACGATGCAGCCCGTCCCCACGAGGCCGATCACGAGCACGCGCAAGCGGCGCCGCCCCTGCTCCTTCATGACGGCGGTCCGCCGGGCCGAGATGCGCGGGTCCATCCGGCTGCCGCCCCGCCCGGCGCTGTGACTGCCGCGGCGCTCCCCGCTGCGGCCCGGCGGCCGGCGCTTCCCCGTCTCCGTGTCGACCGGCGTCATCGCCGCGCTCCGTTCACTGCATCAGTCTTCCCGTCACCGAAACCGAGAAGGCGGACCTCGGTGCGCAGGGTGACCCCGCAGCGCTCGGCGACGACGCCGCGGACGTGCTCCATGAGCGCGTAGACGTCGTCGGCCCGGCCGTCCCGGTCCGCCTGGATGAAATTGGCGTGCTTGTCCGACACGTGCGCCGTCCCGAGCCGGAAGCCCTTCAACCCGGCTGACTCGATCAGCCTCCCCGCCGAGTCGCCTTCGGGGTTGGTGAACACGGAGCCTGCGTTGGCACCACCGGGCTGGTGCTCGCGCCGCCATCTCACGATGGCGGCCACCGCCGCGTGTTCCTCCTCCACCGATCCCGGCGTGACCCTGATGTCCGCCGCCACGACCAGCTGCGTGGGGGTCACCGTCGAGGTGCGGTAGCCGTACGCCAGGCGGGCGGCGTCGTCGGTCCCGCCGGCGTCCGCGACCAGGTCGACCCAGCGGTAGCGGACCAGGCACGAGGCCATGTCCGAGCCGTGGCCACCCGCGTTCATGCGCACGGCACCCCCGACCGATCCGGGCACGCCGACGGCCCACGACAGCCCGGCCCAGCCGGCGTCGGCCACCCGGCGCGCCAGCACCGGGAGCGCCAGCGCGGCCCCGGCGCGCACGACCGGTGCCGCGGCACCGTCGCCGGTCGCGTCGGGCAGGTCGAGCCCGGCGAAGCCGCCCCCGAGATGCAGCACGATCCCGTCGAAGCCCGCGTCGGACACCAGGAGGTTGGAGCCCCGCCCGATGACGAAGATCGGGCTCGACTCCCCCGCCGCCTGCTCGCGCAGGGCGGCCCGTACCACCTCCAGATCGGCGGGCCCCTCGACCTCGACGTACAGCGCTGCCGGCCCCCCGACGCCGTAGGTCGTCAGCGGGCCGAGCGGCCGATGGAGCGACGCCCGCTCCCCCAGGGCACCGGCCAGGGCGCGCAGATCGGCGGGCGTGGTCACCACTCCGGCGACCCGAGCAGGTCGTCGGGGAGCGTGGTCAGGTCCCCCGCCCCGAGGGTGAGGCAGAGGTCGCCCGGCTGGAGCACGGCACCCACGGCCTGGCGCAGCTCCTCCCAGCCCGGTGCATAGGTCACGGGCAGCCTCGGATCCTGCGCCCTGACCGCGTCGGCCACCAGGCGGCCCGAGACTCCGGGGACGGGCCGCTCGCCGGCGCTGTAGACGTCGGTGACCACGAGCACGTCGGCGTCGGCGAACGCAGTCCCGAATTGGGTCGCCAGCGCGGCCGTGCGCGAGAAGCGGTGCGGCTGGAACACGGCCACCACCCGCGACCAGCCGCCGCTCTGCGCGGTCGCCAGGGCGGCCCGCACCTCGGTCGGGAGGTGCGCGTAGTCGTCGACGAAGGTGACGCCGCGCGCCTCGCCGCGGAACTCGAAGCGGCGCGTCACACCGGCGAAGCGGGCGAGCGCGGCCTGCGCCGCCTCGAAGGGGGCGCCGGCACGGAGGGCGGCCACCGCAGCGAGCGCGGCGTTCCGGGCGTTGTGCAGGCCGGGGACTCCGATGTCCAGGATCCCCAGCGCCCCCTCGGGTCCGCCCAGGCTGAACGACACCGAGCTGCGATGCAGGTCGAGGTCCCCGATGACGTACGTCGACCCCGGCGCGGTTCCCACCGTGATGGCGCCGTGCTCCCCGCCGATCGCTGCCGCCTCGGGGTCGTCGGAGCACACGACCGCTCCCCCGCCGGCCCGGTCGAGGAAGGTGGAGAACGCCCCCCGCAGCGCCTCGAAGGTGCCGTAGTAGTCGAGGTGGTCCGGCTCGACGTTCGTGAGGACCGCCAGGTCGGGGCTGATGGCCTGGAACGTCCCGTAGCTCTCGTCGGCCTCGACGACCAGCCACTCCCCCGAGTCCCAGACGGCGTTGGTGCCGATCTCGTTGACGTCGGCCCCGATCACGAAGGAGGGCCGTAGCCCCGCCTCCACCAGGATCAGCGACAGCATGGAGGCCGTCGTCGTCTTCCCGTGGGTTCCCGCCACGGCGAGGCAGCTCCGGGTGGCGCAGATGGCGGCCAGCATCTCGGACCGGGGGACGACCCGGATCCCCTGGGTGTGCGCCTCGACCAGCTCGAGATTCTCGGGCGGCACCGCGGGCGAGAACGTGAGGACGTCCGCGTCGGCGTCGGCGACGTTCTCACGCCGGTGCCCCACCGCCACCGCGATGCCGCGGGAGCGGAGGCGCTCCGCCACCGGCGAATCCTTGAGGTCCGAGCCCGACACGGTATGGCCCATCGCCCGCAGCACCAGCGCGATCGCACTCATGCCGGCCCCTCCGATGCCCACGACGTGGATGCGTCGCGGCACCGCGAGGTCCAGCGGCTCCGGGCGGGCGTCGTCAGCGGGCATGGGCGTCGACCAGCTCGGCGACCCGGGCCGCCGCGTCGGGGTGCGCGTGCGCACGGGCGGCGTCGCGCATCGAACGGAGACGCGCGGGATCGCCGAGCAGCGCGTCGAGCTCCTCGGCCAGCCGCTCCCCGGTGCACTCCGGGTCCGGGACGTGCACCGCCGCACCCATGCCGACCAGCGCCTCGGCATTGCGCTCCTGGTGGTCCCGGGGGGCGCCGGGGAGCGGCACGAGGATGGCGGGCACCCCCGCCACGAGCAGCTCCGCCACCGTCATGGCGCCGGCGCGGGCCACACACACGTCTGCCGCCGCGTACAGATCGGGCGTGCGTTCCTCGAAGGGCACGACGCGGTAGCACAGCCCGTTGCGGTCTCCGCCCCCCGCACCCTCGGCGGGCACCGCGAACGCCTCGTAGTCCCGCCGACCGGTGACGTGGTACACCGAGCGCCCCCCGGAGCCGGCCCAGGCGCGCGCGAGCTCCGACACGGCGCGGTTGATCCGCAGCGCGCCGAGCGACCCGCCCATGGCAGCGACCGTCTGGCGGTCATCGGGCAGGTCGAGCGCCTTCCTGCTGCGTGCCCGGCCCTCCGGCGTCCCGTCCAACGAGGCGAGATCGGGGCGGACCGGTGTCCCGGTGACGTGTGTCCGCGGGAGATCCGTCCCGGCGAACGCCACGGCGTTGGCCGCGGCGAAGCGCCCGAGCAGCCCGTTGACCGCCCCGGGCACGGCGTCGGTGTTCACGGAGACGAGCGGGACCCGGGTGACGACCGCTGCGAGACCGGCGGGAAAGCTCGCGTAGCCCCCCACGATGACGACCACCCGCGGCCGCCGGGAGACGAAGGAGCCCAGCGCGCGGGCGAAGGCCCACACGAGCCCCACCACGGCACCGGCGTTGGCCCACCAGGCCGCAGGGCGCATGCTCCGCCGCAGCCCGCGTCCGGGCAGCAGCGTGTAGGGGAATTCGAGCGCAGGCCACGTGGTGGCCTCCTGCCCCCGCCGCGACCCGTAGAGCTCGATGGTGTCGGCCGGGTGCCCGCGCTCCACGAGCGCGCGGGCGATCTGCAGTGAGGGGACGATGTGACCGCCCGTCCCTCCGCCCGCGATCACCGTGCCGCGCCGTGCGCTCACCGACCTCGGGCGCCGGCCGGCCGGCGGGTCGACGCCGCCACGGCGCCTCGATGCCCGCCGTGAACCCCGTGGACGCCGTGCGTCCTGTGCCCGGCGCTGCCGCGGCTCTTCGCCCGGGCGCCATCCGGCCCGGCGATCCGGAGCGCGCCCCCGGCCTCGCCCTGACGGGCCACGTTGATCAGCACGCCCGCCGCCGCCATGGTGATCACGAGCGACGAGCCGCCGAACGAGATGAACGGCAGGGGGATGCCGGTGACCGGCAGCACTCCGACCACGGCGCCGACGTTGATCAGCGTCTCGGCCCCCACCCAGGCCACCAGCCCGAGCGCGAGCAGGGCCCCGAAGCGGTCGGGCGCCTGCGTCGCGGCCCGGATACCGAGCCACAGGAGGGCCCCGAGGAGCGCGAGCACCACGAGGGCGCCGATGATGCCGAGCTCCTCGCCGATGACCGAGAAGATGAAGTCGGTGTGCGCGTTGGGCAGGAAGCCCCACTGCGCCTGCCCGCCGCCGAGTCCTTCACCGTAGATGTGGCCCGACCCGAGACCGATGAGCGATTGCATGACCTGGTATCCCGACCCCGAGCTGTGGGCCGAGGGGTCCATGAACGAGAGCAGCCGGGCCCGGCGGTAGGGCGAGGCCACCGCCACGATCAGGGCCAGGCCGGCCAGGGCGGCCATCACCTTCATGACAGGACCGAGCCGCACTCCCGAGACGAACAGCAGGGCCAGCGCGATGAAGCCGAGGACCATGGCCGTGCCCATGTCGGGCTGGGCCAGGATCAGCACGCACGCGAAGCCGGTGACCAAGATGAGCGGCCCGATGATGCGCCGGTCGGTGGCGTCCTCATCGAGGCGGCGCGAGATGAAGTCGGCCGCGAACAGGGCCAGGGCCAGCTTCATCAGCTCGGAGGGCTGGAGGCGGAACTGCCCGAAGCCGACCCACCGGCTCGACCCCATCGCGTGCACGCCGAGCCCCGGGACCAGCACGACGAAGAGGAGCCCGAAGGTGACGAGGAGCAGCAGGGGGCTGAAGCGCCGGAGCTTCCGGTAGTCGACGCGCATGGCCAGACCGAGCGCCACGACGCCGATGGCCATCCACATGATCTCTCTGATCAGGATCGCCCACGGGGTGCCGTACGTGGAGATGGAGACCACCGAGGAGGCGGTCCCGACCACGACGAGCCCGATCACGCAGAGCAGGGCGACGACGACCAGGAGGACCGTGGAGACCACCAGGTGCCGTCCGCCGACTCGCACACCGGCCGCCGACGCGCGGGCGTGGCCGTGCCTGTCCTTGACCGTAGTGGGCCGGGCCGCGGTCACCGCACCCACTCCCCGTGGGCGCGGGCGCGCCTCTCTGCCCGGTCCGACACCCGATGCATGGCGACAGTCTCCCGCACGGGACGGCGCAAGTGGCGGAGGGTCATGTGAATTTCGCCACCGTCAGGAAGTCGCCGTAGAAGATCCCGAGGCCCAACGCGCAGAAGAGCCCGCCGAGGATCCAGAACCGCACGATCACCGTGGTCTCGGGCCAGCCCCCGAGCTCGAAGTGATGGTGGATGGGCGCCATGCGGAAGATGCGCCGGTGGAACATGCGGAAGCTGATCACCTGGAGGATCACCGACAGGGTCTCCATGACGAAGAGCCCGCCGATGATGAGCAGGAGCAGGTCGAGGTTCAGCAGGAGGCACAACGCGGCCAGACCGGCGCCGATGGCCAGTGACCCGGTGTCGCCCATGATGATCTTGGCCGGAGCCGCGTTCCACCAGAGGAACCCGATGCACGCCCCGGCGAGCGCGACCGCCACGAGTGAGAGGTCGATCGCCGAAGCCGGGAGGACGTGGTAGATCGAAACGTGCCGGAAGATCCAGTACCCCATGATGGACAGGACGGCGAAGCAGAACGTCCCCGCCCCGGCGGCCAGGCCGTCGACGCCGTCGGTGATGTTCACCGCGTTGGACGAGCCCACCATGACCAGGACGGCGAAGATCACCCAGCCGACCTGCCCGAGGTTGATGCCGATGACGTCGGCGCGGGTGAAGGAGAGCGCCGTCGACGAATGCGCCCAGTGCACCGCCAATTCGGCAAAGACCAGAGCGCACAGGAGCTGGGCGGCCGACTTCCCCCGCTTGTTGAGCCCCAGGCTGCGCCGGTGGTGCACCTTGATGTAGTCGTCGAGGTACCCGATGAGGCCGAAGGCCACGACGGCCCCGACGGCGAGGTAGCCCGTCCGGGAGAAGCGGACCTCGGTGCCGATGTGGCCGACGGCGTACCCCAGCACGACCGCTCCCACGATGGCGATGCCGCCCATGGTCGGCGTGCCCGCCTTGGCGCTGTGGGTCGCGGGGCCGTCCTCCCTGATGTGCTGGCCGATCTGGCGCTTGCGGAAGTAGCGGATGAGAAATGGGGTCGAGAGGATGGCAGCCCACATCGCGATGCCTCCCGAGACCAGCAGGCCGAGCACGTTCTCGTCAGACCTCCGAGTGTGCGCTGCCGGATGGGGCGGCGGAAGTGGAGCCGACGGAGGTCGCCGCCGCACCCGTGGCCCACGTGGAGGGGTCGGATCCGTATCGCACAGCCAGTGCCTGGCGCGCCTCGACGGCGTCGTCGAATGGCAGCCGCCTGCCTGCGATCTCCTGGAACGTCTCGTGTCCCTTCCCGGCGAGGACGACCACGTCCCCGGGCCCGGCCGCGTCGAGGGCACGGCGGATGGCGCTCCGGCGGTCGGGTTCGACGACGATGCGCGGGTTGGTGCGCCCACCCGGGATCCCTCGCAGCACATCGTCGATGATCTCGAGCGGATCCTCGTCGCGCGGGTTGTCCGACGTGACGAAGGCCAGATCGCTCATCCGCGCGGCGACACCGCCCATGACCGGTCGCTTCGAGCGGTCCCGGTCGCCCCCACAGCCGAAGATGCTGAGCACCCGACCACCGGGCACGAGTGACCGTGCCTCGCCCAGGACCACCTCGAGACCGGCGGGGGTGTGTGCGTAGTCCACCAGAACGGTGAACGGCGGCCGCTCCGCGGCCTCCGCTGCAGCCTGGGCCTCGGCCGCCGCGGCCGCACGGGCTGCTGGTGGCGTGGCGATGACCTGGAGCCGCCCGGGGACCGGCTGCACGTGGCGCAGCGCGAGCCCGATGTCCTCCGGGCCCAGGTGCGGCTCGCCGAGCGCGAGCGCCGCCTCGGCGGCCAGCAAGGTGTTGTCGACGTTGATTGCGCCGGTCAACGGCGTCGTGATCCGCTGGCCGCGCCAGGTGAACTCGGTGTGTCCCGGCCTCAGCACCACATCGGAGGCGTCGGCGTGGTGCACGGGGACGGTCGGGATGCGTGATCTATCCAGAAGGCGGCGACCCCACGGATCGTCGGCGTGCACCACCCCGCGCAACGCGTGGCGCGGGGTGAAGAGCATCGCCTTCGCCTCGAAGTAGTCCGCCATCGTCCCGTGGTAGTCCAGATGATCGTGGCTAAGGTTGGTGAAGACGGCCACGTCGAAGTGGATGCCCTCCACCCGCGACTGCACCAGCGCGTGGCTCGACACCTCCATGGCGACCGCGTGCCGGGCACCGTCGGATTTCTGCCGGTCCCGCACCCCGGCGAGCAGACGCTGGACCTCCGTGGCCTCGGGCGTCGTCCTCGCGCCCGAGAGCGTGCCCATCACGTTGGTCGGCCGGCCGGTCGCACCGAGCAGGTCACCCAGGAGCTGCGTCACGGTGGTCTTGCCGTTCGTCCCGGTCACCCCGATCATCAGGAGGTCTCGTGCGGGGAACGAGTAGAAGGCCGCGGCCAACCGGGCCATGCTGGTGCGCATCGTCCCCGGCGCGATCCGCGTCTGCACGACGTCGCGGTCGATCAGCTCGGGGATGAAGTGCTCGCAAATGAGGCCGACCGCGCCGCGCTCCACCGCCTCTGCGGCATGGGTGTGCCCGTCGCTGACGAGGCCGGGGACGCAACAGAACAGGTCCCCCGGCACCACCCTCCGGCTGTCGTGGGTGATGCCGCCGACGAGGACGGTGGAGGGGTCGCCCACCGACTCGATCACCTCGATGTCGTCGAAGAGGAGGTTCATGGGCACGGTTCGCATGATCGAACCGACAGCGTTGCATGCTCCGGACACCCCTGCGTCACGCCTGCAATGGGTGTGTGGGAGCGAGTCACGTGATGTCCTGGGCCTGACTCGTCGTCGACGGCGGGGTCGTGCCGGGTGGGACGGTGGAGGTCTGTGCACCCGGGGTGGTGGGGATGTCGTAGCGGTGCAGGGCATAGCTCATGATCTGGGAGAACACCGGGGCCGCCACCGTGCCGCCGAATATCGGGGTCGGCCGGTCCAGCACGACGATCATGGACAGCGTCGGGTTCACCGCCGGCGCGAACCCCACGAAGGACGCCATGTAGGCCCCCGTCACGTAGGAGTCACGGCCCTGGGTGGGGATCTGGGCCGTCCCGGTCTTCCCGGCCACGGTGTACCCCGGCACGGCTGCGCTGGTTCCGGTACCGGTGTTCACGACCTGCTCGAGCATGGACGTCAGCTCGGAGTCGACGGAGGGCGAGAAGACCTCGTGGGCGGCCGACGGTGCGGTCTGGGTGAGCGCGCCCGACGGGCTGACCGTGGCCTGCACGAGCTTCGGAGCGACGAAGACGCCTCCGTTGGCCACTGCGTTGTACGCATCGAGCACTTGCAGCGCACTCACGGCGTCCACCTGGCCGATGGGCAGGGAGACGTAGTCCGTGGGCTCCCACTGGGCCGCGGTGGCGAGCAGCCCGGGCGACTCCCCGGGGAAGTCCAGTCCGGTCGGCTGCCCGAAACCGAGCGCCTTGACCTGGTTCAGCAGCCGCTGCTCGCCGACACCCTGCGCGATCTCCGACGTCCCGATGTTGGAGGACTGCGCCAGGATCTGCGTCGCGGTGAGCGCCTCGGTGGGATGCGGCTCGGCGTCGTGGAAGGTCGAGCCGTCGAGGTGGATCTGGTCGGGCACGGTGAAGACGCTGTTCGGATTGATGAGGCTGTCCTGCAGGGCGGCCGAGAAGGTGACGAGCTTGAAGACGGAGCCCGGCTCGTAGAGCTGGGTCACCGCGAGGTTGCTCTGCGCCTCGTCGATGGCGTCGTGCGGCCCGATGGGGATGACCCCTCCGGTGCCCGATGCCGTCGTGCCGGTCGGGCTGGTCGTGCCCGACGCGTCGGGGTGGGTGGCGGCGAGATTGGCCATTGAGAGGATTTGGCCCGTCTTGACGTCCATTACGACGGCGGTGCCGCTGACGGCGTTCGACGATTCGATCGCCTCGGCGAGAGCCTGTTCGGACTCGTACTGGAGCTGGGTGTCGAGCGTGAGCTCGAGTCCCGTGCCCGGGGTCGTCGACACCTGGTTCGTCACCGGGGACTGTGGGAGTGCGACCCCGGCAGGCGACTCCATGATCGTCTCCTTGCCGGCCGTTCCCGCCAGCTGGCGGTTGTCGCCGTACTCGAGCCCCGCCGCGCCCTGGCCGGCCGCGTTGGTGAAGCCGACCACGGGTGCGGCCAGGTTCCCGTTGGGTACCAGCCGCTTGGAGTCGTCGATGAGGGTGATGCCGGGGATCGCGTCTGCTGCGATCTTCTGGCCCGTCGTCTGGGACAGCTGGCGGGCCAACACCACGTAGCCCGATCGCTCGTGGAGCTGGGTCGCGAGCGTGGTGGCAGGGATGCCGAGCAGGGGCGACAACGCGAGCGCCGTCTGCACGGGATGGGCCACCTGGAAGTCGTCGGCAACGACGTCGTCGGTCGGCACGGACATCGCAAGGGGTGACCCGTCGCGGGCGTAGATCCCGCCCCGTAGCGACGGGAGGGAGACGGAGATGGAGGATTCCCCGCGTGCCGCCGCCTCGTAGGCGCCCGCGTGCAGGACCTGGACGTCGACCAGGCGCGCCACGAGGAGCAGCATGGCGACGACGAGCACGAACCGGACGAGCCGGACCCTCCGGTGAAACCTGCCACCGGCCCACGACTCCTGCGGTCGCGACTTCGAAAGACGCGCCGCCTTCGTGGACGGCCGATGCGGGCGCGGGCGCGGCTGTGCGATGGTGCGGGCCGACGTGGAAGCGGCGCGCCGTGGCGGTGCCGCAGGGCGCTGATGCCGGGCCGGGCGGGCCGGGCGGGCCGGGCGGGCCGGGCGGGCCGGGCGGGCCGGGCGCGCCGGGGCCGTCGACGACCGGACCCCGGCCGACGAGCGGGCGCGGGCCGACGTCGTCGAGGGCTTGGGCGCCCGCGCAGGTGACTTCCGTTCTGCCGGTTTTGCCGTCGACGCTGATGCTCCGCGACCTGTGAGGGAGCGCGCGCGGCGAGGCTCATGTCGGGTCGTGCCGCTCACGGCGTCGAGGTTGCCGTCGTCGTCGAAGCGGGTGACCCCGATGCGCCCGTAGCGCCCGTGGCGCCCGTGGATGCAGCGCCGGAGCCCGATGTTCCCGTCCCTGAGGTCGATGTCGTCCCCGAGGCCGATGTCGTCCCCGAGGTCGATGCCGGAGGCGGTGTCGGTGCGGGCGTGACCTTCGGAGTGGGGAGCGGAACGGAGAGGGAGACATAGGGCAGCTCGACCACGCCGGCGGGCCGCACCATGCCTTCGCTCGTCGCGGCTGCCACGATACGAGAGGGCGTTTCGAGCTGCGCAACGGCCAGCTCCGCCTGCCGGTGCGCGGCCTGCTCGAGTGCGAGGTCGTGCTGAAGCATGGACATCCTGACCTGGCCGTTCGCGAGGAGCGCCTGGGCGACGACCACCGCCAGGAGCGCCGCCACCACGATCGAGACGGAGAGCATGTTGAGCACCCGCCCACCGGCGACGCGGCGGGTTCGTGTTCCAGACCGGGTCCGACCCGGGATGACCCGGAGAGGCACCCGGCGTGTTTCCGGTGCCGCTGCACCCGAACCACGGCTCCAGCGACGCGATGGGCTGGCTCCGGCGGCTCCGGCGGCTGCGTGGTGGCGGGCCGGGGCTGCCGTTGCCGCAGAAGGAGGCGCCATCAGCCCGCGTCCGTTCGCACCATGGCACGCAGACGAGCGCTCTCGGCACGTGGGTTCGCGGCGACCTCAGACGGAGATGGCTTGCGGGCACCACGGAAGACCAGTTGGTGGCGGGCCACCGCACCGCACACACACGGAAGACCCGGCGGGCACACGCACCCGCCGGACGCCGCCTCGGCGAAGGTCTGCTTGGTGAGGCGGTCCTCACCCGAGTGATAGCTGATGACGGCACAGACGCCGCCTACCGCGAGGTGTGCCAGGGCTGGCGGCAACGCGGTACGGAGCTGGCCCAATTCGTCGTTGACCTCAATCCGCAAGGCCTGGAACACTCGGCGGGCCGGGTGTCCCTTCCGGCGTACTGCCGCCGGCACCGCTGCCGCCACGACATCGGCCAGCTGGGCGGTCGTCGTCAACGGCCGGGCGCGCACGATCGCCCGAGCGATGCGTCCGGAGAGACGGCCCTCCCCATTCTCACGGAACAGCGCCGCCAGCGCATCCTCCGGAAGGTCGTTCACGAGGTCGGCCGCCGTGACCCCGGCAGTCGGATCCATGCGCATGTCGAGCGGACCGTCAGAGCGGAACGAGAAGCCCCGCTCGGCACGGTCGATCTGGGGTGAGCTCACCCCCAGGTCGAGCAGAACGCCCGACAGGGGGCCTAGCCCGGCGGACGTGATGACCTCTTCCAACGCCGAGAACGGGGACCGGATCAACGTGACCCGGTCCCCGAACGAAACCAACCGGAGCTGCGCCGCCTCGAGCGCCACCGGATCGCGGTCCAAGCCGACCACGCGCAGCTCTGGATACGCCTCGAGCAACGCCGCGGCGTGACCTCCCCCTCCGACCGTCGCATCGACGACGATGCCGGGCGGTACGGACGCATAGAGCGACACCACTTCGTCGCGCAGCACGGGGATGTGTTCGAACGAGTGGGCCATCTGCAGCCCCTCGGCCAGCCGGTCGAGAGGGAGGTGGAGATCCGGACGACCAGCGAGGAAGTGGGTGGAGTGGCCTTCCAACGTGCCGGTCGAGGAGCTGCACATGGTCCAGTGCGTTCCGTGTGACGTCGTGGTCCTGTCGAGTGTCCTTTCTCTTGTTGGCTCTGTCGTCGTTGCTCGTGTTGTCCGAGTTGTCCGTGTTGTCCCGGTCGTCCGGTCGTCCCGGTCGTCCCGGTCGTCCCGGTCGTCCCGATTCCCGCTACTCCCCGTCGCCCTCGAGGAGCCAGCTCTCCTCGGGCAGCACCCGTTCCGTCCAGGCCGTGGGGTTCCACAGCTCGACCCTGTCGATGGCGCCGTGTACGAGCACCTCGGCCTCCAGTCCCGCGAAGGCACGGAGGTGCGCCGGAATCGGCATCCTCCCTTGGCGATCGATCTCGACCTCGGCTGAGTTCGAGGCCCAGATCCGAGCCCGGTTCCGGTCGGACCGGCCGGCGTCCGCCCGGTCTTGCATCGCCTGCATCTGTCGCTCGAACTCCCCGGGCGTCCAGAGCGCGAGGCAGCCCTCCGAGTTCTGGGTCAGGTAGCCGCCCCGCTCGAACTGGCCGCGGAACTTCGCGGGCAGGATCACCCTGCCCTTCGTGTCGAGCGAGTGCTCGTACCTCCCGACGAAGCCTGCCACCGGCTGTATCTCCCACGACGCTCCCTGGCCTGCGTCCCTTGACGCTCGGTTGCACCATTTCGAACCACTTTACGCCATTTTCCTCCACCGAACAACCACCATGAACCCCCGGCAACTCAAAAGCAACCGTCTTCCCCCACCGGCCCCCACCCAGGGACGCGCGTGACCAGCCGGAACGGACGGTTCGGGATCCCCGAGGAGTGAAAGGGGAGGGGGGAAGAGGAGTGGTGCGGGGACGCGAGGGGCGTGCGCCGAGAACCGCTACGCGGCGTTCGGCGCGTCGCCACCGGTCCGCGGTGGCATCCCGAGACTGGCAAACGAGCCCAGGAGCTCGTCCCGCACACGACCCAGGTCCTCGACCGGAGGTTGGATCTCGCGCAGACCGACCGCCAAACGTTTCAGGCCGCGACCGAGCTCTTCCCGGGCCTGCTCGTCCATGGCGAGGAGATCAAGCAGCGGATCCGGATCCCAACGCAGGTAGGCGCACGACGAGAAGAGCGCGCCCTGGCGGGACCGCCACTGCGACAGACCGACCAGCTTGCGTCCGCTGTGGAACACCTCTCCGGGCCCCCGGCCCGCAAAGCACACGAGCTCACCGAGCTCCCCGGGCACGGATCGGCCGGAATGCGTGTCGAGCTCGCGGAGCCCGAGGCGCGCCAGCGTGTCCGTCCACCACGAGCCGACCCACTCCGCGGCGACCGAGACGTCGAGCTCCCACAGTGGATCGTCACTCGGTATCCAGGCGTCGACCCAGAGCTGGCGAGCCGGTTCGAGATACACGACACCGCCACCACCACGACGCCGAGTCAGCTCGACGGAGCGCCGGCGCAGCGCCGCGGGGTCCACGATCTCCGTCCGTTGCGTGCTGCCGAGCACCAGGGTCGGCCCCGCCACCTCATGAGCGAGGGCCAGTCGCCGGGGTTCGGAGCGGAACTGCTCGACGTCGAAGAGAGCCTGCGACGAGGGCAACCTCAGGAGGCCGCGGCCAGGTACGGCTCCCACAACGGATCGACGTCTGAGAGGTGACGCAGCCGCCACAGATGGCCGTCGGGCGGGGCCGGCTTCACCCGAAGCGTCCAGCCCAGCTCGGAGAGCAACTGATCGGCCTTCTCCAGGTTGTCGCGCTTGCACGCGGCGACGACGTTGGACCAGTCGTGGGTGCCGCCACGACTGCGTGGGATCACGTGGTCGATGGTGTCGGCCGGTTGGGAGCAGTAGACACACAGACCCCCGTCCCGGCGCAGGACGGACCGCCGCGTCACCGGCGGCGTACGGGCCCACCGCGGGATGCGCACCATGTGGGCCAGTCGCACGATCGACGGCACCTCTATTTCGAGCCTCGCGGAGTGGAATACCTTGCAGTCGTCGCGGATTGCCACCGCCTCGGCCCGGCCCGCAAGCATCAGAACGACGGCACGACGATCAGAGACGAGGGCGAGCGGCTCGTAGGTCGCGTTGAGGAGGAGCACCCGCTCCATACCCCACAGAGGCTACCCGCGGCGGGGACGCGACCTCTGACACCACCGGAGGTAGGCCACGACGTCGGATGAGGTCAGTGCCTCGGCCTCCCCGTCGCCGCCGTAGGCCGTGACCAGCCGGAACCGCCAATAGCCCTCGCCCGGCAATGGCACGAAGGGGGGACGGTGCCACCACCCCGGCCGCGCCAACCGGCGCAGAGCTCCGGCGGCGGCCCACCACAGCGCCGGACGGGGCAGCACGGCCCGCGCCACCACGGCGGCATCCCTCCCCCACCGGGCGCGGCTCAATCCCCCACCCCTGCGCCGCGCCAGCCGACCCGGGCGGCGCCGACGAGTGGCCCCCGGTCCCCGAGTCCGCCCGGAGCCACTCGCGCACCCAACGCGAATTCGAGCCGACAGAGCCGATCCATCTCCGCCTGGGCGGCCCCGAAGAAGGGCTTGCCGAATCCGAGCGCCACCGACCCGCTCACCACCGCAAGTGGTAGGTCGAGGAGGTTCACCACCGATGCGATGGCCCGACCGACCAGCGTTCCCGCGCGCTCCACGACGACGGCGGGGGCAAGTCGTGCGGGCTGCCCCGTGATCGCCGCCAGCGCCGTCCCCGACGCCTCCGCCTCAAGGCAGCCACGGCCGCCGCACCGGCACTCCCGCCCGCCGGGCTCGACGATCACGTGGCCGATGTGACCGGCGTTGCCGAGGCGCCCCCCGAGGAGCCGTCCGTTGAGCACGATGCCGCCGCCCACACCGGTCGACACCACCATGGCGATGTAGTTCTCGCAGCCGGCGGCCGCGCCGACCCAGCCCTCACCGAGTGCGAGGGCCTTGGCGTCGTTGTCGACGAAGGCCGGCACTCCGGCCAGCTCGGCGAGCCGTGCGCGTAGGGGGAAGGCTCGCCAGGCGCTGATGTTCAGCGGCGACACCTCGTCGCCGCCCGGGCTCATCGGACCGCCACAGCCCGCGCCGCACACAACGACCCTGTCACCGGTTCCCACCCCGGCGAGGACGCGCTCGACCAGTCCGGCGAGGTCTCCCCACAGCAGTTCGGCGGCGGCATCGAGGTCTTCGCCCTGCCCCTCGCGCCCGACCGAGGCCCGGCCTGCCGGAGCCGGAGAGGCCCTGGTCGGCAGCATCGCCCGCTGTTCCAGGGATCCGTCCAGGGAGACCAGTCCGACCGCCATCTTGGTGCCGCCGATGTCGACGGCGAGTGCAAGGTCTGCCACGGAACCGGTGTTACCTCGACGTCGGGGTCGCGGCCCGGAGGGACCGCGGACAGCCCTGCGAGATGCTCAGTCCTCGCGCCGGTGGAAGCGGGAGCGGAACCAGTCGCGCGCCTCGGTCACCGCGCCCTCGATCCCGTTCGAAGCGCCGGCCGACTTGGACTGCTCCCCGTCCTTCGCGCGCGTCAGATCGTGCCAGCCCGCCCGGCCCATGCGCCGGAGGTTCCGCTCGAACCAGACGGCGGAGGCGAACATGATGACGACGCCCAGGAAGCCGGCGATGACCGACTTGCTGTAGAACGCCACCAGGATGACCACGCCGAGGACGAAGGTGACGGCGGCCCATTTGCAGTAGCGACCTGCGTGCCGGTAGACGGTCTCCGATCTGACGCGCTCGGCAAACTCGGGGTCCTGGCGAACCAAGGACTCCTCGAGCTCGGCCAAAATTCGCTGTTCGTGGTCGGAAAGCGGCACTACCACCTGCCCCCTGGGATCTCCACATCCATCTGCGCCCCATGTTTGCACGCCCGGACGGCGCGGACAATGAGGATGTGCTCCTTCGCTCCTGACGACACGACCGTCTCCACCGCCACTCAGCTTAGAACCCGCGCGGAGCGGTCAGCACGCGGTCATGGAGTTGTAACGGGTTGCCTCAGCGTCCAGCTCAGGAGGGTCGGCCCGCCCCCGGCAGAACCCCGGCGCCGGCGCCGGCGTTCTGGGCACTATTCCCTGGGCTTCCGGCGCATGATGAGCGCCGTGATCAGCGCCCCGAGCAGGCCGGAGATCACGATGACGAGGATCAGGGGTGCCTGGCGGTGGAAGACCCAGAAATCGATCCTGACCCGACCCAGGTTGGCCAGAGCGAACCAGACCAGCAGGATGACCGCCACGGCGACCCCGACCAGGGTGGCCTGGTGCCGACGGTCCACCTCCTTGCCGTCGGCGCCATGACCGCCGGCGCTGCCGAGGGAGTCGGGGGGATCCGAGTGGACCGGACGCTTCGCCACGGGGCCATTCTGCCCCTTCCGGTGCCCGCCGTCGTGCAACCCTGCGGCGCCGACCTCTCGGCTCTGCTCCGATTTCAACCTCGGGCCCCGACAGCCGACCGCCACCTGCTATGAGAGAGGTCCCGAAAGGAGGCGTCATGAGCACGAGCGAGATACTCACCGGCGCGCGCACCATGTGGGAGCTCGTCGACCGCCGCGCCAAGGCATCGCCCGACCACCCCATGCTCATTGCCGCGGACGGCGAGACCGTTACCTTCGGGGCCTTCCGTGACCGGGCCGAACGGGCGGCCGCCGGACTGCACGGCATGGGGGTCACCACCGGCTCCGTCGTGTCATGGCAGCTGCCGACGCGCATCGACACCGTGGTCCTCTCCATCGCACTCTCTCGCCTGGGGGCCGTCCAGAACCCGATCATCCACCTCTACCGCGAGCGCGAAGTCGGATTCGCGCTCCGTCAGACGGGCGCCTCCCTGTTCGTGATCCCCGGCATCTGGCGGGAGATCGACTTCGGCGCCATCGCCGACCGCGCGCTCGACGGCGCCCCTACGCGACCGACGATCCTCACCGTCGACGCCGGCCTTCCGGAAGGCGACCCCGCGGTCCTGCCTCCACCGCCCCCGGGGGTAACACCGGAAGACGCCCCCATCCGCTGGATCTACTACACGTCAGGCTCCACGGCCGACCCCAAGGGCGTGCAGCACACCGACCAGACGCTGATCGCGGGGGGCTGGGGCCTCGCCCGCGCCCTCGACATGGGTCCGGACGACGTCGGCTCCATCGCGTTCCCGTTCGCGCACATCGCGGGGCCCGACTATCTCGTCACAATGCTCTCGTTCGGGTTCCCTGCGATCCTGGTCGAGGCCTTCTCCGCACCCGACGTGCTGCCGATCTTCCGCCGGCACGGAGCGACCATGGTGGGCGGGAGCACGGCGTTCTACGTCGCGTACCTGGCCGAGCAGCGCAAGACCCCGAGCGAGCCGATACTCCCCGCGCTGCGGCTCATGTCGGGGGGTGGCGCCGCCAAACCCCCCGAGGTCCACTACGAGGTCCGCGACGAGATCGGTGGCCGCGGCGTGGTGCACGGCTACGGCATGACCGAGGTGCCGATGATCTCCAACGGCTCGCCCCACGACACCGACGAGCAGCTGGCGAACACCGACGGCAAGCCGGTAGAGGGCGCCGACGTCCGCATCGTGACCCTCGACGGTCGCATTGCCGCTCCCGACGAGGAGGGCGAGGTCAGGGTGAAGGGACCAATGGTCTTTCACGGCTACACCGACCCTTCCCTCGACGCGGACGCCTTCGACGCGGACGGCTACTTCCGCACGGGGGATCTGGGGCGGCTCCGCCCAGACGGGCATCTCACGCTCACCGGCAGGCTGAAGGACGTCATCGTCCGCAAGGGAGAGAACATAAGCGCCAAGGAGATCGAGGACCTCCTCTACACCCATCCCAGGGTGATCGAGGTGGCGGTCATCGGGCTCCCCGACACCGAGCGGGGCGAGCGCGTCTGCGCGGTCGTGCAACTCGCCGACGACGCCGGCGGGCTCGAGCTCACCGACGTCATCGCATTCTGTCGGGAGGCCGGCCTCATGACCCAGAAGATCCCCGAGCAGCTCGAGGTCCGCACCGACTGGCCCCGCGCCGGGACCGGCAAGATCGTGAAGAAGACGTTGCGCGACGAGTACTCGGAGGCCTAGTGCCCGGCCTCGTCGTCCCGCCGGACCCGATTGGCGGCCGCCCGTATCGCATTGTCTTCGTCTGCACCGGGAACATCTGCCGCTCCCCCATGGCGGAGGTCATCACCCGAAGCCTTGCGGGGTCCACGGGACTGGACGACGGCACCACGCTCACCGACCACGTGGATGTGCGCAGCGCCGGCACAGGCCCCTGGCATGAGGGCGAGCCGATGGACGAGCGGGCGTCGGAGGCTCTCGTTCGGGCCGGCTATCCGCGTCACCGCCACGTCGCCCACCAGTTCTCGTCGTCAATGCTCGGGCACATCGACCTCATGGTGGCCCTCGACCGGCGCCATCAACAGACCCTGCGGGGCCTGGGCGCCGACCCCCACCGCCTCGCCCTCCTCAGGGCGTTCGACACCGCCTCGGGCGCCGCGGCGGACGTCCCTGACCCCTACTACGGCGACGACGACGTCTTCGACGACTGCCGGGACATGATTGCCGCCGCGTGCTCGGGCCTCGTGGAGTCCCTGGCCGCCCATTGGGACTCGCTCTGGGCGGCCTAGGCGGGACGAGGCGCCAGCCGCGCGAAACGGCTGGTCAGCGATCCACCCGCCCGTGGCCGGCGTCCCACCGTGTGAGATAGTGCCGTCGTGGTCTCACGAAGGGTCATGCGCCGGCGCCGCCAATTTGCGGTCGGGGGCGCGCTCGTCGTCCTCCTGCTGATCTATTTCGCCTTCTTCTCGGGCGGCTCGGGCAACCCGGGTAAAGCGGGCACCTCCACCACGTCGACCGGTCCGGGGCACCATGCCATCGTCACCGCCGAACGCTTCCCGAAGCGCTCGCCGCTCAACCCCGACTGGAAGGGCAATGGCAAGACCGTGACGCTCGGCTTCGGGGGGGACGTGCACTTTGCCGGCGTCGTGGGCGAGAACCTCGCGAAGGACCCATCGACTGCGCTCGGGACGACCATCCCCCAGCTCTTCTCAGGGGCCCAGCTCCGCATGGTGAACCTCGAGACCGCCGTCACGGACGGCACCTGTCCCGAGCCCCAGTCCAAGCCGTACATCTTCGATGCTCCGGCCTCGGCCGTCACCGCTCTCAAGAGCGCGTCGATCTCGCTCGCCACGGAGGCCAACGACCACGGCATGGACTGTGGTCCGCAGGGGCTGTCTCAGAACCTGACCATTGCGCAACAGGCCAGCTACCCGATCGTCGGGATCGGCAACAACGCCGCTCAGGCGTTTGCCCCGTACCGGATCACCATCGACGGGCAACGCATCGCGATCATTACGGCGACCCAGGTCATTGCCGACAACCTCGTGAGCACGTGGACCGCCACCGGCACCCAACCCGGTGTCGCCTCGGCCATCGACCCGACCGAGCTCGTGCGAGAAGTGCAACAGGTGCGCCGCACCGCGGACACCGTGATCGTCTACGTCCACTGGGGCACCGAGACTCAGGCCTGCCCGAACCCGCAGCAGGAGCCCCTCGCCCAGCAGCTGGTGAAGGCCGGCGCCGACATCGTGATCGGCTCGGGAACGCACGTCCTCCTCGGGGGCGGTTACCTCGGCAGCGCCTACGTGGACTACGGGCTCGGGAACCTCGCCTTCTACGACGATGAAGCTCCGGAGACGAGCAGTGGCTCGCTCATCATCACCGCCGAGGGCCGACACATCACGGGAGTCGTGTTCCGCCCGGCCACGATCCTGGCCGGGCTGCCCCAACCCCTCAGCGGCGCTCCCGCGGCCACCGCGCTCCAGAGCTGGAACGCGGCGCGAGGCTGCACCGGGTTGTCCGCCACCCCTTCGGCGAGCGCGGCCACCATGCGCGGCGAAACCGTGGCCTTCGTCGCGCCTCCGGTGGCGGCGACCACGACCACGACCACGACCACGACGACCGGCGGCTCGGGCTCGGGCGCGACGACCACGTCGACCACGACGACCGGCGACGGATCCGGATCGTCGTCGACCGGCACGGGCACCGGTACCGGCGCCACCACCACGACGACGACCGTGCCTGCCTCCACCACAACCTCTCCCACCGACAACGCCGGCTGAGCCGTCGTCGGGGGTTATCGGCTCAGCCCACCGAATCGAAGGTCGGCGCGCCATCCTCCAGCGGCACCCGCGCTGCGCGGGCGGTGAAGCTGATGGCGTGGTACCAGCCGCAGAGGAGCAGCAAGTCGAGGAGCTGCGCGTGATCGAACTGCTCGTCGAGCTCCTCCCACAGCAGATCGCCCACGTCGGACGAGTCATGCAGCTCGTCCACGAGCCGGAGCAGCAGCCGGTCTCGCTCCTCCCAACATGGGTCGGCGGGCCCACCGTGCGTCAGCGAGGAGATCTGCGCGGCGTCGAGGCCGGCACGCGCTGCGAAAAAGGCGACATGGACGCCCCACTCGTACTCGCAACCGCACCGGGCGCAAGTCCGATCGATCACGATTTCGCGCTCCCTCAGGCCCAGCGACAGCGAGCGGCCCAGCTGGTGCCGGCCCCATGGCTGCATCGCAGCGGTCATCGGAGGGTTCCGCACAAACGTCCGGAAGAGCGTTATGGGGGCACGCCAGCCGGCATCATTGTGTGCAGCTGCTCCTCGATCGCCGGCGCGAACGGTGGCTCCAGCGGTGCGATGCGCGGGTTGAGGGACATTCCAGCACCTCCATCTCGATGGCTTCCAAATCTTCGATGTTTCTGAATCAGAAACATCGGGACGGCACTACCCTATCCGATATGTTTCGGATTCAGAATCACCGGTCTCGCCCCGTCCCGTTCTGGGGGGTTCCGGTCCCGTGACGCCCTCCCGCCCCGTCCCCGGGCGCCCGGTCCGAGGTTCGTCATCGGGACGGCCCCTCATGGCGGCGCTCGACCTGCTCGGTCGCCGTTGGGCGCTTCGCATCCTGTGGGAGCTGCGCCAGGGCAGCCTGGGCGCCCGCGCTCTGCGGGTCCGCTGCGACGACATGTCCTCCAGCGTGCTCTACGAACGGCTCGCCGACCTGCGCACGGCGGGGCTCGTCACCCGGGGGCACGACGGCACGTACGCCCTCACGGCGGTCGGGCGCCAGCTCGGCGACGCCATCACGCCGCTACAACAATGGGCCGAGCGCTGGTCCAGGGCGCAGCGCGAGGTGGGAACCTGACCCCGCTGCCACCGCCTGTTAGGCCGGGTCCATCTTGGACCAAGTGTGGGGCTTCTCCTCGAAGGCGTCCTCGCCGGGCAGGCGCCGGTAGCGGAACCGAATCTCCTCCAGGTCGTTGGGCTCGTTGACCGTCTCATCGGCCAGCCGCAGGACCATGTCCGCCTGACGACGGAGCACGATGCGTTGGTCGACCGAAGTGGTGTCGAGCATGATGGATCCCAGCGAGTCGATGAGCCGGATCAGCACCGCCGGCGTCCCCCGGGCCGACTGCCGGATCTTGTCGAAGGCGCGGTTCACCATGCGGGCATACGACGGATCCGACTCGATCAGACGGACGTACCCCGACGCATCTCTGTAGACGCCCTCGTCGAGCACGCGGCCGGACACCCGGCCGAGGCCGGCCGACAGCCAGTCGATGCACGTGAGTGCCGTGAAGGTGTCGTTGACGGCGGCCGAGAGCGCTCGGATCGCGATCTCGACGAGCTGGTCTATGGCGAAGACAGGGTCCTGCACGAGCGTCCGGTGCGGCCCGGTGACATGGGCCTTGGACAGGGCGCGGGCGACCTCGGGTGCCGCTCCCCGTGGCCACACGATGGCAAGCGGGCGGCCATTCGCCAGGTAGTGACCCGGCCGGTGCTCCAGTCGGACCACGGAGTCGGTGCGGGTCGCGATGGCGATCAGCTGGGAGTAGCCGACGTACTGGATGTAGCCGCTGACCTGCGAGGGCACGATCGCACCGCGCTCGTCAATGAGTTGGAGCAGCTCGGGCACCGACTTCCCCGCATGGGTATGCGAGGTCGGCTCGGTGTCGGCCCCGACCATGTCGGGGAACTCGGCATCGATCGAGTTCATCAGGTCGTCAGCGATCCCGGCGATCACCTCGGGAAGCTGGATCGACTTTGCGATGTGATGGATGAAGTAGATCAGCACTCCGAGGTCGACCATCAAAAGGGCCTCGGCGACCGAGGTGGAGAGGTACGGCACGAACTTCGGTGCCACGCTGCCGATGGAGACCAGCACGAGCACCGCGTACACGAACGTCCCGACGAAGACGCCCAGCGTGACCTGGTTGCCGATGTCGCGCACGAAGTTGCGCATCATTCGGGGCCCGAACTGCTGTGACGCCAGCGTCAGGGCCAGGATCGTGATGGAGAACACCACGCCCACCACCGTGATGACGGCCGCGGCGATTGCGATCAGAACCTGTTCCGCATCGCCGCTCCCGGTGTGGATCCACGAAGGCAGGATCAGCGGATCGTGGAACGCCGCCACGTCGATCTCGAACGTGACGATGAACAACAGGACCGACACCACGATCAAGATGCTCGGGACGACCCACAGCGTCGTCCGGAGCTCTTCCCAACGCCAGCTCGGCAGCTGGCGCCGGTCCTTGCCGACGCGCGCCGGCTGTGGCGGGACTACCTCCTCGATGTCGCTCATGACGGCCCGGTCGATCCAGGACCGCGAGGGATCGATACGACACCGCGAGGGCCCGGCGCAACGCAGCGGGATCGGTTCGAGAGGGCGGGATCGGTCATGGCGAAGGGGTCACTCGTCGCCGACCAGTCTTCCCGGCACACCGCTCAAGAGCGGCGCCAGTCTAGCCGCGACCCTCGTGGCACCCGTCCGACTCACGACGGGAAGAAGCGGGGCAGAAGGCTCCTGTTCGCCGCGAGGAGCTCGTCCGCCAGGTCAGCCGCCAGCGGGTACTGCCCGACGATCGGGTTGGCGAGCAGAGCCCGCACGACGTCGTCGCGGCTCCCGGAGCACGCGGCCCGAACGGCCAGACGCTCGTAGGCCTTCGCATGTTGGACCAGCCCGAGCATCTCGGGCGGCAGTTCCTGCTGGGGCAGTGGATGGGCACCGCTCGCGTCGACGACGGCGGTCGTCTCGACGACTGCATCGTCGGGGAGTCCGGGCACCGCCCCGTCGTTCCGCATGTCGACGACCTGAACGTCGCCGGTGCCCGCGTGCAGTGAGGCCATCAGGCGCACCGCGGCGAGGGAGTAATAGGCACCGCCTCGGTACGACAGCGCGGCCGGCTTCGATGCGAGGGCCGGGTCACGGTACTCCACGAGGAGCGTGGTCTCGAGCTCGGCCACCACGTCGGCCCGCGAGCGGTACCCGGGTGCGGATTGCTGCGCCACCTCGGCATCGTGGCCGTAGTAGTAGTGGACGTAGTACGACGGCAGTGCGTGCTGTAGGCGGAGCACGTCGAGGGGCACTCCGCTCTCGAGCTCGACCTCCGGGCCGAAGCGATCGAAGAGCTCGTCGAGGCGGTCCTCACCGGACATCTCACCGACAGCCCCGCCGACCCCACCGGCACGTGGCGTGCGGGCGGAGCGGATCCACGTCAGGTGGTTGAGCCCGACGTGCTCGACGTCCACGTCGTCAGGATCGACGCCGAGATAGTGGCCGATCCGCCTCTGGGCCCAGATGGCGACGTTGCAGAGGCCCACGGCGCGGTGGCCCTCATCGAGCAGCGCCTGCGTCACGATCCCGACCGGATTGGTGAAGTCGACCAGCCACGCGCCCGGATTGGCCCGGGTCGCCATCTCCTCGGCCAGCTCGAGGACGACCGGCACCGTGCGCAGCGCCTTGGCCAGGCCGCCGGCGCCGACGGTCTCCTGGCCCAGGCACCCGTATCCGACCGGCAACGTCTCGTCGACGTGCCGAGCCGCCTGGCCACCGATCCGGAGTTGGACCACGACGAAGTCCGCTCCCTCGAGGGCCGCGTGGGGGTCGGCGGTGGTCCAGAACGTCCCGCCCCAACCCCGCGCTCTCAGAATCCGCTCGGACAGCCCGCCGACGACGTCGCGGCGCAAATCGCTGGGATCGAGGAGCACGAGGTCGTCGACGACGATGCGGTCCTCGAGGTCGCACAGTCCATCGACCAGCTCGGGGGTGTACGTGCTGCCTCCGCCGACGACGGCCACCTTTGTCCCCACGCAGCGCAACGTAACATCCGGGCGTGCCCGACCTCGCTCCTCTCGAGCCAGTCGTGCTCGCGTTCGACGGGGGCAGCACCAAGACCGACGCCCTCCTCGTCTCGAGCTCAGGCAGCGTCCTGGGCCGCGCCCGGGTCGGTCCGAGCAACCACCAACTCGTCGGCCTCGACGGCATGCTCGAGGCTCTGGGCGAAGCCGTCGCCGCCGTCACGGAGGACGCGCGCCTGGCGGACGGGGCCACACCGCTCTGCGCGACCGGCGTCTACTGCCTGGCCGGCGTGGACCTACCGGTCGACGAGGAGAAGCTCGCTCCGGCAATTGGCGACGCGGGGTGGACGGATGCCGTGATTCTGCGCAACGACACCTTCGCGGTGTCACGGGCAGGCACGACGGCGCCATGGGGTGTCGGGGTCGTCTGCGGCACGGGGATGAACTGCGCCGCCGTCGGCCCGGACGGCCGCACGGTGCGGTTCCCCGCACTCGCCGAGCTGTCGGGGGATTTCGCTCCCGGCGGCGCGTGGCTCGGCCTGCGCGCACTCGGGCTGGCACTGCGGGCCGGCGACGGCCGTGGCGCCACCACCTCTCTGAGCAGTCTGGTGCCCGCCCACCTCCGCGAGACCGATGCCGAGGCGGTCCTCACGGGCATCTACACCGGCGCCATCCCGTACGCCCGCCTCTTCGAACTGGCGCGCGTCCTTCTCGATGCCGCGGCCGACGGCGACGCCGTCGCCCGCGAGGCGGCCGACATGCTGGCTGATGAGGTGGTGGCGTTCGTCCACGCCGCGGTCGACCGGCTCGGCCTGCAGGACCAACCCGTCGAGGTGGTGCTGGGCGGTGGCATCTTCGACACCCGGGACACGGCCTTCCACGGCCGCGTCGCTGCTGGCGTCCACCAGGCGGCGCCCCGGGCCGTACTCGTCCGCCTCGATGCCCCGCCGGTGCTGGGGGCCGCCCTGATCGGGCTGGACGCGATCGGGGCACCGCCCAGCGCGCTGGCTGCGCTGCGGGAGGCCCTCACCACTTCCCCGGAGTCGTGACCGCCCGCCGGTCGCACGTGCGCGACCCGCGGACCCCACGGGTGAGCCGAGGCCGCTGACAGCTCGACGGAGCCGATGGAGCGGGCGACCCGAAGGCTCAGTCTCGGATCCGACTCAGGATCTTGTCGCGGCGCTGGCGCTCGGCCCGTGGCAGATCGCACTGCGCAATTGCGGCGGGTCCGTTGGTTGCGGCCGCCTCACGGAGCATCTCGGCGATGCCCGAATAGATGACCTCGATCGTGAAGTCGTCGACTTCGATGGCAGCCATCTCGGTGCCATCGTCGGCGAGGTGGATGACCTTGATCATCAGTCCACCAACACCCGTGAACGGATTTCCTCACCCTGGCGCTCAACAGCGATGCACGCGCCCTCCCGGAAGATCCAGCCCACCTCGCGCCACGGGTTCAGGTCGGGCAGTGTCTCGGCCAACGCCGTGGTCCCTCCCTGCCCCGACTGATCCATGCGCCTCATGGGGATGAATTTGATCCTGAGTTGTCTCAACTTCGGTGACTTCCGGTTGCAATTGCGGTGCCGACGTCCGCTCGGCGGATCCCGGCCAATCGTCCCAGCTCAGAACGTATTTTCGGGCAGACAGGCCTACCGCGTCAGCGAGCGAAGAGGTGCCACCCCGCCCACATCCATGCCAGCACCAGGAGTACGCGCAACAGGGGCCCGGTCGCGAGCCGCTCCACGACCACTGCGGGGCGAGCGACGCTCGCCTGCGACGAGCGGGAGCGTGCCCACAACCCGAGCGCCCACACGCCCAGCACGGCCCACACCGCGTAGGAGACGGCGGCGATCACAGTTCCTCGGTCGGCCCGGTCGGCCCGGTCGACCCGGTCGGCCCGGTCGGCCCGGTCGACCCCTCAGCTCCCGGGATCGCTCGCGCACCCCGGCGGAGGATGCAGGCGCCGAGGCACAACCAGCCGAAGAACACGGCCGCCCTCAAGACGTACGACCGGTCCACCGCGTCGGCAATGGAACTCAGCGTCGGATGCTCTCGCCGACTTCCCCTCGCGAGATACTCGACCAGCTCCCACGTCACGACGGCGGCGAGGAGCACGGCCCACGCTCTGAAGCGGTGGCTGGCCCGGGCCGCCATCCCGGCCTCGCGTGACTCCGGCAACGGGAGCACCAACGGCCGTGGTCGCCATGGCCAACGCACCACGACGAGCACCGCCAGCGCAACGATCGGGATCGCCGTGACGACATCCGCGGGCAAGGTGAAGGCGGTCGTGGCGGCCGCGCCCAGGGCGTAGGCCGCACCGGCGGCCAGCAGTACGGGCTCCCACCGACCACGTGGGTGTTCGTCTGCTGGCACAGGGCGCCGTTGTGCCTGACCCTCAGCCGGACCCTGCCGCCCCGACCAGGGGCAACAGCTCGGCACGGATCCGCCGCGATCCGCCGACGCCGTCACCTGAGCGCACCCTGACGGGCCCGGGGGCCTCGACGCTGCGGTGCAGGTACCCGAGCGCGGTCCAGGCCCCCAGCTCGGCACTCCATGCCGCAGAGGTGATAGTGCCGGCGACCTTGTCGTCTGCCGCACCGTCACCGGGAGGCGCCTCGCCCGCGTGGAGCGTCATGCCCCTGGCCAGGACATCGCCCGCGGCGTCACCGGCGGGTCCCGCGGGAGCCACCAGCCCCACCAGGCGCCGCGCCACGTTGGAGCCCCGCGAATCGATTCGTGCCACGAGCTCCTGGCCCGTGTAGCAACCCTTGGTGAAGCTCACCGTCCGCTCGACCAGCCCGGCCTCGGCTGCGATGGTCTTGCCCGTGAGCTCGGTGCCCATCGCGGGAATCCCCGAGACGATGCGACAGGCCTCCACGGCAACGGGACCGCATGCCACCAATCCGACGGGGAGCTCGACCGCATCCGGTCCGAGCACGACGTCCTCGGGGCCGAGCAGGTCGACCCCCTCCCAGCCGTTCCACTCGAAGGGCAACGCCAGGACACCGCGCTCGGTCAGGACCGCAAGCAGCCCCGCGGCAGCCTCGCCGACCGCCGGGCCACGCAGCGACAGGCAGCGCCACGCGACCTTCTCCAGCTCCACCTTGGATCGCAGCAGGAAGCGGCGGAGCCGCGCCGTGACCGCATCGCCGTAGCCGGCGTCGACGTCGATCACGAAGCCCTGCCCGTCGCTGCGGGTCACCCGCAACAGAGCGGACAGCTTCCCGTCGGGCTCGAGCAGGAGCGAATCGGCCGCTGCCCCCACCGGCAGGGCGGCCACATCCTGGCTGAGTTGGCCCTGCAGGTATGCCTCCGCGTCGGGTCCGCGCACCGCCAGCACGTCCCGGGACGAGCGGAAGACACCGGCACCGTGACGGAGTGCGGCCGTCTCCGCGTCGAGGCTGCTGCTCATCGACCCGCTGCGCCGTGCCGTGCCGCGCTCATGCGCCGCGCGGCCGTCACCGCCACCAACAGGGCACCCGCCTTGTGCGCGCACTCCTCGTCCTCGCTCTGGGGGTCGCTGTCGGCCACGATGCCCGCCCCGGCCTGCACGCTGGCCCGGCCGTCGGGCGTCACCACCATGGTGCGGATGGCGATGGCCGTGTCCACGTTGCCCGAGAAGTCGATGTACCCGACCACGCCCCCGTACACGCCCCGCTTGGTGGGTTCGAGCTCGTCGATGATCTCCATGGCCCGCACCTTGGGGGCGCCCGAGAGGGTGCCGGCGGGCAGGGTCGCCCGCAGCACGTCGATCGGGCCCTTGCCCTCGGCCAGCTCACCCGACACCTGAGAGGTGATGTGCATGATGTGGCTGTAGCGCTCGATCGTCATGAGCTCGTCCACCTTCTCGGTACCGAAGCGGACGACGCGACCCACGTCGTTGCGGGCCAGGTCCACCAGCATGATGTGCTCGGCCAGCTCCTTGGGGTCCTCCGCGAGTTCGCCCTCGAGGAGCCGGTCGTGCTGCTCGCTCTCGCCGCGCGGTCGCGACCCTGCGATCGGCCGCGAGATCACGATGTTGTCGCGCAGGCGCACCATCGGCTCGGGTGACGCGCCGACCACGGTCACCTCGGGAAAGCGCAGGAAGTACAGGTACGGGCTCGGATTGAGCAGCCGCAGGGCACGGTAGACGTCGAAAGGATCGGCATCGAGCGCGAGGTCGAAGCGCTGCGACAGCACGACCTGGAAGATGTCCCCGGCGCGGATGTACTCCTTGGCCACCCCGATGGCGGCCTTGTACTCCTCCGACGTCATCGTCCGCCCCGCCTCGGCTCGCTCCAGTCCGGGCGGGGGTGCCGCCACCATCTCGCCGGACATGGGTCCCGAACGGGCGCAGTCCGCCGCCAGCCCGCGCAACCGGTCGCAGGCGGCCTCGTAGGCACCCGCCACCGTCACGGCGTCGACGACGCCGTCGGGCGCATCGGGCACCACGACGTTGTCGACCAGGACGACGCGCTGGCGCCAATGGTCGAAGGCACAGAACTGCCCGATCACCACCAACGCGGCGTCGGGATGGCCGAGGTCGTCGTACGGCGGTTCCGGCAGCCGCTCGACCTCGCGGACCACGTCGTAGCCGAGATACCCCACCAGTCCCCCGTGCAGCGGCGGCAGCCCGGCCAGGACCGGCGACTGGAAGCGCTTGACGAGGCCCTCGACGGCGGCGAGGATCCCGTCGTCGGTGCGCTCGACGTCCAGGCGACCCGTCGCCTCGACTGTCCGCCCCCGCGCCGTCAACGTGGCCAAGGGCCGCCGGCCCACGAAGGAGTAGCGACCCCAGCGCTCACCGCCCTCGACGGACTCGAACAGGAACCCGTCCCCCTCCCCCACCACGTTGGCGAAGCAGGCGACGGGGGTCAGGGTGTCGGCCACCACCTCACACCAGACCGGAACGATGGTGTGCTCCTTGGCCAGCGCTGCGAACTCGGCCGGATCGGGCCGGAAGACGAGCCCGCCCGGGCCCGAGCCGCCCTCGGGTGTCACGGAGCGGGCACTCCCGGGCCTGTCCCGATGGTCCGGTAGAAGCACGACCGCTCACCGGTGTGGCACGCCCCTCGGCCGTGTTGGTCCACCAGCACCACGAGCGCGTCCCCGTCGCAGTCGACGCGCACCTCGCGCACGTACTGCCGGTCGCCCGAGGTCTCGCCCTTCTGCCAGTACTCCTTGCGGCTGCGGCTGTAGAACCACGAGCGCCCCGACGCCAGGGTGCGGCGCAGGGCCTCGGCGTCCATGTAGGCCACCGTGAGCACCGTCCCGTCGGCGGCATCCTGCACGATCGCCGGCACCAGGCCGTCCGCATCCTTGGCGAAGTCCACGGCCCGCACCAGGTCCTCGTCGACCGTGAGCGCCACACCCTCGGGAACGGCGGAGGCCTGCGTGGCCCCGGCCCCGGTCCCGGTCAAAGGTAGAGCCCCGTGCCGCTGTCGTTGCGGGGGGAGGCGATGGCATGGATGTCGCGCTCGCGCAGAATCACGTACTCCTCGCCGTGCACCTCGACCTCGAAGCGGTCCTCGGGATTGAACAGGACGGTGTCGCCGACCTTGACCGTCCGGACGTGAGGCCCGACCGCCACCGCCTCGGCCCAGGTCAGGCGACGGGTGATCTGCGCCGTGGCGGGGATCAGGATGCCGGCACGCGAGCGCCGCTCGCCGTCGGTCGGCGAGATCTGGACCATGACGCGGTCGAAGAGGACCGAGATCGGCTGCTTGTCCTCTGCTGCGGGTGCCTTGGCCTTTGTCGTGGCCTTGGCCTGGTCCGTCCCGTTCTTCGTGGTCGACGAGGGCACCCTGGCACGGTACCGCACGAGGGCGCCCTTCCAGGTCGGAGGGGTCAGACCGGGCGCACGACGACCCCCCGCTCGGCCATGTAGGCCTTGGCCTCGCCGATAGTGAACTCACGACGGTGGAAGATCGAGGCCGCCAGGACGGCGTCGGCGCCACCGTCGAGGGCACCGTCCACCAGGTCCTGCAGCCGTCCGACGCCACCCGACGCCACCACCGGGATCCCCACCGCGTCCACCACGGCCCGTGTCAGCGCCAGGTCGAAGCCATCCCTCGTCCCGTCGCGGTCCATGGATGTGAGCAGGATCTCGCCCGCCCCGCTGGCGGCGCACTCCACCGCCCACGCCACCACGTCACGCCCGGTCGGCGTCCGGCCGCCGTGCGTGTAGACCTCCCAGCCACGACCCTCCGCCCGGGCGCGGGCGTCGATGGCGACGACGGCGCACTGGCCGCCGAACTCGTCGGCGATGTCGCGCACCAGCTCGGGTCGTTCCACTGCGGCGGTGTTCACCGCGACCTTGTCCGCGCCGGCTCGGAGGAGGCGGCGTGCATCCTCCGCCATCCGGACCCCACCCCCGACCGTCAAGGGGATGAAGACCTGCTCGGCGGTGCGCGCCACGACCGAGACCATGGTGTCGCGTCCGTCGGAGGACGCGGTGATGTCGAGGAACGTGATCTCGTCCGCTCCTTCGGCGTCGTAGCGCTCCGCCAGTTCGACCGGATCGCCCTCGTCGGTGAGGTCGACGAAGCGCACACCCTTCACCACACGGCCGTCGGTGACGTCGAGGCAGGGGATCAGGCGGATGCTGCGCACGCGACCAACCCCTCCTTCACGTCGAAGCGTCCCTCGACGAGCGCCTTGCCGACGATGGCCCCCGCCAGCGAGCGCCCGCCGACCCGCATCCGGGCCAGGTCGGACAGGTCGCCCACGACCGAGACCCCCCCCGACGCCACCACAGGCAGGGCGGTGGCGTCCATCAGCGCCTCGAGCCCGTTCAGGTCGGGACCCGAGAGCATCCCGTCACGGGCCACCGCCGTCGCGACCACCGCGCCGATGGGCTCTCCCTCCCAGAGCGCCAGCAGCTCGCTCACGGCGCGGCCCGACCCGGCGAGCCAGCCCTGCGCCTGGGCCTCGGCCACACCGTCCTCCCCGATCCGGTAGTCCAGGCCCACTGCGACGCGCCCGGGCCAGCGGCGGGCACAGCGCCCCGCCAGCGCGGGCTCCTCGAGCGCCGCGGTGCCCAGCACCACGCGGGCGACGCCCGCCTCGAGCAGCTCTGCAGCGGCGTCCTCCGAGCGGATGCCACCTCCCGCCTGCACGCGCACCGACGCGTCGGCGGCCAGGCGTACGATCTCGCGCACGGCAGCGCGCTCGTGCGGCACCCCGGTGCGTGCCGCGTCCAGGTCGACGACGTGGATCCAACGTGCCCCTCCCGCGATGTAGCGCGCCGCCAGCTCGGCCGGGTCCCCGTAACGCGCTTCACGGTCGAAGTCGCCCTGGGCCAGCCGGACGGCCGTTCCGGCGCGCACGTCGATGGCGGGGAGCAACTCCATCACACCGCCGCCGTGGACGCGAGCGCGACAAAGTTCGCCAGCAACGCCAGCCCGGTGGCGCCCGACTTCTCGGGGTGGAACTGCGCGCCCCACAGCGGCCCCCTCCATGCCAGGGCGGCGACCGGTCCCCCGTAGTCGCAGACGGCGACCGTCTCCGCGCCGAGAGGCGGAGCGAAGGAATGCACGAAGTACACCCACGGGTGCGGGCCCAACCCGTGCAGGGGCGCGGGCTCCGCCTCACCGTGCACTTCCAATGTGTTCCACTGCATTTGCGGGTGCTTGACCCCGGGCGGCAACGGCGACACCGTGCCGGTGAAAATGCCCAGACCTCGCGCGTCCGGGCTCTCCACCGAACTTTCGTAGAGGAGCTGGAAGCCCACGCACACACCGAAGAACGGAACGCCCGCCTCAATGGCCCCTCGGGCCGGGTCCTCGAGCCCGCTTTCTCGCAGCGCCCGGGCGCACGCCCCGAACGCGCCGACCCCCGGCAGGACGACGGCGTCAGCCGCCTCCACGGACGCCGCGTCGGTCACCAGGCGCGCCGCCGCGCCGACGTGCTGGAGCGCCTTCTCGGCCGAGCGGAGGTTGCCGATGCCGTAATCGAGAACGGCGATACGCGGACCCTCCGTCACAGGCTGCCCTTCGTGGAGGGAATGCCACCTCCTTCTATCCGTACCGCGTCGCGCAGGCAACGGGCCACGCCCTTGAAACTGGCCTCCAACATGTGGTGCGTGTTCTTCCCGGCGAACCGGTGGATGTGCAGCGTGATGTTCGCGGCCGTGACGAACGCACGCCAGAACTCCTCGGCGAGCTGGGGGTCGAACGGCGGCGTGCCCAGGCCCGGCGTGTCGGTGGCGAACTCGAGCCCGTAGGCCAGGTACGGGCGGCCCGAGATGTCGACCGCGACCTGAATCAACGCCTCGTCCAGCGGCACCAGCATGGAGGCGAAGCGGCGGATTCCCACCTTGTCCCCGAGCGCCTCGGAAAGACAGCCGCCCAGGACGATGCCGACGTCCTCGACTGTGTGGTGCGCGTCGACGTGGAGGTCGCCCGTGGCCTCGACCATGAGGTCGAAGGAGGCGTGGCGGCCCAGCTGGTCCAGCATGTGGTCGAAAAAGGGCAGGCCGGTCGAGACCTCCGTCCGACCCGTGCCGTCGAGCACCAGCGTGGCGTCAATGGTCGTCTCCTTGGTGGCGCGCTGCTTGGTGGCGCGTCGCGGGTCGGTCGTCACAGGCTCTCCTTCAATGCGTGGAGGAAGCGGTCGTTCTCTTCGGGGGTCCCGATGGTGACGCGCAGGCAGCCCCGCAGGCCGTCCCAGCTCGCACAGTTGCGGATCAGGATGGACTTGGCGAGGAGCGAACGCCATACGTCGTCGGCATCCCGGTCGCGCGGGCGGAACAGAATGAAGTTCGCGTCGGAGGGCCAGCTGTCCACCGGGAGGTCGCCCAGGGCGGAGGCGACCCGCCCCCGCTCCTCGGAGATGCGGGCCACCCGCGCCTGCATCTCGGCCGTGTGCCGGAGCGCGAGAAGGCCCGCCAGCTGTGTCTGCGCCGACAGGTGGTAGGGCAGGACGACGGCCTCGCACGCCGTCACCACGGCGGGATCGGCCACCAGGTAGCCCAATCGGGCACCGGCCATGGCCCAGGTCTTGGAGAACGTCCGGGTCACCACCAGCCCGGGTCGGGCCGGGCCCCGCAGCTGGAGCGCGGACCACGGGGAGAACTGCCCGTAGGCCTCGTCCACGATGACCAGGCCGGGTGCCGCCGCGCACACCACGGCGATGGTCTCGGGCGGCTCGGCGCGGCCGGTCGGGTTGTTGGGTGAGCACAGGAAGGTCACGTCGGGCTTCGCCGTCGCTAGAAGCGCCTCCGCGTCGCGGGGATCGATCTGGAAGTCGTCGTCGCGCGACCCCTCGACCACCTCGGTCCCGGTGATGCGCGAGATGTGAGAGTGCAGCGCATAGGTGGGCTCGAACACCAAGGCGCGGCGTCCGGGCCCGCCAAACGCGAGCATGAGGCACTGGAGGACCTCGTTCGACCCGTTGGCGCAGAAGACCTCGTCCGGCGAGACAGCGTGCAATTCCGCCACCGCCCGCCGCAGCTCCGTGGCCGGGCGGTCGGGGTACCGGTTGAACGACACCTCCTCCAACGCCGCGAGCAGCTCCTCGCGCCAGGCGTCGGGGGGCGCGAAGGGTGACTCGTTCGTGTTGAGACGCACCTCCGCCTCGACCTGGGGCGAGTGGTAGCCCTCGGCCAGGTCGAGATCCGGGCGCACCGGCGGCACGGCGCTCACGTTGCAGCCCCTTCTCCGAGCTCGCCGAGTGCAGCCAGGCGCAGGCGCACCGAGTCGGCGTGGGCGGGCAGCCCCTCCGTCCCGGCCAGCGTGATCACGAGCGGTCCGAGCGTCCGCAACGCCTCCGGCGTCACCTGCACCGCGTGCAGGTGCTTGCGGAAGTCATCCGCGCGCAGCGCCGAAGCAAAGCGGGCGGTCCGGTTGGTGGGGAGCACGTGGTTCGGACCTGCGATGTAGTCGCCCATGCTGGCCGGAGACCAGTCCCCGATGAACACGGCCCCCGCATTCTGCACGAGCGCGAGCATCGCGAGGCCCTCCTCGTCGGGAACCATCAGCTCCAGGTGCTCGGGGGCGATGGTGTTCGCCACCGCCAGCGCATCCTCCGGTCCGTCGACCAGGCACGTGATCCCCGACGTCGCCAGGGTCGCCTCCAGGTCCGCCCGCCGGCTCGAGCCCGCCACGATGCGGTCCACCTCGGCCGAGACCGCCTCGGCCAGCGACGCATCCCAGCAGACCAGCCAGGCCAGGCCGTCAGGCCCGTGCTCGGCCTGCACGACCAGGTCGACGGCGACGAACGCAGCGGGCGCGTCCGGACCGGCCACGACGACGATCTCGGACGGCCCGGCGAAGGCCGACGCCACCCCGACGACGCCCGACACCTGGCGCTTGGCTTCGGCGACGTAGGCGTTGCCTGGCCCGGCGATGACGTCGACCGCGGGCAGGGTGCGGGTCCCGTAGGCCATGGCGGCGATCGCCTGCGCACCCCCGATCCGGTACACCTCGTCGACCCCGGCGATCGAGGCTGCGCACAGTGTCGCCTGATCCACCTTGCCGTCTGCCGCCGGTGGCACGCACAGAGCGAGGCTCCCGACCCCGGCCACCCGGGCCGGCGCGGCGCACATGAGCACGGTCGAGGGGTAGCGCGCCCGGCCACCTGGTGCATAGATGCCGGCGCGCTCGACCGCCCGGGTGAGGTGCCGCACCGTGATGCCGCCGTCGACCAGGTCGCCGGGCGGCAGACCCTCGTGCGCGTGGTACGCCAGGATGCGGTCGAACGCCACCTGCAGAGCCTCGGAGAGGTCGGGATCGACGCGGGAGCGCGCCTCGTCGATCTCCGCGACGGGGACCCGCAGGCCGTCGGACACGTCGACCCTGTCCAGCTCGGCCGTCTGGCGGACCACGGCGGCATCGCCATTGGTGCGCACGTCGAGAAGGATCCGCGCCACCACGTCGTGAACCTCGGCCCCGGGGGCCGAAGGCCGCGGCAGGGCGGCGCCGAACGGCGGCTTGGTGCCGCGCAGGTCCAGGACACGGAGGGACATGAGGTCTCAAGGCTACCGGCGGGCCCCCCGGGGCCCATTCCGGGCCGGCCTGCGACGAGGCGGCGTGCAGACACGGGGACCGCGGCCGTGGAACCGCCCGAAGCGGGCGTGGGCCCGGAGACGTCTCCCGGGGCGCGACGGACCGTCCCGGATCGGCCATCATCGCGGGATGTCATCCGCCGCCGAGATCTCCTCCTTGTCCTCCACCCTCGCCGAGCTGCACGAGCGGGTCACCGCCATGGCCGAGGGTGCGCTGTCGAGCGGCGACGAGGACATGGCGCACGAGCTCATCGCCGTCGAACGTGCGCTCGGGGGGGCGCTGCGGCGCCTTCGCCGCTTCTCCCAGGGCTCGAACCGGTGAGCCCCGCCGTCAGCCGTCCAGCCGCTCGGTGAGGACGACCCGGACCGTCGCACCGGCCTCCTTGCCGATGGCACGGCGGATCTCAGCCTTCACGGGCAGCTTGTGCGTGCCGTCCCCCAGGGCCATGAACGAGCTCTCGAAGAGAACCCCGTCGACCGTGCCGCGCACGTTGGCGAGGCCGCGCGTTCCGAAGAACTCCACGGAGCCGGGCAACCACATCGGTCCACCCGCCCTTCGAAGGACTCTTCTCGAGGGTGGCCCGGAACGACTTCCTCAACGCGCGTCCCACTGCCCGACCCTCACACGGCGTAGAGCACGAGCTCGTGGCCGAGCAGCGACGCCGCCGTGCGAAGCACCGTCTGGCGTTGGGTCACGACCGCACAATTGCGCCGCTCGGCCAGCTCCACCACCGCCACGACGCTGAGGTCCGACGTGTCGCACCGGGCCGCGAGCTCACCCGAACGGCGGGCCGCCTCGCCGTTGAAGGGCTCGACCTCGGTGCCGGCCAGCAGCTCACCGATCCGGTCACTGCGCGCCTCGGTCCGATACCCCTCGGCCACGGCCACGGCCGGGATCACCGGCACGATGCCGTTGGACAGCGCGGCGCGGTGGAGCGCCCACATCATGCGGTCGCCTCTGGCCGCCGCATGCAGGGCGCCGAGGCCGTAGACGAGCCCTTCTCGGCGGTTCGCGCTCACCGCCGCCGGACGCGTGACGCCACGCCGGACACACCCGAGCGCAGGCGGGCCAGGAGGGCTTCACCCGCCGCGAGCTCCTCGGCGCTGAGCGAGCCCGTCTCGCCCTCCCAGGCGGCGACGCCCCGGAGTCCCTGGCGCACCCGCAGCTGCTTTTCGGCCGCCGACGAGAGCCACGCGCTGAACGAGACCCCGTCCTGCTTGGCCGCCTCCTCGACGGCCGACGCCACCTCGTCGTCGAGTGACACCGACCGCTTGGTGACCATGGCCCGAGGGTAGCACCTCAAGTACTACCAGGGACCCGCACCACCGCTGACCAGGGCCGGAAACACCAATGCCGGCCCGAAGGCCGGCATTGGGCGAGTCGGCCAGGAGGCGGATCCCAGACACGACTCTTTTGGAACCAGGTGGCGGGAACCGGTTCCGGGGCCAATGGTAGCGCCTGTGTTTTCCGATTTCACAAGAGAAACCCGAATTGCCTAAAAAGAGGCCGAAAGGCCCATCGCGCGCCGATTACCGTACCGAGGGGCAGAAATCGGCGAGAGGGCATGCGGCGTGGAGCGGCTTCCGGGCAACACATGTCTCCCGCCCGAGGAGGATGACCCGAAGGCTGAAGGCGCCTCGATCCGCGGCGGGTATCAGCTCGTTGAGCTGGCGCTCCACCTTGACGGCGTCGCGCTGCTCGGCCGGGGCCAGGCCCTCGAGAAGACCCAGGCGCTGGCTCACCCGCAGCACGTGGGTGTCGACGGGGAGACCGGGCAGCCCGAAGGCGACGCTGCGCACGACGTTCCCCGTCTTGCGTCCCACCCCCGGGATCGTCACCAGCTCTTCGAGCTCGCGCGGGACCTCGCCGCCGTAGCGATCGCTGACGGCAGCGGCCATGCCGATGAGGCTCTTCGTCTTCGAGCGGAAGAACCCGGTGGAGCGAATGATCTCTTCGACGTCCTCGGGATTGGCAACGGCCAGGGACGCCGGATCCGGGTAGGCGGCGAACAGCACGGGCGTGACCATGTTGACGCGTGCATCGGTGCACTGCGCGGACAAGATCGTCGCAACCAGCAGTTGAAACGGGTTCTGGAAGTCGAGCGCGCACAGCTGCCTCGCCGTGCCCGGGTAGCGCTCCGCGAGGCGTTCGACCGTGAGCCGCGCCCGCCCCTTCGGAGTCCTCGGCTTCGCCACTCGCTCACGGTACCGGGTTACGTTGGCCGGCGTGGACGTGGAGCACATGGTGACGGTCGACCTGGACCACCTCGGCGACACCGTCCGTGCGGAGCTCTCCGCGCTCCTGGACCGGGCCGACGCGGCAGGCGGCCACGCTGCACTCCCGGAGCCGCAGCTGCTCGCCGTCACGCATCCGGGCACGGCGCCGGCGGAGGACCGCGCCGTGCTCACCCGCGACCGGGGCGCTCTCGTCGGGTTCGCCCTGCTCTCGCCCGCCCAGGACGGCTCCACCGTGCTCCACGTCGCCGCGGATCCCGCCACCCGGGCTGACGGCACCGATGACGCAATCGTGTCCGCTCTGATCGGGCGCGCCGTGACCGAGGCGCCGGCCGACGCTCCCGTCCATCTCTGGGCCATGCACGCCGGTCCCGCCGACGACGACCGCGCCAGCGCGCACGGATTCGTCGCCGAGCGCGACCTCCTCCAGATGCGCGTCCCCCTGCCGCTCGCGCCCGATGTCGTGACGGCGACCAGGCCCCTGCCGACCCGCCCCTTCGTGCCCGGCCGCGACGAGGAGGCATGGGTCGACACCAACAACCGGGCGTTTGCCGGCCACCCCGAACAGGGTGGGTGGACGGTCGAGCAGCTCCGCGAGCGCATGGCGGCGGAGTGGGTCGAGCTCGACGGGTTCCTCGTCGCCGACGATCCCGACGGTGCCGGCCTCATCGGTTCGTGCTGGACGAAGGTCCACCGTGACCGCACTCCTGTGCTCGGGGAGATTTACGTCATCGCCGTCGATCCTCGGCACCACGGCCAGGGCTGGGGACGCTCCCTCACGGTGTCGGGGCTCGAGTCGCTGTGGCGGCGAGGTGCCACCGTCGGGATGCTCTACACCGACGCCACCAACGCAGTCGCCGTCGCCCTGTACACGTCGCTCGGCTTCACCATCGACCACGTCGACCGGTCCTATCGACGCGACCCGGCCGACACCGCCTGACCACCTGCCGCCCAGCGCCAACCGCCCCCCGCTCCCCGGCCGCCGCCTCCAGCGGGCGGACCGGGCTCAGCTGGTGCCGGCTCCGATGGCGCGCCCGACGCCGAAGGTGACGGCGGCAGCCACCACCGTCACGGCGAGCTGCCGCAGGGCGGAGACCAGAGCCGGCCGTTCGGTGAACTTCGCGAGCACGACGCCCACGGCCAGCGAGGCCACCGCACCCAGGACGACCGAGAGCACGATGGCCAAGGTTCCAGAGGTGAACAGCCACGGCGCAAGTGGGATGAAGGCACCCACGGCGAACGTGACGAAGGAGGCGGCGGCCGCCTGCAAGGGATTGCCGAGGCTGTGCGACGTGATCCCGAGCTCCTCACGGGCGTGGGTCTCGAGGGCCAGCTCGGGATCCTGCATCACCTCGTTGACCATCTCGGTCGCGACAGTGGGGTCGATGCCCCGCTGGACGTACATGCTCCGGAGCTCGGCCGCCTCCCCCTCGGGGCTGCGGCGCAACGACCGGCGCTCCACCTCGAGCTCGCGCTCCATGAGCTCGCGCTGGGCGGTCATGGACAGGTACTCGCCGGCCGCCATGGAGAAGGATCCCGCGATCAGCCCGGCCACCCCGGCCAGGCGGACGAACGAGGCCCCGGGATTGGCGCCGGCCACGCCCAGGACCAACGAGACGTTGGTCACCAGGCCGTCGCTGATCCCGAAGACAGCCGCCCGGGCACCTCCACCCCGGACATCCCGGTGCTGGTGGACCGGCATGGCATCGTGCTCGTGCGCGTGGGTCACGAGGCTCAGCGTAGTGAGGTGCTCCAGGCCGGGTAGCGTCCCTCAGCGGAATAAACCCTGACCAGCGAGGAGCGCAGCATGCCCACCATCGTCGACGGTGTCGACGCCTTTCACGAGCTCGTCGGCAAGCAGCTCGGATACTCCGAGTGGCAGGCGATTACCCAGGACCGGGTGAATCTCTTCGCCGAGGCGACCGACGACCACCAGTGGATCCACGTCGACCCCGAGCGTGCCAAGCAGGGTCCCTTCGGAGTCGCCATCGCCCACGGGTACCTCACGCTCTCGCTGGCCCCGGTTCTGTTGAACGAGGTCATCACCGTCGAGAACACCAAGTTCGGCGTCAACTACGGGTGCAACAAGGTCCGCTTCCCCTCACCGGTGCCGGTGGGCGCCCAACTCCGCATGGGGGTGACCGTGGCGGGCGTCGAGGACACCGACGGTGGCGTGCAGGTCACCTATGACCTCGTCATGCAGGTCAAGGACGCACCGAAGCCCGCATGCGTCGCCCAAGTGGTTTACCGCTACTACCGCTGACGCCACCCCGCTCCATGGCACCACGACGCAGGAAGGCGGGCGCCGATCCCGCGTCGACGGCGCCGCTGCCCACCGGCGAGGAGAAGACGGCGCGCGTGCGCGCCATGTTCGACACCATCGCGCCGCGCTACGACCTCATGAACCGCCTGATGACCTTCGGGCTCGATCAGGCCTGGCGGCGCGGCGCCGTGGGGTCACTCGCCCTGCCCGAGGGCGCGCTCGTCCTCGACCTGGCCTGTGGGACGGGCGACCTCTCCCGGTTGGCGCGACGCCGCGGCTACCGCGCGGTCGGGGCGGACCTGAGCGCGGGCATGCTGGCGGCCAACGCCGCGTCCACACCGCTCGTCGAGGCCGACGGCAGCCGACTCCCCTTCTTCGACGGCGCCTTCGACGGCCTCGTGTGCGGCTACGCGCTGCGTAACTTCACCGACCTGGGGACCACGCTCTCGGAGTGCGCCCGCGTCCTGCGCGCCGGCGGGCGTCTCGCCGTGCTCGAAGTCGATGCCCCGACGTCCAGGCTCTGGCGTGCCGGGTACGACGTGTGGTTCAACCGGGCCGTCCCCGCCCTGGGCGGCGCCCTCTCCGACCGGGAGGCCTACCAATACCTCCCCCGCTCGGTGGCCTACCTCCCCCCCGCCCCCGTCCTGCGCCGGATGCTGCTCGAGGCCGGCTTCTCCGCCGTCGGGATCCGACCCCTGGCGGGAGGCCTGAGCCAGCTCGTAGTCGCCACCCGCGCCGGCTCGGCGTGACGGACGCGCTCCACGCCCGAAGTGTCCCCCTGGAGTACGGGCCCGATGCGCTCCAGTTCGACGGGAGCCCGACGGTCCTCTTCGACCGCCCCGGGCTGACGCTGGTCGGGTGGGGCACGGCGCAGCTCGTCAGTGCGGCCGATGCCCCGAGCGCACTGAGGGCCATCCCCTGCGACGACACGGTCCGGCGACCTGGCTCCGGGGTCGTGGCGCTGGGCGCGCTCCCCTTCGTCGACGCCATGGCCGGCTACCTGGTCATCCCCCGGTTCTCCATGGGGATCTCACGAGACCCCGAGGGGCTCACCCGGCGTTGGGCCACCGCCGTCGGTCCGGCGGACTCGGCGCTCCCGGGCACCGACGACCTCTTCGACGCCGTGATCTGGCAGTACGGCACCACGCCCGAGGTCGCCACCGACGACCCGGCGGTCACCTCCCTCTCGTCCTCCATGACCTCGCTGGCCTACGGCGACATGGTCGCTGACGCGGTTGCCGCCATGGGCCAGCCGGGTGCCGCACTGCGCAAGGTGGTCCTGTCCCGTCCCGTCACGGTCCGGCTCGACGGCCCGCTCCCTCTCTCGGCCGTGCTGCGGCGGCTCCGTGCCGGCGAGCCCAACTGCACGATCTTCTCCATGCCGGTTCCCGACGGGACCTTCTTCGGTGCCAGCCCCGAGCTGCTGGTGGCCCGGCAGGGCGACAAGGTCTCGTGCCATCCCCTGGCCGGCACGGTGCCCCGCGGGGACACCGCACGCGCCGACGCGGACGCCCAACGCGACCTGGCCCGGTCCTCCAAGAGCCGCGAGGAGCACGGGTACGTGGTCGCCGAGATCGCGGCCACGCTCACCCCTTACTGCGACGAGCTGTCGGTGCCCGAAGAGCCCTCCATGGTGGCGTTCCGCTCCGTCGCCCATCTCGGCACGAGGATCGAGGGGCACCTCCGACAGCCGGTGGGGGTGCTCGAGCTTCTGGAGCACCTCCATCCCACGCCGGCCGTCGGCGGCACTCCGCGCGCGGAGGCGCTCGAGTTCATCGCGCGCCACGAGGCCGACCGGCGCGACTACTGGGCCGGACCGGTGGGTTGGGTGGACGCCACGGGTGACGGCGAGTGGATGATCGGGATCCGCAGCGCCCGGCTCGACGCCGACGGCGCCACCGTCACACTGCGCGCCGGAGCGGGCGTCGTCGCGGACTCGGTCCCCGAGGCCGAGGCGGCCGAGACCAACGTGAAGCTGGCGACGGTCCTCGACGCCGTGGTCCCCGGCGCGTCAGTGCAGCTGCGGTGAGCTGGCCGGCGTCGGCTCGCCGACGCCGGCGGCGACGTGGGTGGCGGCGAGGGGGATCTTGACCAGCAGGGTCGCCCCCGGCCGCGAGCCCGGCGCCGAGAGCACCTCGGCCGACCCGTGCAGGGCCTCGGCGATGGCCCGGACGATCGCCAGCCCCAACCCGGTGCCCGCGGCCGACCGCGAGGGATCGCCCTGGTAGAAGCGGTCGAAGACGCGGGTCGCCTCGGGGGAAGGGATCCCCGGCCCGTTGTCGGACACCTCGATGTACCCCATGCGCTGTGCCACACCTGTCGACACGCTGACGTCGGTGCCCGGCGGCGTATGGGCCAACGCGTTGCGCACCAGGTTGTGCGCCACCTGCGCGAGACGCTCGCCGTCGCCGATCACCACGACCGGCGGCCCCGGCTGGAGCGTCAGGTGGTGGCCGTGGGCCACCGCGTTGGAGTCGCCCACGGCGTCGGCGCAGATGCGCTGCAGGTCGACCGGTTCCGCCCGGAGCGGCCGGCCCCGGTCCAGCTCGGCGAGCAGGAGGAGGTCCTCGACCAGCCCACCCATGCGGGTCGCCTCCTCCTCGATGCGCTTCAGCGCCTTGCTCCGCCCCGCCTCGTCGGAGAACCCGCCGCGCCCCAACAGCTCCGCGTAGCCCCGGATGGAGGTGAGCGGCGTGCGCAGCTCGTGCGACGCGTCGGCCACGAATTGGCGCAGGCGGTCCTCGGAGGCCGACTTCTCGGCGAAGGCCCCCTCGATCTGGGTCAGCATCTCGTTGAGCGCCACACCGAGGCGGCCCACCTCGGTGTCGGGGCGCCCCTCGGGCACACGCCGGGTCAGATCTCCCGAGGCGATGGCATCCGCCGTGCCCGCCATCTGGCGCAGCGGGCGCAGGCCCCGGCGCACGACCACCATGACCAGCACGCCCATGGCCAGCAGCACCGCGAGGCTGGCGATCAGCTCGACCCGGCGCAGCGAGGCCAGCGTGTCGTTGGTCGGGTTGAGCGAAATGGAGGTGATCAGCGTGCCCTGGGGCACGGTGACGGCGACGGTGCGGTACTCGCCGTCCGGGTCGCCCGTGCTGCCGAGGATGACGGCGTCGGGGTCGGGGCGCAGCGTGCCGGCGTACCGCCCGACGTGGACGCGGCTGTAGATGTCGGGCACCTGCTGGACCGGGATGTCCTTGGTCAGGATCGGCGCCGGGTCGGGTCGGGCCGTCGAGCCCGAGGGGCGGCGCAGGATCACCTGCCCGTTGCGGTCCAGCAGCGTCACGTACACGTCGGAGGAGATCCGCCGAGAGATGTCGGCCTCGTTGATCGCCATGTTCCTGCCCGCGGCGAAGGTGAGGTAGTTGAAGCCGAGCGCCTCGTTCTGGGCCAGCGTGTTGTCGGCCTGGCCATAGAGGAAGGAGCGGACCGAGGCGTACGTGACGACGTCGGCGACCAGGAGGCCGACGACCAGCAGCAGCGCCACGACGGCGACGAGCCGCTTCTGGAGGCTCATCCTTCCCGGGGCAGTCGCAGGGTGTAACCGACGCGGCGGATGGTGTGGATGAGCGCCGGCTCTGTGGCGTCGATCTTCTTGCGCAGGTAGCTGATGTAGGTCTCCACGATGTTGGGGTCGCCCCGGAAGTCGAAGCCCCAGACGTTGTCGAGCAGCTCGGACTTGGAGATGACCCGCCGGGCGTTCTCCAGCAGGTAGCGCAGGAGGTTGAATTCGGTCGCCGTGAGGTCGATCGGGGCGTCGTCCCGCCACACCTCGTGGGTGTCGATGTTCATGGCGAGGTCGGCGAATTGCAGGGTGGAGACGTCGGCGGCCGCGACCTCCCCGGCCCGGCGCAGGATCGCCCCGATGCGAGCCATGAGCTCCTCGACGCTGAAGGGCTTCGTCACGTAGTCGTCGCCCAGGCTCAGGCCCTCGACCTTGTCCTGGGTCGTGTCCCGCGCCGTCAGGAAGACGATCGGCATCTGCTCACCCTGGTTGCGCATGCGCCGGCAGACCTCGTTGCCGTCGAAGTCGGGCAGCATCACGTCCAGCATCACGAGGTGGGGGCGGAAGGTGCGCACCTGCTCGAGCGCCTGGGCGCCGGTGGACGCCACATCGACCTGGTAACCCTCGAACGAGAGGGCGGCCGAGAGCAGCTCGGCGATGTTGGGCTCGTCGTCGACGACCAGGATGCGCGCCGCCGGTGCCTCGATGGTCATGTCCCCGGCGCGCTGGTGCTCATGGCGATCGGACGGGATCCTCGGCGCCGCTCAGGCTCCGGGGCCCGTCGCCGTCCTCGTTTCCTGCCTTCCCTGCGGTCCCCGCATCCCCGACTCCGCCGGCGGAGGGGACGTCGGTGACGGCTGCACGCGGCGTGCGCCCGAAGGCCCGGACCAGGCGCCCGAGACCCCACCAGGCCACGAGCCCGAGCGCCTCGATCACGATGATCGACGACATCTTCGACTCCCCGGCCTCGCGGTCGACGAAGCTGATCGGCACCTCGGTGATGGTCGCACCGTGCTGCTTGGCCCGGTACGTCATCTCGATCTGGAAGCCGTACCCCTCGGCCCGGATGCGGTCGAGGTCGAGCCGCTGCAGGATCCGTGCCGAGTAGGCCCGGTACCCCGCCGTCGAGTCGGCCACGCCGAGACCGAGGACGGCGGACGCGTAGAGGTTGCCACCCTTTGACAGGAGGTGGCGGTGCCAGGCCCAGTTGGGGATGGACCCGCCCTCGACGTAGCGCGAGCCGATGGAGACGTCGAAGCCCTCCTCGAGCGGTGCGATCAACGAGGGCAACGCCGCCGGATCGTGCGAGAAGTCGGCATCGATCTCGACGAAGGCGTCATAGCCGCGCTCGAGGCCCCACGCGAAGCCGGCACGGTACGCGCTCCCCAGGCCGGACTTTGCGTTGCGGGCGAGCAGGTGCACGTCGGGCAGCTCGGCCGCCAAGGCGTTCACGAGGTCGGCGGTCCCGTCGGGGCTCCCGTCGTCGACCACGAGCACGCCGGCCTGCGGCAGACAGTCGTGGATCCGCTGGAGCATCCGCTCGATGTTCTCCGACTCGTTATAGGTCGGGATGACCACCAGCGGCCGCATGGAGGGCATTCTAGGTGGTGGCGCCGCCCTGGCCCCGGCGCCGGTCGGTGCGGCGGGCCGAACCGGTTCGGATCTCTGGCCTGGACCTTCGCCGTCTCCGGGCGGCGCAAAGGGTGCCCACGCCCCCTGGCGACGAATGGCCTAGATGTCCGACGGGTCCGTCACCGCGAGCGGGCCGTGGATCTCCGACGGGTCCACCACGGCGTCGGGGCCCCGGCGCAGCTCCCGCACGATCACCTGGATGGCGCCGCCGAACGGGATGCCGACCAGGGCGCCCACGAAGGTCCCGAGGCCCCCCGCGATCCGGCCACCGAGCGTGGCGCCCACGAGGACCGCGATGAGCACCCAGAACGGGTTCAGCTGGACCGTCCGGCTCATGATGACCGGGTTGAGGACGTGGTTCTCGACCTGCTGGTAGACGAGGAAGACGATGAGCATGACGATCCCGGCCGGCACGGAGTGGATGGCGGCGATGACGACGACCGGCACGCCGGCCAGCAACCCGCCCACCAGGGGCAGCAGGTCGACCAGGGCCACGAACACGCCCAGCAGCAGCGCGAAGGGGACGCCCAGGATGGCCAGCGTGACCCCCACGATGATCCCGGCGATCACCGAGGTCGCCGCGTTCCCGAGCATGTAGCCCGTGACCGAGCGGATCGTATCGTCGATCACCCGGCGCAGGCGGTTCGCGGTGGCGGGACGGAACACGCTCAGGAAGCCGGACCACAGCCGGGGCGCCTCCAGCATGGTGAAGAAGGTGAGGATGGCGATCGTCGCGATGGAGATGAGCGTCGAGACCGCCGCGGCGCCCACGGAGAACGCAGTGGCCGGCTTCAGCACCTTGGTGATCTGGGAGGTGATCTTCGTCGAGCTCTCGGAGAGGTACTTCTGCAGGTGCAGGCGGAACACGAGCCGGCCCAGCGGCCCGTGACCCTTCTTGGCCTCGCGGATGAGCGTGGGGACCTGCTCGCCGAAGTGCGTGGCGGCTGTCACCAGGGGCTCCGTGAACAGGTAGACGAGTCCGATCAGGACGAGAGCCCCGAGGAGGAACACGAGGACCGTGGACCCGCCGTGTGACATCCCCCGCGCGCGGAGGAAGCGGGTGGGCGGCGTCATGAGCAGCGTGAAGAAGAAGGCGATGACGATGTAGACCACGATGGTCCGCAGCGCCCAGAGCCCCAGGATCAGCGCCGCATTGAGGTCCAGCAACACGATCACGACCACCACCGACACGACGATGGTGCCGAGGGGGATGCCGCGGCGGTCCGCACTCCCCGAGAGCTTGGACCGCCACGTGTCAGGAGGCTCCCCGGCCATGGGACCAGCTTGGCAGCTTTGACCTTTGAAGAGGCGGTTGGTCACACCACCGACGTGCAAGCATGAATGCGATGGACCAGGCCGAGGAGCAGGGGGAGCCCGAGGAGCAACCCCCCGCACCCCCCGGGGCCCCCCGGGCGCGCCGGCGGTGGCTGCCGCGCAACGTGAAGATCACGCTGATGGTGCTGTTCCTCTTCTTCGTCGGCGAGTACATCCTCCTGCCCGAGCTCGCCAGCGCACGCCGGCAATTCAGCCGGCTCACCCAACTGAACTTCATGTGGCTCATCCTCGGCGCGCTCCTCGAGGTCGCGGCCCTTGTCGCCTACGCGGAGCTGACCCGCACCGTCCTCTCGCCGGACGCCCCCGACCGGTTCCGCATCTTCCGCATCAACATGTGGGCGCTGGCCGTCAGCCATGTGCTTCCCGGCGGGACCGTGCCCGGCACTGCGGCCAGCTACCGGCTGCTCACCGATTCGGGCGTGTCGGGCAGCACCGCCGCATTCGGGCTGGCCACACAGGGCATCGGCTCGGCGGTGGTGCTCAACCTGATCTTCTGGCTGGCGCTGCTGATCTCCATCCCACTGCAGGGCTACAACCCGCTCTACGGTTTCGCCGCCATCCTGGGCGTGCTCCTGCTGGCGATCTTCGGCACGGTGGTCTACCTCTTCACGCGGGGCGAGAAGCAGGCCGCCGTCTTCATCCAACGAGTGGCCAACCGGCTCCCCTTCGTAAAGCCGGAGACCGTGACGTCGCTGGTCCAGAAGGTGGCGGACCGCATGAAGATCCTCTTCTCGAGCTCCGAGCTGCTCACCAGGGCCGGGATCTGGGCCGCGGCCAACTGGCTGCTCGACGCCGCCTCGCTGTGGGTCTTCCTGCTGGCCTTCGGGGCGCACATCTCCCCCATCGACGTCCTCGTGGCCTACGGGCTCGCCAACATTCTCGCCGTCATCCCGGTGACCCCCAGCGGGCTGGGTGTGATTGAGCTCACCATCGTCGCCGTCCTGAAGGGCTTCGGGGTGCCCGGCGGCGTGGCCGCCGCCGGGGTCTTGAGCTGGCGCCTGGTGAACTTCTGGCTGCCCATCCCCTTCGGCGGTGCGGCCTACCTGTCGCTGCGCCTCGGCCACCCGCGGGCGCCGGCGGGGCCCGAGGCGATCACGCCCTGACCCGGGGCCCTTGATGCCCTCGGGACACCCCTCGGTCACGGCACGCTGGGTCGCGGCTCACCGAGCCCGCCTGGCACGCACGCGCCCGTCGACGCCCGGAGGCGACGTGGAGGGAGAACGCCGCCTCTACCGGTCCGTCGGTGGCGCCCTCGTCGTACCGGTCGGTCGACCCGCCGGGTTCGAGCAACGCACGAGGGTGATCGACGGCGAGGTCGCCCGCGCCATCGGGCACGGGACAGCTCAGGTCGTCCTCCTCGGCGCGGGGTACGACGGCCGGGCTCTGCGCTTCGGCGGCGGGACGGTCCGCTGGTTCGAAGTCGACCTGCCCGCCGTCCAGGCGGACAAACGGCAGCGACTGGGCGCGCTGGGAATCGAGCCGGGCGGGGTCACCTATGTGGGGTTCGACCTCCAGCGCGGCGACCTCGGGGCGGCGCTCCACGCCGCCGGGCACGATGCGGCGGCACCGTCGCTGTTCGTCTGCGAGGACGTGGCGGCCCACCTCACCCTGGAGGCGGCGGCGTCCCTGTCGGAGACCCTGCGCGCCCGTGCGTCGGCCGGCAGCGTCCTGGTGGCCGACTTCGTGGTGACACCAGAGCCGGGTGCGTCCGCCCGGGTGCTGCGCGCCACGACGGGCGCGCTCCTTGCGATGACCGGGGAGCCCCGCCGCAACGAGTTCCGTCCCGGGGACCCCGAGAAGCTGATGGTCGTGACCGGCTGGCGCGTGGCCCACGCGGACTCGGCCGCGGAGAGCAGGGTCGACCGGGGCTCGCACACGCTCGTCCTCGTCTGCGAGCCGGATCCGGCGCGCTGAGCGCCGGGCCGCGCCTCAGCTCCCGGCGCCGGTCGCTGCGATCGCCCGGCGGCTGCGGCGGATCACCGGCTTGCGGACCGGCGCGCGCCACACTCTGACTCCCGCGCCCACCAAGAGGATGATGAAGAGCAGCGCGTAGGAGTCCGAGACGGGCATGAGCCAGCCCCGTCCCGCGAACGCCACGTTCGGCCCATGCGGGACCCACCAGGTCGGCGCGGCCCAGAACAGCACCGCCACGGCCAGGGCGAGCCACTCGCCGTAACGGGGCCGGTCCTCGGCCAGGGCGAGCCAGGCCACCAGGAGGATGACCCAGATGAAGTGGTGGGACCACGAGACAGGGCTGGCGAGCGACTCGGTGGCCTCCACCACCAGGAACCCCAGCACCGACGACGAACGTCGGTAGGCAGCCGACGCCACGGCCAGCCCGATCGCGGCAACCGTCACCGTGATCACGAAGCTCGTCGATGTGGTCACGGTGTGACCCAGCATGCGCTCCGTCGCGCCCAGGACACCCTGGTTCCCGATCCACGACAGCATGCCGGCCCGCTGCGGGTCCCGGATGTAGTGCGTCCAGTACGACCACGAGGTGGAGGCGTTGACGGAGGCCGCGAGGAGCGCGGCGACACAGAACGACGCGACGGCCCGGACGCCCGAGCGTCCCTGCCGGGTCAGGAACAGGTACGGGATGAGGATGGCGGGCGTGACCTTTATGGCGGCCGCCAGCCCGACCAGGATCCCCCGGGGAATCGGCAGGTCCAGCGTCATGTCCGCCACCACCATGAGGGCGAGGATGATGTTGACCTGGCCGAGCAGGAACGTCTGGCGCACCGGGTCGAACATCACGACCGGCAACACCAGAGCGAGGGCCCACCACAGGATCGTCCGGCGGTCGAGCGATTTGCACACGGCGCGCAGACTCACCGCGATCAGCGCGAACACGGCGGCGAGGTTGAGCCAGGAGAACGCCACCTCGCAGATCCGCAACGGGACGTGCGCGAACGGCGCGAACAGAAGGGCGGAGAACGGTGGATAGGTGAACCCGAGATGGTCGATAGGGAGCGTGACCGTGAAGAGGTTGTTGGCGTGGGCGTGCGCACCGCCGAGCAGGTAGGTGCTGAGGTCGATCTGCTCGTGGACCAAGGCCAGCACGGTCACGCCGACGACGGCGAGCGCGCACGACACCATCGGCCAGGCCCACCCCCGGGACGACGAGATCGCGCGCATGCGCAGAGTCAGTGGATCGCTCGCCATTGCGGAGGATGGTACCGGCGGCAGGGTGCCGTGGTACGGCTTTGGCCCCGAGCGGTCCCTACGCCGGGGACCTGGCCTCGTCACCCTCTCCGACGCGGAGATCCGAGTCGAGGCGGCGGCGGGCCCGCTCCCGCGCCAGCTCCTTCAGGCGCTCCTGCGAGCTGACCCCGTGCCGGTTCGTCACGCGGCGCCAGCGCCGGTCGGGACCGAGCTCCCATGCGTTGGTCTCGTCCGCGAACACCAGGTCGAGCACCTCGAAGAGCCTCGCCTGCAACTCGGGGTCGCGCACCGGGACGACCACCTCGATCCGTCGGTCGAGGTTGCGGCCCATGAGGTCCGCCGAACCGATGTAGATCTTGAGCGGCAGACCGGGCCCGGCCTCCGGGTCGGCGGGGGCGCCACCGAAGCGGTAGATCCTCGAATGCTCGAGGAAGCTGCCGACGATGGAGCGGACCCGGATCCGCTCGGAGAGCTCGGGGATGCCCGGTCGCAGGCGACACAGGCCGCGCACGGCCAGGTCGATCTCGACACCGGCGCCGGAGGCCCGGTAGAGCGCGTCGATCATGCTGGCGTCGGTGAGGCCGTTCAGCTTCATCACGATGCGGCCCGCCGGGCCCGCGTCCGCCTGCTCCTCGATCATCGCCATGATCCGCTTGCGCACGGTCACCGGCGACACGAGGATCTGGCGGTAGTCGGCGTGCCGCGAGAATCCGGTCAGGTAGTTGAAGAGCTCTCCCACATCGGCGCCGATGTCGGGATCCGAGGTCAGCAGGCCGATGTCCTCGTAGATGCGCGCCGTCTTCGAGTTGTAGTTGCCGGTCCCGACGTGGCAGTAGGGGCGGACGCCGTCGTCCTCGCGCCGCAGCACCAGCGCCGTCTTGGAGTGGGTCTTGAGCCCGACGATGCCGTAGACGACGTGCACCCCCGCCTCTTCGAGCGCGCGGGCCCACCCGATGTTGGCCTCCTCGTCGAACCGAGCCTTCAGTTCGACGATGGCCGCGACCTGCTTGCCGTTCTCCGCGGCCTGAATCAGCGAGGCCACGATGGGGCTGTCGCCGCCCGTGCGGTACAGCGTCTGTTTGATCCCCAGCACCGCCGGGTCCTCCGACGCCTGCGCGACGAAGGCCTCCACCGAGGTGGCGAACGAGTCATAGGGATGGTGCACCAGCACGTCGCGCTCGCGCAGCAAGGCGAAGAACTCGGACGGCTCATGGGCCACCACCGCCAGGCGGGGCGGCGTCATCGGCGTCCACGTCTCACCGTGCAGATCGGGGCGGTCCAGCGCGTACACGCCCCAGAGCCCGCTCAGGTCCAGGGGCGCGCTGACGCGGAAGATGCCGTCGGCTCCCACCTCGAGCTCGGTCGCCAGCAGGTCCGCCAGCTCCTGGCCCATATCGGCCTCCACCTCGAGGCGTAGCGCCTTGCCGAAGCGGCGGCGGCGCAGCTCCATCTCGATCGCCACCAGGAGATCGTCGGCCTCGTCCTCTTCGAGGGCGAGGTCCGCGTTGCGGGTCACCCGGAAGGCGTGGTGGTGCCCGATGGTCATCCCGGGGAACAGCGACTCCAGATGGGCCGAGATGACCTGCTCCAGCGGCACGAAGCGCTCCCCGTCGGGCATGACCACGAAGCGGGGCAGCGCCGGCGGGACCTTGACCCGGGCGATGCGCCCCTCCCCCGACACCGGGTCCTGCACCTCGACCACCAGGTTCAGCGACAGGTTCGAGATGTAGGGGAAGGGGTGGCCCGGGTCGACCGCGAGCGGCGTGAGCACGGGGTAGATCTGGCGCTGGAAGACGTCGACCAGGTGCTCACGGTCGTCGTCGTCGAGCGAGGACCAGCTCGAGAGTCGGATGCCGGCCTGGGCGAGGGCGGGCACGATCAGGTCCAAGAAGATGTGATCCTGGCGCCGGACCAGCTCCTCCACCCGGCCCCGGATCATGGTCAACTGCTCCCCGGGCCGCAGGCCGTCCACCGAGCGCGTGCGGACCCCGGCAGCGACCTGGTCCTCGAGCGCCGCCACCCGTATCTGGTAGAACTCGTCGAGCAGCTCGGAGAAGATGGCGAGGAACTTCGCCCGCTCCAAGAGCGGCTGCCCGTCGTCCTCGGCCAGGTCGAGCAGCCGCGACCCGAAGTCCAGCCGTGACTGCTCGCGGTTGGTGAAGCGCTGGTAGCCGAACGCCTCGATCTGCTGGTACGTCGGGGGCTGGTGGTGCTCAGCCTCGCCGACAGAGCCGTCGGCCGTCGGCGACGGGCCGGATTCCGGACCGCCACCCGCCACATCCTGGGCATTCGTGGGGCACGTGGGCTCCGCCGGGGGTTGGCGCTGAGGTTGGGTCTGGGTCATGGGCGGAGGGTCGACGTCAGGCGCGCACGGCGGGATGTCACCTTCGATCCTACCCCCCACCACTACGATTCGCCCGGTGCCGTCACGAGCCCGTCGCACGCCATTCCCGCGTTACGTCTGGGGTCCCAAGCCCAAGCGGCGGACCGAGCTGGGTCTCCTCGTGTTCGGCTCGTTGTTGATCGTCGCGCTCTACATCATCGCCGTCCTCGGGCAGAAGTCCAAGGTCCCCGACAACATCGGCGCCTTCCTCGGCATCGTCCTCGGGCTGGCCTTGCTCGCCCACATGGCGAACCGGTGGCTCGCCCCGAACGCGAACGCGGTGATCCTGCCGCTGGCCGTGCTCCTCAACGGGATCGGCTACGTGATCATCGCCCGCTGGGACCCGGGCCAGGCCAAGGGGCAGGCAGCCTGGGCGGCCCTCGGCGTCGTGCTGTACGTGGCGACCCTCTTGGTGGTGCGCTACTCGCGCGATCTCGAGCGCTACCGCTACTTGCTCCTCCTCCTCGCCGGCGTGCTCCTGGTCGCGCCGCTCTTCTTCTCCCCCATCTATGGCGCTCGCCTCTGGGTCCACTTCGGCGGCCTGGAATTCCAACCGATCGAGTTCTCCAAGATCCTGCTGTGCATCTTCTTCGCCTCCTACTTCGCGGAGAACAAGGAGATGCTCTCCATCCCCACCGCCCGGGTGGGCAACCGCCTCGTCCTCGACCCCCGCCCGTTGATCCCGCTCGTCGTCGCCTGGGGCGCCGCCATGGCGGTGATCGGCCTGGAAGACGACATCGGCTTCGCCGCCCTCCTCTTCGTCCTGTTCATCGGCCTACTGTGGATCACGACAGGTCGGGTCGGCTACCTGGTCCTGGGGCTCGTGCTGTTCGGGGTCGGCGCGTACATCGCCGCCCGCTACTTCGGGCAGGTGCACACCCGCGTCGAGGGATGGCTGGACCCGTGGCCCACCGCGACGAACCAGAATCCGGGAGGCTACCAGCTCAGCCAGGCCTGGTACAGCATGGGCGCCGGAGGGGTGGGCGGGACCGGCCTGGGCTTCGACCACTACGCCTATCTGATCCCCGAGCTGACGAGCGACATGATCTTCGCCGCCATCGGGACCGAGATGGGGCTGGTCGGCTGCGTCGCGGTGGTGATGGCCTTCATCCTCCTGGTGGGCGCCGGCTTCCGCATAGCGCAGACGGCCCGCTCCGACTTCTCACGCCTCTTGGCCACCGGCCTGACCCTCATCATCGGCTTCCAGGCGTTCTTCATCATGGCCGGGGTGGTGCGGCTGTTGCCCTTCACCGGCATCACGCTGCCGTTCGTGGCCTACGGCGGCTCGTCGTTGCTGGCCAACTACATCCTCATCGCGCTGATGCTGCGCATCTCGGACGAGGGTGCGCAGGCCCAGGCCGCGATGATCGCCGCCGGCGCGGCCGGCGGTCCCGGCGAGCACCCCATGGTCCCGGCGCGCTGAGGTCCGGCCTCGGCGACGCCGTGGCGCAGGCCCGCCGGGGCGGGCTGTCCGGCCGGCAGGTCACGAATGGCCCATGTTCTCCACTTCGGTGAAGAGGCCGCCCTGCGCCGCGCCCGACCCGGACAAGCCGCCGCCGCTGCCGCGTAGAACGAAGGCGATGCCCACTGCGAGGACGGCGCCGGCGAGGGGACCGGCCACGTAGACCCAGTAGCCGGTGAAGGTCGTCGAGACGAGGTCGGGGCCGAAGGTGCGGGCCGGGTTCATCGATGCGCCCGAGATGGGGCTGGCCCACAGGCCCGCCAACGCGATGTAGCCGCCGACCCCGAAGGCGCCGATGATTCCGACGTTCTGCGCACCCGACGCGGTACCGAGGATCACGCTGACGAGACCCATGGTGAGGATGAGCTCCATCCAGAAGGCGGCCATGTTGGAGTAACCGTGGGCGGGATAGTTGGACCCGTACATCGCGGACACGTTGATCACCGCATGGAGGAACAGCGCGGCCACGGTCGCGCCGGCGAGCTGCGCCACGATGTAGCCGGGCACGCGTCGCCAGGGGAAGTCACGGCGCAGTGCGAAGGCGATGGACACCGCGGGGTTGAGGTGCGCGCCGGAGATCTTGCCCATGAACAGGATGATCGCCATCACCATGAGCGCCGGCGCCACGACCGCCGCGGTGCGGCTGATCACCCCGGGGAACGCATGACCCATCATGCCGCCGCCGGCGGCCACCAGCACCAAGAAGAACGTGCCGAGCACCTCGGAGACGATGCGCCGCCATTCCTGGCGTGGGTCCTTGAAGTCCGCGATCCGGTCGAGAATGCCCTGCTCGTAGTGCGCCAGAGGCCCGAGGGTGTTCTGGACAATGCCCTCCGGTGTGACGGGTGTGCTCGACGGACTCGTCATTCGCATCGTTCCCTTCGTGTGCCCGTGTGGGACCGCTCGCGCCCATCCCCTGATCGGTGTCGCCTCGATTCTTGGGGCAGGGCGTTCCGCGCGAGTCTCGGGCATGCGGCGAGTCAGGTCCTAGGGCCGAAAGTCACTGAAATCCGGGTTGGGCCGCTTCGACCACGAAGACGGGAGCGCCCGGGCGCGACCCGGCTGCCCCTGGGGGACAATCACTCGGGGAGATCCGGGGATCCGGGGATCCGGAGAAGAGGAGCGCGCCATGCCAGCCGATTTCAACGACCGGACCGACTTCGAGAACGCCGACCGGGGGTTCATCGCGAGCATCGAGCCCATGACCATCAGCGACGCCGAGGGACGCCAGGTCTGGGAGATGGACGGGTGGGCCTTCCTGCAGGGCACCTGCCCCGAGACCGCCAACGCGAGCCTGTGGCGCCAGGGGCAGCTGAATTGCGGCCACGGCCTCTATGAGGTCACCGAGGGCATCCACCAGGTGCGCGGCTTCGACCTCTCGAACATGACCCTCGTCGAGAGCAACCACGGCGTCATCGTCATCGACCCGCTCGTCTCCCAGGAGACGGCGGCGGCGGCGCTGGCTCTCTACCGGGCCCATCGCGGCGAGCGGGCCGTGACGGCGGTCATCTACACCCACGCCCACATCGACCACTTCGGAGGCGTGCTCGGCGTCGTCGACCGGGACACCGACGTGCCGATCCTCGCTCCCGAGCACTTCTTGGAGCACGCCGTCTCGGAGAACGTCTACGCGGGCACGGCCATGCTGCGCCGGGGCTACTACTACGGCGGCGTCACGCTGCCCAAGAGCGCCAAGGGCACGTTGGGCATGGGGCTTGGACCGACAGTGTCGACCGGGTCGGTGGGGCTCATCGCCCCCACCCTCGACATCACCAGCACGGGGCAGGAGGAGGTGCTCGACGGCGTCCGCATCGTGTTCCAGTCCACGCCCGGGACCGAGTGCCCCGCCGAGATGAACTTCTACTTCCCGGACCACCGGGCCCTGTGCCTGGCCGAGAACGCCACCCACAACCTGCACAACCTCTTGACGCTGCGGGGGGCGCAGGTGCGGGACCCGCGCATCTGGTCGCGGTACCTCGCCGAGGCCATGGAGCTCTTCGCCAACCAGTCCGACGTGGCCTTCGCCTCGCACCACTGGCCGACCTGGGGCGCCCACAACATCGTCACGTACCTCGCCGGGCAGCGGGACCTCTACGCGTACCTGCACGACCAGACGCTGCGCCTCATGAACCAGGGCTACGTGGGCGCCGAGATCGCGGAGATGCTCGAGATGCCGCCGGGGCTCGACGCGGCGTGGCACACCCACGGGTACTACGGGTCGGTCAACCACAACGTCAAGGCCATCTACCAGCGTTACCTCGGGTGGTACGACGGCAATCCCGCGCACCTGTGGCTGCACCCGCCCGTTGCCGCCGCCGAGCGCTACGTCCAGGTCATCGGCGGGGTGGACGCGACGGTGGCCAAGGCGATCTCCTTCCTCGAGAAGGGCGACCTGCGCTTCGCCGCCGAGCTGGCCAGCCACGCCGTCTTCGCCGCCCCCGACAGCGAGACAGCCCGCCAGGTGCTGTGCACGGCGCTGACCGAGCTCGGCTATGGATCGGAGTGCGCCACCTGGCGCAACTGCTTCCTGATCGGGGCCCAGGAGCTGTTCCACCCGATCGAGCACACCGAGGTCAGCTCGGCCGGGATGGCGCCCGCCCTCACTGTGACCCAGCTGTTCGACTCCGTCGCCATCCGGATCAACGGGCCCAAGGCGTGGAACGAGCGCCTGCGCATCAACTGGAGGATCAAGGCGCGCGGGGGCAGCGACGACGGCTCGGGTGCCCGGAACTACCGAATGGAGCTGAGCAACGGTGCCCTCATCCACTTCCCCACCTCGCTGCGCGAGGAGGCCGACCTGACGGTCACGTTGACCAAGGCCCAGCTGATCGCATTGCTGGCCGAAGGTCGGACAGACGGGGTCGACATGTCCGGGGACACCGGCGTGCTGGCGACCCTGGTGGGGCTCATCGACAGCCCCGATCCCGACTTCGCGGTGGTCACCCCGTAACGCCCTGAGGCGCCGTTACGAAGGCGACGCCCCGACGAAACGAAACAAAAAGGTCCGTGCAGGACCTGTCAATGATTGTTGCAACGGCTCCCCAGGTCCCGCGGCGAGCGTCCGGGCCGAGTTTCCTCCTCAGCCGGCGCCTGTCGAGCCGCCGGCCACCTCGTAGGACCACAATTCGGAGGACACCGACACCGGCCCGCCGTGCGGCGACGGGCGGTCGGCACCGGCATGCCCGTGGGCAAAGGCCGGCGAGGACACCCAACTCTGGAAGGACGCCTCGTCGCGCCAGCGGGTCACGACGAGCCACTGGCGGCGGTCGTCGGTGGGGCGCAGCAACTCGAAGCCCTCGAAGCCCTCCTGGTCGTCCACGGCCCCGGCGCGGGCGGCGAAGCGGCGGGCCAGCTCGTCGCCCGCGTCGGCGGGCACCGTGATGGCGTTGATCTTGATCACGGTCGGTCTTTCACCAGCAGTCATGGCACCTCACCAGGAATCTCGTCTGGGACCGATCTTGCCAGGTCCGGCCTGCTCTCGCCTCCACCGCTGACTACGTGTTCACCCACAACCTTGAAGGGACCAAGCACTTCGGCCTGTGGCCTCTTTCGGAAGCGGCGAACGCCTGTTTCGGCACCAGCGAATGGCCCGCCGAGATCCCTGCTCCCCAGGCCAGCATCGAGTTCGAGGTGGCCGACGTCCCCGCTGCGGCCGCCGAACTCAGTATGAAGGGCTATCGGCTGATCCACAATGCCCGTACGGAGCCCTGGGGCCAGATCACCGCTCGGCTGTTGAGTCCGGAGGGATTGCTCGTCGCCATGTGTTACTCCCCGTCGTTCCACGACACACGGGACGGCTGATCGTCGGCTCCTGATGGAGCAGCTTGGCGGACTCTCTCGACGCCTGATTCGGCGACATCCCCTAACTGCCCGCGTCGCCGGGACCGTGGAGCAGTCCGGCACCTCGGGGGTGTGCCCCTTGGGGCGCTGACCCCACACCAGGGTGTGACTTTTCGGACGTGGGAAGGTCAGTTGACCGGGCGCTTCGGGGGGTGATGCACCCACGACATCGACTGGAACCCTTGGGGGCTGGCGCGGCACGACCCCGCAGCTTCGGCGGCAGGTCGCCGAAGGAGGATCCGCGACTGAGGGTAGAGGGAGCGGGATGATGTCTGTGCCCTCGTTCACGTCGGTGTGATCGGGGAAGGAGAAGAGGCCATGCCAACGGCGACATCGATGTGCTGTGTCTGCCCGAACTGCGGAGCCCGAACCCCCGCTGGGAACCACCCACGCTGCAACGAATGCGGCCACCGCACCCGTCAGAAACCCGTTGCAATCACGGAGATCACGGAGCGGGCGACGACACGGATTTTCAGGCTGTAATCAGCTGTCGCACTGCCGAGCATCATCGGCAATGCGACGTGCCAAGTGTCCAAGACGGTGGTTCGATTCCGGGACCGCGTCAGCTCCATTAGCTCCGCTGACCATCGGACAGTAGATGCCGGGCTGGCGAGGGAGTTGCCTCCATGCGCGTCTGATCTCGTGTGCAACACGCAAGAACAACGGTTGCTCGCCGTTGTCTCCCTGGGGGGCAGGACGGAAGGAGACTTCCATGCCGGCGCACCGCAGCCGCGATACTGGTCGTCGCCACACTCGCTCCGCTCGGGTTCGTCGCAGCGACGACACCGGCATCGGCAGCAACGATCGAGGGTGTTTCGACAACCACCAGCAGCCGTCGTCGGAGAGACCTACTCCAACCAACTTCAAGATGCCGTTTACGGGATACCGACATACGTCGCCATGAACGGCGGGTCCGGCTGTTCAGCCTCGAATTACGCCCGGGCGCTACCCATCGGATTGTCGATGAGTTCCACCGGGCTGATCAGTGGCGTGCCCATTCTCCCGGAACAGGCTCTTTTGCATTGGTCTCGTCTTCCCAGGTTTCTATGAAGAAAACGCGGTCAGCACCATGACAGTGGGAACCGGTAACGCAACACTCGATGCCAGCCTGATACCTGAAGGCACCCAAGTCGCCATCGAGGTGGCCCCGCTGAACGCCAGCGCCCAGGTCGGCCCCGTGCTGGAATCCGTGTGTTCCGGGCTTCCCGGCGCCTCGGCAGCCCCGATCCGTTGGACCCCATTCTCCTCTTGCCGGCTGATGAATGCCTCAACATTGCGACTGAGCCCGTGCTCAACGGTTCATTATGACCGCGACCCTCGAATCGCGCTCGTAGCCGTGTGGCTCGTCATTGTTCTGCCCGCTCTTTTCACTCCATAGCCCCCCGAAGGGACTTGACAAGTAATAGGAGCGTTGCCGGTACTGCAGCACCATCTACTGAAGGTGTTCGCCGAAGAAGGCAATGATGCGCCTCCGAGCATCCTCGGCTGAGAGCTCGTGGTAACCACCACCGATGACCTTCCCCATTACTGCGAACAGAGCGCTGTCGTGGTCGTTGAGGAACGAGTGCCCGGCGTCCGGGTATTCCTTCACGTCGTGGGCCACGCCATTTGCCGTGAGCGCATGCTCCAACCGTTCGGCGGCACCACGAAGCGTACGATCCTTCGCGCCGAAACTGCCGACAATCGGACATGCCCCGGACAAGAAGCTCTCGGCGTCCTTTGGGACCTGCCCATAGTTGACGCTCGACGCCGAGAACCCGTGGCCCGGGGCAAGCAACAGAGCGAATCCGCCACCCATGCAGTAGCCGATAACGCCGATCTGACCCGTGCAGTCATCCCGGTCCGCCAACCAGTTGCGTACCGCGTCCACCTCGTCGAACGCTCTTCCTTGGCGGGCACGTAAATCGCGGAAGATGGAGCGCAGGCAAATCATCTTCTTGCCCCAGTGGAAGAAGTCCGGTGCGACGGCCAGGAAACCTTCTCCGGCCAACCAGTCGGTCTGGTTCCTTACGTCTTGGCTCATCCCAAGGGCATCGTGGATGACAACGATCCCCGGCCACGGCCCCTGGCCCGGCGGAGTTGCCATGTAGGTTGGCAGCTCACCGTGCGTGGGAATCCTCACCTCAACCATCGCCCACCTCCACATCGTTCCAAGAGCTCAGACGCCCTCGTAGCCACCCTGATGATTCACGCCAAGAGGAGCGCGGTCGAGTCCCTGAGATGCAACCTCCCGATCCGACGTCATTGGCCGAAATCGGTGCCGTCCGGTACGCGCACCGATATCGAGCGGCTCCTGTGCCCAGTCCGCCGGTGAGTGGACGGGCATTCCGATCGTGCCTGGTCACTCCGCGCCTCGTATCGCCGTCCTTCTGATGACGGTCATGGCCCGATCTGATCAGATTCGGCGGCCCACCGCTGGGCGCACTGGTTCGGTTCACGCGGCGCCGAGCGGATCGACGTCGCCCAGGGTCTCGAGCAACCGCTCGTCGACCAGGATCGGCGCCGGCACCGGCATACGCAGTGCCAGCACGATCCCGTCGGAAGGGCGACAGTCCACCCGCTCGCGACCCCCCGGGGTCATCACGTCGAGCTCGGCCAGCAGCGTCCCTTCCTCGCGACCCACCAGCCGCACCGCGATGACGTCGATGCGGGCCCGCTGGAGCACCTGCATGAACAGCTCGTGGGTCATGGGCCGACGACCCTCCATGCGACGCATCGCCTGGGCGATCGCCGTTCCCTCGGGCAGCCCCACCGGGAAGACGAGTGTGCGCATCGGCGGCTCCGACTCCACGAGGGTGACCGCGGGGTACTGCGAGGGCAGGTCGAGCACCACGTCCTCGACGTCCATGACCCGGAACGAAACGACGGGGGCGGACGGCGGGACCGAGGCCGAGGCCGGGGCCGGGCCTTGGGCGGTCGCCACCAGGGACGCCTCCGGCCCGGGCTCCACCTCGCTCATCTGAACCTCCGGCGTGCGCCCACGCTCAGTGCCAGGCCGACGGCGGCGAAGAACACGAGCACCGCTGTCCCCCCATAGCTGACGAACGGGAGCGGGATCCCGGTGATGGGCATGATGCCCATGGTCATCCCGGCGTTCTGGAACACGCTGAAGGCGATGAACGCGAAAAGCCCGGCGCAGATCAGGCGGCCGAAGACGTCCCGTGCCACCACCGCGGCGTGCAGCACCCGCCAGGCGATCACGCCGAGCAGGGCCAGCAGCCCCACCGAACCGACGAATCCGAGCTGCTCCCCCACCGCCGTGAAGATGAAGTCGGTCTGCTGCTCGGGCACGTAGCCGAGATTCGTCTGCGCTCCGTGACCGATCCCCGAGCCGAACAGCCCGCCCGACCCGATGGCGTTCTTCGCCTGTTGCCCGTTGTAGATCGCCTCCTGCACGTACGGGTTCGTGCTGTGCGAATTCGGGTTCAAGAAGGTCGTCAGCCGTGCGATCTGGTAGTGGTGCAGCAGCCCGCCGTCCACGGCCACGAGCGCAACGAGGACAGTGCCGATGAGCAGCATCACCAGGATCCTGATCGGCAGGCCGGCCACCGCCAGCATGACGAGGAGCACGATCACCATGATCATCGCCGTGCCCAGGTCGGGCTGCAGCAGGACCAGCACGATCGGGATGCCGGCCATGATCAACAAACGGAAGACGTCGCGCCAGGCCAACCCCTCCTCGTCGCGGCGCGCGCAGTACGACGCCACGGCCAGTATGAGCGCCAGGACGGCGAATTCGGAGGGCTGCAATTGCAGCGGGCCCACGCTGAACCAGCGCGCGGCGCCCTGGGCGCTGCTCCCCACGACGAAGACGCCCACCAGCGCCAGCACGATCAACCAGTAGAGGACCGTGGCCAGGGGTTCGAGCCTCCGGTAGTCGAAGACGGCCACCACCAGCATGGTGATGACCCCGAGGACGACGAAGAGCCCCTGCTTCTTCAGGAAGGACTTGGGATCCTCGCCCTGGGCCAGCAACGGGCCGCGGGTCGCGGTGTAGACCATGACCACACCGATCACCGATACCAGCAGCGTGGCGACGACGAGGATCAGGTCGAACGGGGGGACGCTGCGGCGGGAGGCAACGTGTGTTCGGGCGAGTGTGGTCATAACGCGGATTCCCGGCCAGAATACCGGCCGTGACCCCTGCCTCCCTGGCGCCGACCGATGCCCTGGTGGGCACCCTCGGCACCGTCAATCAGGTCGACCAGGGCGGGGGCTGGCTCTACCACCTCCTGACCAAGCTGGGCGTGAGCCTGGACACGGCATCGACCGTCACCGACCTCATCATCCGCCCGCTCGGCATCATCTTCGTCGTCGTCGTGGCGCTCATCGCCGCTCGATACGGAGCGAAGGTCATCCGGCGCATCCTCGAGCGGGTCGCCACCCAGGCCGCCAACCGGTCCGGCTCGCAGCGGGCGGGGGCCCGGGTCGCCACCATGTCGGGCGTCGTGGCGAACATCTGGCGCTTCTTCGTCTTCGTGGTGGCGGGCGCCATCGTGCTCGGCATGCTCGGCATCAACCTCACCCCCCTGCTGGCCAGCGCGACCATCATCGGCGCCACGCTCGGCTTCGGGGCACAGCAGATCGTGCGCGACTACTTCTCGGGCATCCTGATGACGGTGGAGGACCAGTACAACGTCGGCGACTCCGTGACGGTGGGCGGCGTCACCGGCGTCGTGGAGGACGTCACCATGCGCCTCACTCGATTCCGCGGCGTCGACGGCACCATGTACATCATCCCCAACGGTGACATACGCCTCGTCGGCAACCTCTCGCGCGGCTGGGCCCGCGCCGTCGTGGACCTCACCCTGCCCGGCGCGTCCGCCGCCGACCTCGATACCGTCCGGCGTGTCGTTGAGGAGGCGGCGCACCGCGTCGCCATGGATCCCGCGTTCGCCGCGCACTGCACCGAGCCGCCGCACCTCGTGGGCCTCCTCGCCGCGGACTCGTCGACCATCACGATACGGGTGACCCTCCTGACGGTCCCGTCCCAACGCGACGCGCTGACCCGGGCCCTGCGCGAGCAGGCAGTGATCGCGCTGGCGCAGGCCCACCTCTGGCCCGCCGAGGCCACGCCACCCGCCGCGCCGGGCTGAGCCGGCGCGCGGCTCAGTCGTCCCTGGGACTGGCCGCCTCGGCTGCGCGCCACATGGCCTCCACCGGAGGCTCCACGCCGGTCCACAACACGAGCTGCGCCGCCGCCTGGTGCACGAGCATCCCGAGGCCGTCGAGCGCCGTCGCGCCACGCGCCATCGCCTCGGCGAGCCACGGGGTCACGCGGGGCGCGTAGACCAGGTCTGCCGCCACCTGACCCGGTCCGAGCAGGTCCGGGGAGACGAGCCAGACCCCCGGGCTCCCGCCGTGGGCGGCCATGCCTGCCATCCCCACCGGCGTGGCGTTGACGACCAGATCGGCCGCCACCACGGCCGCGGCCACGGATCCGTCCGTCAGCGGCACGACCGAGCCCGCCGGACCCGCCAGGTCGGCCGCCTCGTAGGCCCGTTCGGGCGTCCGGTTCACGACCGCGACCTGGGCCGCCCCTCCCGCCGCCAGGGCGAGCACGACGGCCCGCGCGGCGCCGCCGGCACCCACCACGACGCAGCGCCGGCCCTCCGGGACGAACCCCGCACCGCGGGCCAGGGACGACACGAACCCCTCGCCGTCGGTGTTGGTCCCGAACAGGGAACCGTCCCGGTTGACGACACAGTTGACGGCGCCCAGCCGGCGCGCCACGTCGCTGCACTCGTCGACGAGCGCAGCGACGTCCGCCTTGTGCGGCATGGTGACCGACAACCCGGTGATGCGGGACAAGCGCATCGCCTCGAGCGCCGCGGCCGCCTGGCCCGGGGGGATCTCGAACGCGAAGGAGCGCCACGCGTCGGCCAACCCGAGCGCGGCGAAGGCGGCGTTGTGCAGGACGGGCGAGAGGGAGTGCGCCACCGGGCTGCCGATGACGCCGACGATGGTGGTGCCGGCGTCGGCCTCCCGGCGGACGTCTGCCATCGTCACGGGAGCCCCCGTGACTTCGCCAGCTGCTCGTTGGTCTGCTGCTCGGCGTAGGTGTCGGAGAAGGCCATGGTCCCGTTCTTGTTCACCAGCACGAAGAAGAGCCAGGCTCCCGCCGGCGGGTGCAGCGCGGCGTCCATGGCGTCCCTCGACGGCATGCAGATGGGCGTGGGCGGCAACCCGTTGTTGAGGTAGGTGTTGTAGGGCGACTGGATCTTCAGGTCCTGCGACGTCACCGGCCCGCCGTCCTGACCGAGCGCGTACAGAACTGTCGAGTCCATCTGCAGAGGCATGTCCTGGGCCAGGCGGTTGTAGATGACCCGCGCCACGTCGGGCATGTTGGCCGGAATGTAGCCCTCCTTCTCCACCACCGACGCCGCCGTGACCACCTGGTAGGGGGTGAGCCCGAACGCAGCCGCCGACGCCGTGCTCAACCCGGCGGCCTGGGCATCGTTGTCGAAACGATCCACCATGTCGCGCACGATGGTGACGTCGGTCTCCCCCGGGAGGATCAGGTAGTCCCCGGTCCCGAGCATCCCCTCGAGGTCGTTGGACCCCGGCGGCGAGAAGACCGAGTGCACCGCTCCGCTGGCCGCTGCCGCGGCGAACCCACCGGCGGCATGTCCGGGCAGGCTGTCCACCTGCGCGGCCACCTCGGAGAGCGTGAACCCGGGGCGCACGTCGACCGGGTAGATGTTGGGCCCCGCATCGAGGGTGGCCCGCACCTCCGAGAAGGTCTGGTTCTCATGCAGGGCGTAGCTCCCGGGGAGCACGATGGGCGCGCCGTGGAAGAAGTCCGAGATCCGGAAGGCCAGCGAGCTGCTGATCACGTGCTGCTGGCTCAGCGAGTTGACGATGTCGTCCATCGACTCGTCCTCGTGGACCGTGACCACCACCTGGGGACCCTCCGGGCCGAGGGCGTGCGACTCCAGCTCGTACCAGAGCGTGAACGCCAGGACGAGGACGAGCAGCACCGCTCCGACCGCGGCCACCACCCGACGCCGGCGGCGGACCCGCGCCGAGCGGGCCGCCCTGCGCTCCGTCCGCGTCGGCCCGCCGTCGCCGGCCTCGGGGGCGCCGCCGGCCGTGTCCGCCGTATCCGCCGTATCCGTCCCGAAGGGAGCGTCGGGCGATTCGCCGGGCGCAGGCGGCTCGGGTTGCGGCCACGGCAAATCCTCGCCATCGGTGTCGTCGGGCCCGCTCACCCGTGATCCAACCAGGCCTGCAGCAGCACCATGGCCGCTGCGCTGTCGATCACCTTGCGCGCCGCCTTCCCCGTGCGGCCTGACGCCCTCAGGGAGCGCTGGGCCTCCACGGTGGTGAAGCGCTCGTCCACCGTCTCGACCGAGATCCCGAGGGGATCGAGGAGCACGCGCAGCTCGGAGACCTCCTGGAGCGCAGCCCTCGCCGCCGGGCCGACCTCGCCCGAGAGGCTGAGCGGGAGGCCGACCACCAGCGTGGACGCCTCGACCTCACGCACGGCATGGACGACGGCCGAGCGGTCCCGCGCCGGGTCGCCGCTGCGCTCGATCGTCCCCCACGGGCTCGCGATGCTGCGCCCGCTGTCGCTGAAGGCCACACCGATGCGCCTCGCCCCCAGATCGAGCGCTGCCACCCGACCACGACCGCGACGGCGACCGGAGCCGCCCCCGTCGTCGCTCACGCGGACAGAAGCCGCTGCGCCTCGGCCAACGCCGCCTCGATCTGCGAGGCATCCTTGCCCCCCGCCAGCGCCACTTCGGGCGAGCCCCCGCCCCCGCCGCCCACCAGGGCGCCCAGTGTGCGCACGAGCTGGGTGGCATCGGGTGACCCGCCGGTCGCTGCGGCGATCGCCACCTTCGACCCGTCCGGCGAGCCCCCGAGCACGACCGCTCGCACCCCGTCGTGGCGCAGGACCGCCTGCGCCAGGCTCCGCAGCGCGTCGGGCTCGACGTTGTCGCGCCGGGCCACGACCACGCCGCTGTCGGCCACCGCCTCCGCCGCCAACGTCCTCGCCTCCGCCTCGCTCGACTGCTGCCGCAGCCGGGACAGCTCCCTCTCCGCCTCGCGCTGGCGCTCCAGCATCCGGCCGATGGCCGCCACCAGCTCCTCGGGCTCGGTCCGGAGCAGCTCCGCCGCCGACTGCACGAGCCGCTCTCGCTCGAGAGCGCGCTCCAGCGAGGCGTGACCGGTCAGCGCGAAGATCCGCCGCGTGTTCGAGCCGATGGAGCCCTCGGACACCAGCGTGACGGGGCCGATCTGCCCCAGCGAGTCGACATGGGTGCCGCCGCAGAACTCGAGCGACGTCGGCCCCGCCTGCACGACGCGCACCGACGAGCCGTACTTGTCGCCGAAGAACGCGATGGCGCCCATCTTCTCCGCTTCCTCGCGTGACGTCTCGGTGGTGCCCACCGTCACGTCGGTCAGCACGGCGCTGTTGGCCAGCGCGAACACCTCGTCCAGCTCCGCCCTGGTGGGCTGGCTGTGATGCGAGAAGTCGAAGCGAAGGTACTCGGGGGACACCAGCGATCCCTGCTGGCGCACGTGGTCACCGAGCACCGAGCGCAGCGCGGCGTGCAGCAGGTGCGTCGCGGTGTGGTTGCGCCGGATCGCCTCCCTGCGCTCGACGTCGATCGTGGCGAGCGCGTCCTGCCCCGCCCGCATCTCGCCGCTCAACCGTGCCCTGTGCGCGATGAGCCCCGGCACCGCGAACACGGTGTCGTAGACGTCGGCGATGCCCGACTCGGTCACGATGGTGCCGGTGTCGCCGACCTGGCCACCGCTCTCGGCGTAGAACGGCGTCCGGTCCAAGAAGATCTCGACCACGTCGCCGCCGGCGTCGTCGCCTTCGTTGTCCGCCGCTTGGAGCACGGCGAGCACACGCGCCGGCGCCTCGTAGTTGTCGAGGCCCCGCCCAATGAACGGCGTCGGCCCCTCCGTATCGAGCAGCGCCCGGTACGCCTCCTCGTCACCGGCCCGGGACGCCTTCGCCGCCGAGCGGGCACGCTCCCGCTGCTCCGCCATGGCAGCGTCGAATCCGGCCCGGTCGACCTCCACCCCCGCGTCGCGGGCGAGCTCCTCCGTCAGCTCGACCGGGAAGCCGTGCGTGTCGTGCAGGGTGAAGGCCACGTCGCCGTCCAGCACCTTCGTCCCGGTGGCCAACGCCTCTTCCAACCGGCTCAGCCCGGCACGCAGGGTGCGGTCGAACCCGGCCTCCTCACGCGCGACGACGTTGACGATGAGATCGTGCTGGGCCGCCAGTGCGGGGTAGGCCTCGCCCAGCACCTCGGTGGCCGCCTGCACCAGCGTCGGGCCGATCGGCTTGTCGACCCCCTGGCGGCGGGCCGCCATCACGGCGCGGCGCACCACGCGGCGCAGCACGTAGCCACGACCCTCGTTGGCGGGCAGGACCCCGTCGGCCACGAGCATGGAGATGGCGCGCCCGTGGTCGGCGAGCACGCGCAGCGCGACGTCGGTGCGCGGATCGGCCCCGTAGGAGGTCCCCAGGACGGAGGCCGCCGCGTCGATGATCGGCAGGAAGAGGTCGGTGTCGAAAATCGAATCGAGGCCCTGGATGATGGGAAGGATGCGCTCCAGGCCGGCCCCGGTGTCGATGTTCTTGCGCGGCAGCTCCGTGAGCTCGCCCTGGGGGTCACGGTTGAACTGCATGAAGACGAGGTTCCAGATCTCGACGAAGCGCTGGTCGCCTCCGTGCTTGGGGCCACCGTCGTGGCCGTAGGACTCCCCCTTGTCGAAGAAGATCTCCGAGTCCGGCCCGCAGGGTCCCGTCTCGCCCATGGCCCAGAAGTTGTCCTCGTCGCCCATGCGCTGGATGCGCTCGGGCCGCACGCCGACCTTGTCGATCCACAGCTGCTCGGCCTCGTTGTCGCCCTCGTGGACCGTGATCCACAAGCGATCGCCGTCGAGGCCGAAGACGTCGGTGAGGAGCTCCCAGGCCATCGGGATGGCCTCCGCCTTGAAGTAGTCCCCGAAGCTGAAGTTGCCCAGCATCTCGAAGAAGGTGCAGTGGTAGGTGTCGGTGCCGATGATGTCGATATCAGGGGTGCGGAAGCACCGCTGAATCGAGGTGGCCCGCCTCCACGGTGCCGGCTCCTCGCCCAGGAAGTACGGCTTGAAGGGCACCATGCCGGCGATCGTGAAGAGGACCGAGGGGTCGTGCGGGATCAGGCTGGCCGAGGGGACGATCGCGTGCCCCCGGTCCTCGAAGAAGCGCGTGAAGGCCGCCCTGAGTCCGTTGGCGTCCATCGCTCCAGCTTACCGGGGGCAAAAACGGCTTCGGGGTCCGAAATCGCCCGGTCGGCGCCGTCCTCAGGCCGAGGACATCCCCACGATGGGCTCGTTCAGCGTCATGCCACCCGCCGACCCGTAGAACCCGGCGTCGCCGTAGGTGAAGATCCCGCCGTCGGCCGCCACCAGCCAGTAGCCCGCCCCGTCGGGGGAGGCGGCCATGCCCACCACCGGCTTGTTCAGGCGGAGGGAGCCGGCCGAGCCGAAGAACCCCGCCGTCCCGTAGTCGAAGATCCCACCGTCGGCCGCCACCAGCCAGTATCCGCCGCCGTTGGGGGCCGCCGCCATGCCCACGACGGGCGAGTTGAGGACCAACGAGCCGGTCGACCCGTGGAAGGCGGCGTCGCCGTAGGAGAAGATGCCGCCGTCGGAGGCGACGAGCCAGTAGCCACCACCGTCGGGGGTGGCGGCCATGCCCACGATCGGCTTGTTCAGATGCATGCTGCCCGCCGAACCGTAGAACCGCGCATCTCCGAAGTTGAAGATGCCGCCGTCGGATGCCACGAGCCAGTAGCCGCCCCCGTCGGGGGTGGCCGCCATGCCCACGATCGGCTTGTTCAGGTGCCGGCCGCCCATTGAGCCCTCGAAGGGCGCATCGCCGTAGTCGAAGATGCCACCGTCCGAGGCCACCATCCAGTAGCCGTCCGTGCTCGGGGAGACCGCCATGCCCACCACGGGGGCGTTGAGGGGGATGCCGCCGGTGCTGCCCCAGAAGCCGGCGTCGCCGTAGTCGAAGATGCCTCCGTCGGACGCGACGAAGCGGTAGCCCTGGCCGCAGTTGAGGTCACCGCCGTACCCGTACTGGTCCGCGGGGGACGTGGCCGAGACGCCCTGCGAATTCGCAACGGTCACGTCCACGCAGATGGGCCCGTAGGCGTTCGGCGGGACGACGGTGATGGAGTTCTCGGACTCGGTGAGGATCTGGCCCGCGCCGACCGAGCCGAACGTCACCGATGTGGCGTCGGCGAACCCGCCCCCCGAGATCGTGACGGCGCCACTGCCGCTGATGGGTCCCGTGTCGGGGCTGACCGACGACACGGAGGGGCACCCGTCTGCGCCCTGCAGCGCCAGCGACAGGTTCTGGTCGACCGGCGCGCCGAGGCCACTGGCGGCGTTGTAGCCGGGCCCGGCCTCGAACTCTCCGAGGTGCGAGTCGGTGAAGTCGTTGTTCCCCGAGGTGATGTCGGTGAAGGTGGAGCCGTTGGCGGCGGCCGCGGCGTAGAGGGCGGGGCCGACCCGGCCGAGCCTGCCGAAACAGCCCTGGTTGGTGTCGGCGAAGAGGCCCGCGTTCGTGGGCGCGGCGATGCTGGTCCCGCCAAAACCGCTCCAACCCCCGTCGAAGTAGGCCACCACCGCGCCGGCCGACGGGTCGGACGGGTACGAGATGTCGGGCACCGACCGGCACCCGGACGAGTTGTTGCACGGATCGAAGTCCGGGCCGCTCCCGCCGGCGGGCGGCTGGTTCGGGTTGCGCGGCCACACCGAGGAGTAGCCGCCGCCTCCCGCTCCCCGGCGGGGATTGGCGCACGACGGGATGTTGAGGCCGGCGGAGTAGCAGTCGTTCCACACCGTCTGCGACGACGCCGACGCGCTGGTCATCGTGGTGCCGCCGGCGCTGACGACGTCGGGCTGGGAACCGGGATCGTCCACCGCCAGCCTGGTCGTCCCGTCCGTCGGATAGCAGTCCTCCGAACCGGCATCCCCCGACGCGGCGATCATGGTCTGCCCCTGCAACGCCATGCGGGCGAAGATCCCGTTCTCCGTCTGCAGGTCGCCGGCGGGGATGTCGTACTCGCAGTTGCCCCAGCTCGTCGTGACGACCTGGGCGCTGTCGTCGCTGGCGATGCGATCGAAGAGGTCGAAGGCCTCGGCGTCGTTGTTGTTGGGCGCTTCGTAGACGACCAGGGAGGCGGAGGGCGCATTGACGGCGGTCAGCTCGGTGTCGAGGGCGGCCTCACCGCCGCCGGCCGCCGGCCCGCCGGGGCCGCCGTCGACGAGCACGTTGCGGATGGAGTTGGACAGGCCGTAACAGGACTCGAACGAGTCGAAGTCGCTCTGGAGGTACTGCTCGAACTCGACGACGGCGATCGTCTGGCCGATGCCGGTGCGCCCCTGGGCGAGCATCTGGTTCAGCCCGAAGATCGAGGACATCTGGGTCGACGTGTAGACGCCGGCCTCGGTGCCGGCGGCGGCTGACGCAGCGGGGCAGGCCTGCGGCGTGGAGGCGTGCGACGCGAGGTCGCGGCCCTCGTCCGGCGCGGTGGCCGGGGTCGTGGTGGCGGCGTTGGCGGGAATGGAAGGGGCGGCACTGGGCCGCGACATGGAGTGCTCCTGGAACAGACCGTCCAGGCCGACCACACCGGTCACCACCCCGGCGAGAGATGCCGGGACCTGCGGTGATGCGGTGTTCACGAGCGCCTTCGCCTGGTTCGGTGCCCGGACCGACTCGAGCGGCGTCCCGAACGCCGCGGAGACGACGGCGGCCGTGCCGCTCACCGGGAGCAACGTGCTGCCCGGGCCCGGAGTCCCGACCGCGAGCCCCTGGGCGCGCAGGACCGAGGACACTTGCGCCACTTCGGCCGGGCTCGGACCGAACTCGGCCGCGTACTGGGCAGCCGTGAGGTAGTGGCGGTAGTCGGGCGAGCCGGGCGTGGACACCGCCGCGACCGCCTGCGCCAGGCCCGCGGGGTCCTGCCCGGCGAGGACGACGTCGAGGGTGAGGACCTGACCGGACGGCGCCCACCCGAGTCGGGCGGCGTCGGCGGGGATGGAAGGGGCGGCCTGGGGGAGCACGACGCGGGACTCGGGCGCCGCGGCACCCGCGCCCGGGGGAACCAGTGCTCCGGCGCTGAGCGCGGCGGCGCCGAGCGCCGCGACCAGCAGGGCGACCCTCCGGTGTCCTCGGTTCACGAATGGTCCTCCCTGTCGCCCCGGTCGCGCCTGTCGCCGCCCGGATCCGCCCCGCCACCGGTGCCAGCGCCCTCGGCATCACGGGATGTCGGCTCGTAGTACACCCGACCCTCGAGCGCGTGAGGACGATACTGCTGCGCGACCACCCCGGAGGGGTCGTCGTGGGGGTACACGTAGCCCTCGCCGTGGCCGAGCGAGGCTGCACCCTTGTAGTGGGCATCGCGCAGGTGCGCCGGAACCTCCTGGTGCACGGCGGAGCGCACGTCGTCCTGGGCCCGGCCGAGCGCCACCACGACGGCGTTGGACTTGGGCGCCCGGGCCAGGTAGATGACCGCCTCGGCCAGGTTCAGGGCGGCTTCCGGCAGGCCGACGTACTCGACGGCCCGGGCAGCGGCCTCGGCCACCAGCAGGGCCTGGGGGTCGGCGAGGCCGATGTCCTCGCTGGCGAGGATGACCATGCGGCGGGCCAGGAAGCGGGGGTCCTCCCCCGCCTCGATCATGCGGGCCATCCAGTACAGGCCCGCGTCGGGGTCCGAGCCCCGCACGCTCTTGATCAGGGCGCTGATCTGGTCGTAGTGCTCGTCGGCGCCCTGGTGGAACAGGCGGCCGTCCCGGGCCCGGGACATGTCGCCCATGGTCAGCACCACCGGCGCCGAGGGATCCTCCGCACCGGCGCGGGCCAGCGCCACCGCGACCTCGACCGTGGTGAGCGCGGCCCGGGCGTCGCCTTCGCAGGCCGCCACGACCGCGTCGATGGCGTCGTCCTCGGCGTCCGCTCCCTCGAGCTCGAGCCCGCGCCGCACGAGCGTGCGCAGGTTGTCCCGCGACAAGGGGTGCAGCCGCCACAGCGAGGCCCGGCTCAACAGGGGCGGATTGACCTCGAAGAAGGGATTCTCCGTGGTGGCTCCGATGAGCACGACCAGCCCGTCCTCGACCGCGGGGAGGAGCACGTCCTGCTGGGACTTGGAGAAGCGGTGCACCTCGTCGATGAAGAGCATGGTGCCCTGCCCGTGCTCGCCCAGCCGGCGCTCGGCCTCCGCCAGCGCCTCCCGCACGTCCTTCACGCCGGCCGCCGTGGCCGAGAGCGTGGTCAGGTGCTTGGCCGTGGTGTCGGCCAGCAGCCGGGCCAGCGTCGTCTTCCCCGTCCCGGCGGGGCCCCACAGGATGGCCGAGGTGACCCGGTCGGACTCGGCCAGCACCCGCAACGGGGCACCGGGGCCGACCAGGTGCTCCTGGCCCACGACCTCGTCGAGCGTGCGGGGTCGGAGCCGGGCCGCCAGCGGCGCCTGGCGCCTGAGCTGGCGGTCGGCGGCGTCGGCGAAGAGGCTCACGCTCCTAGCCCTGTGACGGGTCGGCGGCCTCGCCCTCGCCGCCGGCCCTGGGCACCGTCGCCCGTGCGGGCGGCGGCACCACCACCCGGATGCCGAGCTCGGCCAGGGTGGCCGCTGGCAGCGGCGCCGGGGCACCCGTGAGGAGGTCGGCGCCCGACTGGGTCTTGGGGTACGCGATGACCTCGCGGATGTTCTCCTCCCCCGCCAGGATCGCCACCAGCCGGTCGACCCCGAAGGCGAAGCCGGCGTGCGGAGGCGCCCCGTAGCGGAAGGCGCCCAGCAGGAACCCGAAGCGGGCCTCGGCGTCCTCGGGCGAGATGCCGAGCGCGGCGAATACCTGCGACTGGATGTCCCCCCGGTGGATACGCACGCTCCCCGATCCGAGCTCCCACCCGTTGAGCACGAGGTCGTAGGCCTGGGACCGCACCGCCAGGGGATCGCTCGCCAGCAGCGGCAGGTCCTCGGGGTACGGCATGGTGAACGGGTGGTGCGCAGGCTGCAGGTTGCCGTCGGCGCCGACGCCCTCGAACATGGGGAAGTCGACGACCCAGACGTATCGATGCGGGCCCTGGCCGACCGGAGGCGCCCCGATCGCGACGCGCAGCGTCCCGAGCACGCGGCAGGCGGTCGCGTACTGGTCCGAGACGGCCAGGATGAGGTCCCCCGCTTCCGCCTCCGTCCGTTCCAGGACGCGCACGCGTTCCCGCTCCGACAAGTGCCGTGCGAGGGGCCCGTCCAACGCGGTGGCCTCGCCGTCGACGACCCGGAACCAGGCCAGGCCCACCGCGCCGGCCCGCTTGGCCTGCTCGGTCAGCTCGTCGAGGCGTGAGCGCGGGTAGACGGCGCCCTCGGGCACCACGAGCGCCTTGACCGTCGGGGAGGAGAACGCCTTGACCTCCGTCCTCTCGAAGATGTCGGTGAGGTCGACGAGCTGCATGCCGAAGCGCAGGTCGGGCTTGTCGGTGCCGTAGCGGTCCAGGGTGTCGGCCCACGTCATGTGCTCGATCGGTGGCGGCCGCTCCCCCGTCGCCGCCTCGGCCGCATCGAGGACGGCCACCGAGACGAACGCCATGACGTCGTCCTGGGAGGCGAAGGAGCACTCCATGTCGAGCTGGCTGAACTCGAACTGGCGGTCGGCGCGCAGGTCCTCGTCGCGCAGGCAGCGGGCGATCTGGTAGTAGCGGTCGAAGCCACCCACCATGAGCAGCTGCTTGGCGAGCTGCGGGCTCTGCGGGAGCGCGTAGAAGGAACCGTGGTGCAGGCGGGCGGGGACGGAGAACTCGCGCGACCCTTCCGGCGTGGGTGCCCACAGCAGCGGCGTCTCGATCTCGACGAACCCCTGCCGGTCCATGGCGGCCCGGATGGCTCCGTTCACCCGGGCCCGCAGCCGCAGGTTGCGCTGCATGCGCGACCGGCGCAGGTCGACGTAGCGGTAGCGCAGGCGCACGGGCTCGTCGGACTCGGCCCGGTCGTCGACGGAGAACGGTGGCGGTTCGGACTCGTTGAGCACCTCGACCGTGCAGTCGCCGATCTCCACCTCGCCCGTGCCGATGCCCGGATTGACGGTGCCCTCGGGCCGCTCCCTGACGGTGCCGATGACGGCGATCACCCATTCGTGCCGCACGTCGGTGGCGTGGTCGATGACGCACTGCACGATGCCCGAGTGGTCGCGCAGGTCGACGAAGGCGAGGTGCTCGCCGTGCTCCCGTCGCCGCGCCACCCAGCCGCACAGGCGCACGGTGGTCCCCACGTCGGCCTTGGTCAGCACCCCGCACAAGTGGGTGCGCATGGCGGTGGGCCGGTTCTCGTCCTCGTGTCGGTGCTGGTGCTCGGTCATGTGGTCCCGGTGTCGGTGTCGGTGTCGGTGTCGGTGCGCAGATGCGGGTGCAGGTGACGGTCGACGTCGTTGTCGGACCCTTCGGCGAACGCCGCGTTGGCGAGGTAGCTCTTGAGCTCGTCCACGATGGCAGCCCGGGGCACCGTCCGCTGCTCGTCGTCGCTGCGCAACGGCCGCAGTCCGACCGTCCCCTCGCCCAGCTCCTGGGGACCGACCACCAGGGCCACGAGGGCCCCCGAGCGGTCGGCCGACTTGATCTGCGACTTCATGGAACGCCCGTCGAAGGCCCGGTCGGCCCGCAGGCCGGCCCGGCGCAGCTCGACCGTCAGCGCGAGCGCCGTCTCGCCGCCGGCGGTGTCGAGGACGTACGCGTGCAGCGGCCGGGCGGCGAGCGCGGCGGAGGTCGAGAACACACCCTCGGCGTCGCAGGCGAGCAACACGCGCTCCATACCGATGCCGAAGCCGATTCCCGGTGTCGGGTCCCCGCCGAGAAGCTCCACCAGGCCGTCGTAGCGGCCGCCCCCGCCGATGCCGTTCTGCGCCGCATCGAGGGCGTCGGCGGCGAACTCGAACGTCGTGCGGGTGTAGTAGTCGAAGCCCCGCACGAGCCGGTGGTCGATCGTGTAGGGCACACCCAGCGCGTCGAGCCCGGAGCGGACCCGGGCGAAGTGCGCCGCGCACGGGTCGCACAGGTGGTCGAGGAAGTGCGGGGCGTCGGCCGTGGCGGCGCGGCACTCGGGCGTCTTGCAGTCGAGGACCCGCAGCGGGTTCTCCAGGTGCCGCACGCGGTGGGCGGGGCAAAGCTGATCGACCCGCTCGGCCAGGAATGCTCCGAGGAGTGCCACGTACCGGGGCTTGCAGACCCCGTCGCCCATGGAGTGCAGCTTGAGCGTGACCTCCCGGAGACCGAGTCCCGAGAAGAAGTCGTGGGCGAGGGACACGACCTCGACGTCGAGGTCCGCGTCGGCGGGTCCGAGCGCCTCGACGCCCAGCTGGTGGTGCTCGCGGTAACGGCCCTGCTGGGGGTTCTCGTGGCGGAACGACGGCGCCACGTACCAGGCCTTCCAGGGCGGGACCGGGTGGTGCTGCACGAAGGCGCGGGCGATGGGGGCCGTGCCCTCGGGCCGGAGGGCCATCATCTGGCCGTCGCGGTCCTCGAAGACGTACATCTCCTTGCCGACCACCTCGCTGCCCTCGCCGATGCCGCGCAGGAACACTCCGGCGTGCTCGATGACCGGCGTCACGGTCAGGCCGTAGCCGGCGCTCCCCACCAGGTCCGCGAACCGGGCCACGACGGCCTCCCAGCGGGCCGACTCGGGCCACAGCGCATCGTGCATGCCCTTGGGCGTCTGCAGCGCGACTCGGCCCCTTGCCGGGACTTGGGCTGCACCGGAACCGGGCGCGGCCGACGAGCCCGCGGTCACGGGAGACTCACTCCTCACGGTCGGGGGATCAGACTTTCTTGCCAGGAAGCTGACGATAGGCGTCGAAGACACCGTCGAGGTGCTTGAGCGCGCTGATCAGTGAGTGCAGGTGGGTGGGGTCGGCGAGCTCGACGTCGAAGGCCATCCGGCTGACGCGATCGGGCGTGGTGGCGGTCCGGGCAGCGACGATGTTGAGGTGGTGCTCGGAGACGACCCGGGACACGTCGGCGAGCAGGCGGGAGCGGTCGAAGGCCTGCACCTCGATCGTGGCCACGAAGACACCGTCGTTGCCCCTGTCCCACTCGACCTCGATGAGGCGCTCCCGGGAGCGGTCGGACAGCGCAGCTGCGTTGGCGCAGTCGGCGCGGTGCACAGAGACGCCCCGGCCCTGGGTCACGAAGCCCACGATCTGGTCGCCGGGCACCGGGGTGCAGCAGCGGGCCAGGTGGATCATGACGTCGTCGAGGCCCTCGACGTAGACCCCCGTGCCGGTGCGGCGGCTGTGCCGGGGCCGGCTCGTGCTCGGCAGGGCGGTCGTCGGGAGCTGCTCGTCTGCGTCCCCGCCGCCTCGCAGTGCCTTCGTGAGGCGCTGGACGATCGACTGGGCGGAGACCTGGTTCTCACCGATCGACGCGTACAGAGCGTCGAGGTCGGCGAGGTTCATCGTCTCGGCGACCTCCTGCAGCGCCGAGGAGCCGAGCAGCTTGTGGAGCGGCAGCCCGTCCCGGCGGAGCGCCCGCGCCAGCTCCTCCCGGCCGTTCTCGATGGCGTCTTCCCGGCGCTCCCGCGAGAACCACTGCCGGATCTTGTTGCGGGCCCGGGTGGAGGCGATGATCTGGAGCCAGTCCCGCGACGGGCCGGCCGTCGGCGATTTCGACGTGAAGATCTCGACCGTGTCGGCCGAGCTCAGCTGGGTCTCGAGCGGGACGAGCCGGCCGTTGACCCGCGCCCCGATGCAGCGGTGGCCCACCTCCGTGTGGATGGCGTAGGCGAAGTCCACCGGCGTGGAGCGGGCCGGCAGCGCGATGACCTTGCCCTTGGGCGTGAAGACGTAGACCTCGTCCTGCTCGAGGTCGAGCTTGAGGGCCTCGAGGAACTCGATCGGGTCGTCGGTCTGGCGGTCGACGTCGGCGATGCGCTGCAGCCACGCCATCTCCGAGGAGTGGTCCTCCTTGGACTTGTAGCCCCAGTGCGCCGCGATGCCGTACTCGGCCCGGTGGTGCATCTCCGACGTGCGGATCTGGACCTCGACCGGCTTGCCGTCCAAGCCGATGACCGTCGTGTGCAGCGACTGGTACATGTTGAACTTGGGCGTGTTGATGTAGTCCTTGAAGCGCCCGTGCACGGGGGCCCAGATGGCGTGGATGGCGCCGAGCGCGGCCCAGCAGTCCTTCTCGGAGTCGACGACGACCCGGATGGCGACCAGGTCGTTGATGTCGTCGAACTCCTTGCCCCGGACCACCATCTTCTCGTAGATCGACCAGAGGTGCTTGGGCCGGCCGGTCACGTCGGCGGCGACGCCCATGTCCTCGAGCCGCTGGCGCACGTGGACGAGCACCCGCTCGAGATACTCCTCCCGCTGCGGTGCCCGGGCCGCCACCATCTGCTCGATCTCGGCGTAGCGCTTCGGGTGCAGCGTCGCGAAGGCGAGGTCCTCGAGCTGCCAGCGGACCTGCTGCACGCCGAGGCGGTGGGCCAGCGGCGCGTAGACGTCGAAGGTCTCCTGGGCCGTGCGCCGCTGCTTCCATTCGGGCATCACGGCCAAGGTCCGCATGTTGTGCAGGCGGTCGGCCAGCTTGATCAGGAGGACCCGCCAGTCGTCCGCCATCGCCACGAGCATCTTGCGGATGGTGGCCGCCTGCTGGGCCTCCTTGGAGTTGAACTGGAGCCGGTCGAGCTTGGTCACGCCGTCGACGACCCGGGCCACGCCCTCGCCGAACGTCTGCGTGATCGTCTCGAGCGTCAGCCCGGTGTCCTCCACCGCGTCGTGCAGCAGGGCGGCGGCCACGGTCTGGGCGTCGAGCCCGAGCTCGGCCACGATCGTCGCCACGGCCACCGGGTGCGTGATGTAGGGCTCGCCGGAGCGCCGGAACTGGCCCTCGTGGGCGGTGAGCGCCGTCCGCCCGGCCTCGACGATCATGGAGGCGTCCTCGTCGAAGCGGTGCCGGGCGAACTCGGCCAGCAGGGGCGCCAACAGGTCGCGCAGCACCCGTTCCTGCACCTGCTCCAGCTCGAGTGCCGGAGCGTCCGTGGGAGTCACCCGGGCCAGGGCCACCATCCCTCCAGGCTACCCGCCTGGGGAAACACCCGACTCAGCGCCGGCGCTTCTTGCCCCTGCTCTGGCGCGGTCGCGGCGCGGCCTGGCCCTGCGGCTGCCCGCCCGACGACGTCCCGCCGGCCGGCCGGTCCATGACGGCGGTCCCCCCGCTCGCGCCACTGCCACCACCCGCGCCGCTGCCCGAGCCCGGCCGGATCGGCCCGCTGCGCTTGGTGCCGCCGGACTTCTGCGCCGCAGCGCCGCCTCCCCCGCCGGCACCCCGGCTGACCTGTCCGGACGCCGCCACGCTCATCTGGGTGCTCATGGTCGCCGCCTCGGCGGCCGAGTACCACCCGTGCTGATCGCCGCGCTTGGCCAGGCGATCGGCGATGGAGACCCAGCGCTCCTCGCGCTGCTTCATCATGCACAGCACCGGTGCGGCGATGAAGATCGACGAGTAGGCCCCCGAGAGCAGGCCGACGAACAGGGCCAGGCCGTACGACTGCAGTGTCGTGGCGCCCAGGATCTGGGCGCCGATGAGCAGGATCGCCAGCACGGGGATGATGGCGACCATGGACGTGTTGATGGACCGGGCCAGGGTCTGGTTCATGGACAGGTTGATGAGCTGCGGGTAGGTCAGTCGCCCGCTGCTGCCGATGCCCTTCGTGTTGTCGCGCACGCGGTCGAACACCACGACCGTGTCGTAGAGCGAGTACCCGAGGATGGTCAGGATGGCGACGACCGTGTCCGGGGTGACCTGGAAGTTGAAGATGGAGTAGATGCCGATGGCCACGAGGACGTCGTGGATCATGGCGATGAAGGCGGCCAGGGCCATCTTCGGCTCGAAGCGGATGCTGATGTAGATGGCCACCACGATGAAGAAGATGATGAGCGCCTCGATGGCCTTGTCGGTGATGGAGGAGCCCCAGGTCGGGCCGACCGTGGTGATGCTGATCTTGTCGGCCACCGGCTTGGGCACCGCGTTGGCCGGCACCGTGGTGGTGGTCACCGGCACGGAGGTCGTGGTGGATCCCGGGGCGGCGCCCGCCTTGGCCGTCGTCGTGGTGGTGTGCTTGGCCGTCGTGGTCGTCGTCGGCTTCGCCGTCGTGGTGGTGGTCGGTGGGGCTGGGGGCGCGTGCGCCGCGGTGACCTCCAGCAACGCCTTCTGGACGTTCTTGCTCACCGCGTCCTGCTGGGCCTGCGACAGCTTGTTGAGGTCGGACTGCACGTTGAGGGTCTGCTTGCTGCCGGTGCCGAGCATCTCCACGGTCGGGTCGATCACACCGGTGCCCTTCAGGGCGTTGGTGGCCTGGGTCTGGCTCACGCCCGGCGCGGCGATGGTCCACTCGGTCCCGCCCTTGAACTCGATCCCCAGGTTCAGCCCGCCCCGGAGCACGATCGAGAGGATGCCGAGCAGGATGATGGCCGTCGAGATGCTGAACCAGATCCGCCGCCGGCCCACGAAGTCGAAGCGGGTCTCGCCCCGGTAGAGCCGGGCGATCGGGCCGTGACCCCGCCGGGGCTTGGCCAGGAGGGCACGGGCGGCATCGTCGAGGCTGACGAGCTCCTCCTCGTCGAGGTCCTCCGTGTCGACGCTCTCCTCGAGCTGCTCGACGTCCTCCTCGCTGACGTCGTCGAGGGAGCTGCCGTCCTGCCCGTCGCGCCCTGGGCCCTCGGTGTCGCTCACGAGCCACCACCCCCTGCGCCGACCCCGACCGGAGCCGGCAGTCCCTGTGCCTGTGGCCCTGCACCGAGCCCGGTGGCGATGCTGAAGGCCCCGGAGCCCTGTAGGCGGGGGCTCTGGCCCAGCAGGATGACGAGCGGCCGCGTGTAGAACCAGGTCACGGCCATGTCCATGATGGTCGAGAGCCCCAGGAAGAACGCGAAGCCTTTGACGTTGCCGACGGCGACGAAGTACAGGACGATGGCAGCCAGCAGCGACACGAAGTCGGCCGCCCACACGGTGCGCCACGCGCTCTTGAAGCCGCGGTCAACCGAGGTCCGGACCGATCGGCCCGATCTGGTCTCGTCCTTCAACCGCTCGAAGTACACGATGTACGAGTCCACCGTGATGCCGATGGAGACGATGAGGCCGGTGATGCCCGCGAGGTCGAAGCTGGGAGCCACCGACGTGTGCCCGAGGGCCGAGATGATGGCCCACAGCATCATCGCCGTGAGCACCAGCCCCGAGATGACCACCAGTCCCAGCGCCCGGTAGTAGAGCAGGACGTAGAGCAGCACCAGGATGAGCCCGGCGATGCCGGCGCCGAGCCCGGCGACCAGCGCCGAGTGGCCGAGGGTGGCCGAGACGGTCTCCGAGGTGGCGGCCTTGAGGCTCACCGGCAGCGCACCGAAGTTCATCGCCTGCGCCAGGTTCTGGGCGTCCGACTGGGTCAGGCTCCCGGAGATCTCGCCCTTCCCGTCGAAGGAGGTGAAGCTGCTCTGGGTGGGCTGGATGATGGGCGCCGAGTAGACGACCCCGTCGAGCTCGATGCCGAGCAGCTGGTGGAAGTTCTCCTGCGCCACCTTGTCCCATAGCGACGAGCCCGGACCGGTCAGGCTGTAGTCGACCACCCACTGCCCGGTCTGGTTCTGCGTGGCCGTGGCGCTGGCGATGGAGTGGCCCGTCATCTGCGCCGGACCGAGGACGTAGCGCTCGCCCCCGTTGGCGCTGCCGCTGGCGGCGAGTCCCGGGAGGAGGACGGTGCTCGTCTCGTACCCGGGCTTCTCGACGCTCGTCGAGGGGTACGCGATGTACTGGGAGTCCGGTGGCACGTTGTTGGACGAGTACCCCTGGGGCGAGTTGTTGGGGGTGACGGCGAGGTTGGCCTGCGTCAGCTCCGTCGACGCCGTGCAGGCCGGGATGGTCTCGACCCCCCTCGGCAGGGTCGTGGCCTTCGAACCCTTCGGCACGCCCTGGGGGTAGGCGAAGCACTCCACCGGCCTGAAGTACATGCGCGCCGTCTGACCGATTTGCGCGAGGACCTGTTGCGCGTTCGTGACGCCGGGGATGGAGACCGAGATCTGGTCCTTCCCGGAGGTCTGCACCTGCGCGCCGGACACACCGAGCCCGTTGACGCGCAGGTTGAGGATGTCGACGGTTTCGTTCAGGTCGGCTTGGCTCACGTTGTGGCCTTCGGCCGTGTAGACGACCGAGACACCTCCGGCGAGGTCCAATCCGAGACGCGGCGACCACTTGGCGGCGAACACCGCGGCAAACGACCCGAGGGCGATCGCCACGACGACCAGCACGCTGACGAGGAGGTTGCGCCGCTGTCGTCGCTGGGCCCGACCCCCCGACTTGGGGCTCACGCCTCTTCAGCCTCCCCGCCTTGCTCACCACTGCTGGGAGCACCGTCACCACCGACATCGTCGATGTCGGCCTCGTCACCGTCGTCGTCATCGACATGGCGCACCACGTCCTGGACGGGCTGGTCCTTTATGCGCACGTCCTCGATCGGCTCGATCTTCCTGGCGATCGCCTGGCGGACGAAGACGATCCGGGTCGGCTGGGGGCCGTCGAGGTTGCCGTCGTCCCCGAGTGCCCCGGTCAGGAGGGTGTAGCGGTCGCCGTGGATCTCGAGCACGGTGCCGATGACGCCGCCGACGGTCTGCACCTCGTCCCCGATCTCGATCCCGGAGCCCTGGGACTCCCGGGCCGCCTTCGCCTTCCGCTGCTGCGGCTTGATGAAGAAGAAGTAGCCGAGGACCCCGATCGCCACCAACGGCAGCAGGGTCAGCAGCGGGTTCGAACTCTTGGAGGAGGTGGCGGCGACCACGAAGTGGACCAGCGCCGGCGTTGATGTCATGGAGATCCTTGGACCTAAGCGGGTGCGAAGCGCCACCCTAGTGCCTGGGTTCCGACTCTCCCTGGCACTGCCCCGCCCCGGAGCCGCTGCCGGCGGATCCGGGGCACCGCCGCCGCCGAAACGAGGCGTCTTATATCGCCTCCCGGCGGGGATAACGGACCGGTTCCACCCGTATGGCGGCGCCTGCGATGACGCAACCGGATTGCAACCCAAAATGGCCGTCGCTGCGACAGCCGGTGTGCAATGTTCAGACCATCAGTACAGCAACCTCACGGTGAATGGTCGTTCAGAGGGGGGCGACCAAGGTGAGAGTCCGGCGAAGGGGAACGGAATCTCGCAGAGGGGGAACACCGGGGGGAAGGTGCAGCGAAGAGGTGCGCCGGCCCCGTGAGGCCGTCGGTCGGAGCAATCCGGGGGGAACCGACGACCCGGGCCGGCGCACCTTTCGCTCCCTGTACTACCCGGTGGACCGCTCGGTCCCTCGGTGTATTCCCGCAGGCCACAGCGCCGATGAGGGTGGAACCGGGGTGGCGGGCCGCCCGTGGCGGCCCCGAGATGCAACAGAACGGCTGATCAGGAGCTTCTCAATTGGGCCTCTGCGCCGATTATTCACGTGAATTGTCCTGTTTGCCCAGTACAGTTGCGTCCTGATGCGAGATGGTCATACTTCCGTGCTGGTCATCGAGGACGAGGCGGACATCCGCCAGCTCCTCCGGACCCTGCTCGAACGGGAGGGCTTCGCGGTCGCGGAGGCCGCCGAGGGCCGGGACGGCGTGCGGCAATTCCACCAGCGCCATCCCGACATCGTCATCCTCGACGTGGGACTCCCCGACCTGGACGGCTGGCAGGTGCTCGAGCGGATCCGGGACATGAGCGACGTGCCGGTCCTCATGTTGACCGCCCTGGGAACCGAACGTGACAAGGTGCGAGGACTCAACGCGGGCGCCGACGACTACCTGACCAAGCCGTTCGGGAAGGTCGAGCTCCTCGCCCGCCTGCAGGCCATCAGCCGGCGCCAGCGGTCCACGGGCGACGTGGTGACCACCTTCGACGACGGCACGCTCCACCTCGACTTCGCCCGGCAGGAGGTCGTGGTCGACGGCGACTCGGTCGTCCTGACGCCGACCGAGTACCGCCTCCTGGCGACCCTGGCCCGGCACCAGGGCCAGGTCCTGTCGCCGGACCAGCTGATCGAGCTGGCCTGGGACGACCCGAGCGGGTTGGCCCCGTCACGGGTCAAATATGCGGTCCTGCGGCTCCGGCGCAAGCTGGGCTGGGGTGAGGGGGACGACACTCCGATCGAGACGGTGCGGGGTTTCGGCTACCGGTACCGCTCTCGGATGCGGTGACCGGGCCGCGCCAGACCGGATCCGACCCTCCGGGGCGGCGCGAGCCGCCGATGCCCGGAACCTCCCTGCCCATCGGCTTCTCGGGTTCGATGCGCGTCCGCCTACCGGTGTTCGCCCTGGTGGCCGTCGGCACCGTCCTCATCGCGGTGATCCCCTTCCCCCATGACGCCCGGCGCGAGATCTCGCTCGCCGGCGTCCTGTTCTTCGTGCTCGTCGCCGCGGCCTTCCTCCTGCCCTGGGAGCGGTTGCCCGACTGGGCGTGGCTGATCATCCCGATCGGCTACATCGCCGTCATCGCCATCATCCGGGACGCCCAGGGCGGCAGCAGCTCCGGGTTGGTCGTCGTCTATCTCCTGCCGATCGTGTGGCTGTCGCTCTACGGACGACGGCTGCACCTCCTCGTGGGGCTGTTCTGCCTGGACCTGGCCCTGCTGGTCCCTCTCCTCATCGTCGGGCCACCGAAGTACCCGACGATCGAGTGGCGACAGGTGGTCGTGATGGCCACCGTCACGACGCTGGTGGCGTCGACCGTCTACACGATGGTGTCCAGGGACCGGGCCTTCCTCAGCGACCTGGCCCAGCAGTCCCGCATAGCCCGCCGGAACGCCCGCGAGGCCGACTACGCCCGCGACCGCCTCGAAACCCTCCTCCGTGCCGCAACGGGCAGCGCGATCATGGGCGTCGACCCGGCGGGGACGGTCACGTTCTTCTCGGCCGGCGCCGAGCAGATGCTCGGCTTTCGGGCGGCGGAGGTCGTAGGCATCCGATCCATCGCCGACTTCATCGACCCGGCGCAGATCGACGAGCGGCGCCAGACGATCGATGCGATGCGCACGGCCCTGGAACCCATCGACGCCGAGACGGCAGCGGAGGTGCCCTGGACCGCCACCCGCAAGGACGGCCACCAGCGTCGTTGCGTCGTGCGGGTGAGGGCGCTGCCGGTCCCCACGCCCGACACCGCTCTCGGCGACGAGTGGGGCGACGAGGGTGCGTACCACGACGAGCCCGAGGGGTCCGCCCACGCCTCCTCCTCCTCCTCGTCCTCCTCGTCCTCGTCCTCCTCGTCCTCCTCGTCCTCCTCCCCCTCCCCCTCCTCCTCGTCCTCCTCCTCGTCCGTGGCCTCCGCCTCAGCCGGGGCCAACGGCCACGCAGAGCTCGATGACGCAATGACGCCCTCGACCGGTGGCTACGTGGTGGTGGCCATCGACGTGACCGAGCGCGAGGAGCTGGCGGCCGACCGTGAGCGCCTCTTTGCGATCCAGAAGGAGGTCACGCAGTCGCTCATTGAGCAGAACAACCGCCTCCGCGAGCTCACCCAGATGAAGGACGACGTCGTGGCGACGGTCTCGCACGAGCTGCGGACACCCATCACCTCCATCCGGGGCTTCGTCGAGCTCCTGCTCGATGCGTCCTCGGAGCTCACCGAGAGCCAGATGCGCATGCTCCAGACGATCGAGCGCAACGCAGAGCAACTCCAACGGGTGGCAGAGGACCTCCTGGCCGACCCCGGCGCCGGTCGCGGGCTGCGGGTGGCGTTCACGGAGCTGGACCTGAGCCGCCTCGCCGAGGAGGCGGTCCATGCGATCCAGACGTCCGCCACGGTTGCGGGCATCCGGCTCACCATCGATCCCGGCGACGAGGTCCCCGTCTTCGGCGACCCTACGCGGCTGCACCAGCTGCTCGGGAATCTCCTGTCCAACGCCATCAAGTTCTCGCCTCGCGGTGGGCGGGTCCATGTGATCGTCGACAACGCTGACTCCTACGCCCGGGTGCAGGTGCTCGACGAGGGTCCCGGCATCCCCGAGGGCGAGCGCGACCAGCTCTTCGAGCGCTTCTACCGCCTCGCCTCCTCCACTGAGATGGGCGTGCCCGGGACCGGCCTCGGCCTGGCCATCGCCAAGTCGGTCGCCGAGGCCCACGAAGGGTTCGTCGACATCGTGGATACGCCGGGATGGTCGACGACGTTCCGGGTCTACCTGCCCCTGCGTACGTCGGTCCCCTCCCCGACACCGTCCCAGACGGTCTAGCGCCGCGCCTGGTTGCGGGGCGCGCCGCATCGTCGCGGGGCGCCTGCCCGCTCCGCCTACGCGGCCAGGAAGCCCCCCGACTGATGGGCCCATAGGCGCCCGTAGACCCCGGCTCGTCCGGCCGCGAGCAGCTCGGCATGTGTGCCCTGTTCGACCACCCGGCCGCGGTCGAGGACCACGATGCGGTCCAGCCGGGCAATGGTGGCCAGCCGGTGCGCCACCACCAGAGCGGTGGTGCCCTGCATCAGGTGCCACAGCGCATCTTGCACGAGCGACTCGGACTCGGAGTCGAGCGCGGACGTGGCTTCGTCGAGGACCAGGACCCGGGCACCCTTCGCCATGGCCTGCGCGATCGCCACTCTCTGGCGTTGACCGCCCGAGAGCTTGAGACCTCGCTCGCCCACGACGGTCTCGTACCCGTCGGGCAGGCGCTCGACGAACTCGTCCACGTATGCAGCGCGGCCTACGGAACGCACGAGGTCCATGTCCACGCCGCCGGCGGACTCCAGCCCGTAGCCGATGTTCTGCGCAATGGTGCGGTGCAACATCTGGGGGTCCTGCGGGACGTAGGCGATGTGCCGTCGCAACGAGTGTTGCGTGATCTCGGCGATGTCCTGCCCGTCGATCGCGATGAGACCGTCATCACGGTCGGCGAAGCGCAGCAGCAGTTTGGTCAACGTGGTCTTGCCCGACCCCGAGGGACCCACGAGCCCCACGTGCTCCCCCGGCTCGATCTGCAGGTCCAACCCCTCGAAGAGCGGAGCCCCGGAGCGATACGAGAACCAAAGGTCGCGGAACTCCACGAGGCCGCGCGGTACCGCAAGGTCGGGGGCGCCCGGGACGTCGACGATGTCGGGTTCGGTGGCGGCGATGCCGGCGAACTTGGCGCACCGGCCGATGGCGCGTGACATCAGACGTATGAACTCGAAGGACTCCTCCAGGCTCGTTCCGACGAAGGTGGCGTAGAACAGGATCAGGTAGACCACCCCGGCGGCCGCGATGTGGCGCAGCGCGAGCACCACGCCGACGGCGACCGCGGCCCAGTTGAAGAAGGCCATCGCCGACTCCATCTGCAACCTCGTCGTCGTGAACACCCTTCGGGCGCGCAGGTCGGCACTCATCGAATCACCGACCAGCGTCCCCACGTTGGCACGCTCGCGCCCTTCGGCCGCTTGCGACCGGACCGTGGTCAGGTTAGCGATCGTGTCCGCGATGACCCCGGTCGCCCGGGAGTGCGCGTCGGAGAACTCCTTCTCCGCGGTGACGACGCGGCCCATCCGGCGGTGCAGCACGGCGACGAAGACCGCCACGAGTGCCGCCATGACCAGCGCGACCGGCCAGGCGACGATCCCGAGGACCACGATGGCGCCAAGGGTCGTGACGCTGATGCGCAGGATGCCCCACACCATGGCGTCGATGAGCTCGACGAAGGCCCAGCTCGACGTCTCGAGGGTGGCGATGACCTCACCGGACGGCCGGTCGGTGTGCCACCCGTGGCTGAGCCCGATCAGATGGTCGTAGCCGTTGGTGATGGCGCGGCCGAACGAGCGCAACGTCGCCCCCCAGTTGAGCCAGCCGCCGATCCGGCCGAACACGGTCGCCGCGGCAAGGACGACCGCATACGCAATAATCAACGGTCCAAAGGTCTGCCACGAGTCCTGCTGGTGTGGCCCCGTGCCGGCGATCCGCCCCAGCAGGGCGGCGAAGATCAGGGGGGCGGCGACGGCGTTGGCCAGCGTGCCCAGCACGATGGCCGCGCAGCTCCCGGCAAACGCGGCGCGATCGGGCCGCATCTGCCGCCAGCAGTATTCGAGCGTCGCTCGGTTCGATGCATTCGGGAAAAGGGTCCGTTCACCCATGGGGCTCTCCTGTTGGGAGGGTCAAGTGGAGCGGGCGCACCGAGGGTGCGCGGGTCAGGGCCGTCGCGACAGATGGGGGCGAGGCCTACCGGGCTCGGCCCGGTCAGAGCTGCGAGACCGGGGTCAGTGACCGGTCGGGCAGAAGGCGGGCCCGGCGATGCGGGACCTCCCTACGGCCGCACCGAAGACGGCCGGCAGGACCACGCCGGTGGGCTCGCTCAGCTGTGAACGCGTCATGCCTGCCATGGTCACCTCGCTTCCGTCTCGTCGTGCAACCCTGCAACGGTAGCGCACCGTCGCAGCGGCACGCGCACCCTTAGGGGCGAGGCGCCCTCTGAGGGCGGAGGCGGGCGGACCGTGGCCTAGAAGAGCGGCGTAGCACCCGGGGCGCCGGGTGAGCCCGGTGGTCCCTCGTACCCGAGGTGGGCCCAGGCGCGCTGCGTGGCGACCCGCCCTCGCGACGTGCGCTGGATCAAGCCGCTCTGCACCAGGTAGGGCTCGTAGGCATCCTCGATCGTGTCCGGCTCCTCACCGACACACTGGGCCAGCGTCGTCAGGCCGACCGGCTGACCCTCGAAGCGCGAGCACAGCGTGGTGAGGATGGCCCGGTCGACCTTGTCGAGTCCCAGCTCGTCCACCCCGAAGAGCTCGAGGCCGTCACTGGCGGTGGCGCCGTCGATATAGCCCTCTCCGCGCACCTCCGCGAAGTCCCGGACGCGTCGCAGCAGGCGGTTCGCCACGCGGGGTGTGCCCCGGGAACGCTCCGATATCCGGATGGCGCCCTCGACGTCGATCCGCACCTTCAGGATCCGGGCCGACCGCTCGACGATGGAACGCAGGTCCACCGGGTCGTAGAGATCGAGCCGGGCAACGAAGCCGAAGCGGTCCCGCAACGGCCCCGAGACCAGGCCAGTGCGGGTGGTCGCACCGACCAGCGTGAACTTGGGCAGCTCCAGGCGTATGGAACGAGCGGTCGGTCCCTTGCCGATGAGGATGTCCAGCCGGCCGTCCTCCATCGCCGAGTAGAGCATCTCCTCGACGGAACGGTGCAGGCGGTGGATCTCGTCGATGAAGAGCACGTCCCCGTCCTGCAGGTCGGTGAGCAGCGCGGCCAGGTCACCGGCCCGGGTCAGCACGGGCCCGGCGGTGATGCGCAGCCCCGCCCGCATCTCTGTGGCCACGATGCCGGCCAATGACGTCTTGCCCAGGCCCGGGGGGCCGGCGAAGAGGATGTGGTCCACCGCCTGGTGCCGCTGGCGGGCCGCCTCGAGCACGATGCTGAGGTGCTCGACCAGCTGGGACTGGCCGACGAATTCCGACAACGAGCGTGGACGGAGCCCGACCTCCTCGAGCTCCTCGTCGTGATCGGACGCCGTCGGATCCACCACACGTGGGTCTTCGGGCCCGACGTCGTCGGCGTCGGGCCCTTCCGCCGCGACGGCCAGGACCTCGCGGCGAGCCCGAGGGCTCACCGGCTGGCCAGCTCGCGCAGCGCGAGGCGGAGCATCTCTTCCACGCCGACATCGTCGCGTAGCCCATCGAGCGCACCGCGGATCTCCTCAGGTGCGTAGCCGAGCTCGCTGAGGGCCGCCCGCGCCTCGGCCCGCGAGGTCCGGGAGGTCCGCTGGGCCGGATCCGCCCCGGACAGCACGGCGCCGCCCGTCTCGAGAGAGAGGTCGGGCAGGTCGAGGCGACTCTTCAGCTCGATCAACAGGCGCGCCGCCGTCTTGCGGCCCACTCCGGGGACCGTGCACAGCGTCTCGATGTCGTCCTCCAGGACGGCGGTGGACAGCGCCGCCGGTGAGAGGACCGCCATGATCGCCAGCGCCAGCGCGGGGCCCACGCCGTGCGAGCCCAGCAGCACCTCGAAGCAGCGGCGCTCGTCGTCGTGCACGAACCCGTAGAGGACGATGGCATCCTCGCGGACATGGGTGTGCACGAAGAGGCTGGCCTCCGCGGCCGTGCCGCCGGTGCCGGCGGTGCCGGCGGTGATCAGGGCGGCCGCCGTCGCCGGCGTCACGGTCACCCGGTACCCCACACCGGCGACGTCGACGATCACCTCGCACTCACCCGTCCGTAGCACGACTGGCCCTCGCAGCAGTCCGATCACGTCTGGCTCCTCACGTCTCGCTTCTTTCCCTGACGAGCGCAGCTTCGACGGCACGGCGCAGCGGGACCGTCGTGAGATGACAGACGGCCAGGGCCAGCGCGTCGGCGACGTCGGGCGGGCCCTCGATGGCCGGCAGCCCGAGCACCTGGGCCACCATCCTCTGCACCTGCTCCTTGGTGGCGGCGCCGTAGCCGACCAGGCCCTGCTTGACTTCGTTGGAGGTGTACTGGACCACCTCGCACCCCGCCGCGGCCGCCGCCAGGAGGGCCAGGCCGCTCGCCTGGCCGACCGACATGGCCGTCTTCGCGTTGACCTGGAAGAAGACGCGCTCGACGGCGACCACCTCGGGACCGAGCTCCCGGAGCAGCGCGCGCAGCTCCGTGTGCAGGATCAGCAGCCGCTCGGCCAGCGGCACTCCCGGATCCGTCTCGATCACCCCGGCTGCGTAGGCACGCAGCGCACCGTCACCCTCGCCGCGGCCCACCATGCCGTAGCCGCACCGGGACAGCCCGGGGTCGATCCCCAATACGAACATGCGTTCGTAGGTTAGTCGCGCCCACCGGTCAGGGGGCGGACCCGGGAATCAGCCCTCGAAGGTGGCGAGGACCTCGTCGGAGATGTCCGCGTTGGAGTGCACGGCCTGGACGTCGTCGTGGTCGTCGATGGCCTCGAGCAGGCGCAGCACCTTCTTGGCCTCCCCCTCGTCGGGGACGGGCACCAGGGTGGTGGGCTCGAGGGAGAGGTCGACGGACTCGGGCCTGATGCCGGCGTCGTCGAGGGCCTGGCGGACCGAGTCGAGGTCGCCCGGGGCGCTAGTGACCACCCACGCCGAGCCGTTGCTCGACATGTCCTCGGCACCGCCCTCCATGGCGATCTCCATGACCTTGTCCTCGTCGTTGTCGAGGCCGACTGTCACGATGCCCTTGCGCTCGAACTGCCAGCCGACGGCGCCGGGCTCGGCCATGTTGCCGCCGTTGCGGCTGAAGAGGTTGCGCATCTCGGCGCCGGTCCGATTGCGGTTGTCGCTCAGGGTCTCGACCATGATGGCCACGCCTCCGGGGCCGTAGCCCTCGTAGTTGATGGCCTCGTAACGCACGCCTTCGAGCTCGCCCGTCCCCCGCTTGATCGCCTTCTCGATGGTGTCGAGCGGCACGCTGGCCGCCCGGGCCTTCTGGTAGGCCGTCCTGAGGGTGGCGTTGGCGTCGAGGTCCCCTCCCCCGTCCCGCGCCGCGACCTCGACGAGGCGGATGCACTTGGCGAAGATCTTGGCGCGGGCCTTGTCCTGGGCGCCCTTGCGGTATTTGGTGGTCGCCCACTTCGAATGACCCGACATCTGTGCTCTGTGTTCCTCGTTCCGCTCGCGTCCCTGTCATTCGATTGTATCGGCGAGGTCAGGCCCTCGGTGAGGGCAGGTCGATCGGCACGCGCACCTTGTTTCCGATGACCAGGTGGTACGTGCCCCTCGGCACCAACGCGACGACCCTGGCGGGCCGCCCGCCGCCCTGGGTCTGACCCCAGGTCCCCGTGGCGGTCAGCGTCTGGTGGCCCACGAGGGCGGGGCCCAGGAGGACCGGGCAGCTGATCGCCTGTGACCCCGGGTAGACGTCGATGCCCCGGGCGTTGTCGATCGTCAGCGGGAGCTCCCCGCAGGGGCCCAGGAGCGCGCCGAGCGCGGTGGGGCCGGGGCTGGTCCGGGGTCCCGAGCCGCAGGCCTTCACGCTGAGGTCGTGGAGGCTGACCCCGTAGGGCACCGGCACGCCGGGGGCGAAGGAGTGGCCGGGCACGGTGACGGTGAGCAGCACGTCACCGATCGGACATCCTCCGTAGGCGATGTGGGCAGAGCGGCTGATGGCCGCGGGCGCGGGCGCCGGCGCAGCGAAGGAAGGGCTCAGGGCGAGGGAGGTGAGAAGCGTCAGAGCGAGGGTGGTGAGGGCGGCACCGGTCCTGATCCGCACACCGAGAAGACTCCCTCAGAGAGCGATCGGTTCGATTTCATCTCGGGGGGCGGGTGGCCGCCTGGAGGACCGCCTCGACGTCGGCCGCCACCTGCTCCATGGCGGCTGCGCTGGCACCGGTCTGCATCGTCGCCATCAGCAGCGAGATGACGATCACCACCATGCCACTGGCTGTCTGTCCCGGATGGATGTCCTGGCGCACGTCCCCGGCCATCTGCTGGTCGCGGATCAATTCGGTCACGGTCTTGCGCAACTCCTGGAGTGCGGGGATGTGCAGGAGCCGCATGGTGAACTCGGGCTCGAGGCCGCGCAGGATTCGGTCGGCCAGAGGGTGCTCGTCCATGTGAGCCACCAGGGCGCGCAACATGAGCCGCCCCCACTGGTCCGGCTCCTCGTCGAGCACCACGAGGGAGACGGCGTCGTCGATCAGCCCGGCCACGTCCTCGTCGACCGCCGCGACGAAGAGCGCCTCCTTGTTGGCGAAGTAGGGGTATGAGGCCGTGGTGGACAGGCCGGCATCGCGGCAGGCGTCAGCCACTGAGGTTCCCCGGTAGCCCTCGCGGGCGAAGCGGATCACGGCCGCCGCCAAAATGGCGTGACGGGTGCGATCGCCTTTCGTCCCTGTCGGTTCGGGCGGCACCGGGTCAGGCCGCCGCAGCCGGCGCAAGGTCACGACCATGGCGGTCGACGCCGCAGGCGAGCTGCCAACCCCTGGGGACCCTGCCACCGCGGAACACGCCGGCGTCGAGCAGCGGGGTGAGGAGGGGGCGCAGGGCGCGGTGGCGCAGCGCCGTGCGGCCGGCCGAGCGGTTGACGGCGCGCCAGGTCGCCCAGGTGGGGAGGCCGACGGTGGCGTACACCCCGGGGTGGACGATGGTGTCGAACATCGCGATGGCGATGCGGGAGCCGAGGTAGCGGACGAGGAAGCGTTCGAGCGCGCCAGCGGTGACCCACTGCTCGGGGAAGATCATGCGTGCGAAGGCGAGGTGTCGAGCCTCCTCCTGGCGGTGGTACCTGGAGACGGCCTTGATCATGGGGTCGGTGTCGGGGTGCTCGCCGGCGAACTTCTGGAGGAGGTCCGGGACTTCCTCACCGCTGAGGACGAGAAGGCAGAAGAGCGATGGCATGGACGTGAGGATGGGCAAGAGGACGCGCTGCGCGACGCGGGCGATCGGGCCGTCGATCGGGTTCCTGGCCGCCGGCTGCACCTGAGTGAGGAGGCGCACGAAGAGGCGCGAGTGGCGGGTCTCCTCCCCCATCTCGTGGAGCAGGTAGGTCACGCGAGGGTCGGTGAGGTCGGAGCGGGAGACGATGTCGAGGCTGAATCCAGCCATGAGGACGGACTCGAATCGGATGCCCGTCTCGACGATGGATGCGAACTCCTCTCGGGCGAGGATGCGCTTCTGCTCGTCGGTCAACCGGGCGAAGAGCTCGGGGACCTCGGCGAGCGAGATGAGCTCGTCGGGAAGGATCTGGCCGTCGCCGACGGCGCCGGGGACGTCTGCGTCGGGCTCCATGATGCGGTTGAGCGAGGCGGTCGAGAGGCGGTCGATGCGCTGTTCGACGGCAGATCGGGCGGTGGGCACCTTGGTATCCATGATCGAAGCGATACCCTCGCTCTCCGATTTTTAAGCAATTACGTCAATCCCTTATTTCTGGCATCCTGACCTGCGTGGCGGCTTCACGGTTGCTGCCGCGATTGCACCGCGTACGCTGCCGTCAATGACGACCCGCTCGCGCTCCCGACGGCTCCTGCTACTCGGGGCGACCGTGGCCGCCGGTGCTGTGGCCGGGATGGCCTACCGGCGGCTGGCCGACGCCGGCACCGCTGACCGCTCTTCAGGCGACGACGGCCTACACGCGCTCGGCTGGGGTGACGTCGTGTCCCGACCCGACCATCGGATCGTCCGGACCCCGGACGGAGCCCACCTCGCCGTGTGGGACCTCGAAGGAGACGGCCCCGATGCTCCGGTCGTGGTCCTCCCCCATTGCTGGGGCTGCAGCCATGAGATCTGGGTGCCGGTCGCCCGACGACTACGTGAGCAGGGCCACCGGGTGGTGCTCTACGACCAGCGAGGCCACGGCACGAGCACGAGGGGCACGGCGCCGCTGGCGGTCGACACCCTGGCGCACGACCTGAGTGCGGTGCTCGAGGCGACCGACGTGCGTGACGCCGTGCTGGCGGGACATTCGATGGGCGGCATGACGATCATGTCGCTCGCCACCTACCGTCCAGAAGTCCTGCGCGACCGGGCGAAGGCGACGGTCCTGGTGGCCACTGCGGCCCATGACCCCCGCGGACAATCGGTTCCGCAGGCGGCGCGCCTGGCGGCCGCCCTCATTTCGTCGCCCGTCGTGACGAGGAGCATGCGTACCACCAACGGGCACCGTTTCGTTCGGGGCGCCTTCGGGGTGGATCCCGTCCGCTCGCACATGGTCCTGACCCGCGATCTTTTCGCCGCCTGTGATCCGGCCGTCCGTGGGGGTTGGCTCGCCGCCATGACCGAGATGAATCTGCTGGAGGGCATCGCCAGCATCGACGTCCCGACCACCGTGATGGTGGGAAGCCGTGACACGTTGACCGTGCCCGCCCGCGCCGAAGCGATCGCCTCGACCATTCCGGGGGCGCGACTGGTCACCCTCGAGGACCGAGGGCACATGCTGCCGCTGGAGGATCCCGAGGCAGTGACCGACGAGATCGTGCGAGCCGTCAAGGGCTGACGGTCGTTCCGGGGTCAGCCGCCGATCATTTCCGAGGCGGTCGCCAGGTCGGTGAGGGGGTGGATACGAAGGAGCGTCCCTGCGGGCTGACGAAGCGGACCTCCCCCTGCGCGTCACCGTCCAATTTCCAACCAAGCTCGTGCACGCGGCTGTGGTGCGCCACGCAGAGCGTCAGCAGGTTGGACATGACCGTCGGGCCCTGCTTCGACGCCCAGACGACGTGATGGACGTCGGTGACGTTGCGGCAGGTGCAGCCGGGGAAGCGGCACCCGCCGTCGCGCCGCCGGATCTCGATGCGCTGCGCGTCGGTGGGGTCCCGCTGCAATGCTTTCTGGTCCAGGCACGTCCCATCGGGTGCGTCGAACGACATCGTCATGTCGGCGTTGCACGCCAGGCGGCGAGCGACCTCGGCCGAAATGGGACCGACCCCCTCGATGGAGGCGTGGCCGTATCCATCGCCATGGAGGAGCCGGTCCAGGTCGGTGTGGATGACCATCGTGACCCGGGCGCCCCCGGCACCGTCGGCAGCGCCGGCACGGCGCCCGCCCCGTTCCAGGCAGATGTCGAGCAGCGCATCGGCACAGCGACTCTCGAAGCGCACGTAGTCGGGATCGCTGGCACTCGGGTGGTCATGGCGGCGGGCTCGTCCGACCACCGCCGCCTTGACCAGCGCGTACGAATCCTTGGTCAGCTGGGCCCAGAGGAGGCAGCGCTCGTCGTCGAAGCGCACGAAGCGGCGTCCGAACTGCGCCGCGGCATCGGCATCGGTGGCCCCCTTTACGTCCGCGGCCAGGCGGCGGGCCTGCCTCGGCGTCCAGTGCTCGGAAGCACGGGCGAACTCGGCGTCGGTCTCGGGTGTCGCCACGGTGGCAAGCGGCGCGAACACATCGAGCGTCAGGCGTCCCTCGGAGAGGGCGCCGGACAGGGCGGGCAACTCCTCCACCTTCTCGGATGCCTCGACCAGCTTCCGGGCCCGGGCACGGCTCACGCGACAGTGGGCAACCAACCAGTCCGGCATGGAGAGCGAACCGTCGCCCCGCCAGGCCTCGGCGCCGGCGAACTCGGCGATCTCGCGCAGCATGGCACCCTCGTGCTCGGAGATCACTCGCTGATGTCCGGCAATGCTCTCCGCCAGCTCTACCGAGCGAGGGTCGCTTCCGTAATCCCGGCATAGAGGCCGGCCGGCGCGGCTCCGGCGGGCCGACGTGGGACCGCCGGACGGGTCGGGAGCAGAAGGCGGGGCGGCGGTTCCCATACATTCGGGAACGGTCGCGGACTACGGGAAGACGACCGTCTTGTTGCCGTTGAGCAGCACCCGGTCCTCGAGGTGCCAGCGCAGACCGCGGGCGAGCACGGTGCGCTCCACGTCGCGCCCCACGCGACGCAACTCTTCGGCGGAGTCCCCGTGGTCGATGCGCCGGGTGTCCTGCTCGATGATGGGGCCCTCGTCCAGCTCGGCCGTCACGTAGTGGCAGGTGGCGCCGATCAGCTTCACGCCCCGCTCGAAGGCCTGGTGGTAGGGCCGGGCCCCGGCGAAGGAGGGCAGGAACGAGTGGTGGATGTTGATGATGCACCCGGGCCGGGCGGCGCAGAAGGCTGGGGGGAGGATCTGCATGTATCGAGCAAGGACGATCACGTCGGCCCGCTCCTGCTCCAAGATGCGGTCGATCTCGGCGAACGCCGCCGCCTTGGCGTCCGGGTCGGACCCGACCGGCACGCACCGGAACCGGACGCCGTGCCATTCGACCAACGCCCGGAGGTCCTCGTGGTTCGAGATCACGCACGCGACGTCGCACTCGAGCTCCCCCGCCCGCCAGCGATAGAGGAGGTCGGCGACGCAGTGGTCCTCCCTGCTCGCGAACAGCACGACCCGCTTGCGCACGTCGGTGTCGGTCAGGTGCCATTCCATGTCGAACTCCGTCGCCACCGGTTCGAGGGCGGCGGCCATCTCCGCGGGACCGAACCCAGAGGGGAGGCTGTCCGCGACGATCTCTATCCGCAGGAAGAAGCGCCCGCTCTGCAGGTCGCCGTGCTGGGCCGCCTCGAGGACCGACCCGCCGTGGCCGGCGATCAGGCCGGTGACGGCGGCCACGATGCCGACGCGGTCGGGGCACGTGATGGTGAGGACGTAACGACGCATGCGGGGTCGGGGTCGGCTACCCGAAGAGCCCGCGGCCGCCGTTGTCGTGGGTGCCGCCGCACATCTGCGCAAAGAGCCGGTGCACCCGCCGGTCGGGCGTCAGCTCGGGATGGAACGACGACGCCAGCACCGCGCCCTGGCGCACCAGCACCGGGACGTCGTCCAGCGTGGCCAGCACGTCGACCCCGTCCCCCACCGACACCACCAGGGGCGCTCGGATGAAGACGGCCGGAAGCGGCGGCCCCTCGCCGGAGCCGAAGCGCACCTCGCTCTCGAACGATTGCCGCTGGCGCCCGTAGCCGTTGCGGCGGACGACCGCATTGAGCACACCGAAGGTGCGCTGGTCGGCGCGCCCGTCGAGCACTTCCCGCGCCACCAGGACCAGGCCGGCGCAGGTGCCCAGGATCGGCAGACCCTGACCCGGGCCCAAGCGCTCGGCGAGCGCATCGAACAGCCCGGTGGACTCCAGCAGCATCGACAACGTCGTCGACTCCCCGCCCGGCAGCACGAGGCCGTCGAGTCCTTCGAGGTCTGCCGGTCGCTTCACGAGACGGGCCGAGGACCCGACCTCGCCCAGGGCCGCCACGTGCTCTCGGACGTCACCCTGCAGGTCCAGTACGCCGATCAGCGGCCCCGGCCCGGGCCCCTCCTCGGAGCCCGCTACCACCCCCGGTCGGCGAGATGCTCGCCGTACTGCGACGCCTCGAGCCCGCGCATGGCTTCTCCGAGCCCACGCGACACCTTCGCCACGTGTTCCGCGTCCTCGAAGTGCGCCGTCGACTCCACGATCGCGGAGGCCATGCGGGCGGGGTCGGACGACTTGAAGATCCCGGACCCGACGAACACGGCCTCGGCACCGAGCTGCATGACCAGCGCCGCATCGGCAGGCGTGGCGATGCCGCCCGCGCAGAACAGCGGTACCGGGAGCTTCCCCGTCGAGTGGATCTCCTGCACGAGCCCGACCGGTGCGGCGAGCTCCTTGGCCCAGCCGTACACCTCGGCCGAGTCGGCCTGCGTGATGGCCCGGATCGTCCCCAGGATGGAGCGCAGGTGGCGCACGGCCTCGACGATGTTCCCCGTCCCGGCCTCGCCTTTCGAGCGGATCATCGCCGCGCCCTCGGAGATCCGGCGCAGCGCCTCGCCCAGGTTGGTGGCACCACACACGAACGGCACCGTGAAGGGCCACTTGTCGATGTGATACGCCTCGTCGGCCGGCGTCAGCACCTCCGACTCGTCGATGAAGTCGACCCCGAGGGACTGCAGCACCTGGGCCTCGGCGAAGTGGCCGATGCGGGCCTTGGCCATCACCGGGATCGTCACGGCCTCGATGATCCCCTCGATCAGCAGCGGGTCGCTCATGCGCGCCACGCCCCCGTCGCGGCGGATGTCCGCCGGCACCCGCTCCAATGCCATGACCGAGACGGCCCCGGCGTCCTCGGCGATCTTGGCCTGCTCGGCGTTGACGACGTCCATGACCACGCCGCCCCGCAGCATGTCGGCCAACCCCCGCTTGACGGTGAAGGTCCCGGTTGTCATGGGTCCAGTCTACGAGGGCGGGACGCCCCTCCTCACCACTCGCTCAGTGCGGCGGCCCTCACCGAGGTGGCGTCGAGCTCCCCAGGCACCAGGGGGTCGTCGCGGTGCCCCACCGAGGGGTCGATCCACACCCACCGGGTGGACCCGAACCGGGACGGGGAGGCGAAGAGCGAGCCCTCGGCCGGCGCCGGGGCGTCCATCATGACCCGGAGCGCATCGAGCAGGCCACGGGGATACCGCACCGCCGACGCGCCCACCACGTCGGCTCGATACTCGCGGCTCTCCCCCACACAGCGCCGCAGCGTTTTCTCCCCCCCGAAGAGCGTGCCGAGCGTGATCCCGACGCAGGAGACGCCGTTGTCGCCCCGCTTCACGTGCGCCAGCTCGTGCGCGATCACGCCTTCGAGCTCAATGGGGTCCAGCCTCCGGAGCAATCCGGTCGTCACGACGAGGTCGGACCGGCGAGCGTCGCGACCCAGCGCGCACGCGTTGGGCACGTCGTCGTCGATGACGTGCAGCGACGGCATGCTCAGGCCGAAGGTGGCGCACAGGCCTTCGGTGACGTTGTAGAGGCGGGGGTCGTCCTGCTCCTCGATGGGCATGGCGCCGATACGCCGCAGCGCCGCGGCCGGTGCGAGCCGCCACGCTCCGTACATGAAGGCCGCGCCCGCCACGACGAACGCGGCGACGCCGGCGATGGGAGACACGGCCACCAGGAGAAGGGCACCGAGGAGCAGCGCTGGGATGGCGGCCGTCCAGGCACACAACCTGATGGCCCGGCGGCGGTTGGCCGCGACCTCTCCCGGGTACACCTGCGGCGCACCGAGGCTCGGGTGCATCTCGAGCGGCTCGAGTGGGGCCGGCGGAGCGAGCGCGACGGCGGTACGCGGCTGCTCGCCGCGTGGTCGCGATCCCGATCCCGAACCCGAACCCGAACGGGTACGGGAACGGGACCGGTTTCCACCGCCCTGACCAGACCCGCCGCCCGATTGCTGGCCTCCTCCGCCACCCTGGCCCTTCCCCTGTGCGTTGGCACCGCCGCCGTCGCCGCCTCCGCGGCCGCCCGAGCTGCTGCTGCCCCCGCCCGACCCGGCGGTGCCGGCGCCGGCGGGCCGGCCCCGGTTGCGGCTCCGGTTGCGATTGCGGTTCCTGTTGCGGTTCGCACCGCTGCCAGCGCCGGCGCCGCCCGAGCTGCCGCCGCCGCCCCCGCCCGACCCGGCCGTGCCTCCGTTGCCCCTGGGGGGCGTTCCTGAACTGTCGCTCTGATCGGCCATCGGTCTGTCAGCCTACGGCACCATCGGAGGCGGACCGGTCGTCGCGGACACCACGTTGGCCACCGCGACACAGCGACCCGCCGCTCAGACGGACGACCCGCCGGGTGCCACCTCAGCCACCGACACGCCGGCTTCGAGGGCCAGGACCCTAGACTGCGCCGATGCGCGGCGGGTGCCGTCGGCTGCTTGCCAGTGGGATCATGTCCGCCGCCACCCTCGCGCTCGGGCACGGAGCGATCGCGGGCGCTGCCACCGTGCCATCCGGTCTACAACCTCCCTTCGGAACGAACTGGCCGGTGTACCACCAGAACCTGATGTCGTCGGGTGTGGCACCCGTGAGCACGGACCTCACTCCGCTCAGGCCCGGGTGGTCCTCCCCGACGCTCGACGGCGGCATCTTCGGCGAACCGCTCGTCGCCGATGGACGCGTGGTGGTCGCCACCGCCAACGACACCGTCTACGCCCTCTCGGCCCAGACGGGGAGCATCTTGTGGAGCACCCACCTCGGCACGCCGGTCCCGATTGCCAACCTCCCGTGCTCGAGCCTCGTGTCACCCGTCGTCGGCATCACCGGGACGCCCTACATCGATCTCGCCCGGAACGAGATCTTCGTCGTGACCATGGAGGAACGGACCTCGTTCGCGGCCCAGCACCGCCTCTACGGCCTCAACCTCTTCAACGGGAGCATCGAGCTCGACGAGAGTGCCGACCCGCCGGGCTCACAGCCGCTGCTTGAATTCCAACGCTCCGGGCTCACCACGTCGCGGGGACGCATCATCGTCTCCTACACCGGATTCAACGACTGCGGGAGATACCACGGCTGGGTGCTCGGCATCCCCGAGGCGGGTGGCCCGATGCGGACGTTCGAGACAGCCACCGCTCCGGGCGACTATCAGGGCGGCGTCTGGATGGGCGGTGCCGCGCCGGTCGTCGATCCGGCGGGCAACATCTGGTTCGCCACGGCCAACAGCATGGACACGAATCCGCATCGCTATGACGGGAGCAACGCGGTGATCGAGCTCTCGCCGGGATTCCGGGTCAAGCAGACCTTCGGGGACCCAAATTGGCTCGCCGACGACTCTGGTGACCTCGACCTCGGTTCTACCAATGCGACCCTCGTGAACGGATTCGTGTTCATTGCCTCGAAGGCGGGCGACGCGTACCTGGCGCGCCAAAGGCACCTCGGCGGGGTCGGTGGCCAGGTGGCCAGCCTGGCGCTCTGTCGCCCGGCGCGACATGGCGGCTCGGCGTGGGGCGGTACCGCCGTCGACGGCTCGGTGCTCTATGTCAACTGCGACGACGGCGAGCCGGGCAACGCGCACTTCTCGCACATCACCGCGGTCCAAGTGACGAAGAGGCGTCCGTATCTTCACGTCCTGTGGCGCTCGACCACGGTGCGCACCGCCGGGCCGCCGATCGTCGCCGGCGGCATGGTCTGGACGATCCTGCTCGACGGGCACGAGGTGGTCGGGCTCAGCGAGGCCAGCGGGCAGCCCGAAGTCGAAGAGCCCGTCGGGGTCATCGCCAACCACTTCCCGACACCCGCCGTCGCGGACGGCCTGCTCCTTGTCCCCTCGCTGAAGGGCGTGCTTGCGTTCGTGGGCCCGTGGGGTCTCCCCCCGGCCCCGTCACCCGCTCCCTGAGCGACCGCGACCGGCGCCCGCAATTCGGCGGCCGGCCCTAGAGTTCGCGCGCTGCACGCCCTATTCTTTGGACGTGGCCGAGGTGGAGCACGAAGTGCAGTACCTGATCCTCGGGGAGAGCGCCCAGCCCTACCTGCTGGCCCGCGTGCGGTGGCCCGACGTGGCGCAGGCCATCAGCGAGGACTGCCCCGGATGGCTCGATGATCCCGGCCTCTTCGACCTGCCCTACGAGCCGGTGAGCCAGAGGGTCAGCAGCAGCCGGGCGGCGGAGATCGCCGCCGACTGGGGGGCCGAGCTCCCCCTCGCCTCGAGTGCAGGGTTCTCACAGCCGCGGATCAGGCGGGTCCCGCCCTCTTGGTCCGACATGGTGCCCGTGGAGAGGTGGTCGTGGTCCCTCGAGCACCTCGCGATGGTGCGCCGAACAGAGCCGTCGCACCGCTCGCAGTGGCCAGAGGAATCGGCGGGCTCCTCCAACGGTCACGGGATGCCCACGCGACGATGACCGACACCAGGACGCGGCCCGAGGACGCAGGAGAGCAACGTCGACCGAAGCACGCCCGCCGCTCGGAGAACGACTTTCCGTGGCCGGACGCCCCCGGCGCTCCGAACGTGCAACCGCGCGTCGCTCCCACGCCTCCGGGTGGTCGGGACCTGCGGCCGCCGCCCGCCACGCCGCATCTGGGCAGTGACTACCGCCTGCGAGGGCTCAACCTCGGTGCCGCGTCGCCGCCGGCGCTGCTGCCGTCGGCGGAGGCCCGCCCTGCGGCCACACGCCGTCGGGCCCGAGCCCGCCAGCGGCGGAAGCGCCGGCTGCTCATGGTGGCCGCGACGATCGCAGCCGTCTTCCTCGTTGCCGTTCTGCTGCGGCTGACGCTCATTGCACCCTTCACGGTGCCCTCGAACGCGATGGCACCGACCCTGCAGGCGGGTGACAGGATCCTCGTCCTCCAGTCGAGCTTCCTGACCGGATCGATCAGCCGCGGTGACATCATCGTGTTCCACCGTCCCGCGTACTTCCCCTGCCAGGGCTCAGGCCCAGGGCAATACCTCGTGGAACGCGTGATCGGGATGCCGGGAGAGACCATCTGGTCCGATCACCAGAACATTTACGTGAACGGAGAGCGGATTGCCGAGCGCGGATGGTACGACGCCGGCCACGGCGCCGTGAGCTCCGTCCAGATCACGAAGACGACCGTCCCCAAGGGCGACTACTTCGTCCTGGCCGACAACCGCAGCAATTCGTGCGACTCGAGGTCGTTCGGCCCAATCCCCGGGTCCTCGACCCTCGGCAAGGTCGTCGCCGTGATCGCTCGCAACGGGACCCCCGATCTGCACTTCTTCTGAGGATGCGCCATCCGAGCCGTGCAATGGCGTCGGCTGCAATGGTGATCGTCCTGGGGGTTTCGACCGGCCTGCTCGTGTTCGGCAACCAGACCCCCGCCGTGGCCGCCACCCAGCCCGACACCATCCGGCTGCTTCCCGCTCCTTCGGCCAGCGGCCGGGTCTGGAACTGGTCGGCGGCCTGCCCGCTCGGGCCCCGCGCGGGCGCCCACTGCGAAGGAGCGGGACCGGTGCTGGGCCGAGCCCAGCTCAACGGGGACGAGTGGAACCTCGGCGTGACCACGCCCGCCGAGGGAGACGTGCGGATGTCCATGACACCCACGGGAGGGTTGACGGTCCGAGGAGAGCTCCCCGTGGCGCCGCCGTGCACCGCCGCGACATGCCTGGCCCCGAGTGCCAACACCTGGGTCCGCGCCTACACCAACGTCGCGTACGGCAAGAACCCGTGCCGGGCCGCCACCTCGCCGGCGAGCGACCCGGCCCTGCGTCTCCCCGTCAAGGTCAGCGCGCTCCCGACCGACCTGGTCGGCACCACCTCGTACTCCTCGCAGGGGTCGCAGACCACCTACGACATCGCGTACGACATGTGGCTCAACCCGTCCGGCACGCAGTATCCCTGCCGCACGCAAGGGACCGTCGAGGTAATGGTGTGGACCGATTACGACCGCCAGGCGCTCCTTCCCTCGGCCCCGGTCGCATCCGCCAGCATCCCCTACGCCGTGAATGGCGTCGCCCATGACGGGACCAACGCGTGGTCGGCCTATGTCATCAACGTCGACCGGTCCGGAAAGACCTCGTCGTACGGTGGCACCGTCTTCCTCGTGCTCGACGCCGGGGACGTGGTCCCGGCGGGCACGGTCAGTGTCGACGTGACCAAGGCTCTGTCGGCGGTCGGCAATTTGCTCGCACAGGACTACGGATGGCGCAATTTCGCCAGCCACTACTGGTTGGACACCATTCCGTTCGGCATGGAGGTCGGACCTGCCAGCGCGCAACCATGGGGAAACGGCTCGACGGACTTCACGCTCCAGCTGGCGTCGTACTGCTTTGGACTGAACGCGACAGTTGCCAACCCGAAGTGCTGAGGCACGGGGCCATGTCGCTCAGGGCTCGCCGTGACCGAACTTCCACACCTGCTCCAACGCGCTCACGAGCTCGTACCCTTCTCCTGAGGAGAACGGGATGAGGCCGACGATATCGCTCGCCTTGACACCCAGCCCAGGAAGCGAACCAAAGTACTGCGCATCGCCGAAGGAGTAGACCGACCCGTCGCTCCCCACCAGCCAGTACCCAAAGCCGTCCGGGGTAGCCCGAACCTGCACGATGTTCGACACGGTGATCGGCTGCGCATCCGGTCGACGCTGAAGGTCGCCGAAGTAGTTCGCGCCACCACCTGCCCAGACCACCCCATTGGCCGTCACCTCGAGCCACCCGCCACCGGGGGCACCCATGACCTCCACGAACGGTGGAGCGACCGCCGGAGCACCTACCGGCGGAGCATCCACCTGCACCGCCGTCTTCACGCGGACCGCCGTTCCACCGGCGAGCAGCTCGCTCGGGGCGGTGACAGATGCGACGACGACGGCTCCGATCAGCGCCACCATCGCCAGCGCGACAGCCGCCCCGACGAACGATCTCCGCCCGCGGGCCGACCGGCGTGCCTGTTGCGCAGCAAACTGGCGCGTACGTTCGGTGGCAGACACCATCTGCGCCCGCACATTCCAGAATGCGGTGACGGGGGCGCACAGGAACACGCAGGCCTGAACGGAGATCATGGCGACGAGGAGGATGTGCTTGGACGACGAGGCCGCCAGCAGGCCGGCGCAGAGGAACAGACCCCCGGCCAGAACCATCTCCCAGCGCGCCAACCAGAGGGCGTCCCGCACCCGTCGCACCACCTTCTGATTCCGGTCGTTCTTGGGAGTGCGGAGGAAGACGCCCTCTCGCCGCGCCAGCCCCTGGATGCAGGCAAGAGCAATGGTCCAACTTGACGCCAGACTGATGATCAGGCTCAGGAAGGCGCGCCGGCGCGACATGTTCGTCCATTGCCGCAACAGCAACAGCATGCTCACGAGGGCGACGGCGATCAGGCTTATCCCCAACAGGCTGATCCCACCTGCAATCGGCAAGACCCAGAAGTGGGAGCCCGACAACAAGAGGGCCGTCGTTGCGAACAGCGCAATCGTGAACAGCACCATGAGGAGGTCCCGCATCCATCCGAGGCTCGCCATGAGATAGTCGCGCCGCTGTTGGCTCGACAAGCGGTTGTCGGGAGAGAGGTCCCAAGGCAGCAGGCTGCGCCAGTGCAAGCGGAGGATCTGCATGCCTCCGAAGCACCAGCGGTACCGCTGCGTGCACAGGCCCGCGTAGGAGGGCGGAACGACCCCACGGCCGAAGCAGCGTGGGATGTACAGCCCAGACCATCCCAGCTTGAGCACGCGGACGGACGCCTCGGTGTCCTCGCAGATACACCACTCGTTCCAGCCGCCGGCCTGTTCGAGGGCGCTCCGGCGGAAGAGTCCCATCGTCCCCACGAAGGGTATTGAGTTGCGCTCGTTGCGCGACGACATGTTCGTCAGGTAGAAGGCCTGATACGAGTCGACACAAGCCGTGTAGTACGGACTTCCCTCATAGCCGCGGTTGCCCTCGAAGCTCTGCAGGAACCCGATCCGCTCGTCGGAGAAGTAGGGAGCCGTTTCCTTCAAGTAGTGGGGCACGACGAAATCATCTGCGTCGATCAGTCCGATGATTTCGGCGCGCTCGTCGGTGTACCGGCGCAAGCCCAGGTTGAGGGCACCCGCTTTGAACCCCGGCCAGGGATCGACGTGCACGAAGGTGACACGCTCGCGATCGCGGCAGTAGTCCTCGACGGGTCGCCAGACCGCCGGGTCCTTCGTGTTGTTGTCGATCACGACGATCTCGAAGTTGGGGTAGTCGATCGCCTCAGCCCTCCTGATGGTCTCGATCAGCATGTCCGGCGGCTCGTTGTACGCGGCGATATGCAGGGAGACGAAAGGCTGGTACGACGGGTCGGCCTCGGGCAACGGGCGCGAGTGCCGGAACCGGCCCAGCACGTCACTTGTCGCGTTGACGTAGGAGTTCCACAACGTCACTGCGACGAGGCTGAGCAAAACGAAGAAACCCGACACCAACAGCTCGAACCCGCCGTTGGCATCGGTCGTGGTGAGCTTGACGGTGAACAGGATCAGGCCCAGTCCGGCGGCGATGTACGCGGCCGAGAAGACCTGTGCCACGGGATTGCAGTCGGGTCGGGCGACAACCACGATCACGGCGATCAACACGACCGTGGTCCCGGGAAGCTCCAGTGTGGTCAACGGGATCCCCCAGATCACCGACACGAGCCAGCACGCGGCCACCGCGATGGCCAACGCGCCGGTGGAGCTGAAGATGACCTCGGAAAACCTCGATCCGCTCCCACGCAGACTGAATCGTCGTGCCGGGCTCAGCAGAAGGGGCGTCGCCAGGAACAGCTGCATGAACCCGACGAGGGTGAAGTCGTAAAGGTTGAGCCTGAAGAGCATTGAGCACCCTCATCACGCCGCTGGCACGTGCGATTGTAGGCAGTCCCGGCGAGGAATGCATCGGGGTCACGAGCAATTCATCTGACCCGAAAACTACGTAACTCGGGCGCGCGAGGTCGGGGTGCGGGGCGGAGCCCCGCTCGGGACGAAGTCCCGACGCTCAGGTGTGATCAGGCCGCGTCGGCCGCTTCGATCGTGACGCGG
>Ga0181538_10000058_pt1 | contig 107060 bp, 79 predicted proteins | sample PEATcosm2014_Bin_40_FD_119773 | JGI IMG/M metagenome (GOLD analysis project Ga0181538, IMG submission 119773) | Peatland microbial communities from MTU Mesocosm Facility, Houghton, MI, USA - PEATcosm2014_Bin23_30_metaG | ecosystem: Environmental > Terrestrial > Soil > Wetlands > Peat | place... | reverse complement strand
GCCAACGAACACACCGCCCAATGTCTTAATTATCTGCGGGCCTCCGGCCGGACCGTGTGCCTGCTCGTCAATTTCCAGAAACCCAAAGTCGAGTGGAAGCGAATTGTTCTTGGTTTTCCCGACTAGATTCAGGGATCAAAGACTCAGACGTAGATTAAATCGTTTGCCCAGTTATTTCTTGGACACCACACTAGACTAGCCATATGAAGACGGGTGGTGTGGCTAGCCCGTTTCTGCGGGCGAACACCGTGTAGTGTCCCGGAACCGCCGTCGGAAAGTTAATTTGCTTTGGGCGTCGGTGATGCGATTCTGGAAGCGGTCGTGCCAGTCGGGCTTGTCCTGGTCGGGAATGATAGTCACGTTGATAATCGGCGCGGGTCGGGCGCGGACCTGGGGGTCCGCCCAGGGGGTCCGCCCCACGATTTCTGATGCGGCATTGGCGAAATCCCGCGACCACGCTCGCGCGGGTCCCGTATAATCGCTACGATGCCTGGAATTCCGACCGGTGTCCGTTTGGATCGGCACCCATACCTGGGGGTTCACGCAATCAACATCTATGTCAAGGACCAGGAGCGAAGCCGCGAGTTCTACGCGGAGAAGCTGGGATTCGAGGTGGCGTTCGACGCCCGATTGCAATCCGGGGACCGGTGGCTGGCGGTTGCGCCGCCGGACGGGACGGCGGTGCTCGCGCTCGTCGCTCCAAAGGCCACGTCGAAGGAGCACCAGTTGATCGGACGCTCCACGGGGATCATGTTCGTTGCGGAAGATGTGGTGGCGACGTATGAGGAGTGGCGCAGGCGGGGCGTGCGCTTCCTCTGGACGCCGAGGTTGAGGCGAGTGGAGTACCGGCGTCCCGCGGGCGCGCAGAACGACCCGAAACAGCAGCCGGTATGGGGTGGGGTGTTCACGCGTTTCCGGGATATCGACGGAAACACGTTTGGCCTGGCGGGATTCGATGTGGTGACTCGGGAAATCGAAGCTCAGCGGCGGCGGGCCGCCGACCGGCTGGAGGCGGAACGGCGGGCGGCTCGCGAACTGGAAATCGCCAAACAGGTGCAGGCCCGGCTCTTTCCCCAGAGGCTGCCGCAGTTGAACAGCCTGGAGTACTCGGGTATCTGCATTCAAGCGCGGCAGGTGGGCGGGGATTATCACGATTATCTGGATCTGGGTCGCGGACGGTTCGGCCTGGTGATAGCGGACATCGCGGGAAAGGGCATGGCGGCGGCACTGCTGATGGCCAATTTACAGGCGAACCTGCGGAGCCAATCGGCAACCGCGTCCGAGCAGCCCGAGGCCTTTTTGCGGTGCGTGAACAAACTTTTCTACGAGAACACCGACGAGAGCGCATATGCCACGCTCTTTTTTGGGGAGTACGACGACGAAACGCAGGGCCTGCGTTACGCCAACTGCGGCCATCTGCCGGGGCTGGTGCTGCGCAGCGGCGGCGAAGTGGAGCGGCTCGAGTCTACCTGCACGGTGGTGGGACTCTTTCGGGATTGGAGTTGCGAGCTAGGGCATGTGCGGCTAAGGTCCGACGATCTGCTGGCACTGTACACCGATGGGGTTACGGAGTCCTTCAACGACGCGGAGCAGGAGTTTGGAGAGGAGCGTCTGATCGAGTCGCTGCGGAGACATGGCGGCCAGAGCCCCGATTCGATGGTCGCGTCGGTGGTCGAGGAATTGCGGGAGTTCAGCCGGGAACAGTACGACGACATTACGCTGATCGTGGCGCGATGCCGGCGGCGCGATCCCGGCCGGTAGCGAACTGGCGGGTCAAGCGTGCTGTTGTCGCCCGTCACGTTGCAGATTCAACTGAGATTGCCGGTTTTCCGCCAAACCCGGGTTTTGTGGAATGATGAGCAGAAGACTGGCATGCGATTCGGGTTGGCATTGACGCTGTTGGCGTGTGCGGCGCTCTCCGCGCAGCTTCCCGAAGTGCCATTGGCGCCTGAGTCCACGTCCATGCAGTTGCTCGCGGCCATGGAAGAACGAGTCTTCCGGCTTCGCGTGCCGGATGGTAAAGTTGCCGAGGTCGCGGTTCGGGAAACCCAGGGCATGGCCGGCATTTTGCTGGTTCTGGATGCGACTGGGAACGCAAAAGCGGAAGTCGATCTTGCCCGGCGCACTCCCGCCGCCAAGCGCGTCCTGCTTCTATCCGGCGATCTTCAACTGAAGCTGATTCCCGTCAGTCATAGCCCGTTGGCTCGTAGCTTCGAACTATCCGTCAGCCCATTCCGGCAGTCCACCGCGGATGACACCGCGCGCTTTTCCGCCGAGGAATCGCTGGGAGCGGGAGAGGCGGCGCTGCGCCGATTTGAGCCCACCTCCCTGGATAGCGCCCTCGCCAGTTTCCAGCGGGCGCTCGTCTTGTGGACGCGTCTCGGCGACAAACTCCGGCAGGCCGACACGCTGAACCACCTGGGCTACGTTTTGCGTTTTCAGGGAAAAATGAAGGAGGCCGGCGACGCGTATCAACAGGCGCTTGACCTTTTCCAAGCGAGTGGAGACGAACCAGGCGGAATCCCGGTCTTGTTCGGACTGGCTTTCATCGATTACGACACCGGACAGTACGCCAAGACCGGTGAGCTTGCTGCTCAGGCGCTGCATCTCTCCCAATCGTCCGGGGATGTGCGCGGCGAATCCGACGCTTACAGTGTGCAGGGCTTGAGCGCCATCGGGCAAGGGAATACCAGCCGGGCGCGAACCAGTTTCGAGGCCATGTTGGCTACCGCTCAAAAGGCCGGGGACAGAGTGAGGGAGGCGGACGCGCACAACGACCTCGGCCTGTTGGAATTCCAACTGGGAAATGCCGGCGAGGCAGAGCGTCATTACCGCGAGGCTTTGGCGACGAACCGCGAGGAGAACGAACCGGTGCGCGTCGCGCAGGAATTAAGCAACTTGGGCGCTCTGTTTGCGTCGCTGGGCGAACATCGGGAGGGACTGCACTATTACGATGAGGCGCTGCCGATTCGGAAGCGCCTGGCGCAACCCGGCTCCTACGCCAACACGGTGTATAACGCGGCAGTTTCGCATGCTGGTTTGGGCGAGACGCAGCAGGCGCTCAACGGATTCGACGAAGCGCTGGCGATCTTCCGGCGTGTGTCGCACCGTAGCGGCGAGGCCTACACGCTGCAAGAAAAGGCAATCATCTATTTATGGCTGGGTGAATACTCCCAGGCGGAAGAATTGCTTCGGCAGGCATTGGCCATCCGGCGTTCCATTTCCGACCGGAGAGGCGAGGCACAAACCTTGAACATTCTGGGCAATGCGCTTTCACGTCAAAAGCGTGACCGCGAAGCCCTTGCCTTGTACCGGGAGGCACTGGCGCTGTGCGCATCTGCCGGCTATCAGCGGGAGGAGGCGCTGGCATCGGTCAACGTCAGCCGTGAACTGCTGACCGGTGGAGACGCCGCTTCCGCGCTGGAAATGGCTGCCAAATCCCTGGAACTGAGCCGCAAGATTGGAGACAGGGCGACCGAGGCCGACGCCCTGGTGGCGCAAGGCAACGCCTGGGCCAAGATGGGTAACAATGGACCGGCCAGGGAAGCCATCGCCGCCGCTTTGGATATGGACCGCGGCAGCCGCGCTCCCAACGTTGTAGCAGCGGCGGACCTGGCGCTGGCCAATATCGAGATCTCTGACAGCTTGCTGCCGCAGGCGGAAACGCGCTTGACGGAAATACTCGACGAAGTGGAAGCCATGCGCACCAACTTCGACAGCCGGCAATCGCGAATGGAGGCCGCAGCGACCAATCGATCGTACTTCGAGGCCGCGATCGACCTCGAAATGCAACTCAAGAACTTCGGCAAGGCGTTCGAAATCAGCGAGCGCGGGCGCGCGCGGGGCCTGCTGGATTTGATTGCGGAAGCGCGCCTCGATCTGCGGGAAGGTGTGGACGCCGGCTTGCTGGCGCGCGAGCGGCAGCTACAGGAGTTGCTGGACGCCAAACACGACCGGCTCACGAGACTTTTGGGGACCAATCACAACACCGTGGTGGAAACGGCAGCGCGCCGGGAAATCGACGAGTTGCTCAAACGGTACCAGGATGTAGAAACCGAAATCCGCGTGAAGAGTCCGCAGTACGCGGCGCTGACGCAACCCAAGCCGTTATCGCTGGCGGAGATTCAAGCGATGCTGCCGGATTCGTCTACATCGCTGGTGGAGTTCTGGCTGGGGGAAAAACGCAGCTACGCATGGCTGGTGACCAGGACCGGCTGCCAAGGGTTCGAACTTCCTGGACGCGCCACCGTGGAAGCGTTGGCCCGGCAAGTGTATGCCGCGTTGAACGCCCGCAATGAAAATCGCGAAGAGACCCTCGCACAACGCGAGGAACGTCTCAAAATCGGCAGCGCCGACTTTACGAAGACCGCGGCGCAGCTCAGCGCACAATTGCTGGCGACTCTCGGGCCACTGGGCTCGCAGCGCTTATGGATTGTCGCCGACGGTGTTTTGGCTTACGTGCCCTTTGCCGCACTCCCCGATCCAGCGAGCGGCGCGCCGCTCGTCAAGCAGCACGAAATCTCCGGTCTTCCGTCGGCGTCGGTATTGGCGGCCCTGCGCGACCGGACCGCCGGACGGCGCTCGCCGGACCGCGAAGTGGCGGTATTCGCCGACCCGGTATTTCGCGCCAACGATGAACGGGTGGCGGGGGCCAAAGCAGCCGCAGTGGACGAAACCGTGGCGCGCGCCGCGGCCGATGCGGGCATCGCCGATTTGCCGCGCCTGTACTTCTCCCGCCAGGAAGCGGATGCCATCCGCAAGCTGGCGCCGGCGAAGCAGATTCTCACCGCGCTCGATTTCGATGCCAACCGCGCCGCCGCTAAGAGGCCTGAACTGGAACGCTATCGCGTGATCCACTTCGCTACCCACGGCGTCATGGATAGCCGCCACCCGGAATTTTCCGGCATTGTGCTCTCGATGGTGGACCGAAGCGGCAATCCGCAGGACGGATTCCTGCGCCTGCACGAAATCTACAACCTCAGGCTGAATGCCGACCTGGTGGTTCTCAGCGGGTGCCAGACGGCGCTTGGCGAGGATGTTCGCAGCGAGGGGATCATCGGGTTGACGCGCGGCTTCATGTACGCCGGCAGCCCCCAGGTGCTGGCAAGTTTGTGGAGTATCCGCGATCGCGCCACGGCGGATTTGATGAGCCGTTTTTACGATGGCGTGCTGCGCCGCCATCTGACGCCTGCTGCCGCGCTGCGGTCGGCGCAGCTTTCCATGATGCAGGATGCCCGCTGGAAAGACCCGTATTATTGGGCGGCGTTCACGCTTCAGGGCTCGCGCTGAAGTTTGAAACGATAGTAATCCACCAGCGCTCCGCCGGCCGATAGCTTCACCTGGTATTCTCCATCGGTGAGCAGCGAGACGGGAGCCAATACCGGGGCCACGAATCCGAACGGGCGCCGCGCGGCGCGAACCGGCTGCTCGCTCCAGATTTCATGCCCATCCTGAAAAATAGATGCGGAAAGTGTCTGGCGCTCATCCCCCGCTTCTAATTGCAGGTCGAGCCGCAGAATCTCCGCGCCGGCCGGCAGCCGCACTTCGATGACAGGCGCCGTTTGCGACCGGCTGGCGTCTGGCCGAAGCTCCGCGATATAAACTGTTGCCGGCGGAGGCGGTGAAGCGGCAGTCTGCGCAAGGGGCTTTTGCAGCGTATGGTTTTGCCACCCGAGCCAGGATGTCACGCCAGCCAAGGCCAAGATCGACGCCGCCACTGCCATCCAGCGCCATTTCGTAGCGCCACTGCGCCGCGGCAGGGCGGCGCGCAGCGCGCGTGCAAACCGGAGCTTCTGTTGTTGTGCGGGAGAGCCCAGCAGATGCTTCTCCACCAGCTCGCGATCGCCCGCCGACAACGTGCCGGCTGCATAAGCATCCAGCAACTCGGCCTCCGTGTCCTGGAGCTGTTGGTAAAGCTCGTAGTCATTCACCCAGCGATCCTCGAAAGCGTCGCGCTCGGCTTCCGGGAGCTGATGCAACAGGTAAGCGATCATGGGCTCTCGATTCAATGTGTTCAAAACCTATTCTTCATTACATGCCATGACGGAATCGTAGAGTTTCCGGCGAATGCGTAGCGCGCGTGTGCGCAAAGCCAGCAGGGAAACGCCCAAATCCGCGGCCAGGGCCGCGCGATCTTCGCTGTAATACCGCGCAATTAACAAGCGGCTGGGTTCCGGCAGGGACGCGAGGCAGCGTTCCAAAGCGTCCTGCATCCCGGTCTCACCGGCGGTCCCTCGCCTCAACACCTGGATTTCACGCAGTGCCGTGCTGCGCTGCTCGCGCCGCCGCGCGTGTTCCTTCAGCAGCAGGCGGGCGATCCCGAGCATGTAACTCTCAATTCGCTCTATGGGCTCGCCCTGGTGCAATCGGCGCGCCAGCCGGTTCAATGTCTCATCGGCGAGTTCTTCGGGAGTTTCCGCGCCGCGCCAGGAAAACAGGTCGATCAGCTTGCGGCGCATCCGTTCGTAGCGCCGCCCCGCGGCGTTGCGGTCTGGGCCCAACGCTTGCAGCAAGCCGTCAAGTGCTTCCCGGCTGAGTTCCCACCGTCCGGCGGCCCCGGTCGTCTGGTTGACGGAATCCCCCATTTTCCTTACCCGGTACGAGAAATCACCTACGAGCCAATAAAAATCTTATCGCAGACTGCAACATTCCCCGGCAATCGGACACACAATGGTGGGGCATCTCCCAGGCCGGTAACCCTATGCACACCGAGATTCGTGACGCCGAAATCCCACTATTTCGCCCGTTCCTGGCGAAACTGCTCGTGCTGTTGTTGGTTTTTCAATCTCTCGCCATCGCCGCTCCGCAAGCGCAGCCCCCCGCGCGCCACAGTCGACCACCATCCCAAGCTGCTGCCCAACCCGGTCCGCAAAAGAAACGCCTGCGTGCGCCCGTGCAACCGTTCGCGGCGCTGCCCGTGGGCGCGCGGCCGAGATACGTGCCGGTTTCTCCGGCCGACCCCGCCGACCCTTACATCGTGGCCCAGGCCGCCGCGCTGAACAACGACCCCAATCAGATTTTTGCATTCGTTCGCGATCGGATAGGATTTGAAGCCTACCTGGGCTCCGTGCGCGGCGCCCGCGGGACCCTGTGGTCGATGGCCGGCAACACCCTGGACAAGGCCAGCCTGCTGATCGCGCTGCTCGGCGCGGCGGGATATACCGCGCAGTACGAACACGCCACGGGCGGTGTCGATGCCGCCAACCTGATCTCCAGCATGTTCCCGCAAACCAACACCTTCGTCGGTTGCGTCCCGCCCAATGCCCTAACCGACGACCCGGTGCAGAACGGCGCCGCGCAAGTCGCTACCGATGATTATTTCTGGGTGCAATACGGCTCCAACGGCAACAACACCATCCCGCTCGATCCCAACGTGCCCGGCGCGCAGCCCGGCCAATCCTTCCAGACTCCCGGAGCGAATTCCAACGCGCCGGCCACGTTTACCACCGTGCCGGCCGGTTTGCGGCAGGAAGTGACCATCAAGATTGATGCCGAGCTGTACAACCAGGCCAGCAGCATCTTTGCCGGCCCGCCCGCCACCACCAATGTTCTCACCGAGACCTTCGATGCGTCGGCTCTGGTGGGGAACGTCATCACGGCGGGAAACCTGGTGAGTGTGTCCGCCGTTAATGGACTCGATGTCAGCGCCACTACCTACACGTACACACCGTTTCTGCTGGTAAGCTCCGGCGGTCCCAATGTGAACCAGGACCAACTGATCACCGGGACGCCCTATCAGGAACTGTTCACCAACTTTCCGCTCAGCAGCCAGATATTGACCGGTCTGTTCCTGGAAGTCGATGCCGCAGACACCACCTACACCCAGCAATCCTTCACGCACACGATGTTCGATCGTCTCGGCCCGGCGGCGCGGCAGGGGAACGCTCCCGTCAACCTGAGCCTGCCCACTCCGCCCGCGCCCGCAGTGTCGCAGTTCGATCTCACCACGGTCAATATCCTCACCTCGCGGCAGCCACAGTCGACCATTCAAGCGCAGCAGACACGCCTCACCAACGCCTACAACAATTACGAAGCCATTAAAGCGCAGCTCAACGCACTGCCCGCTTCCGGCCCGCTCACCGACGCCCAACAGCAGATTCTGCAACAGGGGTCGAATCTCGGCGAATACCTGGAGGTGGCCGAGAACGAGCTCATCACCATGACGTACGACTACTCGGCGGACGTACTCGCGCAGCAGATGCAAACCGGCTACTACTCGCGCGTGTATCCCAATTCGCCGCGTCTCACCATCGCGGCCGCCGCCTACAATGGCGGAAACTCGCGCGAGATGCTCGACGTTTTGAAGAACGACATGTTCGTACTCGACGGCTTCGGACAAAATCGCAGCACCCCTTATTGGGAGGAGGTGGAACGCGGCGTGCTCGAATCGCTCACCGAAAGCACCATCCTCAATCAGGCCACCGGGCAAACCAACGCGGTGGGCATCGGCGAAGTTTTCGGAGCGTTGGGCAACCCCAACCTCATGACGATCATCGCCCCCGGCACGAATGGCAATCCGTCGAACCCGCAAGCGCTTAGCGCCACCACTCTTTCGCCCGATGCGCAGACCCTCATCCTCAACGATGTGGCCGCCGGCAACGTCGTAATGACCCCCAACCAAATGGTGACCGTCAACGGCGGGTCCACAGTGGGATGGTGGGAGACCAACCCCGCCACGGGACACACCGTCAGCCATTTTGTGGATGGCGGCCACCAGGCCATCGTCGAGGAGTTCGCTGTAGAAGTGCTCTCCGATCTATTACAGGGCCAGATCCGACAATTCATCGGGATTATGGAAGGGTTCGGCTTTGCCGGCATCGAATTCGCGAGCGCCGTGCTGCAAGGCGTTGCTGCCCGCAACCTGAAAGTCACGAAGGCGATTCTGGCGAATCCCCCGGCTCTCGGCAATATCCAGCCCCCGCCCAACTTGCCGCCTTTGCAGGACTTCGTCAACAACCTGGCGAATAATATTTACGGGGCGGCCGGCACCTTCATCAAGTCGCTCAAACCCGGCGGGCTGCTGCAATTCGTCAACGATGTGAATGGTTTCGAAAGCAACCTGGCCGATTTCGAATCGGGCCTCTCCATCGGCTATTACGAGGGCATCCAGTTTCTGGCGGCCAATCTGCCGGGCGACCCCGATGTATTAAAGTTCGTCTCCACGCCTTTGGGGCTTCCGGCGCCGACTCTCAACCCAGGATCGAGTCCCGGTGTGCAGATCGGGAGCATCGCGGTCGACTCCACTTACACCATGAACATCAATGGCAATGCCGTCCCGCTGGTGTTCGATCTGCCGATCACCAATACCGGTCCGAACACCGATACTTTCAGCATCCAAACGGGGTCCACGCAGGATTTCCAGATTTATCCCACGGTGGGTTCTCTCACCTTGCAAGGTGGGGAATCGGGCAAGGTGAACATTTGTGTGCTGCCGTGGGACGGTTCCGGGGCGGCCGTGCCGGCGGTGGGGCAGGGACAAAACTACTCCGTTACGGTCACCAGCACCAGCAACTCGGCCATCACCGCGAGCGCGTCGCCGAGTTTCAACACCCCCGCGCTTCCTTCGGTGGGTGTGTCGACTAATCCGCTGGCCATCGCGACCAATCCAGGTGGATCGGTTGCGGTGAACTTCACTTTGGCGTCGGAGGGGAATGTGGCGCCGGGCGCGGTCGGCCTCACGGCAACCATTCCTGCCGGCATTACCATCACCGGCCTCACTTCGCCGCTGAATGCGCCGGCCAACGGCAGCGCCACAGACGCCTTGACCATCAGCGCCGCCAACAACCTGCCGGTCGGCGAGTACGATATTCCAATCGTCGCCACGTTCACGCCCGCGGGCGGCACGGCGCAGTTCTTTACGTATGAGCTTTCCGTCTCCGTGACGGCATTAGGGACTTGCGCTGTCACCGCCGCCACCACGGCCACGCTGCTCCGCAAGTCGAGCCTGGCCGCCGACCTGCTTGCCCTGGAGGGAGACATGGATGGCGCGGCTGCATCGCCTTCGAATACCGTGCTCGCCAGCCGAGTAGTGGGCGACATGAACACCATCCTCAATCAGGAGCTGACCGCGTCGTACTTCCAATCGGTGACGCCGGGCCTGACGGCGGCCACCAACGCCGTGGCAGCGGCATCCACGGCGGCGCTGCCCGGCGCGCTCTCCAACCTGAGCAGCGCGGTGTGCTCGCTCGCCACCCTGCTGAACCAGGCTAACTCCACCAGCACCAGCCTGTCGCTCATTCCGACCCCGCAATTGAACGACACTCACGTGGCGGTGGGACCGAATCAATCGGCGCAATGGAATATTTCCATCGCCAACAATTCATCGGTGCTGCACGTGTACGATTTATCGGCGACCGGGGTGCCGGCCGGCGTGAGCGTGCAGTTCAGCCAACCCAGCATCAGCGTGCCGCCGTACCCCGCGAGCACTTATGACGTAAGTTACCCGCTGATCACGCTAACCACCGGCGCCACTTTCAACACGCCGTTCTCTTTTAACGTGGTGGCGACGCCCGAAGACGCCCCGGCGTTTGCGGTCTCCGCGCCGGGAACGCTGCTGGCGCGGCCACAGAGCGTCAACATCGATCAAATCAGTTCCTCTCCGGCCTATGTGACACCCGGTTCCTCGTTCGCCATTTCAGCGCGCGTATTCGCCGTAGTCAACGAGACGGTGAACGCTCCCGTCACGCTGTCTTTCAAAGACCCCAATGGCAACGCATGCTGCGGAAGTTACCAGCAGACGGTGACACTTACTCCCAGTAATAGCATCCAGACCGTTACTTTCCCCGCTATTAGCACGGCTACTAACTGGCTGAGCGGAGTCTATCAGGTGTTTGTGTCCTCGAATTTCGGCGGCTACGCGCTCGGCGCCACTGCCACGGGCTCTCTGGTGTTCGGCTCGCCAATCTCGGGCACGCTGACCGCGACTCCCGCGGTGACGCCTCCCGGATCGAGCACCGTGCAGGCGGCGTTGAATATCACCCGCGATTCGGTTCAGAATCCCATTTCGACGCTGGTGGGTTCCGTGCCGCTCACCGGCGTGCCGCGAACCATGACGCTGTTTCAGAACGGGGCGCAGCAACTCGCGTATGCGTGCTCGGATTCGGTGGTGAGCATCGTCGACGTCACCAATCCAGCGAGCCCCCGCGTGCTGAGCACCTTCGCCCAGGACATTCTGACCACGGAGGATGGCAGCCCCGTGGCCGGATATCAGGTGATGGCATGCTCCATCTACGCCTCGCAGGACAGCAGCTATTTACTGATCAGTTACAGCCGTTCTGACGGCAATACCACCGCCGGGCCGATTCCAACTCATTTCGCCACTTACAGCCTGGCCAATCCGCTCGCCCCCGCGCTGGTGGGCAGCGTGGTGGAGATCCAACGCGGCGATAGCGCCGGCCTGTACATCACGGGCAACACCGGGCTGATGTTCCAGAGCACCAATATCTACGACCCGCACAACGGCGTCATCTTCCAGGAAACCGGCGATATCTGGACGGCGGACCTGTCTAACGTGGGCGCCAACGGCGCGGTCACTTACCTGAACGATGTGTATTCCTGCGGGACTTTCTCCAATAACACGTGTAGTAATGTGACCAACGTTCCGGCCGGCAGTGCGAGCGGCGGCGTTTGCACCATCACCGGAACCACGCCGGTGCCCAATAGCCAGACCGGCGGCGGCCCGTATCGCATCGGGCTGGGCACGCCGGTCAACAGCACCACCACCTATTTTGCTTCCACCAACGCCAACGGCATCAATATCGAAAGCCCGACGTGCCCGCCGATTTCCGGCCAACTGCTGGTGGTCGACACCACCAATCCATCCAACCCCAATATCGTGACCAGCGTCTCCGCTCCGGCGATGGCGTTCATGACCGGCGTGGCAGTGCAGAGCAATGCAGCGCTGGCTGTTGGCGATTCCACCGGTATCCAGACCGCCGATGGCGGCTATCTGGGTACGCTGGTGATTTCTTCGTTCGACATCACCAACCCAACCAGTCCGCAACTCCTCAGTTCCGTAACTACGCAACTTTCCGACACGGCGGGCTCTTTCGTGGTTCCCCTGGGATCGAGTACTTTCGCCGCGGGCAACACCACGCTGAATGGCACGCCACAGCTTGTGCTGGTGGACGCCAGCAATCCCAATTCGCTGCGCTATATCCCGTATCAGGCGGCATTTGTGGCCAACCCCACGGTGGCGCAGAACGGATATTTCTTCGCGCTCAGCTCCACGCCCGCATCCACACAGAACGCGCTCTCCATCTTCCAGCTTTCGGAAATCACGGGACCGCAGCTTTCGGTGTCGCTGGCAATTCCCAACACCGGGAACGCCACGCCGGTGGCGGGGTCGTTCAACCCCGCGCCCTCCAGCAGCACCGCCAGCGGAAACTCCACCACCTACGTCTGGGATCAACCGGCGCAGAACACTATCCAGTGGACCATGAACCTGACCGGCGTCAATCCGGGCGATGTCACCACCCTGGTCAATTCCGGTCAGTTGAATTACACGCTCCCCACTTATGGCGCCGCCACTTATCAGATGGAGCCGCTCACCGTCCTCACGCAGCACATTCTCACCATTTCGCCGGGTGCACAATCGGTAGCCAATGCCGGCGTGACCGCGAATTACACCGGCACCGTCAGCAACCCCTTGAGCAGCCAGCAGGTCTTCAACCTGTCGGCGATCGTCCCGCCGGGGTGGTCGGGCGTGGTGCCGGCAAGCGTTAGGGTGGGCGCCAATAGCAGCCAGAATTTCAACGTCGCCGTCACGCCACCGGTCAACGCGCAGAACATCGGCACGCTGTTCAATGTAGTTGCCGCCACCGCCGGCGGCATCTTGGATAGCGTACCCGGCCTTATTTCCGTCAGCAGCAGCGGCCCCAATCTGGGCAGCAACGGCAACGGCTACATCACGGCGTTCACGTCCTCCGTATCGCCCAGCCAGGTAACGGTGGGACGCGGCGATTCCGCGCCTTACACTATTGCCGTCACCAACTCCGGCAACATCAGCGGTTCTATTCAGGTGAATCCGCCATCCAATCTTCCCACCGGCCTGAGCGTGGGCAGCTACTCGCCCGCATCTTCCGTGACACTTTCGCAGAATGCCGGCGCGGGCATGGTGGGCACGATTTCCGCGTCCAAAAGCACCACTCCCGGGTCGTATTCGGTGACCATCCCGCTTCAGCAGGGGTCGAACATCGAGGACGTCACGCTCGGCGTGGTGGTATCGAGTTCGGGCGTGCAAGGCTCCATCTCGCCCAATTCCGGCACTCTCGCCAGCACCTACGTGTTGAGCCTCACCAATACCGGCCTGGCGGAGGACACGTTCCACCTCTCGGTGGTGGGACCGCTGGCGCAGGCCGCGTCGGTTGCGGCAACCGTCACTCTTGCGGCCAGGGCAACCAATTCGTCGATTCCCATCACGTTGAAATCGGTCAACTACATTTTGCCGTCGAATCCACAGCTTCAGATCAAAGCCGTGTCGCAGAACGACCCCAACGCATTCGCGCTGATCTCCGCCACCATGGTCGTCCCGACCGGGAAATCGGTGACGGCGTCCATCTCCCCTTCGCTGACCTACGTTCCCAGCACGCCCAACTCCGTGACCCTGGCCTTCAACGCCAACAACACCGGCAACGTTTCCGATTCCTACACTGCCAGCATCACCGGCACCACCGGCGCCGTGACCGCGACGTTGGGGAATGCGGGCAGTCCCTTCATCATTCCCGCTCTGGGAGGCGCCCAACTTCCGTTGAACGCCACCCTGACTTCGGGCAGCAGCGGGACCGTGACAGTCACCATCACCTCCACTTCCAGTTCTTCGGTTACGGCGCAGAGCACCGTGACCATCCAAGTGGGCACGCCAAATAGCTGCGACGTCAATCACGATAACCAAGTCAACGTGCAAGACGTCCAGATCATGATCGATGAAGCGCTGGGGCTGAATCAGCCAGCCAATGATCTCGACGCCGACGGGGTGGTCAACGTAGTGGATGTGCAGATCGACCTCAACGCCGCCCTGAAGCTTCCCTGTTTTACGGGGACGACCGGGACGATGTCGTTCCAGTCCTCGATGAAACCGGCGCGCACGGCAGCGCCATCCGCCCGCGCCGGCGTGAGCCCCGGTGGTGTGACGCCCGCCTATGGCGTCTTAGACCTGGGAACGCTCGGCGGCGATGCGACGGTGGCTTACGGCCTCAACAACCTGGGACAGGTAGCGGGCAGTTCCGATACGGGCAAGTTCGCCGGCGCGGCGAGCCGCTGCCCGCGCTGCCCCATTAGCCACGCGTTCCTCTGGGAGGCCGGACGCATGACCGATCTTGGCCTCGCGGCCCGCGGCGGCGAGGCGGGCAGCAGCGCTTACACAATCAACGATGCCCGTGAGGCTGCGGGAACATTCCTCGCTCCGGACGGTCTTGCCACCAGCTTCGTGTACGAGAATGGCGCCATCATGCCATTTGACGGTGTGCCGCTCGCCAGAATCCACGGGCTCAATAACACCGGCCAGATGGCGGGCGAATTTACGCCGGCCGGCGCCGCGGCAGTACACGCATTTCTCTGGAGCGCCGGCGCGCTGAACGACCTCGGCACCCTGGGAGGAAACTGGAGCCAGGCGTACGCCCTCAATGACAGCGGCCAGGTGGCCGGATCTGCGCGACTCGCAGGTGATTCCGCCATGCGCGCATTCCTGTACGACGGAATGGGCTTGCGCGATCTGGGAACGCTGGGTGGGAAAGACAGCGCCGCGTACGGCATCAACGGCAGCGGCCAGGTGGTCGGCGAGTCTATGACCGCGGGCGGAATCGAGCACGCGTTCCTGCACAGCGGCGGCTCCATGGTGGATTTGGGAACGCTGGGTGGCGCGTCCAGCCACGCAAACGGCATCAATAACGCGGGTATGGTGGTTGGATGGTCTTTGACGGCGTCCGGAGAGCGGCACGCTTTCCTGTGGCTATCCGGCCGCATGGTGGACCTGAACAGTTTCGCCAACCTGGGGACCGCTGTTTGGCTGGAAGAGGCGGCTGCGGTGAACGACCTGGGTCAGATAGTGGCGAACGGCAATAATGGGCACGCTTATTTCATCGCGTTGCCGATGCAGTTGCAGTGATGTCGCCCACCGAATGTCCCTGGTCTGACGTCCTAAGCTACTTAATCAAAGTACCTATTGATTCACCCATCGACATTCGCATTATATTGCCAGTTGTAGTCAAATTGAAAACAATGATGGGGAGCTTGTTGTCGCGGCACATCGCCACGGCAGTGGCGTCCATGACGCCCAGCGCCTTGGAAAGCACTTCGAGGTAGGTGATTTCCCGATACTGGACGGCATCGGGATATTTCAGGGGGTCCTTGTCGAAAACGCCGTCCACGCGCGTCGCCTTGGCGATCACTTCGGCCTTGATCTCGAGCGCGCGAAGGGTGGCGGCGGTGTCGGTGGAAAAGTAAGGATTCGATGTGCCCGCCGCGAAGATCACGATGCGGCCTTTTTCCATATGGCGGATGGCGCGCCGCCGGATGTACGGCTCGGCCACCTGGTGCATCTCGATGGCGCTCATCACGCGCGTGGGGATGCCGATCTGTTCGAGCGCGTCGGAAAGGGCTAGCGAGTTGATCACCGTGGCCAGCATGCCCATGTGGTCGGCGGTGACGCGGTCCATTTTCAGGGCGCCGGCGGCAACTCCGCGAAAGATGTTCCCACCGCCCACCACAATGCCGATTTCGATGCCCGCGGCGGCTACGTCCGCCACTTCGCGGGCCAGGGACTTAACTCTCTCGGCGTCAATGCCGAACGAGGCGCCGCCGGCCAGCACCTCCCCGCTCAATTTCAGGAGGACGCGTCGGTAGCCGGGCATTCTTATTGCGCCGATTGCCCGCCGGGCAGCGTGCCGCTGGATTCGGGAACAGGAATCGCGTCACCGCCGGGCTCGTGCCCCGATTCGACCGCCGCCACATCGCCCACCTTGAAGCGGACGAAGCGCGAGATGGTGATATTCTCGCCCAATTTGGCGATTTTGGTCTTCACCAACTGATCCACCGTGAGGGTGGCTTCCTTCACGAATGGCTGATCGAGCAGACAGACTTCCTCGTAGAACTTGGCGATGCGCCCTTCCACGATGCGGTCGAGGATTTTTTCCGGCTTGCCTTCCAGAACGGCGCGGGCACGGGCGATTTCGCGCTCCTTGGCGAGGACTTCCGGCGTGACGTCCTCCTTCCGGATGTAGCGCGGATCGGCAGCCGCGATATGCATGGCGATGTCATGCACCAGCTCGATAAAATCGTCCGTGCGCGCCACGAAATCCGACTCGCAGTTGACTTCCACCAGCACCCCGAGCTGTCCGCCATGGTGGATATAGCTGCCGATCAGCCCCTGCTTGGTGACGCGCGAGGCCTTCTTGCCGGCCGATGCGATTCCGTGCTTGCGCAGCACAACTTCCGCATCGGCGATATCGCCCTTGGCTTCCACCAGGGCTTTCTTGCATTCCATCATCCCCGCGCCGGTGCGCTCGCGGAGTTCCTTTACTAGTGCCGCGGTAATTTCCGCCATATTGTGCTCTTCTCGTGAATCGTCGAACGCTCCCCCACCGTACTGAGCGCGACCGTACTGAGCCCGGCCCAGAGGGCGCCCCGGCAAGGGAGCGGTGCTCTTAACTTAATGTCCGCTTTCGGTAGCCGCCGGCTCGGGAGCCGGCTCGGCGATCTCGGAAGCGGGACCCTTACGCGGCGCAGGCGGAGCCGGCTCTTCCGCCAGGCTCATGCTCTCCGCCATGATTTCTTCGGCATACTTGGGGTCCACATACTGCGCGTACTCCATCATCATGCCTTCGCCCGCCGGGGTCTCGTCCTGCACGATCTTGTCGGCCGTGAAATCCTGCTCCGTGGCCAGCGCGCGGCCTTCCACCACGGCGTCGGCGATCTTGCTGGCGAACAGGCGGATGGCGCGCAAGGCGTCATCGTTGCCGGGGATCACGTAGTCCACTTCGTCCGGATCGCAATTCGTGTCGACAATCGCAACCACCGGAATCCCCAGCCGCCGCGCTTCTTTCACGGCAATCGCTTCCTTGTTCGAATCGATCACGAACAGGATATCGGGCAGCCCTTGCATATCCTTGATGCCCGCCAGGTTCTGGTCCAGGTGCTTGCGTTCGCGCTCCAGCCGGATGACTTCCTTCTTGGGACGGCCGGCGTATCCGCCTTCCACCGTCGCCATGGCTTCCAGTTCCTTGAGGCGCTTGATCGATTTCTGAACCGTGGCCATGTTGGTGAGCAACCCGCCCAACCAACGCTGGTTCACGAAGAACATCTGGCAGCGCCTGGCCTCTTCGGCGATGGCCTCCTGCGCCTGACGCTTGGTGCCGACGAACAGAACAGTCTTGCCCTGCGCCGCCATCTCGCCCACATACCGGGCCGCGTCCTTGAACATCTTCAGTGTCTTCTGAAGATCGATTATGTAAATTCCGTTACGTTCGCCGAAGATGTATTCCTTCATCTTCGGATTCCAGCGCTTGGTCTGGTGCCCGAAGTGAACGCCGGCTTCGAGCAATTCCTTCATCGATATCGCGGGCAAAAAAACCTCCTGTCGTTATCCCGTCGTTCAGCGCACGGCCCAAAGCGATATTTATGCGCGAATGGAACGGGAAACGTTTCTGGCCGCCGGACCGATCGTGGCCCCGCGGGTAATACCTATCGTTTGGAGAACTGGAACCGCTTGCGTGCGCCCTTTTGGCCGTACTTCTTCCGCTCGTGCTGGCGCGGGTCGCGGGTGAGTAAGCCGAGCTTCTTCAACCGTGACCGCAGTTCTGCGTTAAACTCCACCAACGCCCGGGCAATGCCCAGACGGGCTGCGCCCGCCTGACCGGCGACGCCGCCGCCGTCGGCAAGAATCAGCATGTCGAATTTATCCATGGTTTCGGTTGCCGCCAACGGCTGCCGCACCATGGCGCGCGCGCTTTCCGTGGGAAAGTAGTTCTCGAACGCACGGTTGTTGACCTTGATCTCGCCCTTGCCGGGTCGCAAGAATACGCGAGCCACCGAAGTCTTCCGGCGGCCCGTACCCAAATATTGAACCATCGTCGCTGCCACTAAGCTTGTACCTCTCCGCTCACTTCACTGCCAACGCGACCGGCTTCTGCGCCGCGTGCGGGTGCTTGTCGCCCGCGTACACCTTCAACTTGCGATACATCTGTTTCCCAAGCTTGGTCTTGGGAAGCATGCCGAAAATCGCGTCTTCCACCAGCCGAACGGGTTTTTCCGCCCTCACCCGCTTGAGGCTCTTTTCCACCAGTCCGCCGGGGTAGCCCGTGAAGTGGCGATAAACTTTGTCTGTCTCTTTTCGGCCCGTCACACGGACCTTATCAGCGTTGATGACGATCACGTGATCGCCGGTATCCAGGAATGGCGTGTAGCTCGGTTTGGTCTTGCCCATCAGCAGCATAGCGGCTTTGCTGGCAAGTTTGCCCAGAACCAGATCCTGGGCATCGAGGACATGCCACCGCCGCACGATGCCATTCTTGGAGGGGAACTCGGTACTCATTGACACACGTCTCCAACTCTTCGGTTACAAAACATTTAGCTTACGGGTTTTGAGGGTTCATTGTCAAATCGGGTGACAGACAAGAACCGACAATCTTGGATCATTTTCATCGCCGTGAACATCACGGGTCGCGTGTGGGACATCCGATATCTTGTGACTCCTGGACGAAGACATCGTGGCGCGGGAGCAAGAGCAGATCGCGCGGCGGGACTGCAACAGTCCGACGCGGGGATGCTAATAGGCTGGCTAGTCACAGCGCGAGGCTTATACGGAGCGCTCGGTCTACCTTGTCCATTGTGGTCTTCGAGAGGTGTCCAAGCGTGCGAACAAACCGCTTTTCATCCACACAACGAACGAGGTTACATTGCACCACACTGTCTTTCACGAGCCCGCCCTCGCCTTTCGGGATCGGAACGTCTACGGGGTAACGCTTCGCGATGTGGTCTGCGTCCGTGATTGCCGCGACAATGGAAACCGGCGAGTACCATGTTGGGTTCGCCGACACCCACCAACGGTTGTCCTGTTTACCGCCAAAACCATACCCCGCGTACATTTGCCGGGCATCAGGCTAGATCAGACCCAGGTGCGCAAGTTCCTCAGAGGCGCTCAAGGCTTGGGAAGCGTTGGCAGTATATCCTTTCAGCGAGTTCACGCTCTAGTTTTGCTTGCTGAAGTGTTTCCAGGTATTGTTCGACGGCGCGCCGGATTAATTCGCTGCGATTGGTGACGAGTTCGGCAATAGCACATTCCATGCGGTTGAAGAGAGGCGCCGGAAAATCGACAACTACCCTCTTTACGGTGGCAGCAGCCACGCCGTTTCTCCTTTTCTTGGTAGTTCTCATGGCAATCATCAGCGTACCCACCCCTTGGTCCACTGGTCGCACACCGCGGTATATCGCCCCCTCTTGACACTTCTCCCAACTTCATTCCATACTCCTATCAAGCGTCTATGGGAAAGCCGGATCGCGGAGAGCTCGTCCAGGGAACCCTCGACATGCTCGTCCTCAAAACCCTCACCCTCGGCCCGATGCACGGCTGGGGAATCGCGCAGTCTATCCAACAGGCCTCCGAAGAGGTCCTCCGCGTCGAAGAAGGATCGCTCTATCCCGCGCTTCACCGCATGGAGCTCGATGGCCTGATCGACGCCGAATGGGGCCAGTCGGAGAACAAGCGCCGCGCGAAATATTATCGCCTCACCGCGCGCGGCCGGAAAGCGCTGGCCGACGAAGCGCATCATTGGCAGCAACTGGCGCGCGCCATCGCGCGCGTGATGGAGACCGCATGAACAAATTTGTGAAACGCTTGCGCGCCCTCTGGCATCGCCGGGAGCTCGACCGCGATCTCGCCGACGAGATGGCCTTCCATCTCGCCATGAATGAGCAGAACGGCGGAGGCCGATTCGGCAACGCCACCGCGATCCAGGAGACCTGCCGCGACCTTTGGGCGTTCACCTCGCTCGAAGCCTGGTGGCAGGATATTCGCTTCGCCCTTCGCACGCTTCGCGCCAGCCCGCTGATCACCGCCACCGCGATCGTGGCGCTCGCGCTCGGCATCGGCGCCAACACCACCGTCTTCACCATCGTCAGCAGCGCCCTGCGCTTCGATATGGCGGTGGATCACATCGAGCGCGTGGTGGCCCTCCATCCCGGCGAAGGGCTCGCCAATCTTGCGCCCGGCGCGCCAACTCCTATCGACTTTCTCAACCTGCGCAGCCAGGTAAAGACCGTCCGGAATCTCGCGGCATACCACTTCTCCGCGGTGAATGTGAGCGACGGGCACGCGCTGCCCGAGCGCTGCTGGGGCGTACAGATGACCGCCAGCGGCTGGGCCATGGTCCGCCCCAAGCCGCAGTTGGGACGCGAATTCGGACCGCAGGACGAGCGGCCGGATGCGACTCCGGCGGTGATGATCAGCCACCGCCTCTGGGAGCGGCGCTACGGCGGCGATCCCGCCATCGTTGGAAAATTCATCCGCATCGACGACGTGGACCACGCGGTGGTCGGCGTCATGCCCGCGGGGGAACAGTTCCCGGAGGATACCGATCTCTGGACTCCCGTCACGTTGAAGGACCTGGGCAATCCCGATTTCCTTCGCTCGCTGCTCATCTTTGGGCGCCTGGCCGATGGCGCCACGATATCCGCCGCGCAGAGTGAAATCGACGGCGTCACCCGCCGCGCCATCGCGCAAAACGTGAATGGGCCGGTCGTCAACGTCCGCCCGTTCCTCGAAATGATCGGCGTCTATGACGCGCGCGCCATGCTCTACGCCATGGTGTTTGCGGTGGGTTTCGTACTGCTCATCGTGTGCGCCGATGTCGCCAACCTGCTGCTGGGGCGCGCCGCCGCGCGGGTGCGCGAGATCTCCATCCGCATCGCCATCGGCGCTGGCCGCGTGCGCATCGTGCGCCAGCTCCTGGTGGAGAGCGTAATGTTGTCGGCTGCCGGCGGTTTCGCGGGCTGGCTGGTAGCCCTGGCCGGCCTGCATTGGTTCGACAACATGTCGGCGCAAGGGCGCCGGCCGTCCTGGATTCACTTTTCTATGGATACCCGCGGCTTACTTTATCTGGCGGGCATCTCCATCGCCGCCGGCATTCTTTTCGGGCTGGCGCCGGCGCTGCAACTAGCCAAGATCGACGTGAACAGCGCTATTAAGGACGGCGGCCGCGGCGCCGAAGGTCCGCGCGGGCGCAAGCTCGCGGGCCTGCTGGTGGGATTCCAGATGGCCCTCTGCGTCATTCTACTGGCGGCGAGCGGGCTGATGATCCACAGCACGGTCAAACTCTACAACGCACCGCTGTCTTTTCAACCGGCGAATGTGCTGACCATGCGCGTGGATCTGCCGGAGACCAAATATGCCAATGGCGACAGCGTGCGCGGATTCTACAACCGCCTGGAATCCGAGCTCGCCGGCTTGCCGGGGGTGACGGAAGTTTCGCTCGCCTCGGAACTGCCGATGCGGGGGTGGCGCGAATTTCGCGGCGAGGTGGAAGGGCCGCAAGGCAAGCCGTCCATTACGGGCGAACTCGACGGGCTGGTGGTGGACCCCGCTTATTTCCCGGCGCTCGCGGTGCGCATGCGCCAGGGCCGGGCCTTCGACGAAAACGGCCAATCGCAGGTGGTGGTGAACGAAAGTTTCGCCGCGAAGTTCTGGCCAGGCGAAAATCCCATCGGCAAGCGTCTGCGCATCGCCGGCCGCAATGGCTCGCAACCATGGCTCACGGTCACCGGAGTGCTGGCCGACGTCCAGCAGGACGTGATGCGCCCGCTCGGCAGCGATCCCCTCATCTACCTGCCGTACCATCAGGACCCGCAATCGTCGGTCTACGTCGTCGCGCGCACCGCGATCCCGCCGGCAAATCTCGTCGAGCCTTTCCGGCGGGCCGTACAAAACCTGGATGAAAACCTGCCGGCGCAAGATGTGCTCTCGCTCGACGACCACATTGCCCAACAACGCCTGAACGTGACGGCGTTCGGCAAGCTGTTCACCATCTTTGCGGCGATCGCGCTGGTACTGGCGTGGGTGGGATTATATGCCGTCGTGGCGCACGCCGTCAGCCGCCGCACGCAGGAAATCGGAATCCGCATGGCGGTGGGCGGCACGCGCCGCGACATCTTCCGCCTGGTGGTGAAGCAGGGAATGCGGCAGGTGCTCGGCGGATTCGCCGCCGGACTTCCGCTCGCGATTCTGGTCACGCGTGGCTTGAGTCACGGGCTGGTGGGCGTTTCGCCGTCGGACCCCGCGACTTATTTGGGAGTGGCGCTCGTGCTCGGCATCGCCGGACTCCTCGGCTGTGCCATTCCCGCGCGCCGCGCCATCCGCGTCGATCCGCTGGCCGCGCTGCGCCACGAATAAGCGCTGCCCCTACTGAGCCGCGACCGCAAGGGAGCGGTGCCTTTTGGTGTTCGCTCGATGAAAAGGCACCACTCCCTTGCGGTCGTGGCTCATCAATTCTTCACAGTTTCCAAGGGAGCGGTGCTTTGCTGCCGCAATTGCCGCGCGCGGTCGAAATCTTCTTTCAGTTTGGCCGTAATTTTATCGGCGACGTCCGCGCTTGCGCCGCGGAATTTTGCGCCCAAACTTTCTTGCGTGGTCGACCAGATGACGTCGCCTTCTTTATTCACCAGTCGCACCGCCGCGATCGCCTCGTGCCGCCGCTCCGCCGAATGCTCCGAGTCGTTTTCGCCCCATCCCACGCCCGCACTCACCGGGCGTTGGTTCGCTGATTTGCCGGAGCCGATATTGGCATGGGCATTAACGCTGTCATTGGACGTATGTGTGTCCGTGAAGACCAGATCCTCGGCCGCACCGCGCAGCGTGACATCCGCCTTATCCGCATTCTCGGTCAGAATGAACAGTTCGGAGCCCGCCAGGGCGCTGATCAGGATGTCGCGCATTTGCGCGGCCGTTTCGCCACCGGTGAGGCGATCGACGTACACTCGCCGGATGGTGCGCAGTTGCCGCAAACCAACTGCTTCCACGTCCGACGTCGGCTGCGGCGCCTCCGCCGGCGCGCCCGCCGCTGCTACTGCCAGAAGAACCAACGGGAACATCATCTACCCCTTGCCCGATTTCCGCGCTTCGTCGTCCTGGTATTCCACGCGCCGGCCGGTGCGCGCTTCGAGTCCCGTCAGCACGGAGCGGATATCGCCTTTGCCCACCTGGAAAACCACCACCTGCTGCCGGCCTTCGGCATCCATGTATCCCACCGTGACGAAATGTTTGCGCGCCTTACTCAGCAGCAGCAAGGGAGAAATCAGGACCGCCGCGGCGTATCGCCGGCTTACCGTCTGGCCATACTCCAGGGTATTCACCTTGCGATACGGCACACGAATGTCGCCGCTCGAGCAATGAAAAACCATCTCGTCGGCGTCGGAGTAATCCAACACCGCATTGGATTTTGCGACGATGCCGGGGAGCGTCCCGCCAACCAGCGCCGTCTTCACTCCAGAATCGGCGCCTGTAGCTGCCATCGCCAGACAAAGCGCGAGCCCCGCGGATAAACCAAGACCTCGATACATAGCGGTAAACCCGATAGTGGGACCGTTTGTAACAGGCTCTCCGAAAACTTTACGCTATAGTTTGAGAATGCGGTTCTTCATCGGCGCCATCCTGGCCGGAACTCTCTGCGGATTGGCCCCTGCCCAGCCCACTCTTTCGCCGGCACAGCGCCAGTTGAACATCGATTCCTTCGAGCAAATCTGGACTACCGTGCGCGACAAGCACTGGGACCCCAAACTCAACGGCGTCGACTGGCAGGCCATTCACGATGAGTTGCGCCCCAAGATCGACAAGGCTGTCACCATGGATGAAGCCCGCGACATCCTATCCGACATGCTGCACCGCCTGAAGCAGACGCACTTCGGCATCGTCCCCGCGGAAGCTTACAAAGAGATCGATCAAAAAGACGACACTGGAAAATCCAGCCCTGAGGACGGCGATCCCGGCATCGATCTCCGCCTCGTGGATGGTCACGCACTTGTCACATTCGTTGCTCCCGGCTCGCCTGCCGCCGCCAAGGGCGTGAAACTCGGCTGGGAAATTCTGCGCATCGACGGCAAAGAACTGGCCCCCGGGATGGCAAAGGTCCGCGCCGCCCTCGGTTCGGCACTGTTGGCGGAACTTATCGAGACCCGGGCCGTAGTAGAACGCATGGAGGGTCCAATCGATAAGACAGTGGACGTGGAGTTCCTGGACGGAAATAATCGCACAGTAAATCTGAAACTCACACGCACCGGGCTGCGCGGCGCCGAAACCGTCGTCGGCACGCTTCCCCCGCTCCGCTTTTGGGTGGAGGCCCACAAAGTGCAACCCGACATCGGTTATGTCCAGTTCAACATGTTCTTCGAGCCAGATGCGGTGAACTCCGCCGTCCAGAAAATCATGTCGGAATGCCGCGATTGCAAGGGTTTCATCATCGACCTGCGCGGCAACCCCGGCGGTCTCGGCGCCATGGCCATGGGGCTGGCCGGCTGGTTCACCAATCAATCCGGCCTGGTGCTGGGCACCATGTATCTTCGCACCACCAGCATCAAATTCGCCGTGTTTCCGCGCCCCGAGCCTTTTCGCGGTCCGCTCGCGGTGCTGGTGGACGGCTGTTCCGCTTCCACCGCCGAGATATTCGCGGGCGGCATGCAGGATTTGAAACGGGCGCGCATTTTCGGAACTCATACCGCCGGAGCGGCGCTGCCATCGCTCATCACCAAATTGCCGAACGGCGACGGATTCCAGTACGCCATCGCCAATTACATCTCCGAGGGCGGCAAACCCCTCGAGGGAATCGGTGTCACTCCCGATCAGGAAGTGAAGCTCACCCGGCATCAGTTGCTGGAAGGGCAAGACCCCGTGCTCGACGCTGCGGTAAGCTGGATTCACGGGCAATAAGAATTGAGGTACTCGAAATGAGCCGTTTTTACATCGGAAGAAATATCGCCATCGGCGCTGCCGTGGTGTTGTCATTTTCCCTGGCGCGGGCCGCGGACGATCTGCCCAAAGCCGATAACATTCTCGACAAATACGTCGAGGCAACCGGCGGCAAAGCCGCCTACCAGAAGCACCACAACGAAGTCTCCAAAGGGTCGCTGTCCATCGCCTCCGTGGGCTTGAAAGGCGATCTCACCTCCTACCGGGCCGAGCCGGACAAGAGCCTCACCGAAATCGATTTGGGCGGCATGGGCAAATCCACCGAAGGTTCCGATGGCAAGATTTTCTGGTCGAAGTCTTCCATGATGGGCCCCCATGTGAAAGAAGGCGCCGAGAAGACGCAGGCCGAGCTTTCCTCGAAGTTTAACGCCGAGTTGAACTGGCGGGATCTTTTCAAGGACGTGAAGACGGTCGGCACCGACACCGTGGAGGGCAAGGATTGCTACAAGGTGCAACTGACGCCGGCGGACGGCGGTCCCATCACCCAGTGCTACGACAAGGAATCCGGCCTCATGGTGAAGATGACCATGACCGCCCAGACCCCCATGGGCGAACAGACCGTGGATTCTTTCGCCACCGATTACCGCAAGGAAGGCGAGATCCTGATGCCGCACAAGATCAAACAGGTGCTGGCCGGCCAGGAGATCCTCATCACCATCGACAGCGTCACGTTTAACGCCGACATTCCCGCGGACAAGTTCGCCGTCCCGGACGACATCAAAGCCCTGGTCGACAAGAAGTAACTGGTAATAAGCTCTCAGCTTTCAGCCAAGGCACCGCTCCCTTGCGGTCGCGGCTCTTCAGTTATTCGTCGAAACGGCGGCGCTTAATGAGCCGCGACCGCAAGGGAGCGGTGCCTTGGCAATTTGCCTGAATTTTGCAACTGCCCCTAAAGTCCGCCCTACAGGAGCTTTCGATTCGGTCAAATTGCTCGCCCGGGAACTTCCGCCGTATTCCGGATTCTAACCAGACATGGGCATCCGGATGCACTCGGAGATTCTGGCGCAAGACGTGCGCTATTCAGTGCGGGCGCTCGTCCGCACTCCGACCTTTACGCTGGCCGCGGTACTGGCCATGGCTCTCGGCATCGGCGCTGGGACCGCCGTCTTCAGCGTGGTGGATCGCATCCTTTTCCGCAGCCTGCCATATCCCGATGACGGGCGCCTAGTCTCGCTCGGAATGACGGCGCCCATTGCGCCTCACGAATTCCTCCTCGGCTACGATTACCTGGACTGGCGGGCCGCATCCACGCCGTTCGAATCCATGGGCGAATGGTCCGGCGTCCGCGATTGCGACCTCACCGCGGCCAATCCCGTGCGTCTCCGCTGCGGCATCGTCGATTCCCACCTTCTGCCGGCGCTCGCCATGGAGCCGATACTCGGGCGCAATTTCACGGCGGATGAAGACCAGCCCAACGTTCCCAAAGTCGCGCTCATTTCTTACGGGCTCTGGCGCAGCCGTTTCGCCGGCGACCCGTCCCTGGTAGGCAAGCCGATCCCGCTCGACGGGCAGCCCGTCACCATCACCGGCGTTCTGCCGCCGCAGTTCGAACTGCCCAGCCTCGCCCCCATCGATCTGCTGGTGCCGCAGGCGCTGAACATGCCGGAAACGGTGTCGCGCCGGAATGCCACAATCCTCTACGTGGTCGGACGATTGAAGCCCGGCGCGACTATCGATCAGGGGCTCGCCGCGCTGGCTCCGCTATTCGAGCACTCCATGAAGGACGTGCCGCCGAACTTCCGTAAAGACGTGAACCTGCGCGCGCGCCCGTTACGCGACCTCGAGATCGAAGATTCGCGCCTCGCTTCGTGGATCCTTCTGGCCGCCGTGCTCGCGGTGCTGCTGATCGCCTGCGCCAACGTCGCTAATCTCCTCTTGGCCCGCATGGCCGGCCGCCGCCGCGAACTGGCGGTGCGCGCCGCTATCGGCGCTCCGCGCGTGCGCCTCATCCGGCAGGCACTCACCGAAAGTGTGCTGCTCGCCGCCGCCGGCGCCGCGGCGGGATGCGCGCTCGCCGTACTGCTGTTGCGTGGGTTCGTGGCCATCGCGCCGGAAGGCATTCCGCGCCTCCATCAGGCCGCCGTGGATCCGCGCGTCCTGCTGTTCACCCTGTCGGTAGCGATCGTCTCCGGCCTGCTCTTCGGACTCGCCCCGGCCCTCGAAAATCCCCGCGCCGAAATCCTGGCCGGCTGGCGGACGGTCGGCGGCCGCGGCCAGGTATTCCGGCAGACTCTGGTGGCGGCGCAAATCGCCATCTCGGTGGTGCTGCTGGCGGGCGCCGGACAACTCTTGCGCAGTTTGTGGAATCTCGAGAATCAGCCGCTCGGCATGCGCACGGATGGCGTGATGACCGCGACCGTCACACTGGGCCAGCAATCCTACGCCGACGCCGCTCGCCGCCGCGCCTTTTTCGACGATTGGGAGTCGCGCCTGAACCACACTCCGGGCGTCACCCGCGCTGCTCTAGTCAATGCCTTGCCCCCGGTCACGAATGTCACGCTCTCCATGCTCTATAACGCCATTGCCATTCAGGGCCGCCCGCAGGACGTGAACGGCACCGGAGGCTCGGTGGCTTGGCGCAACGTCACGCCGGATTACTTCGCCGTCCTCGGCATCCCGATTCTGCGCGGCCGCGCGTTCCGCGAGGAAGATCGCGGCAACGATCAGAACCCCGTCATCCTGAACGATGCCCTGGCGCGCCGCATGTTCCCCAACCAAGATCCCATCGGCAAGCAAATCCAGCCCGGGCGCCGCGGCCCATGGTTCACGGTCGTCGGAGTGGCCGGCAACGTGAAAAACAGCGGCTTGGCAGACGATGCCGGCCCCGAGTATTACGTGATTCGCAAGCATGCCGCCGACGATCTCAGTCGCACCGCCACGGCCGTTGTCCGCACCACGGCCGATCCCGCGGGTATGGCTCGCTGGCTCCGCGCCGAAGTCGCCGCCATCGATCCCACCACGCCCGTCATCATCGAGAGCATGCGTCAGCACGTCGGCAAGCTGGCCGAAGCGCCGCGCTTCAACGCGTTGTTGCTCGGACTGTTCGCCGCCATGGGCCTGTTGCTCGCCACCATCGGATTGTATGGCGTGGTCTCTTTCCTGGTGGCGCAGCGCACCCGGGAAATCGGCGTCCGCATGGCGCTCGGCGCCACTCCCGCGGCCATTGGCGGCATGGTGCTTCGTCATGCCGGGAAATCCGCCGTCGCGGGCGCGGCGCTCGGTATTCTCGGCTCCTACTTCGCCCTGCGCTTGTTGGGCGCCATGCTGTTCCACGTTCCGGCGCGCGATCCCTGGACGCTCGGCGGTGTGCTGGCGGTGCTTCTGGTGGTCTCGATGTTGGCCGCCTGGATACCCTCCCGCCGCGCCGCGCGAGTGAATCCCGTCGAAGCGCTGCGCGAGGAGTAGGGCTATCATGGTCGGGGTTCGCAGCCGCGGCGTTTACGCTGTTCGCAACCCGCCTCGCGTGTTCTCCAAAAGTTCTTGCGATCGCGAGTTGTTTCAGCAGCTGATGAATGAGCCGCGCGCGCAAGCAAGCGGTGCTGTTATCTGTGTGCATCGGTGTTCATCCGTGGCCAATTTCTTAAGGCGCAAAATTTGCCCGAATCCGAAGTCCTGCGAAATCCTGGAATAGTGATTCTTCGGCCACGGATGAACACGGATGCACACAGATAAAACCAACCATTAAAGGGTGCCGCATTCACCTCGACGAGGGCGGCGAATCGAACCGAGCGCCGCGAGTGCTTGCCTGCGATGGCTGACGCCCGGAACGTACAGCTTCGTACTAGATCGATAGATTCATAACAAAAGCCAACGTATTCACGCTGCCATCCGGTGGAGATAATCGAGCTAACCCTTTGGAGGTTGCCGATATGCACATACTCATTCAATATCCAGCCGGAGTGATCGTCGAGGGCGTGGTGCTCGCGGCCGGAAAGAATCGCCTGCGCGTCGCCGCGCGCGGGTTCGCCGACACTCTCGAACTAAAGCGCCGCGGCGAGCTTTGGATGGCCTCCGGCCGCCAAACCGTCGAACTGGAATTCCTGATGCCTCGTTTCTGCGATACGCCGAAGACCGTATTGCGGGTGATGACCGCTTGCGGGACAAACGACTTCGCCTGTCTTCCCTGCTAGGACGGAACTCTCAGTTTTCAGACTGATCCCTGAATGCTGCCAATTAAATGCTCTCTAAACTAACTAACAGGCTGCTGGACAAGGCAAATAGGCCGCCGATAAACGCAGATAAACGCGGATAAGTTGCTTGTTTTCGATCGGCGTTTATCAGCGTTCATCGGCGGCTGGGTCCATTTCCAGTGTTTTTCAGCATCCGGCTAAAACCGCTTTAGCCCTCGCAACAGTGCGTCGGTGTGCGCGTTCGCCGATTGGATGGCGTGCCAGTTCTGATCCACCGTTCCGATGTACGTCATGCTGTTCTTGTCGGCGCCCATCAGGATCACGGTATACCTTCGATCGGGATACCCCAGCGCGCGATACAGAATCGTGCCGGTCTCCTGCATGTGATCGCTGGCCGGCGGCCCGCCCAGTTTCTCGATCACGCTGCTGTAATCGTCGTGGCCGTTCAGGCTCGAGTAACTTTGGTCTCTGCCGACGAGAACTACGTTCTTCTGGCGGAGTTCCCCCATATGGGTAAACGCAATCGCCACCAGGGAAAGCGCCACCAGCGACCCCACCGAGACCAGCACCAGTTTGACAATCCGCCGGTCGCTCGGCTCCAGCCGGATGCCGACTACTGGCGCCGGCTCGGTTCGTTCCTGCGCGATATCGCGCGCGGGTGCGGGAGCGTTCACCGCCACCGGCATCTCGATGATTCGCCGTTGGAACGGCACCACCATTCCGGCATTGAGTTCGAGTTCGCGGTTTAAGCCGACAATCAGCACCGGATCGTCAACCCGCGACACTTCACCGATGAAGCGCCGCGCAATCCAGATCTCATCGCCGCTGCGGCAGTTTACCACCTGGATCTCCGACCATGTGGCCTTTCGAAACAGCCACTCGTTATGCTCGACATTGACGATCGGCGGGTAAAACGAGAACGACCGGGCCGCCAGGTGGTCAAGCGACGGCGGAATGGGCGGCGATGCCATGAACCTTTCTACTATGGTAGCGCTGGCTAAAACCGCCGCAACTCCTTGACTACTTGCGCATCGAGTACTTGTCCAACTCGGAGCGCAAAGCAGCCGACGCAGCCGGCGGCTCGACAGGACCGTTTATGATTTCCTTGTTGCCGATCTTTCGGCCGTAGAGTTCATAATTGACATCGCCATCCGGACGCAGAGTGGCGCCGCTGAGCGAGATCCCGGCAAACACCCCCTTCGCGCGCGACCACGCCAGAATCTCGGCATCCATCCGCACATCGGTGGCGGCATTGGCGGTTCGTCCCACCGGTCCGGCAGCCACCGACGCATCCGCTCCTAATGTGAACTTATCGCCCAGCAGTTTTTGCATGCCGCGTTGATTCATTACCAGCATCACCACATCCGTCGAAGAACCGCCGATCTGGAATCCCACGCTGCCGCCTTCCACCCGCACCGCCGCCGGTGCGCCCCAGCCATAGCCCTCATTCCGGCACTCGGCGAAGCCGCGCCCGTATTCTCCGCCCACCACAAACGCGCCCTTCTTAAGGCCGGGAACGATGATGACACACTGCGCCTTAGCGAGCAGGTCCTGGGGAATGCCCTTGTCCGGGGTAGCCATTACTTCCTGGAAGACTTCGGCCGACGACGCCAGGCGCTCCGGCGCCGTTTCGGCGGCGGCAATGGCTGCGAACGACAGGATCAATATCGGGCTGAACGTGAACTTTCTCATTGCTCTTCTCCTCCATGCATTATCGCGCGATGCATAGCTTCGCACGCTGCACAACCCACGCCACTGTGCGTTAGCGCACCAGACTGACGCGCCATTTATCTGTGTGCATCCGTGTTCATCCGTGGCCAATTTCTTCGCCCCACGAAATTTGACCGAATCTGAAGTGTGGGGCGAATCTCGGAACATAACTTTTTGGCCACAGATGAACGCGGATGGACACGGATAAAACCGCAGCAAGCGGACTCGCCTATCTGAGTGTCGCCACCCGCGTGATCTCGATCGGCGGAGGAAGCAGTCACCAACCGCGCCGAAGGCCAGCCTCGTTTCCTCCGTGCCCCAGCCTCTGCGGTGGTTCTTCAACCGAACGGCGCCTTTCGCCCGCAATCTACCGGTGACCCAGGAACCGCAGCCTCACGTTGAACGCCCGCACTTGGCCGCGCGCGAAGGTCAGATATTGCGGTGTGCCCATCACGTTGTTCACCACGTTGGGATTGGGGTTGTTGGTCAGATTGTTGAACCCGAATCTCCACGCCCAGAGGTAATGAATCGCGGTAAAGCGGCGCTCCAGGGAGAGATTGATGTTGAAGTAGTCCGGAAAGCGCAGCGAGTCGGGCGCGCCCACCATGAAGCCCTGCTCGTCCACCGCGCTAAATGGAAAACCCGTCCGGTATTCCACCAGGTATGCCACGGAAGTGTTGCGCGTGATGAATTGCAAACCGTGCGGCAGGATCGCCGTCGGAAGCGGCGCCCAGCCCCAGGTGTGGAACCGGTTGGGAGCGTCCCACGGCTCCGGGCCGGGCGCCTGGGGACCGAAAATCGGATTCTCGAGGCTGTATTCCACGGCGGCGTTGGAGCGCGCGGAAGAGCGCGTGTAACCGGCGAACCATTCGAACTTGCTCGCAAAGGTGTGCCGCAGCGAAATCTCCGCGGCGTCGTACCGCTCCCGCCGCCAGTTCTCCAGAATATAGGTGACGCCCTGATAGAAATTATCCTCGGTCACGGGGACGGCGGGATAGAAACTGAATCCACGATTCCCCTGGCGGTGCGTGTAGCCGGCTTTCAGATAATATTGCCGCGGCAGTTTGCGCTCCACCATGGCGCTGGCATTTTGATACAGTGGCGCCTTGAGAAGCTTGTCGTAAACCTCGAACTGCGTCACCACCGGACCCACTACCGTTCCGTCCGGAAGATAGAACGTCGAGAGGTTCACCTGGTCCTGTTGCTGCGAGACGATACTCAAATTGATGGCGTCGTAGTAAATTCCCCAGCCGGCGGAAAATTTCGTGTCCGCCAGAAAATGCGGTGCCCACGCGATGGCCAGGCGCGGAGCCCACTCCAGCGCGCGGACGATCTCGTTCCATTCGGCGCGCAACCCGCCTTCGAGCGAAAGCCCCTCGTGCGGAGTCCAGTGATCTTCCACAAACTCGGCGCCCTCGAAATTCTTGCGCTCCACGAAAGGATTGCCCGCGAAGGTGACATACCGCTCCAGGTCGCCCCCGGAATCGAGCACTTCGTAGGGATGGCGCATGCTCTGCTGATGGAAGGCTTCACGCTCCGCGTCCACGCCGAACTTTAACTGATGGGTGCCCAGAAAATGCAGCGTCGGCAGATACAGATTCCCCAGCCATTGCTGCCGGTAGGAATGCCTTTGGAGAGCTACGAAATAGTTGCCGAGATCGCCGGTCGGGGTGATCTCGAAGATCTGGCTGCCCTGCGGGAGGTCCCGAAGGTCGCTGCGGCTGTCGGCAAAGGCGGCTTCCAATAGCGCGCCGTGCCCGAAGTAGTGCTGATCGCGAATCGTGCTCATGTAGAGCGTCTGCCGCTGCGAAAGCGTGGTCTCCTCGGGATTGAGCACGCTCAGCCCGTTATGGTTGCTGTCGGAAAGGTTGTACAGGAAGCCGGCGGTGAGAATATTGGCCGGCGTCAGATCGATCTGAAAGCGGTTGAGGTCGTTAAAATCGGTGCCGCGCACGCGATTCTGCCCGGTCGGCAGACCATAAATCGTGTCGTCGTGATAGAACACGTCGAGCCCGTTATAAAACCATGCCTTGCCTTTGACGATGGGACCGGAAGCCTCGAGTCGCGGCGTGAATTTGTTGATGTGCAGACCTCCGTCGGTGGCAATGGAGGGGAAAAAATTGGTGGCCCCGAAACGCCAGCGGTCGTCGCCCATTTTGGTCTTTACGTCGAGCACGCCGGCGGCGCCTCGGCCGTTTTCCGCCGAAAATCGGCTGCTTTCGAGATCCGTGGTCTGAATGCTGTCGACGTTGAGGCGCGTGTCGAGCTGTCCCGTGACGGGATCGGACATGTTGAAGCCGTCGAGCGTGTAATTGGCCTGGTTGGCCGCGCCGCCGTTGAAGTGCGGAACGCCGCTGTTATCGAGCACTACGCCATCCATCAGCGCCAGAGCGTTGCGGTAGTCCTGCGAGGCAGGCATCGGGATGGCCTGGATTTCCGCGTTGACCAGTTCCTTGTGCTCCGCCGGCTGCTGCGGGTCGATCGGCGGCGCCGATGCCGTGACGTCCACCTTTTCGGAGAATTCCTGCACGTGATTGAGAGTGACGGTGAGTTGGCTGGAACCCGCGCTGAAGGATTGCCTGCCCTGGTACACGTAGAAGCCCTGACGCTCGGCGCGGATGGCGTATTCGCCTTCAGTCGCGAGATTCAACCGGAAATTACCCGCCTGATCGGAGGAGGCCGAGAGCGCAGTTCCTTCGCCACTGGGCCGGAATTCGACGCGCGCGCCCTCGATCCCCGCCCCGGTTTCGTCCACCACCCGGCCCATCAAGCTCACCTGCGCCCGCAAGCAGGCGCACATGGCAACGATGACACACCCCACCCGCACGAGTTGGAGCCCAACCGCCATCGGACAATTTACTTACGTTCAGGATACACCGTTGCGTGACGGAGAATACAATGAAAAAGGCCACGAACTCCTCGCGGAGCCCGTGGCCTTCGAACAGCGTTCCCAGTTCGACCTTAGAATTTGAACTTGGCGGTCAGCACCATCACGCGGCCGGTGACCACCGAACCCTGGAAGGCGCCGTAAGCGCTGGTGGGTTCTTCCACCGTGCCGTAGATCCCGCCCAGAGCTCCCGAAGCGACGTTGGAATTCGGGTCCGCAAAGTGCGGGTGGTTCAGGATGTTGAAGGCGCTGGCGCCGATGGTCAATTTCACGCGTTCGGTGATATTGAAGTTCTTCATCAGCGTGGAATCGATGTTGAAATAGCCAGGTCCGAACAGCGAGTTGCGTCCGATATTGCCGAAGCCGGTTTCGGTACCCGCCGGCAGGAACATCGACGAGGTCAGACAGGGAGTCGCGCCGTTCACTGCTGCGTTGCCGCAAGTATGAGGAACGGTCTGGATCGCTTCCGCCGTCAGGGACGCGTTCAACGTGCCCTGGAAAAGGTTGCCCAGCAAGCTGTCGGTAATGGTTTCGGGAACTCCCGAGCGAAGGAACAGCTTGCTCGACACGGTCCAGCCGCCCACGACGTAATTCAGAGCCCGGTTGCTGAACTTCCAGGGCAGATCCCACAGGAAATCGCCTTGCAGGCTGTTACGGATATCATAGTCGGCGGCGCCGTAATCGAACTTGAGGTTCGGGTTAACCAAGTTGGTTTGAGCGGTCCCCGAGTACGGCAGGCCCGAACCGCCGTTGGATATGTCGTCCAGATCGTGGCTCCACGTGTAATTGATCTGTCCCTGGAATCCATGCGAGAACGCGCGGCGAAATTGGACAGTCAACCCGTCGTAGTTGGAGATTCCGCTGGTGAGCAGGCTGGTAACCGTTGTGAAACGGGGATCCGGCTGCACCGACGGCAATCCGGCGAACGGTCCGCCCAGTGCCGCGGCATTGGGGAAGCCATTCTGCAACAGGAGATTGTATCCGTGATTGCCGGTATAGGTGGCCACCACAACGTTCTTTTCACCGACGCGACGCTCCACTTCGAAGCTCCACTCGGCAAAGGCCGGGGTGTTGAGGTGCGACGGAATGTCAAAATAGCCGAACGGGCCGAACCCGCCGGGTACGGAGTTGTTGAGCTGTGTGAGGTTTTCACCGCCAAAGAATCCCGTCTTGAAAGCTGTGAACTCGTTCAGAGCAGAAGTCGGCGCGGTACCGGCGACGCCAACAGGCCCCACTGCCTGGCCCTGATAGATCGTCGCACCGAAGGGATACGGCGCCTGGTTATACAGGTTTCCGATCAGGAATGCCGGGGGCAGATCCGCGAACAGGCCGAAACCGGCGCGCAGAACAGTGTTGTTGTCGCCCTTCGGACTCCAGACGATTCCCACGCGAGGCTGCGGAACAACCGAATCGACGGCGTAGTACGCGTTGGAAAGGCCGGTCTGGATGGATGAATTGTACGGGACATTGACGCCCTTCTGGAAACTGGACGATTCGAACGGAGCATTGAAACGCGAGAAGCAGTTGTCAACGCACTCCGGGTTGCCGGTGCGATCCAAGCGGAGGCCGAACGTAATCTTCAGGTTCGGCATGGCCGCCCACTCATCCTGCGCGTAGACGCCGATATTGTACAGCCGGCTATGCGCCGTGGTAATCGAATCGAACTTCTGGGAGTAATAGCTGAAGAAGTTCGGATCGGTTACGCCGGTGGCGAAATCGGTAAGCGAATTGAAGGCATAGTACCCCGTCGTGCCGGTGAGCAAGCCGAAGTCGCTTACGCGGTTGCGCCGGAAGTTCTCGCCGACTTTGATGTTGTGGCGTCCGTGAGTGATGGACAAATCGTCAATCAACTGGCCCTGCCCGACATCGCGGCCTTGCGGGAAAGCCGGCCAGTACGAGCCCATCTGGTAGAATCCGCCGCCATTCGCTCCTCCGTCGCCGAAGAAAAACGCCGAGGGGAACAACTGTTGGGAAGCGCTCACGTTCGCGGGGCCGAAGTACGCGCTATACCACAGCACGGATGCGATAGCGCTATTAACGACCGTCGGGGAAATCACGTAGGTGTAGTTAAGCGCCGCATCCCACTCGGGCTGGATGCTCTGCTCGTTGAAAGTCGAGCTGATCAGGTTCGTCTGGGTCGGCTGGAATCCGTCGTCGTGCTTCAGGCGGGCATAGAACTTCTGCTTGTCGGTGATGTTGTAATCCGCGCGGAATGTGTAGAGATGCTCCTTGTTCGTGTTGGAACCGGTCTCCGCCCAGGACTCGCCGCATGGAACGCTCACGCCAAATACGCCGCCGTTAGGAGCAGGCGTCCCGGCGAAACCGGTGATACCGCAGCCCAGGTTGCCATTGCCATCCTGGAGCGCGCCCGAACCGTTCGTGATCGGCACCGCGCGCGAAACGCCGGGGGCGCCGTTATAGATCTTGAATGCGTTCTGATACAACGGCACGGCCGCAGCCCCAATATTGGCCAACGCATAAGCTTGCAGTTGTGCCGTGGGGATGGTTACTACGCCGGCCGCCGGCAGAGTGTAGTACAGGCCTTCCGTGTCGGCGTAGAAAAAGAGCTTATCTTTCTTGATCGGACCGCCGAAATCCGCCGCCCACTGGTTGGAAATCGCCTTTCCTTTTGGGTTGCCGTAGGTGTTCTGGAAAAAGTCCTGGGCGTTCAGCCGGTCGCCGTTCCAGTTCCAGGTCAGGTCCCCATGAAATCCATTGGTGCCCGACTTGGTGATGTAGTTTACCTGGGCTCCCGCCTCACGTCCGTACTGGACGCTATAGGCATTCTGGACTACCGCGGCTTCCTGAACTTCGTTGGCGCCCAGCAGCAGGTTGCTGGCGCCAGAGTTGTTCAGGTTCAGAAACGCGTCGTTATAGTCGTTGCCATTGATCGTGAATAGGTTCGACACGCCCGGCAATCCGTGCGAGCTGAAGTTTCCATAGCCCATTCCCGTGCTCATCTCGACTCCCGGCGCCGTGAATGCGATAGTCGTCATGTCGCCACCGGCCATCGGCAGTTCGTCCATCTGCTTGGCGCTGAATGTGGCACTGAGATTGGCGTTGTCCGCGTTCAGCAATTCGGCCGTGCCCGTAACTTCGATCGTTTGGCCAACCGTTTGGACTTTTGCAACCAGATCCAGGTTAGCCGTCTGGCCGACGGAGACGACCAGTTTCTCGGTATCGGAAACCAAGCCCGCGGAGGCGGCGGAAATCGTGTAATGTCCCGGCGACAGAAGCGGAAAACGATAAGCGCCCGTGGTGTCCGTCTGAACCGCGCGGCTTTCGCCAGTGTCGGTGTTCTTTAGGTTGACTGTGGCGCCGGGAACTACGGCTCCCGTCGAGTCTTTCACCGTTCCGGCCAAATCGCCGGTGGTGATGTTTTGTGCATACGAGCTGATCGAAGCTGCTCCGAGTAGCAGGGCAACGGCGCCAAGCCGCGCAAGGATATGGCGTGTCGTCATAACACTTCTCCTCCGTTGGGGATTGGGATAGGGTTCACCGGCAGGATTCCGGTAAATAACATGTGTCGGGCAGAGCACGTCTGCAACCAATGGTTAGGGCTGGGTTAACTATTGGTTAAACAGTAATTTACAAGGCTTTCGTGAAAGCGCCGATTCTGTGCTCGGGGGTAGGAAGAACTATCGAAAGGGAGCCGGGACCTGCGGTAACGCCTGTATTTCACTGTAAGGACTAAGGTTGTCCAATTTATGGTATTTGGAAGGAAGAATTCAGTTTTGGGGAGAATTACAAGTGCCAACCACAAAGAAAAACGGCCGCACCCCCCGTGGGAGGTGCGGCCGTTTTCGGAGGACTTAACGTGGTTAGAAGGTGAGTTTTCCGGCAAGCTGGACGAGCCGGACGGAATTGTCGTATCCAAGGAACGAACCGTACGGGCTGGTCGTGGGGGCGACGGTGCCGCCGATAATGCCGGTAGTGCCGTCACCCAAGGTACTATCCGGGTTGCCGAAATTCGGGTGATTCAGGGCGTTGAAGGCCTGAACTCCAATGCCCAGATGGAACCGCTCCTTGAAAGTGAAGTTGCGGAACAGGTTCAGATCGAGGTCGAAATAGTGGGGTCCGAACAAGTTATTGCGCGTCGCCGGGGACCACCCCGTAAAGTTGGTAAAGGTCGCAGCGCCGCTATTGAGGTACTTGCTGGAGTCGATGCAAGGTGTGGCGACACTGGGATCGCTACCGGCCGCGGCCACGCCGCAGCTCATCCCGCCCCATCCCTGTCCCAAGGGAGTGGCGAAGATGGAGCCGCCGCCGTTGCCAAGGGCCGAGTTATAGCTGTCGGTGACCGTGAATGGCAGCCCGCTGCGCCAGAAGATCTTGCCCGAAAACTCCCAGCCATTCACGATTGCGCTGGCGACCTTGCTGGACGGATGGAATGTGGGATTGACCACGAAATCGCCCGTAAAGTTGTGGGTGATATCATAGTCCCCATTGCCGTAGTTGTCGGCTCGGAGGCTGAGCGGATTGATCTGGCCGCCGCCGTTTTCACCGTTTCCGCTTCCAAACAGGCAGCCGTTGGAGCATTCGTCGAGCTCGTGAGAAAAGGTGTAGCTGAAGTGAGCGGCCACCGATTTTGCGAACCGCTTCGTCACCATGAAGGTCACGCCGTTATAGTTGCCTAAGGCGCCCGACTGGAATTGCGTGAAGATCAGGTAGTTGGGTACGGCCGGAGAAGGGTTGATGCCGGCCACGCCCGGATAGAGGCCGTATGCGTCGTACGCATTTGGCCAGGCGTTGGAGTACGGCAGCCGCGTTGTGCTGTTGCCCGCGTAGTTTACAGAGAGAACTACGTCGCTGCTCACCTGCCGTTGCACCTGTAAACTCCACTCGCGCACCATGGGAGAATGCACGGTGCCGACAATCGAGTTCACGCTGGGCGCGCTGAAGGTAGCGCCCAGGGCCTTCAGGGCCGATGAGATTTGGCCGTAAGTCTCGTTCAGCGAAAATGCGTTCGCCGACGCCTGCCAGACCGCCGCGCCGCCGGCCGGATCGAATGGCGCAATGCCCGCGGCAGGCCGCACACGGATGGCCACCGCGATCGGCGGGTTGCTCAACAGATTGTCCACCTGGCCGGCCGGAGCGTTGTCGTAGGCCAGCATGAAGCCGCCGCTCACCACCGTCTTGTGTGTCCCGCCGGGCGACCAACTGAACCCAACGCGAGGAGAATAGAGCAGCGCGTCGACGGCCGGATAGGCTTGGTGCTGGCCGGGCGTGATATCGGCCGAGTACGGCACGTTGCCCGGGTTGGAACTGGCAAAGCTTGCCAGCGACTGGTAGGGGGCCTTGAAGTTTGCGAAGCAGTTGAATTGGCAAACCGGGTTGGAATTGTGTTCTACGCGAAACGCCAGGGTCAGCTTCAAGTTGGACGCTACGCTCCAGTCGTCCTCGGCGTAGATTCCCATTCCCCACATGGCGATGGGAACATCCGAGGCCAGATTGTCGCTCTTGCGGTACTGGTAGGCCAGCCCGTTGACGAAGTTCTGCATGCCGCTCGAATTGTAGCCGAAATAAACTGCCGGATTGTTGAAGAAGAAGTTGTGATCGCTGACGTCATAGCGGCGGAAATTTTCGCCGAACTTCAAGCTGTGGGCGCCGCGATTCAACGTGAAGTCGTCAATAAACTGGTATTGCGAAATGTTGCGGCCCTGTGGGAAACTGCCTTGCGAGTTGAAGCCCGAGAACGGCACGTCGCCGGACGTCGCAATCTGATAGGGGAACGTCGCTGCTACTTTGGCCGCATCCTGGGAGAATATCGCCACGTAGTGGCTGAAGGTAGCCTTGAAGTCGTTCGTTGCCCGCGCACTCAGAACTTGGGTTTCCCCGAGCTGCATGTCGTATGCTGGTTGGCTCGAAAGGGCGTCGAAGTTGGGGCTGATATGGTCGAGCGTTGTAGGCTGCAACCCGTGGTCGCCTTTATACCGGAAGAAGAGGTTGCCATTCTGGCCCAGCTTCTGGTCGGCTCGGACCGCCAGAATCCATTCGTTGCCGAGTGCGTTGGCGTTGCCTTCGAACTTCTGCTCGCACGGCGTCGTGGCGCCGTTATAGCCGGGTAGCGTCACCGAAGTGCACGAAGACACCTGATCGGCAACCGGGATGACTACCGAGCCAGCCGACCCGGGAGCGTTGGCCCACAGGCCCAACATTGTCTTGTAGGCATTGGCTTCGGCTGGCTGAAGGTTGGTGACGTTGTTCAGCACAGCCGTCGCGAACGCGGGGGTGGGGATCGTGACCTGATACGAATTCGGCAGCACGAAACGCAGCCCCTCGTTATCGACGAAGAAAAACGTCTTGTTCTTGATGATCGGTCCGCCAAGGCTATCCGCCCACTGGTTCGCATTGGAGAACGGCTTGGGAACTCCGTAGTAGTTGTTGAACCAGTCGTTGGAGTTCATATAGCGGCCGTTCCACCAATAGGACGCGTTACCATGGAACTGGTTCGACCCGGACTTGGTCACATAGGTCACCTGCGCTCCCGAGAGCTGCCCGTACTGTCCGCCATAAGCATTGGAGACGACCGTTGCCTCCTGCAATTCGTTCTGGCCAATGGTCAGGTTCGAAGCACCCGAATTGTTGATGTTGAAGTACGGGTCCATGTCGTTCTCGCCGTTCACCGTGAAGAGGTTCGAAGTGGCCGGCAACCCGTTGACCTGGAAATTGCCATAGCCGCCGGTAGTGTTGACCACCACCCCCGGCGCGGTATACGCAATGTTCGTAATGTCGCCGCCCGCGGAGGGCAGTTGCGCCAACTGCTGGGGCGTGAACGAGGTATTCGTACTCGCCTCGGTATTCACTAACGGCGCCTCGGCCGTGACTTCAACGGTCTGGCTGGCTTGGCCCACCGTCAACGTCAGGTCGACCGTGACGACATTGCCGACCACGACTTCCGTCGTCCGCTCCAACTTCTGAAAACCGGCCTGTGTGGCCGTGACCGAGTAGCGGCCGGGTTTCAGCAGGGCGAACCGATATTCCCCAGTGCTGTTGGTTTTCGCCTCTTGGGTGGCGCCGGTATCCAGACTCTTCAACGCGACGCTGGCATTCTGAATCACCGCGTTGCTCGGATCCTTCACTACACCCGCGATTTCACCCGTGGTCAGTGATTGGGCTACCAGCGCTTGGGCAAGCAACACGAACCCGATCAGCAGCCAGGAAACTCTGGTTCCTGCAATCTTCTTCATACCTGTCTCCTCAAGAAATTGGAACGTTTCAAAAACGTGACCTGCCGCGCACCCGAAACAGGGGTCGCCGCGGCTCGAGCCAAAACCGAACCCATTCGAAAACTGACGCGAGCAACCTTTCAGGGCAGAGCGGTCATCCACCCTGAAGCCGCGACTATTGCGAAATACAATATTACTGTATTGCCGATCTTAATATCCAACATTTTTAAAGAACAACCACATTCCGCCGGAGCTGGACTCTGAAATTCGCGCATTGGCCGTAACGGTACCACGCTCGCACTGAAGTCCTGCCGCCAAATACAGAAATTGAGCTTGTTCCCTTGCAATGCGGCAGCCATCCTGAGCGTCAAACCCTATTTAACTGAAAATAGGTACCGAATGTCTCTTTTGGCGAAGGACTAGGCCCAAGGAACTACGATATTCTGTACTTCTTGATTCAGATTTCAAGATTTCAAGCTGTTTTCATCCTCAATTTGTCGGCTGGAGGTGGCTGAACGCCCTTTGTGACCTACGCCGTGGGAGTGTGGGGAATGCCCACTCCGCCCGCTTCCAGAGCCGCTCCGACACGCAGAATCAGCCGCTCCCCGAACGCCGGCCCGATAATCTGCAGACCGATCGGCAGTCCGTCGCCGCTCAGCCCGCAAGGAATCGAAAGCGCGGGTAAACCCAGCAGATTTAAGCTCCGCACCAGCCGCGTAGTCGCCAGACGCACATCTTCTTCGCGTCCCCCCAGCTTGATGGTGGTTTCCCCGATGCGCGGCGCCGTATTGGGTGTTGTAGGCGCAACCAGACAGTCCACCTGCGACCACACCTGCGCAAATTCACGCACCATTCGCTTGCGCAATCGCTGGGCGTGGAGATAATCGGTCGCCGGCAACAACCGTCCCTGATCGAGAAGCGCCAGCACATCGGCGCCGAACTGCCCGCGATTCTTCAGGTGCGGCGCCATCATGGCCGAAGCCTCGCATAGCAGAATCACCCGGCCGACGGCATTCAGGGCGGCAATATCGGGCAGTTTCACTGGTTTGACCTGCGCCCCCAACGACTCCAGCCGCGCGATGGCCCCGCGCACCGAAAGCTCCACCTCGGCATCGAGGCGCTCGAAAAAGAAGTTCTCGGGAAATCCCACCCGCAGGCCCCGCACCGGTTCATCATCCGGGACGAAATCTACTGTCGGACGCCGCGAGGAGGTGTCGTCACCCCCGTCGTACCCGGCAATCGCGTTGAGCACCAGGGCGGCATCGCGGACCGCGCCGGCGAGCGGCCCCACATGATCGAGCGACCACGAGAGCGGCATCACGCCGCGGCGGCTGACGCGGCCATAGGTCGGCTTGAGCCCCACCGTTCCGCAAAAAGAAGCGGGAATGCGAATCGAGCCGCCGGTATCGGTGCCTAACGCCGCGTAAACCAAACCCGCGGCAACCGCCGCCCCCGATCCCCCGCTCGATCCACCCGGGCTGTGCTTGGGATTCCACGGGTTCGCTACCGCTCCGAAATGCGGGTTGGCCGACGTGATCCCATACGCCAACTCGTGCATGTTCAGCTTGCCGAGCATTACCGCTCCCGCGGCTTTCAGACGCGCCACCGCAACCGCATCCTCATCGGGAACGAAATTCCGGTAGATCGGCGATCCGCCCGTGGTGGCGACGCCGCGCGTTTGGAATACGTCCTTCACGGCGACCGGGATTCCGTGGAGCGGCCCGCGGTCTTTTCCCTCGGCCAGTTCCGCATCGGCCCGCCGAGCCTGATCGAGAGCCTCTTCACCCGTCACGGTGATGAAGGCGCGCAGCGTGGGATTCGAGCGCTCGATCCGCGCCAGCGCGGAGGTGGTCAATTCCAGAGCCGAATACCGGCGGCGGCGCAGCGCATCGGCCGCTTCCCCGATGGTCACGCCTGCTCCTCATCCGCGCGGAACGAGAAAGCGGGCTCCATTTCCGGCGTGAGCGCATCGGCCAGCGGCCGGAAGACCTCTTCGAGGCTGTCGAGCGGCTGGCAATGTCGCGAGGCTTCCTTGGCCGGAATATCCAGGCCGGCGGCTTTCGCGATCGAGGGCCAATCCTTCATGCATCCTCTACGATAACGGATCTGGAGTATCGTGTCGCGCGGTCCAGTGCGCCCCCGCCAGGACGATGAGCGCCGCAACGAAGCTCCACAGCAGAATCGTCACCGAATATTCAAAAATCCGGTACTCGCGATCGAGTTTCTCGTGGATCGCACTGTTCAGCATCAGGTTCAAATACTTCAAGGCTTCCAGAATGAGGCCCACGACAATGGCGACCGGCGCCACCCGCGCCGGATTGACTTTGCGATTCGGGAGCAGCCAGTACACCAGGAACAAGGCGAATATGGAGAAAGGAACCGCCGCCAGATTGAAAACCAGCCGTTGCAGAAACAACGCCATGGAACTCAGGAAGCCGGGCGCGTGCGCCAGGAACTGCCGGCCGAGCGCTCCCACCATCAACGAGAGGAGCGCCAGTGTGCCGCAGGCCAGGATCAATCCCAGGCTGATCGCCTGGTTCTTGAGATAGCTGCGGTTGGTCGTCACGCCCCAGGCGCGGTTTAGGGCCACTTCGAGGGGTTCGAACACCCCGTTCGCCGTGAACAACAGCAGAAACATCGACGTGAAGCTGAGCTTGGGAATGTACCACTGCCCCAGCCCGAGATGGTAGGCAACGTATTGGCCCACGTCGCCGGCGAACTGGTCCTGGAGGGCGAGCTGAATTGCCTGCTCGGCCGCATGCCATCGCAGAACGTCACGGCAGAGCGACATCATCACCGTAAGGAACGGGAAGAACGCCAGAAGCACGCTGGCGGCGATGGCGAGCGCGTAAACGTGCGCCTCCGTTTCCGCCAGATAATGCGCCGTGGGACGCACCTTCGTCCACCACGGCCGTACATCGGGAAGATTTGCGGGAATCAAATATCAGGGTAACGCAGTGGGGCAGGCAATCCTGCCAGGCAATCCTGCCTGCAGCCGCCTTTCCAGGCGGCTTTTTCGAGAGCGCCGGATGGGCCAGTGCGCCCGCTGCAGCCACGATTGGCTGCCACACAGCGTCACCCCATCCGCAGTGCCGCCCGCAGCCCTGGGTCGTGCCGCACGCGCCAGATGCGGCTGTCGAGATAGTAGTGCGTCAGGCCGAACCCGCAAAAGAAACCGAATGCCAGTTCCGATACCTTCCCCAGTGCGAACCCCGGAACGCGATACAGCAGACTGAACACCAGCGCCACCACAATGTACGCCGCGAGACTCCGGCTCACCGCGGCGGGAATTCGCCCGTGGACCGCGTGGTCTCCGCCGGCATAACGATTGCGATTGTGAAACCAGACAATGGCGTGATATTGCAGGTTGTGCACGATGGTGACGGTGGGAACCGCGGCCTGCCAGCTCATGTAGGCGAAAGTCAGCCAATGCAGCGGAACGATGGCCGCGAACAGCAGGAACTTCGGCACATTCGCCGGCTCGCCCGCGCGCCATCGTTCCAATTGCCGGCCGAGGTAAACCACGAGAGTCGCCGCCACCAATGCCCAGCAGAAGGGCTCGAGCCGCGGAAACGCCGTGTGCAGGCCCAGTTCCTCGGGATGGTGCAGGAAGAACCTTTGAAACGGCGGAAATATCAGCATCACGCCCAGAAAAACGCGATCCAGAGCGTTATCGAGTGGGCGCAGGTCGCGGCATTTCACCTTGTACAGCACCATGAAGCCGTAGTGCTGGCGGATCACGTGATAATAAGCCCACACGCCCACCAGGATGGCCAGATATTTCACGGCGCCGGCGAGCACCATCGCCGGCCCGATGGCGAAAAAGACAATCAGGCTGCCGTAAAGCAGCTTGGGATTGCGCGACCGCGCTTCGCGGTCGAAATACGTGCGGCTGGCGGTAGCGAAGATGTGCGTGCCGTCGAACCCCACCGACCAGAACCACCACAGCAGCGTGATAGGGACATGCAGCGCGGCGTACAACAGAAGATAGGCGTAACCCGCCAGCGCGCTGCCGATGACCAGCGAAAGATCTACACCCCGGCCGATGATCCAGCAGTTGCTGCGGACCGCGCCGGAAGGCGCGAGCGTCGGGGCGACAGCGGCCACCCAGCCATCATACCGTGGCGGGCAGGAATCTATCAGCTTTTCAGCTTTCAGCCCAGCCGCCGCGCGGCACGATCCAACTGGGTTCGGCTTTCTTGCGACCTGCAGTGGGCATTCAGCACTCACGCGGATGATTTGCTGAACCTGCGCGCGACCGAAGGGAGATTTTTAGCTGATCGCTGAGAGCTGATCGCTGACCGCTCTCTCCTTCAGCCGCGACTTCCATTCCTCCAGCACCGCAGCGGTGGACGTCAGTCCAACGCGCGTCACCCCGAGAGCGCGCACTTCGAGCACCTGGTCGAGCGCCTTCAGTCCGCTGGCCGCCTTCACCGCGATATGCGCCGGCGTGTGTTGCCGCATGAGCTTGAGATCCGCCACCGTATATCCCGACGGCGCGAACCCGGTGGACGTCTTCACGAAATCCACGTTCGCCTTGGCGCAGCATTGGCAGGCGAGAATCTTGAATTCGTCGGTGAGATAGGCGTTCTCGAAGATCACCTTGAGGATCGCCGAATGCCGGTGGCACAATTCCGCCACGCTATCCAGTTCCGCCTGCACATATTCGAGATCGCGCGACAGCAAGCGCGAAATGGCGATGACCATGTCGATTTCGCGCGCGCCGCGCTCCAGCAGATCGCGCGTCTCAAACATCTTGGTAGCCGTATTCTGCGATCCGTGCGGAAAGCCCACCACGCTGCCCGGCTGAACGGCCGTTCCGGCGAGCGCCCGCACCGCCAAGTCGATATCGCAGGGCCGCATGGTGGCCGCCGCCACGCCGTAGCGCTTGGCCAGGTCCAAACCCGCTTCCACTTCGGCACGCGTCAGTTGCGGCCGCAGCAGCGAGTGGTCCACCATCAGCGCGACATCCTCGTAACGGTCCATCCGGGGCCTACTTCTTCTTTGCGGGAGCGCCCGCACGCGGCAAGGCGCAGTTCAAACCCATTCTCTTGCGCTCGTCGCAGGCCCTCGTCGCAAGTTCGCTCTTAGGATCATGCTTGATCAGTTGAGCGAATTCGTCGGCGCCATCGGTCCGCCGGCCCAGTTTCACCAGCGCCATCCCCTTGGAAAACATGGCGTCGTCGGTCTTGCTGTTATCGGGATATTTCTCCAGCACGGCATCGAAGTCCTGCACCGCGGATTCGTAGTCGCCCTGCTGCACGTGGATGGCTCCGATGTTGTACTGCGCGGCGGGAGCCACCGTCGAATTGCCGTAACAACGGAGGAACTCGGCATATTCACCCAATGCGATATCGTATTTGCCCGCCGATTTATCTGAGTTCGCCTGCGGGTAGAGGTCGCCGGCGGGCGGACAAGTTTGTGCGGCGGGCGCGGCAGCAATCCCGGGAACAGTCGTTCCGCCCGGTCCGCCGGCGGTGGAATTCGTGCCCGGAGGCGCCGGCGCCGGCGTCGCCAGCACCGCCACGGCGTTCTTCAGGTCCGACAACTGCTGCTGCTGCTTGAGCATGGATGAATTGAGGTCGCTTACGGACTGCTGCAGCGTTCGCATGTCCTGGTCCATACCATCGAGCCGGGATGATAGGCCCGCGACGGGAGTCTGTACCTTGCTTTCCAAGTCGTGGAGGCTCTGTTGCAAATTGTTCTGGATCAACAACACGCCGTTGCTGGACGATTTGGAAGTGTCGAGCGCCTGCTGCACCAGGACCGTGAGCGCCGCAAGCTGTTTGTCCTGCGATTCTTTCAGAAGCCGTAACTGCTCTTGCAAGCCGGCCACGTCCCGCTGCAATTCCATGATTTCCTTACTGGCGGCGGGCGAACGCATGGGAACCACCGCCAGCAGCGTCGCGGCAATCAAAGCGCAGACCGCAAAACGTCGGAACATATGCAACTCTCCTCGGCGGGGCGGAGCCGTGGCCGTGGCCCGGCGCCGCCCCGTGTTTGATGCCTCTGAATCTATCCTACTGCCCGACCGACAGGTGAGCTCGCCGGTTCTTTTGCCAGCAGGATTCGGTGGATTCCGTGCAAACCGGGCGTTCCTTCCCGTAGCTGACGGTCTTCAGCCGGTCGCCGGGCACGCCCAACGACACCAGGAAGTCCTTGGCGGAGCTGGCGCGGCGGTCGCCCAGTCCGATATTGTATTCAGCCGAGCCGCGCTCGTCGCAATGGCCTTCCACCGTGATGACGGCGTTCGGGAAATCGGCCAGAATGGACTTCAACGAGGCGGCATCCTTGGTCAGCGCGTCGCGCGCATCGCTCCGGACGTCGCTCTTATCGTAATCGAAGTAGGCATCCTGGGTCTCCGAGCTGACCCGCTCTTCGATGGTCTGGCGCGGCGCCGGAGCCGGCGGCGGCGGTGGCGGAGCCGGAGGCGGCGGCGCCACAACCGACAGCGTGGCGGAAGCCGTGATCGTTCCTCCCGGACCTGTCGCCGTCAACGTATAAGTGGTGGAACTGGTGGGAGTGACCTGCTGGCTTCCCGTGCTCCGCACGGTGCCGATTCCCTGGTTGATCGATACATTCGTCGCTTCGCCGGTGACTTCCCACCGCAGCGTTGCGGATTGTCCGCGCTGGATGGTACTCGGCTCGACGGTGAACTGCGCCACGGCGGGCGCGGCCGGCGGCGGCGGAGTCGGCGCTGGCGCCGGCGCGGGCGGCGGTGGCGGCGGAGCCGGAACTTTCTTCTTGCAGCCGCCGGCGAATAGCGCTATCGAGGCTGCCAGACAGATGACTGTAATCTTGCGTTTACTGAACATGAACATCGCCTCCTGAAACCCTTAACTATTTTCCCCATACCGGGTGTAAGTTCGTGCCCTCCCGGGTAAGCTGCACCTGCTCGGTTCCATCCGCGAGCATCGACCAGATCTGGGAGCGGCCAGTACGGTCGGACATGAATACGATGTGTTTCCCGTCCGGCGCCCAACTAGGATTCTCGTTTTTCCCCTCGCCGTGTGTCAACTGCTTATATTCGCGCGTAGCCACATTCATAATGAAGATGTTGAATGCGCCCATCATGTATCCCCGCGTCCACGCATAAGCCAGGAACTGCCCATCGGGATGCCAGGACGGGTTGGAAGCTTCGCCCGTACCGTCGGTGAGACGCTCCACGTCGGTCCCATCGATATTCATCCGGTAAATCTGCTCGGGACCGGACCGGCCAGACGAAAACACAACTTCCGCCCCCGTTTTGGGATTCACCTTGGGCTCGGCGTCGACCGCTCGCGAAGCTGTAATCGCGCGCACATTGCTGCCGTCCTGACTAGCGACATAGATTCCGCAGCAGCCGCCCACGGACGACTGGAAAACAATCTGTTTCCCGTCGGGCGTGAAAGCGGGTTCGCCCATCACCGACGCCCCGCGCTGATTGTAGAAACGCAAATCCCGAACCGGGTCCACGGAGAACACAAATATAGCAGGATTGCCGTGAACCCAGCTAGTGAACGCGATTTTGCTGCCATCGGGGGAAACCGCGGGGAACTCGGAGATGGAATTGAAATGCGTGATCTGTCTCTGATTTTTCCCGTCGGGATCCATCGCCCAGATCTCCGACACCGGCGCCTTGAGGGTTCCCGTGCGGTGCACAAAGTAAATTTGAGTGCCAAAGAGGCAGGTTGAACCGAAGCGCTCCAGGATATCGCAGCCGAACTGATGCGCGGCGGTTCGCGCGCCGGCTTCGCTCATCGGCTCGGTGTAGATCTTGGCCAGCGCGCCGCCGGCATTGGCGGGGTTGGGAATGCTGAGGTCCACCAGCCATCCGCGCAGTACGAAGAGATTGTCCTGCGCCGCCGTGTACCCGATGGTCACATAATTCGCCTGCGTGGGAGGGCTCGACCAGTCGGACAACCACAGGCCTCCGCCGGTCGGCGGGGCCTGGCCGCGGCGCACCGGGGTTTCCACCTGCGGCGCCACGCGAAAATCGCTCAACTGCTGCGGAACGGTGAGCGGATAGCTAGACTTCGGCACCAGGTTGAACATGCCGGAGCCCTTGAGGTCGTCCCACAAGATCTGATTGAAAACCGCCATGTAGGTTTGTGCCTGGCCGTCGCCGCGAAAGTCGGGAACCGCCAGGGCAGGAAGCTGGCCGTTTGGCTTGTTGATTGTGATGCTGAGGTTGCCCTGTGCCATGAGCACAGCCAACGTTGCCGCAGCCACCCCAGTGATCCAGATGAGTTGTTTCATGGTTACCTTCCCAATACGAACGTCAGGTCCACATCGGCCTGGTTGCCCGGAAAGTTCGGTGGAAGAGCAGGCAATTGCGCATCCAGCACCGCGCGCTGCGCGGAAAGATCCATCGTCCGCACGCCGCTGCTCCTCGAGACCTTCACGTTGGTGATCGATCCGTTCCGTTGAATAGTGAAGGTAATCACCACGGTCGGATTGCCAGCCGCGTTCATCGGCTTCCAGTTTTGCGCGATAATCACTTGCACGCTGTGCGCGTAAGCGCCGAACTGTTCGCCAAATGGCGAATTGTCGCCGAGTCCGACACCCCCGCCGCCGGGCATTTGGTAGATTGGCGAGCTCGCCCGCTGCCCGCTCGGGCTGTAAAGCTGGCTCGGGCTATACGTCTGCTGATCGCGGAACTTATTCGACTGCGGTTGCGGTTGCACTTGATGCTTCGCCACGGTCCGATCGCTTTTCAGAGGAATGGCGTCCGGTTCCGGCGCTTTCGCCTTTTGAACCGGCTTCGTCTTGTCTTTCGGCGCTGGCGGCGTGGGCACCTGCGATTTCGTATCGTTCGCCACCGGATTCTCCGGCCCTCCCTGGTTCGGCAGCGGGATGCTCTTCACGGGATTGACCATGTAGGCGCCCATCCCTCCGCCCGTCGGACTGCCCAGCACTAATCGACGCGGCTGAATCAGCCCGCTTGCGGCCAGGCTGCCCAGCACCAGAATGTGCATGGTCAGGGATACCCAGAACGGCTTCGCCAGGCGTTCGGGCTGCTCCAGAAGACCGGCGTGGGCGGCCATAGCTAGCGCCTCCTTCTGCCGTCGTCCGGCTGCGTCACCATATATACCTGTAGCTTGCCCTGCCCCAGTTCAGCCGTCACTTGGGCGATGGGGTCCCAGGTGGTGTCGCGGTCAGCGCGCACATAGACGCCCGTGGCGCCCGGAAACCGCCGATGGATTTCATTCACCAGCGTGTGGATGTTGATGTCGTGGGCTCCATTGAGCGTGTAGTCGCCGGTCTTGTCAATGGTGATAATCGGAAGGTCTTTGGTGGTTTCCTGCACGTACCGGGTACGCGGCACGTCGACTTCCATTCCGTAATCCATCACATGCGCCGTGAGCATAAAAATGATCAGCAACACCAGCATCACGTCGACGAAGGGGGTGACATTGATCTCCGAGAGCGTGGCGCCGCCGCCGCGCCGCCGCGACCGCATCCCGCCGTTCTCCACGGACATGCCCATAAGCTATTCTCCGAATCCGCGCTCCACCATGTTGAGGAATTCCAGCGCGAAATCGTCCATGCGCGTGCCGATATCGCGGATCCTGGTGGTGAGCAGATTGTAGAAAATCGCCGCCGGAATGGCCGCCATCAATCCCACCGCGGTAGCGATCAGCGCTTCCGCGATGCCGGGGCCCACGGTGCGCAGGCTGGTGCTCTGCTGCGAACTGAGATCCATGAACGCCTTGATGATGCCCAGCACGGTGCCCAGCAGGCCGATGAACGGGCTCGCAGTGGCGGTGGTGGCCAGCCAGTTCATGTTGCGTTCCAGGCGCGTCATTTCCTGGCTCACGCCGATCTGCAAAGCGCGCTCCACGGCGGCGCGGTTGGTCATTTTGTTGCGCCCGCGCACCTGCCGCTCCACTTCTTCATACCCGAAATCGAAGACCGTCACCAGGGGTGACGGCCGGTACCGTTCGCTCGCCACCATTACAGCTTCCAACCCCGACGCTTTGCGGAAAGCGCGCAAAAAACGGTCGTTGGTTTTGCGCGCGCCGCGCACCGCGGTCCACTTGGAAAAAATGATAGTCCACGAGTATATCGAGAAGCAGATGAGCACGCCCATGACCGCGAGGGCGAGCGCGTCGCCCTGGATCGCCTGCCAAATGTTCTCGCTTTGAAGGAGGAATGCAACGGGAGCCGGGAAGCTCAATTCATCTCCTAGTTTCAATCTAGCATAGAGACGCTTGACGCTTGCTGAATGGCGCATTAAGGGGACGTAATGTTCGGCATAAATGCCTTTACTGAGCCACGACCGCCAGGGAGTGCTGCTCTTCCCTCGAGCCTTACCGAAAAATCACCGCTCCCTTGCGGTCGCGGCTCATAACGTTATAATCGCAAGCATGCTGCAGGAGCTGGTAGTCGAAAACTACGCCGTCGTGGAGCGCCTGCGCATTCATTTTCATAGCGGCCTCAATCTGCTCACCGGCGAAACCGGCAGCGGAAAATCCATCGTGGTGGACGCGCTCGGCCTGCTTCTGGGCGGACGCGCATCGGCCGACATGGTGCGCACGGGCGAATCCCGCGCGCGCGTGGCCGGCATTTTCGATGTGCGGGACCATACCGCCATCCGCCGCATCCTCGAGCCCGCGGGCCTGGAAATCGAGGAAGACGAGCTGCTTGTCGAGCGCGAAATCGTGGCCAGTGGAAAATCGCGCGCCTTTGTCGGCAGCCGCCCGGTGGCCATCTCCCTGCTCAAGGAGCTCGCGCCGCATCTCGGCGACATCCATGGGCAGCACGACCAGCAGCTTCTCTTCGTGGCCGACGCGCAGCGCGACATGCTCGACACGTTCGCCGCCAATCGCGACGCCTTGGATCGCGCCGCCGCGCTATACGAAGAGTGGCGCTCGACCGCCGCCGAGCTCGAAGAACTGGAGTGCAGCGAACAGGAAAAACTGCGCCTGCTCGACCTGTGGTCGTTCCAACGCAAGGAAATCGAAAGCGCCGCGCTCGCGCCCGAGGAGGACGCCGGGCTCGATACTGAGCGGCGCGTGCTGCAAAACGTGCAGAAGCTGGAAGAAGCGGCGAACGTGGCGTATGCCGCCGTCTACGACGCGCCCGAGTCCGCCGTTTCCCTTACCCGCACGGCCGCGCGCCGCGTGGATGAACTCTGCCGCATCGATCCCTCGCTCGAAGCCGTGCGCGAGCAGTTAAAGGCGGCCGATCTCAGCCTGCAGGAAGCCGCCTACGCCCTGCGCGACTATCTCGGCCGGCTGGAGGCGAATCCGGGGCGGCTCGAAGAAGTCGAGATCCGGCTTGCGGCCATAGACCGCTTGAAGCGCAAGTACGGCGTTTCGATCGCGGAGATTCTGAGTTTCCTCGAAGACGTCCGCCGCCGCATCTCGGCTGTCGAGCATGCCGGCGAGCGCATGGAGGAATTGCGCCGCGAGCAGAAGCGCGTGGCCGGCGAGTTCGAAAAACAGGCCGCCGAATTGACCGCCCGCCGCATGTCCGCCGCGCGCAAGCTGGAAAAGAAAGTCGAAGCCGAGCTCGCCGCGCTCGCCATGGCCGGAACCGTATTCCGCGTGGCCATCAATCCCACGCCGTGGAGCGCTTATGGAGCGGACCGCGTGGATTTCCTGGTCTCGCCCAACCTCGGCGAAGAACCGCGCCCGCTCGAAAAAGTCGCTTCCGGCGGCGAAATCTCGCGCATCGCGCTGGCGCTCAAGACGTGCCTGGCGATGCCGCGGAACGGTCCGCCGCGCACGCTGGTGTTCGATGAGGTGGACGCCGGGGTGGGCGGCAGTGCGGCCGAGGGGGTCGGCCGGCGATTGAAAAAGCTCGCCGCCAACAACCAGGTGCTGTGCGTGACCCACCTGCCGCAGATCGCGTCCTTCGCCGACCATCATTATTTGGTGGAGAAGCGCGAATCGAAGGGCCGGACGGAGGCCACCGTCGAAGAGCTGGATGGCGCGGCGCGCACCCGCGAGGTCGGCCGCATGCTTTCCGGGCAGAAGCTGACGCCCGAGGCGCTGAAGCACGCCGAGCAGTTGATCAAAATGAGCACATGAGGTGATTCATGTCCACATGGGACAGAAGAACTTTTCTGCTGGCCGGACTGGCCGGCGCCACCATGGTGCGGGCTGCCGATTCCGCCCCCGGCGTCGATGTGAAAGCCATGGGCGCCACGGGAAATGGCAAGACGCTGGACACTTCCGCCATCGATAAGGCGATTGCCGCGGCGTCCGCGGCCGGCGGAGGAACGGTTCGCTTTCCCGCGGGCGAATACCTCTGCTACACCATCCATCTCCAGAGCAACGTGGTGCTCTATCTCGACCAGGGCGCCAAAATCATCGGCGCCGATTCGCCCGCTGTGGGCGACACCAACACCAAGGCCTACGATCTCGCCGAGCCCAACCAATGGGACAAGTTCCAGGACTACGGCCACAGCCACTGGCGCAACAGCCTGTTTTACGGCGAAGGCATCGAGAATGTCTCCATCCTCGGGCCGGGATTGATTTGGGGCCGAGGTTTGAGCCACGGGCGTGGTCGCGACCCCGGTCCGCGCGCCGAGCAGCCCGGGGTGGGGAACAAAGCTATCGCGCTCAAGAACTGCCACAACATCACCCTGCGCGATTTCTCGATTTTGCACGGCGGGCATTTCGGCATCCTGGCGACTGGCGCCGACAACCTCACCATCGACAACCTGAAAATCGACACCATCCGCGACGCCATCGATATCGATTGCTGCAAGAATGTGCGCGTTTCCAACTGTATGGTGAACTCGCCGTGGGACGACGGCATCTGCCCCAAGAGCTCGTTCGCGCTCGGCTATGCCAGAGCCACCGAGTACGTCACCATCACCAACTGTTACGTGACCGGCGCGTACGAGGAAGGCACGATGCTCGATGCCACGTACAAGAAATGGGCTCGGGAGGTCCGTGTGCCGCGCAACGGGCGCATCAAGTTCGGTACCGAATCCAACGGCGGATTCCGCAACATCACCATCTCCAATTGCGTGTTCGACTCCTGCCAGGGGTTGGCGCTCGAGAGCGTGGACGGCGCGCTGCTCGAAGATATCGCCATCACCAACATTTCCATGCGTGACATCGTGAACATCCCGATTTTCCTGCGGCTCGGCAGCCGCATGCGCGGGCCGGCGGGCGTCCCCGTGGGCACCATCAAGCGCGTCCTCATCAGCAACGTGGTCTGCTCGAATTCGGCATCGCGGGCGGCGTCGATCCTCAGCGGCATTCCGGAGCACTACATCGAAGACGTGAAGCTGAACGACATCCTGATCGAGCATCGCGGCGGAGGAACGGCGGCGGACGCGGCGCTCCAGCCGGCGGAATTAGAGGATCACTATCCCGAACCGACCATGTTCGGCGCCACGCCGGCCCACGGGTTCTACCTCCGCCACGTAAATGGCCTCGAAATGACCAACGTGGAAATCCGCGCCGCCAAAGAGGACGCCCGCCCGGCATTTGTCCTCGACGACGTGAAGCACTGCGATTTCGGGCGCATCCAGGCGCCGGCGAACGCCGCCGCAGGCACATTCGCGCTCAAGCACGTGGAGGATTTTACCCTAACCAACTGCAAGACCGCCCCCGACACGAAGCTCGCGACGGCCGATCAGAAAACCGTCTGACGAGCCGATCGGCACATAATGTTCCGCTGGCAACCCTTATGACCGCGACCGCGAGGGAGCGGTGTCTTTGCTGTACTGTTCGAAGAAAGGCACCACTCCCTTGCGGTCGTGGCTCAGTAATCTTTCACGGCTTCCGAGGGAGCGGTGCTTTTTAGTGCATCTTTTCGAGGAATTTCCCCGACATGGCGTCCACGTAGATCGAAAAGTTAGATGTCCCCACCGATTCCCCCCAGATCACACGCCAGACCGGCGCGTTGAACTGCTTGATTCTCTCGAGTTGGAAGGAAATCGGCATTCCGGGGTGTTTCTGATCGTAATCGGTTGCCTTCTCGTCGGCCGTCTTGTAGGCCGCGTCCGAATCCACCGATACGTCGCGCATCTCGAAGGGTAAGTTCACTCCCTGGCTGCCCGACCAGGAGGAACTCCCGCCGGAGTTGAAGACGCCTTGATGCAGGTCCTCCTGCTCCACCACGGAAAACGTAAAGGTAGCCATCTTTCCCAAGTTGGAGGAGGTAAAGGTCGCCTGCCAGGCGCCGGACTTTCCCGGAGCGGCCGGAACCCCGGAGACACTCATGCTGTTCATTTTCAGAACCTGAGCGTCGGGCGCCCAGGTGCGGGCTTTTTGATACATCTTGAAGAGTGCGGATTGCCCGGTGACCGCTTCGGGCGGTTTTTCCGGTTCCTTCTTGGCAGATGGAGCGGGCGATTCCGAGCAGCCGATCCAGAGCAGCGGAACCAGGCACGCCGCGAGTAGCGAAATCCTGCGTGTATTGATCTTCATCTCAACGCATTCTAGCAATACGCGTAAGGTTCGTAGAAGCTATGGGTATTTCCAGCCAGTCCGAGCCTTCTTTTACAGTCGTTCCTTGTGTTCCTGTGGGATAATTGGGGCAACTGGAGCGCAATTATGTCTCCTCAACGCCGGATGCGCGGGATTGTCGTCGGCGTGGCGGCATGTCTGCTTGTCCCCGCATTCAGCCAGACTTCTACGGGCAATTCGGGCGGTACAACCAGCACCGGCACACGGAACAGCGCGCCGGCCACCAATACCATCCCCAACAATTCAACCAACACGACCGCCCAACCGACCGCGTCGCGGCCCCTGCGAGTCAGCGGGCGCGTGGTCATTGACGACGGATCGCCTCTGAGCTTTCCAGCCACCATCGAACGAGTGTGTAACGGCAATCCCCATGCCGAGGGGTATACCGATAGCGAGGGCAATTTTTCCCTCGTACTGGGGCAGCACCCGGACGTAATCGCCGACGCCAGCGAGACGCCCACCTCCAGCAATCGCCTTTCGCTTCCCCCGGGAGTGTCGCAGGTGAATATGCCCGCCGGAGGCCCCGGGACCAGCCAGAATCTCAGCGGGGATCGCCGCGTCGATACGTGCGAATTACGCGCCAGTCTGAGTGGCTACACTTCCGACAGCATCAATCTGACCGGGCGGACCGCGCTGGATAGCCCGGATGTCGGCAACATCGTTCTGCATCGCATGGGCGCCGGCGGAACCGCGATGACCGTTACGGCCACCACTCTGAAAGCGCCGAGAGCGGCCCGCAAAGCCATGGATAAGGGCCTGGAGATGACTAAGAAGAACAAACCGGAAGAGGCCATCGCCAGTCTCGAGGAGGCGGTGCGGATATACCCCGAGTTCGCCTTCGCCTGGTGCGAGCTCGGCAAACTGCAGATGGCCAACGACCACATTCCCGATGCGCACGAGTCCTTCGAAGCCGCCGCGAAAGCGGAGCCGCGGTGGCCCGAGCCCTATCTGCACCTCGCCGTAATGGCGGTGAAGGCGCACGATTGGAAAGAGGTGGCCGGCAACACCGAGCGCGTTTTGCAGCTGAACACGTTCCAGTACCCGCAAGCGTATTTCCTGCACGGCGCCGCCAACTTCAACCTGCACCATATCGATGTGGCTGAGACGGATGCGCTCGCGGCCGATAAGCTCGATATCCAGCATCAATTCCCGCAGATTCAAAAATTGCTGGGCGCGATCTATGGCGAGAGGCACCGGTACGCCGACGCCGCCGACAAGCTGCGCGCGTACCTGCTGCTGGCGCCGGATGCCGAAGATGCCGTGGAAGCTCGCCGGCAGTTGACCGAAATGGAGTCCCTGGCTTCCCGGTCCTCGCAGGTGGCGAAGAAAGCGCAGCAGTAAGTTTCCCCACAAAACCGCCGCCGATAACCATTCCGACGCCGAAGTTTCATCTGCTGTTTACACAGGTTCGCCAGAATGGGTGCATGACTTCGCTTTCCGTTTCCCCGTTTTCCGTTTCAGCGGACCGGCGCTCTCACCGGCGCTATGCTCTCGAAACTCCTCTGCGGTATCGCGCCGCCAACAGTCCGCTCGCCACACCCTGGAAACACGGCCGGATGCTCAACATGAGCGCGGGCGGCCTGCTGATTCATGTGCCAGAACCGCTGGCCATTGGCGCGAAGCTGGAACTCGCAATGGATTGGACGGGGCTTTATCACGGGCGGCAAGCCATGCGCCTCTTCCTCATCGCGACGGTCACCCGCACGGAGCGGAGCGGCGCCGGATTGCGCATTCGGAGCCACCGTTTCCGTGACACGATCCCCGCGCGGGTCAGCCTGCCGCGAGGCGAAAAGAACCTGGCGGTAGCGTAGTACACCATTTCGCAAATACAGATGCGTATGCCGCAGACCATCTGTAACCGCTCCCTTACATTACGGTCGCGGCTCTGCATGCAGCCTCGTTCAGAGCCGCGACCGCGAGGGAGCGGTGCTATTGCTGTACTGTTCGAAGAAAGGCACCACTCCCTTGCGGTCGTGGCTCAGTAATCTTTCACAGCTTCTGAGGGAGCGGTTGCGGCAGAATGCGTTGGCGAACCTATGAAATGGGGTACTCTGATTCGGATTCTTCCCTTGAGTGAGTAAACCAACCGAACCTTCGCTTCGGGGATACTGGGGCCGGGCCTGGAAACGGGTCCGGCTTTCGTTTTGTCCACGATAGAATCGGGGCATGTACATCCGCGTGAACGGCCGCGATAACGTGGCGATCGTCGTGAGCCCCGACGGCGTCTCGCCAGGCGACATTTTGCCCGGCGGCCTCATCGCGCGCGAAGCCATTCCGCAAGCCCATAAGATCGCGCTGGCGGACTTCGACACCGGCGAGCCTGTGGTGCGATACGGGCAGATTATCGGCCATGCCACTCGCCCCATCGCGCGCGGATCGTGGGTGCGCAAGGAATTTCTCGATCTTCCCGCGGCGCCGCCGCTCGACGATCTGCCGCTCTCGACCGCCGTACCCGATCCTCTGCCGCCGCTTGCCGGATACACGTTCGCGGGCTATCGCAATCCCGATGGCAGCGCCGGCACGCGCAACATCCTCGGCATCGCCACTACCGTGCAATGTGTCGCGCCGAGCGTCGATTGCGCGGTCCGCCGCATTCGCGAGGAACTGCTGCCGCGCTTTCCCAATGTCGACGACGTGATTTCGGTGACCCACTCCTACGGCTGCGGCGTAGCTATCGACGCGCCCGGCGCCGCCATTCCCATTCGCACTCTGAAGCACATCTCGCTGCATGCCAATCTGATGGGTGAACCGCTGCTGGTGAGCCTCGGGTGCGAAAAACTGCAGCCCGCTCGCCTGATCGGCGAACAACTGCCGGTGCTGGGCGAAGCCAATGTGATTCGCTTACAGGACCACAACGGCTTTGCCGATATCGTCAACGCCATCCTGCGCGCCGCCGAACGCCGGCTGGAACAACTCAATCGCCGCCAGCGCACCACCTGCCCGGCGTCCGATCTTGTCGTCGGCCTGCAGTGCGGCGGCAGCGATGCATTCTCCGGTGTCACTTGCAATCCCGCCGTCGGCTACGCGGCCGACCTGCTGGTGCGTGCCGGCGCCACGGTGATGTTTTCCGAAGTCACCGAAGTCCGCGACGCTATCCACCTGCTGACGCCGCGCGCCGCCACGCGCGAAGTGGGCCGCCAATTAATTCGCGAAATGCGCTGGTACGACGAATATCTCGCCGCCGGCGGGTCCGACCGCGCCGCCAATACCACGCCCGGCAATCAGCGCGGCGGGCTCGCCAACATCGTGGAAAAAGCGCTGGGCAGCATCGCCAAGGCAGGCAGCACGGCGATTCGCGCGGTCGCCACTCACGGCGAAAAAGTCACCGCGAAGGGACTCGTCTTCGCCGCCACTCCGGCCAGCGACTTCATCTGCGGCACCCAGCAACTGGCGTCGATGAATCTGCACGTTTTCACCACCGGTGAAGGCAGCCCGTATGGTCTGGCGCTGGTCCCCGTGGTGAAAGTCTCTTCGCGCACCGCCCTTGCCGAGAAATGGCACGACCTGATCGATCTCGATGCCGGCCGCATTGCTACCGGCGGCGCCACCATCGAAGAAATCGGCTGGGAGATCTTCCGCTTCATTCTCGACGTTGCCGGCGGCCGCAAAACATGGGCCGAGCACTGGCGGCTGGCCAACGCGCTCTCGCCGTTCAATCCCGGCCCGGTGACGTAGGGCGACGAAAGAATAATTCACCGCCGGGACGCAGAGACGCTGAGAAACAAAGTCGAAATCAAACGGAGAGCGCAGAGGGAGCAGAGGTAATATGCGTTTCTCGACGGTCATGAAGGGCTGCGGCGGTGGGCATCGGGTCCAATCTTCGAAGGCACGAGCAATCCGGGGAAACGCCGGTTACCTCTGCCTCCTCGGCGCTCTCCACGTGTTTGATCTTGCCTTTAGCTCTGCGTCTCAGCGTCTCTGCGGTTTCAAGGATCAGCCGTTGGGAAGGAATTCCTCTACCGCGAACGATTCCCGCACCACCTGCCGCAACTCCGCGAGCGAGCCGAGGTGTCCCGCGCCCAGTGCTTGCACCAGCGCATTCCCTGCAGCCGTAGCTTCCGATGGTCCGGCCACCACGCGTCGGCCCGTCACGTCCGCCGTCAACTGATTCAGCAATCGATTGCGCGATCCTCCGCCCACAATGTGGATCGCATCGACGCGCTGGCCGGTGAGCTCCTCAAGCACCGCCAGCACTTCGCGATAGCGCACCGCCAGACTGTGCAGAATCACGCGGCAGACCGCTCCCGGCGTGCCCGGCACCTGCTGTTCCGTGGCGCGGCAATATTCCATCACCCGCTCGGCGCTCTGTCCGGGCGATTGAAACGCCTCCAGTTCGAGCACCGCGCCCGAATGTTCCGCCTCACGCGCCATGGCGATCAGTTCGTCGTAGCTGTATTCCTTGCCTTCCCGCGCCCACGCCCGCCGGCACTCCTGCAGCAGCCACAAACCCGGAATATTCTTGAGGAATCGAATGCTGCCCCCCACCCCGGCTTCGTTGGTGAAGTTCGCCGCGAGCGACGCTTCGTTGATCAGCGGCCGCTCCAATTCCATCCCCATCAGCGACCAGGTGCCCGAGCTGATATAGCACCATGCCGACCGCCCGTCGGCCGGGACCGCGGCCACCGCCGACGCGGTATCGTGGCTAGCCGTGGTGTACACCGGCGTCTCGCGCGGCACGCCGCAGGATTCCGCCAGCGCCGGACGAATCGAACCTAATTGCACGCCGGAATCCACCAGGTCCGCCAGGAATCCCGCCGGCATGCCCAGCTTTTGCAAAAGCTCGGTAGCGAATCGTCCGCGCGCCGGGTCGTAGAATTGCGACGTGCTGGCGATGGTCCGCTCGGACACCATCGCGCCACAGAGGAAATAGTTGAACAAATCGGGCATGAACAGCAGCGCCTTGGCGTGCGCCAGCCGCCACGGCGTCTCCCGATCGACCGACCAAAGCTGATAGAGCGAATTCAGCTCCATGAACTGAATTCCGGTAGCCGCGAAAATCTCGGCGCGCGGCACGATCTCGAACAGTTTCTCCGGCAGCCCCGCGGTGCGCGCATCGCGATAATGCCGCGGGTTGTCGACGAGCGCGCCATCCGCGCCGATCAGTCCGAAATCCACGCCCCAGGTGTCGATGGCCACGCTCTCCAGGCGGCCCATAAGGCGCGCGGCGGCCCGCAGGCCCTCCAGAATTTCGTGAAACAATCGCAGCGTGTCCCAATAAAGGCCCGTGGGCAGATTCACCGGCCCATTGGGGAAACGATGCACTTCCTGCAGCTTCAACAGGTGGCCGGAGAGATCGGCCAACATGGCCCGCCCGCTCTCCGCGCCGAGATCGATTGCCAGATATTGATGCGACATTTACTTCGATAGAAAGATTACCAGACCGCCGCTTACGATCAGCAGCCCCCCGGCAACCAGCGGCGCGCGCACGTGTTCGTGGAGCAGGACCACGGAGATGATTTGCGCCGCGACAAAAAAGAAGACCACGTAAAGTCCGAGCAGTTCGCCGAAATTCCACGGCGGCCGATTTACCGTCCAGCCATAGATGAACAGCACCGCCGCGCCCACGGCAAACCAGCCCGCGCGCTGCCAGGAAACCGTGTGGAGACCTTTGCGAACCAGGAAATCGCCGCCTGCCTCCAGCCAGGCAGCCAGGAACAGCAGCAACAACGATGCGAGTTTTGACATCCTTATATAAGAGCAGATTCGGTAGCATGGAAGCCATGCGCTCCAAACTCGCGTGGCTGGCTCTACCTGCTTTGCTCGCGCTCGCCTGCTTGTGGACCGTGGCCGCCGCGCCCGACCCGCTCGCCGATTTGCGCCGCCAGTTCGAGCATCCGCCCGACGATGCTCGCATCATGATGCGCTGGTGGTGGTTCGGCCCCGCCGTCACCAGGCCGGAACTGGAACGCGAGATGCGCCTGATGAAGGAGGGCGGCATCGGCGGATTCGAAGTGCAGCCCGTCTATCCGCTGGTGGTCGACGGCAATCTGCCCTATCTTTCCGACGAATTTCTGGACGCGCTCCGTTTCACCGGCGCCAAGGCACGCGAACTCGGCCTGCGTTACGATCTCACGCTCGCGAGCGGCTGGCCGTATGGCGGCCCGCACATTCCGCTCGCGCTCGCCGCGCCGCGACTGCGCATCTTCCACGGCGATGCGCCAGAGCTCGCCGAGGGTGAAACTCTCGTCGCATCGTTCCCCGATCGCAATCTGTATTTCGTGGCCAGCCACAACCGCATGATGGTGAAACGCGCCGCGGTGGGCGCGGAAGGATTCGTCCTCAATCATTACGATCGCGCGGCCATCGACGCGCACCTGCACGCGGTCGGCGACCGGCTCGCGCAGTCTTTCGGCGCCAATCCGCCGCACGCCGTTTTCAGCGATTCGCTTGAAGTGGAACGCTCCGATTGGACGGGCGATTTCCTGACGGAATTCCGCAAGCGCCGGGGGTACGACCTCGCGCCTTACCTGCCCGCGCTCGCCGAGGACATCGGCGAGAAGACCTTGGCCATCCGCCACGATTGGGGCCGCACACTCACAGAACTGGCCAACGAGAATTATCTCCAGCCGCTAACGGAATGGGCGCACCGGCATGGCACGCTCTTCCGTTCGCAAAGCTACGGCACGCCGCCGGTGAATCTCTCGAGCAACGCGCTGGTCGATCTCCCCGAGGGCGAAGGCAGCCAGTGGCGGCGCTTCTCTGCCACGCGCTGGGCATCGTCCGCGAGCCATCTTTACGGCCGCCCGGTCACTTCATCGGAGACGTGGACCTGGCTGCATTCGCCGGTCTTCCGTGCGACGCCGCTCGATATGAAGGCCGAGGCGGATATTCACTTCCTCGAAGGCATCAATCAACTGGTCGGCCACGGATGGCCGTACTCGCCGCCTTCCGCCAGCGAACCGGGCTGGCGATTTTACGCCGCCGCGGTTTTCAATCAGCACAATCCCTGGTGGATGGTGATGCCCGACATCGCGCTCTACCTCCAACGCATTAGCTTCCTGCTGCGGCAGGGCCAGCCCGCCAACGATGTGGCCGTTTACCTTCCCACCGATGACGCCTATGCCGCATTCACGCCCGGCAATGTCTCCGTTAACCGAACCGTGGATCAACTCCTCGGCGCCGATCTCATACCGAAAATCCTCGACGCCGGATACAACTTCGATTTCATCGACGACGGCGCCATCGCCGACGGCGGCGTGCCTTACCCCATCCTGATTCTGCCGGCCGTCGAACGCATTCCGCTGGCGACTTATCGGAAAATTCAGGAGTACGTCCGCAAGGGCGGCGTGGCGATCGCAACGAAACGCGCGCCATCGATGGCCCCCGGCTTGATGGAAGAATCGGACACGCCGAAGATCGCCGAGTTGTCGCGGGAATTGTTTTCGGAGGGCCGCCTGGTGACCGATCTTACCGCGTCCCCCGCGGCGCTCCACCGCGCGCTTCCAGCCGACGTCGCGACGGCGCCCGAGATCGCGTTCGTTCACCGCAAGCTGGGATTTGCGGATGTCTACTTCGTGGTGAACACGAGCAATCGCGCGGTCCATGCGCCGGCGGTATTTCGCACGCAGGCGCGCGCGGCGGAATCGTGGGATCCGATCACGGGAAGAGCAGCGGCTTTCAGCGGCCATCTCGATCTCGCGCCCTACGAATCGCGCGTGCTCGTGCTCTCGAAGGATGCCGCCCCGGCGCCCGCCCCGGCGCCTGGCCCCGCTTCGGCGCCCACCGAACTCAGCGGCGAATGGACTATCGCTTTCCCGGGCGAAGCGCCATCGGCCACGGTCTTCCATTCCTGGACGGACGACGAGACTCACCGCTACTTCTCCGGCGTGGCGACCTACGAAACGACCGTCACGCTACCGGCCGTCAACCACACCGTCTATCTTGACTTCGGCGAGGGCACTTCGGTCGCCACCGCGGAGCACAATTCCGGACAAGGCATGCGCGCCATGCTGGAAGCGCCGGTCCGCGAAGCGGCAGTCGTCTACATCAACGGCAAACGTGCGGGATCGGTGTGGTGCCCGCCGTATCGAGTGGAAATCAGCGGCTTGCTCCAGCCCGGCGAAAACCACGTGCGGATCGAAGTCGCCAACCTGGCCATCAACGAATTGGCCAAAGGTCCGCTCCCCGATTACAAGGCGCTGAACGCGAAATACGGCGAGCGATTCCAGCCGCAGGACATGTCCCATCTCGAGCCGCAGGCTTCGGGAATTCTCGGCCCTGTGCGCCTGGTAACGCGGTAATACCTCTGCGCGCCACCGCGTTGAAACGCATGCTCACCGCGCTGCTTCAAAAGCTGAAGGCTGATAGGTGAGAGCTCCCTACTCACTCCGCCCGCAGCGCCGACACCGGATCGATCTTCGTGGCTCTTCGCGCCGGCAGGTAGCAGGCCAACATCGCGAGCGAAGCCAGCACCAGGGGCGCGGCGTAAAGCAGCCAGGGCTCGTTGGACCGTTCGCCGAAACTCCTCATCATGATGGGCATGAATGTGGCGAAAACGCGCAGCATGCCGAACGCGCCGGCAAGCCCCAGCACCGTCCCGGCGATAACCAGCACCGTGCCTTCGCGTAAGACGAGCGCCCGCACCTGCCGTGTTCGCGCGCCGAGCGCCATGCGAATACCGATTTCCTTCTGCCGCTGCGCTACCGCGTAGGCCGTAACTCCACCCAGCCCGACCGACGCCAGCAGCAGAGCGAACAGGCCCAGCACTTCATAGATTCCGGCATCCCACTCCACGAACGTATTGAGCCGTTCGAGGTCGGCCCGCATCGACCGCACATTGAAAACCGTGAGATCGGGATGGAGCGACTCCAGTTGGTTGCGTATGGCCGCCAGTGTCTCCGGACCTTTCGTGCCGCGCACCAGGAGGGTGATCCGTTCCGCCGGGCTGGTGCGAAACCGATCGCCGGTCAGCGGCAGAAACAGGGTCGGCACCGGCTTAGTGGTCAGGAACCCCGACTGCACGTCGCGCGTCACGCCTACCACGGTGTAGTTCTGTTCCTCCTCTCGGATGCGGCGGCCGATCGGATCGGAGGCGCCAAACAATTCGCGCGCTGCCGTCTGGTTCACGATGGCCGGAGTCGCCTTCGTGCCACTGCTTTCTTCATCGCGCCGATCGAATTCGCGTCCGGCGACGAGCGGCAGACCCACGGTGCCGAAAAAGTCGGCGCCGACGAGCTCGCGGAAGACTGAGTGCTGCACTCGCGCGCTCGCGCTTCCGCCCGTGGGCGCCGATACCTGCGTGTTCGGGTAATCGGCCGTGAGGTTGCCGAAGGGAACGCTGCCCGTGAAGGTGGCGCCGCGCACTCCGTGGACGCGCATGAGTTCATCCGGCAGGCCCGCGACGAGCGCCGCCGCGTCCGCCGGGGAATAGCCGTCGCGGATCGGATCGAGCGCCATCAGATTGAGATTGGCGGTGTCGTAACCCGGATCGAGACGGGAATTGTGCAGGAAGAAGTTGACGATGTACCAGGTGACCAGTAACAGCATGAGCGAGGCCGCCATCTGGCACACCACGAAAACGTTGCGCAACCCGAGACGGCGGTAGCCCCGCAGCGGTGCCTGCGCACCCTCTTTCAGCGCCGCGCCGATTTCCACGCGCGCCGAAGCCAGCGCGGGCGCGAGTCCGAAGCCGATTCCCGCCGCCAGCGCGATTGCCAGCGTGACCGCCAGCACGCGGAAATCGATCTGGCAATTGTATTCCATCGGGGTGGGCGAGGGTAGCGGCAGCGCAGCGATGGCATTCGTGAAGACGTACGCCAGCCCGACTCCGATAAGCCCGCCCGTCAGCGAGAGCAGCACGCTTTCGGTGAGGAATTGCCGCACCAGCCGCGGCCGGCTCGCGCCCACGGAAAGGCGCACCGCGATTTCGCGCCTTCTGGCGCTGCCGCGCGCGAGCAGCAGGTTGGCCAGGTTCGCGCACACCAGCGTGAGCACCAGGGCCCACAACGCGTAATCGAACGAGTTCACGAAAGTGCGCTGCTCGGGCGTCATCCACATGATGGTGCCGCCGGGTATGAACCGCAGCTTGTCTTTGCGGTCGCGATCGATCTCAAGTCCGTACTCCCGGTCGAGCGCGCGGGCGGTCGCGGTGAGGCCGGACTCGGCAGCCGGGATGGTCACCCCGTGGGCCAGACGCAGCACCACGCGGAAGATGGCGCGGTCGGGTTCGTTGAGCGCGTCGCCCCTGAGTTCGGGCGCCAGGCCCACGGCGCCCGTGACGGGAACAAACAGGTCGGCGGGATTCACCGGCCAAAATCCCAGGAAGCCCGCCGGCCCGATTCCCACAATAGTAGCGGGGCGGCCATTCAGGCGAAAAGTTCGCCCGACGGCGTGCGGATCGGCGCCCAGATGCCGGCGCCAGAAACGATCGCTCACCACCACCACGGGAGGCATGCCGGGCTTCTCGGTTTGCGGGTCGAAGAATCGGCCGGCGGCCGGCGTCACGCCCAGAGCGCTGAAATAGTCGGGCGAAACCAGGTGGCCCCAGAAACGTTCGGATTTCGCGCCTTTCTCGGCCGCGAACGCCACGGCGAACGGAACCAGCCCGATGTAAGCCATCGTCGAATCGGCGACGTCGTGCCGATCGCGATAGCGCTCGAAATATTTGTAGGAGACGGCGTCGATTCCGGTCACCAGCGTACCGGGATCACGAATGCCGGGAGGCGGTCCGGCAATCGACTGGCATTCGCTGAGCACGGCGCTGCACATGCCGACGCCGATACCCACCGAGAGCACGGCTATGGCCGCGAACCCCGGCGATTTCGCCAGCATGCGCAGCGCGTACACCACGTCTTGCCGGATTTCGTGCAGATACGTCGCCGGTAAGCGCAGGGCGATATCGGCGACCAGGCGCGCGAGCCCCATGACTCCGTAACGCCGCCACACTTCGGGGATGGCGTCTTCGCCAAAGCGCATGCGGAACTCATGCGGATACGCGCTCGCCAGGCGGCGATACAGCGCGAGCCAGTGGCGATCGGGAACGCCACGCTGCCTGTTAGTCATGATCAATATACATATGCTGCGATACAGATTGTGTCAAGCGTATATTCCGCCAAGAATCAGCAGCACGCGCGCATGGGACATTGTCAGCCATCTGTATGTGCCCCCGACCACCGCAATCATCAGCAGCCGGCAAGGACACCATCGGCAACCACAAGCCACGAAATGACGCGCGGAATCCGCAGCAAGTTTTTCCTACCAGCAGTAGACACCGCCCGGCGCCGTCGAGTTCCCCCCTACTTCATCCGGATCATCACCGTTCCATGCGAGGGCACCGGCGCCGAGAAGCTATCTTTGAACGTCCCGAGATCTCTGTGCTGCCACAGATCGCGAACCGCCACGCCCTTTCCGGCCGGCAGCCCAGTATCGGCCCAATTCAGCGTGATCGTCTGCGTTTCCTTCCCGCGATTCGTCATCGTAACCGCCACGCCGCCATCGGCCAGCGGCTTGACGAAAATATCCTGATCGTTGCCGTGCCGCACGCGCTTGCCTTGCTTGCCGAGCGGGTCCTGATCGATCGCGATCGCTTCCTTATTCATGAGGATTTCGCCGATTTCCGGCTTCATCGCGTCCAGGTCGTTGCCCGCCATCAGCGGCGCCGCCATGATCGCCCACAGGCTGAAGTGCGAACGATATTCCGTCGGAGTCATCCCGCCGTTGCCCACTTCCAGCATGTCGGGATCGTTCCAGTGGCCGGGGCCGGCGAAGTCGGCGAGATCGGCATTCATGTCGACGATGGTAATCGCGCCCGCGCCATAGTCCTTGCCTTTGCCTTCCCATTGGTCAAGGATGTCGGTGGTGGTGCGCCAGAGATTGCCAACGGTCGCCGCCCACGTCCACGGCTTGGCGGTGCCCCATTCGCACATGCTGAACACGATCGGGCGATTGGTTGCCGCGAGCGCGTCGCGCATGGTGCTGTAGGCCGCTTCGGCGTTCTCCTTGCCGGTGTTGCACCAGTCGTATTTCAAGTAGTCCACGCCCCACTTGGCGTACGTGCGCGCGTCTTGAAACTCGTAGCCGCGGCTGCCCGGCCGGCCGGCGCAGGTCTTCGTCCCGGCATCGGAATAGATCCCGAATTTCAGCCCGAGCCCGTGGACGTAGTCGGCCAGCGCCTTGATGCCCGACGGGAACCTCTTCGCGTCGGCGACGATATTGCCTTCCGCATCGCGCGAGACTTGCCAGCAATCGTCGATGACGATGTATTGGTAGGCGGCGTCTTTCATGCCGCTCTTCACCATGGCGTCGGCGGCCTTTTTGACGGCATCTTCATTCACGTCGCAGCCAATTTTGTTCCAACTGTTCCAACCCATCGGCGGGGTTTTCGCCAGTCCGTTGTCCAATGCCGGCAGACTCGCCGCGAACCAGGTCAGACAGGCAGCTACCAATAACGAATTTCGCACCGTTTCACCTCAAACTGCATTATCCCTCGCGGCTGGCGCTCAATGCTGTTCACTTAACGGGTTGAGCGGGCGGGCGGTTTTTTCCGAATAGCGCGTGATCCGACCAGCACCGTGGCCGGCCCACATCCACGAAGCGACAGACCAGCAATGCGAATTCGCAGGACCGAAAGAGTCCAAGGCGTGAGGCAAAAACATTGGCCGATTTAGGGATAGGATTCTGCGAGTGCTCCGACCGCTATCCAAGCAACACTGCGGTCGGCTTGGGTAGAAGGCGGTGGGCTGTTCGATCTACCGGTGGTTATGCCCGATCTGACTAATTTCCATCATCTTCGTTTCCAAAGGATATAAGGGATGAAGCGGCGCACCAAGTGCGTTCGTTAGGATTTCGACAGCATCATCCTTGTCCTTGAACCTGGACCATTCGTCCTTCATACCCCTCCACCAGAACTCATAGTCGAGGACACCGGTTGCTAGGTTGTCCATCGGAATGAATAGCCTGGGAAAAAGAAAATGGCACATTTTGCTTGGAAAGACCGGGGACTTGACAGGTTTGATATCACAGGCAAGAGCAAAAAGCGGGGCCACATCCGCCCAACACAGATCGACGATGCTTGGTTCCGTGGTTGATTTTCCCCTAAGCGCGGCGTATTGGGCGGAGATCGCGCTCAGGCAACCTGCTCCGCGCGCGGCAATTCCAGCCTTCGTGTAGTTCGGACGAAACGCCCTCCATTTGCTCAAACGATCAACGGTCGCGGCCCACCATTGCGCCGTAACCCCGGCAGACCGCACATCGTAGATGGCTCCGTAATCAGCGTTGAGGATATCCTTGCCCCACGTGTTCTCGTCCCACCAACGGAGCCCTGCTCTGAGGTTGTCGAGGCTGACGATTGCCATCATCTTCAGGATACGGCGAAGATTGATGAGGCACAAGCGAGCACCCTTGAGACATCGGCTTTATCCACTCGATCGTATCACCCAGCTCGCCGAACAGGTTCGAAAACGCCCCGGGTGAATCGTCGCCCACTCCTACAAAGTTCCGATGCCGCGCTTCTCGCTGGGACCCCTACCCCTTTGGAAGAGCAGACGGCGAACCGTCCACAATTTGACCGAGGCGCTTTCATCGTCAGGCGGCAAGCTCAGGAACGACCTGCGCCCTGTCGGCCCAAAGCACAGGGCGTATCTGATAATTTCGAAACGCATCGACCACGTTGCCCGAAACCGGCTGCTCAATGTCATTCAGCATAGCGAAAGACTTCGACTCGGGCGGCCGTGTTTGGCGAGTGTCCGTCCATGCGTTGATGAACGACAGTGCGGTTTCCCGTGTCGGACGGTTGATCGCCTGCACAATGCGTTCCGGCTGCTTGCGGGATTTCGGAATTACGAAATTGAATAGGTGATCGTAGCCGCTGGTGCCCGTGAATTTCACTCCCGGCGTGTATCGGATTTCGTTGGCGTCCAACCATGAAACGACGTCCTCAAAAAACAAGCTCTCCACCAGCGGCTTGGCGAGGTAGAACAGATCGTTTACGGCAAGCATGGCCTGAATGAGACTGTGCTTCTTCAGTGGAAAGTTCTCGGCGGTGGCGCGTACAGCCAGGGCATCGTCCTGGAGTTTCACACCAAAGCCGTTCAGCGTCATCTTCAGGAGGTCTAGCCGTTTCTCCGTATCAAGATTGCAGCCGGAAGCCTCAAGATCGTGGACGGTGTAGCGGTCGTCGGTGAGAACGTAGCCACCGTTGTCGGCGCGGATGTAGATTTGCAGAGCGTCGTTGTGGCGATCGAGGTAAGGGGTAGTGATCTCAACCCACTCGCCGTTCACCTGACGGAGCGTAGTTCTGTCGCGAAGCCAGGCGCGGTAGTCGTGCAGAAGTTGTTCGATCTCGGCCACGCTCATGAAAACAGCCCTTTCTGCATCCTGGATGGCCCCGTGATATTGCAGTGCTGCATGAAGGCTTCGCAGGTGGAAAACAAGTCCATCGTATTGGTATAACGATCGACTGGGGCCGCGGCCGCCCACTTGTCGCCGAAACCCTCCCGGTAGGTATGGAGGTGCGGGCACTGGATCTCGGTACCGTCTGGATTTCTGTGTGGCGGCCGTCGAGGTCGAGACGCATTAAAATAATCGCCTGTCGGGCCCGATTCTGGAACGTGGCCTTGGTGAGTTTGATCTGGGCGCGGGTCAGATCGAGCATGAAATTCTCACGTTTGTCCAGCGAGGTCAAGGCAAGCCCAATCCGCTCACCGGCAGCCGGGAAAATCCAATCGTTGTCATCGACAAAGCGCTTTTCCATTGCGATGAGGGAGTCGGCCTCTGCTTGTGAGATTTCGATATCGGCCATACGCTCCCCTTGACGTGTACGACTTCGATTCTAGCGTGATTTCGCAAAGGGCTCCAGAAGGTACGCACTAGCGAGAAGCAAATACCTCCGTCCGTATCGTCGCCCACTCGGAGACAGATCGTTCTGCGCGACCCAGACCCGTCAAAAAGAACCACCGGCCTGGGGGCAAAAGCGGAGAGAGCGATCCGGGGCCAGGCTTAAGTGAACCGCATTGAGGCTAGAAGTAGAGCAATGCTAAAGCCCCAGGAACTCCGCCACCGCGCGCGCGACGATCGTCTCCTCGTCGGCCGGCAACACTAGCACCGTCACCGGCGCGCCATCGAGCGAAATCCGCCCTTCGCCGCGCAGTCCGGCATTGCGCGCCGCGTCGAGTTCGATGCCGAACGCGGCGAGCCCCACGCACACCGCCGCCCGCACGTCCGCGCTATTTTCGCCGATGCCGCCGGAAAACGTGAGCACGTCGAGCCCGCCCAGTTCCACCAGGAACGCGCCGAGATAATGGCGCACGGCGCGCACGAATACATCGAGCGCCAGGCGCGCCCGCGTGTCGCCTCGCGCCGCGGCTTCCGATAAATCGCGCACGTCGCCGGTTCCGCCGGCGATTCCCGCCAGCCCCGCCTCACTGGCCAGCGTCCGCGCCATCTGGGCGGCCGTGAGCCCGCGCTTTTGCATGATGTGCAGCGCCGCGAACACATCGAGATCGCCCACGCGATTGCACTGCGGCAGGCCCGATTGCGGAGAGATGCCGAAGCTGGTGTCGATGGCCACTCCGCCGCGCATCGCGGCCAGGCTCGAACTGCCGCCCAGATGGCACGATATATGCCGCAGATCTCCACCGCCGCACAATTGCCGGGCACGTTCGCTGGCGGCGCGATGGCTGGCGCCGTGAAATCCGTACCGCCGAACGCCATCGGTCTCCTTCCATTCATAAGGCACGGCGTACGTCACAGTTGCTTCGTCCAGCTTGTCGAAGAATGCCGTTTCGAACAGCGCCACCAGCGGCACTTCGGGCATGGCATGGCGAAAGGCGCGCATGGCAGCGATGTAGGGCGGATTGTGTGCCGGCGCCAGGAATGAGAACTCCTCCATGGCCGCCAGCACCTCATCGTCGATCCGCCGCGTGCCGCTCAACGGCCCGGCGTGCACGGCCTTAAAGCCGATTCCCGCCAGTTCGCTCGCGCCGGCGAGCGCCTTTCCCGGCCCGGCAATCGACTCCATGCAGGCCGCCAGCGCCGCCTCGTAATCGGGACAAGCCCCGCCCGGCTGCCCGATGCGTTCGATCCGCCCATGCGCCAGCACCGACGGCCCGCTCATGTCGAAGAGGCGGTACTTGAAAGAAGTGCTTCCGATATTGGCAATCAGAAGCCGCGAATTTATTCTCGCTTGAGAATTCACGCTGATATTGTAAGATCAGTCTGTCGTGAACGCCAGATTCGAGCACCCGGACTACGAACTGCTGGAAAGCTGCGGGCAGGGCGGCATGGGTGTGGTATACCGCGCGCGCGACCGCCGCCTGAACCGCATCGTGGCGCTGAAGTTCCTGATACCGGGTGAAGACGCCGCTTCCGCTAGCGCATTGCAGCGCTTCCAACGCGAAGCCGAGGCTATCGCGGCGCTGAACTACCCCGGAATCGCCACTATTTATGAAGCCGGTAAGTGGGAGGGGTCCCCGTTTCTGGCGCTGGAATTCCTGGGCGGCGGAACGCTGCGCGCGCGCTTGCCGACGCGATTCGGCCTGGCGGAAATTCTCGATTCCGCCTGCCAGCTTGGCTCCGCCCTGGCGTTCGCCCATTCGAAAGGCGTATTACACCGCGATATCAAACCGGGAAACTGCATGTTCAGCGACAGCGGCGTCCTGAAGTTGATGGACTTCGGTTTGGCCAAACCGCTGGGCGCCGACGACATCACGCAGCCTGGAAGCACGGTGGGGACCATCCCGTATATGGCGCCGGAGCTGCTGCGCGGCGAGCCTGCCAGCGTACGCAGCGACCTGTACGCCCTGGGTGCGGTGGTGTACGAAATCGCGGCTGGGCGGCCGCTAAACGTAAGCACCGGGATTGGGCCGTTAGTACAGCAGATCATGGCGGGCACCACCGTCCCGCTCGAGCAACTGCGGCCCGACCTGCCCCCCGCGCTCTGCGCGGCAGTCAACCGGGCCGTGGCGCCACGCGCGGAAGACCGCTTCGATTCGGTCGAGGACTTCGTGAACGCACTGCGCAGTCCGGCGATTCTGCACCCTGGCGCGGACGCCACACCGACGGTGACCATCGAGCGCTCCGCCGTCCCGGCCAGGAGAGCCCGCACGAGGCGGTGGTTTCTCGCCGGCGGCGGCGCGCTGCTCCTGGCCGCCGTGCTTTCGGTTCTACATTTCGCCTCCCATGGCACGGCCGTGGAAACGCTGGTGGTGCTTCCGTTCGAAAATCTGGGCGGCAATGCGGCCAACCAAGCCCTGTGCGCCGGACTTCAGGAGTCCGTTACGAGTGTGCTGGCGAGTGCGCCCGAACTGCGCAGCGCGCTGATGATCGTGCCTTCTTCGGAGGTGCGGCGCAGCCAGATTCACACCATCGCCGACGCGCGCAGACAGTTCAACGCCACGCTTGCGCTCACCGGCAGTGTCCAGCAAAGCCCCCGCCAACTGCAAGTCATCCTGAATCTCACCGACGCTCGCAAGCTTCGCCAGAAGGACTCCCGCATTCTCAACATTTCCGCCGGGGAGACGGCGGAATTGCAGCCGCGGCTGAAAGAGAGCCTGGGAGCAATGTTCGGGGCCGGCCCTTTGTTGCGCCGGCAAACTCGCGGCGATACTACCACGAATTCCGCGGCTTACGACCTGTTCCTGCGCGGGCGCGGCGCGCTCGAAGACCGCAAACTGGACGACGCCATGCGACTTCTCAAGCAGGCGGTGGACGCCGATCCGGAATTCGCCCTCGCCCGCGCCAAACTGGCTGAGGCCTATCTGCGCCAGAACATCGCCACAACCGATCCCAAATGGCTGGCCATGGCGGATGCCGAGGTGGCGAAAGCGGCGACGAGCGGCACCGGTCCCGAGGTCCTTATGTCGCAGGCGCTCATTCGCAAAGCTATGGGCAAGTGGCCGGAAGCGATCGGCCTGTTTCAAGCGGTCCTGAAAAGCGAACCCGCGAATGTCAGCGCGTACGGATTTCTGGCGGAGACCTGGGACAGCGCCGGAAACCAGAAAGAGGCGGAGAAGACTTACAAAGAGGGGTTGCGCCTACGTCCGGGGTACGGGCCGCTTTACGACTCGCTAGGCAACTTCTATTCGCTCCACCAGGAATATGCTCTGGCCGAGCAGACATTTTCCGCGGGCATCGCTCTCGCGCCCGACTCACCGCTGCTGTATTGGGATCTCGGCGCGAATTATTTCCGCATGAGCCGCTGGGCCGACGCCGCGACGGCCTTCGAGAAGTCGCTGGCCATCCAGCCGACCGGCCGCGGCTACTCGAATCTCGGAACCGTGCGCTTCTATCAGGGAAATTACGCCGAAGCGGTCAAAGACTTCGAGGCGGCTACCCGCCTCCAACCGGCGAATCCGACCAACTGGGGAAACCTGGGCGATGGGCTGTGGCAGATCCCCGGCCAAAGAGAGCAGGCGAAGGCGGCGTTTGAGAAAGCGGCCTCCCTCGCCGAGCAGCAACTGGCTATCAAGCCTGATTACCCGAGCATGCGTAAGCTCTACGCGCTCTATCTTGCCAAGCTGGGAAAGAAGGAACAAGCTCTGGCGGAAGTGGCGCGGGCGCGCACGCAAGCCCCGAATGACGGAAACGTGGCGTTTTATGCGGCTCGCGTATACGCCGTCCTGGGCGACGCCAATGGCGCATTCAACGAGCTGCGCAGAAGTCTCAAACTGGGTTTCAGCGCCAGCGAAATCGATACGGAGCCGGACTTCGCAGCGCTGAAGAAGGATTCCCGTTACCGCGAGATCGGCATTGCCGCGCGGTAATATACGCCCACGCGGCATTTTCTTCTTGGTAACTCAACTTACCTCGGATATCATAGTTCGGAAAGCGAGGGCCACATGTCCCAACCGAAAACGTTCCTGTTACAACTCCTCGTGGGCGTCAATCCGCCCAATAACATCCTCTCTTATCTCGATCCCACGCTCACGCAAGTCGATCCGCTCCACGTGAATGTAGGCGACGAAGTCGGATTTCTGGTGCAATTTGTCTTGCCGAACGGCCGGCAGCAGCCGGCGTGCTCGATCAGCTTTGCCGACTCAACCTTTTTCGGCCAGCCTTCGGTTGACGTGCCGGCAAACCACACCAGCCAGTTCCTGCGGGTACTCTCCGTAGTGGGCAAGGTGAAATATACATTGAACGTGCCTGGTCTCGGAGCCGTGTTGGATCCCGAGATTCAATCGGGAGGCGGCGGTCCGTTCATAATCGAGAAGGCTCCGAGCCTGTTCGCGTTAACCTGGGACGTGGGCAACCAAACTGCGACTTATACCCAGGACGGAAACCCGGTCCCCCCCACCACTCCCGTAACCCCACTGGTTGACTCTGTCGAGTTCGTAGTCACCAACACTGGCGGGCCGCCGCAGAATTTCACCGCATCTTTTTCGATCAACAAGACGCATTGGGCAAGCCCATTCGACCTCAACCAGCAGAGCTTCCCGGCAAACCCGGCGAACTCGCCGGTCATCGGCCCAGATCAGGTGCTGGACACGGTGGACGGGGGAAAGCAGTTCCCGTTCACGGCCAGCGTTTCCCTAAACGGCCAGCCGGTTAGTCTTCCACCCGGCATCAATCCGTACATTACGCTGGCGGCCGGCTGATACCATAATCGCTTGGGCCGCATCCGCATCCTCCCCGACCAGGTCGCCAACAAAATCGCCGCCGGAGAAGTGGTGGAGCGCCCCGCTTCCGTCGTCAAGGAACTTCTCGAAAATTCGCTCGATGCCGGGGCCACCAATGTCCGCGTCGAGGTCGAAACCGGCGGGCGCCGGCTCATCCGCATTGCCGACGACGGCTGCGGCATGCTGCGCGACGATGCGCTGCTCGCCTTCGAGCGTCACGCTACCAGCAAACTGCGCGACGTGAAGGACCTGCTGTCCATCGCCACGCTGGGATTCCGCGGCGAGGCGCTGCCGTCCATCGCCTCCGTCTGTCGGCTGCTGCTCGAAACACGGTCGGCCGAAGAGACCACCGGCACGTGCATCGAAATCGCCGGCGGAAAGATGCTGCGGTGTGAAGAAGCGGCGCTCGGCGGCGGCACCGTCATCACCGTGCGCGATCTGTTTTACAACGTTCCGGCGCGGCGCAAGTTTCTGCGCACCGAGCAGACCGAGCTGGCGCATATCGCTTCGCTGGTAACGCACTACAGTTTGGCCCATCCTGGAAAGACTTTTCTGCTCACCAGCGGTCCCACTGAACTCCTGCACGTCACGCCGGTCGGCACCTTGAAGGAGCGCGTCTACCAGGTATTCGGCAGCCAGGTGCTCGACGAGCTGGTGGAGATCGGCACGCGCGAGCGCGAGATGTACCTGCCGCCGCCCAGCGTGCCCGCTTCCGAAGCCATCGCCGAGTATCGCCGCGAACCCGACGATCCGCCCACACGCCTCTTCCGCCTCTCCGGCTTCTTTTCCCGCCCGCAGGTGCAAAAAGGGAATCGCAATTCGATCTACATCTTCGTGAACGGACGCCTGATTCGCGATCGCCTGCTGCTGCACGCCATTTCGTCGGCATATCACAACCTGATACCCGCGTCGGCGTACCCGTTCGCGCTGTTATTCCTCGAATGCGACGCCGAAGAGGTGGACGTCAACGTACACCCGTCGAAAACCGAAGTCCGTTTCCGGCACGGCAGCTTCGTCCACGATTTCGTGCGCGACACGCTGCGCGAGCGCCTCATCGAATCGCGCCCCGCGCCGGCGTTCTCGCCGCGAACCGTGGCCGCGGCGCAGCCGGCCGCGCGCCTGCCGTATTCGGAATTCAGCCAGATGATTGCGGATGCCGCGCCATCGGCGCCGAGCCTGGTGGAGCCGCCCGTCCCGCCGGCCGAACCCGTCGAGCCCGATCTTCCCGCATTCACCCTCCGGCCCACCGCGGGGCCGGCGCCGCGCCTCGATTTCAGCGCGCCGCCGCTCGAGATCGCGCCCGGCCCGCCGCCTTCGGGCAAACTTTCGCGGCACCTCGATGCCCACGGCGAATTCCCGCCGGACGCAATCCCGGCGCCCGAAGCGTCGCTCTCCGCGCTTTCGGACCTCCGCCCGCTGGGCCAGATCCACGAGAGCTTCATCATCGCCGCGGGGCGCGACGGACTGTGGATTATCGACCAGCACGTGGCCCATGAGCGCATCCTGTTCGAGCAGGTGATGCGTCAGCGGGCCGCCGGCCGTGTCGAAATGCAGAGGCTCCTCATGCCGCTCATTCTGCAACTCACGCCTGAACAGCAGATCGATTACGCCCGCATCGCCGATGAATTGAACGCCTCCGGTTTCGAGACCGAACCCTTCGGCAATCGCACCATCGCGGTCAAGGCCGCACCGGCGAATATCGGCGCTGCCGAGCTCGAAAAAATCCTTTACGAGATCCTGGAAATCGCCGAGACCGAACTGCGCGGCGCTTCGCTCGACGATTTGCGCCGCAATATCTGCGCGTCCATCGCCTGCCGCGCCGCCATCAAGATCAACATGCGGCTGGACACCGCCAAAATGGAATGGCTGCTCCGCGCCTTGGCCGCCACCGATTGCCCCATGAGCTGCCCGCACGGACGCCCCATCGCCATGCATTATTCCACGCGAGACATCCTGAAAGGTTTTCACCGCATCTGAGCCCCCAAATGGGCCGAATGGAAGCGACTCCGTGGTCGACGTCTCCAATATTACGCCCGACCAGCAATTTCTGCCCCGCATCACAATTCGCCGCGCATCGGGTCGCGCAATCTTTTCGATATCACCGTGGGAGACGACAACCTTTTTCACGGCGACAGGTACAAGTGGAGCGCGCAAATCGCGGTCATCAATCTCACCAACACGGAGGCGCTCTACAATTTCCTGTCTACATTCAGCGGGACGCATTACGTTACGCCACGCAAGGTGACGGCCACGATCGGGTTTCACTTCTAGATTTGTGGGGCAGGCAATCCTGCCTGCATCCGGCTTTTAGCCGGATTCCCCGATTGACGCGAGCGCGGCCGCCTGAAAAGCGGCTGCAGCCAAGATTGGCTGCCCCACGAACTATCCCGCGCCCGCCGCGCGGGTCGCCTGATCGAGGGCGTGGATCACTCTCGCTGTGGAGTTTTCCAGAGGCTCTTCGCCGGAAACCACGAGGTCCGCGAATTTCCGGCTGGGAATCACGAACCATTCGGCGCTTGGCCGCACGGTGCGCTCGTATTGCTCGCAGACCGATTCCGGAGTGCGTCCCCGCTCCCGCACATCGCGCAACAAGCGGCGATTGAAGCACACGCTCGGGTCCGTCTCGACGTATACTTTCGTGTCCAGCAGGGCCCGCAATTCCGGCCAGTGAAACACGAACAGGCCTTCCACGATGACGAATTTGCCGGGCACAATCCGCCTGGTCTCTGCGGTGCGCACGTAATCGGCGAAGGAGTAGACCGGCTCATCGAACGGCAGCCCGGCGGCCAGGGCTCTCAGATGCTGCTCGAGCAGCGGCCATTCGAGCGAATCGGGATGGTCGAAGTTCACCCGTTTGCGCGCTTCGAGCGGGATCTCTTCCATGCCCCGGTAATAGGAATCGAGCGAGACGATGGAAGTGCCGGGAAGCCGGGTGGCAAGTTGCCGGGCCAGTTCGGTCTTCCCCGAACTCGACGGTCCAGCAATGCCAATGATGTGCGGTTTCATCCCTTGGAATGCGAAGTCTCAGTGTACAACCCGAGCACAGCCTCTACAAGACCATCGACGGTATACTGCCGAGCTTCGCTATCCACGTGAATTCCGAGCCGCTGCGCCGTAGCTGTCGTCACCGGGCCGATGGACGCCACTTTCACACCCGCGAGCGCATCGGCGCCGGCAGCCGCGAATTCCACGAAATTCTGCACCGTCGAAGAACTGGTGAAGGTGATGCAATCGGGTTTGCGCTCTTCGTCAAAGATTTTCGCGGCATGCGCGGCCGCGTCTTCGGGGGCTACGGTTCGATAGGCCTCCACCACGTCCACTTGCGCGCCGCGCCGCGCGAGTTCCACGGGTACGAGATCGCGAGCCACGGCGGCGCGCGGCAGCAGCACGCGCTTTCCGGCCAGATCGTGGGCGGAAAACGCTTCGATCAGCCCTTCGGCCACGTATTCGCGTCCCATCAGGTCGACCTTGAGGTGCAGCGCTTCGACGGCGGCGCGCGTGGCCGGACCGATGGCGCAGACCTTTGCTCGGAGTGAGCGCAGATCGGCCGCCGACGCGTCCAGCCGATCGATGAACGAGCGCACGCCGTTGGCGCTGGTGAAGATCAGCCAATCGTAAGAAGAAAGTCCGCGCAAGGCGCGATCCAGCGGGCCGTAATCGGATGCGGGCTCGATGGCGATGGTGGGCATCTCGATGACATCGGCGCCGAGAGCCTTCAGACGCGATGTAAGCGCTTCGGACTGGCCTTTGGGGCGGGTGTTGACGATGCGGCGTCCGTAGAGCGGCAGCCGTTCGAACCAGTTGAGCTTCTCGCGCATTCGCACCACCTCGCCCACGATAATCGTGGCCGGCGGCTTCATGCCGCTATCGGCAATGAGCTGCGGAAGGGACGCGAGAGTGCCCTCGATACTCTGCTGATCGGGACGCGTGGCCCAGCGAACGGCGATTGCGGGAGTTTCGGGCGAGCGTCCCGCCGCGATGAGCTCGCGTGCGATTCCGGCGAACACCGACAGGCCCATGAAGATGACGAGTGTGTCAGCCTGCCCGACGGTATGCCAATTGACCGCCGCGAGCTCGTGCCCGGCGACGAAACTCACCGAAGCGCTCCGTCCGCGATGCGTCAAAGGAACTCCCGCGTAGGCCGCGATCCCCAACGGCGACGTCACTCCCGGCACCATTTCGAACGGAATGCCGTTATCGGCCAGCACCTCGGCCTCTTCGCCTCCGCGGCCGAAGATCAGCGGATCGCCGCCCTTCAATCGCACCACGGTGAGCCCGCGCCGCGCCCGTTCGATGAGCATGGCGCAGATTTCTTCCTGCGAAAACGCGTGGTCCGATTTCTTCTTGCCGACGTAAATGCGCTCAGCCGATGGCGGGGCGAGATCGAGCAGCGACGCGGGCGCCAGATGGTCGAACAGGACCGCCTCAGCCTGCTCGAGAATGCGGCGCCCTTTCAGGGTGAGCAATTCCGGATCGCCGGGACCGGCGCCGAGAAGATAGACTTTGCCGGGCATTTTATCCAGCGTAGACCACGTCGAGAATACGCCGCGCGCCGCGATTGAGCAGATCGATGCCGAGCGCGCGCCCCAGCGCTTCGGCTTCGCTCGCGGATCCGGAAGCTTCTCCGCGGATCACTTCATCGCCCGCGGGCGACGCCACCAGCCCGACGAGGCGCAGCCATCCGCCTTCCACCGTGGCGTGCGCGCCGATCGGCACCTGACAGCCTCCGCCGAGCGCGCTCAAAACGCCGCGCTCGGCCACTACCGCGGCGTGTGTCGCGGCGTGATCCATCGCCTGGACCGCATCGAAGCCGGCGCCAGATGCGCGCGTTTCGATGGCCATTGCGCCCTGTCCCACCGCTGAGCACATGGTTTCCGCCGGCAGAATCTCGGCGATGCGATCGCCCCATCCCAGCCGCTTCAAGCCTGCCGCCGCCAGCAAAATCGCGTCGTACTGGCCTTCGTCGAGCTTGCGGAGGCGCGTGTCGAGATTGCCGCGCACCGATTCGATGGCGAGATCGGGCCGCAGCTTGCGCAGTTGCGCCGAGCGGCGCAGGGAGCTGGTGCCCACTTTTGCGCCCGCGGGCAGATCGGCCAGCCGTTTGCCCACCACGGCATCGCGCGGGTCTTCGCGCTCCGGCACCGCCGCCAGCACCAGGCCTTCCGGCAGCTCCGTGGGCAGATCTTTCAAGCTGTGGACTGCGAGATCGGCGCGCCCATCGAGCAGCGCCTCTTCGATCTCCTTGGTGAACAGCCCCTTCGTGCCCACCTTCGCCAACGGGACGTCGGTGATCTTGTCGCCCGTGGTCTTGATGATCTCGATGCGGCAGTGGTGGCCGAGCGAGGCGAGCTGCGCGCTCACCCAACGGGCCTGCCAGAGCGCCAACTGGGAACCGCGAGACGCGATAACGAGCATTATTGATCCTGGAGGTGAAACGCCTTGCGGATGGCGGCCACCACGTGCGCGCCCTCGGGATGTCCGGCCTGATTGCGTAATTCGGAGATCGGGCCGTGCGCCACTTTGTTGATGATCGCACGGGTCATGGCTTCGATGGCGTGCTCCATCTCCGGCGTGAGCGGCCCGCACTTGCGCCGCATCTTTTCGATCTCGGCGGTGCGGATCTGCTCCAGTTGCTCCTGCAGGCCGACGATGGTGGGGGCGACTTCGGCCACTTTCAGCCGCGCCATCATGCGCTCGACTTCCTCCGTCACCATGCTCTCGGCGCGATCGGCCTCCTTCATGCGCTCGCGCAAATTGGAGTTGACCACTTCCTGAAGGTCGTCGATGTCGTAGAGGTAAACGTTGTCGACATCGTTTACCGTGGGCTCGATATTGCGCGGCACCGCAATATCGATCAGGAACATGGGCTTGTTCCGGCGCGCGGCGATGACCCGCTGCATCTCGTCCTTGTGGAGAATGTAGTGCGGAGCGCCCGAGCTGGTGATCACGATATCGACTTCGGGCAGCATGCTGACGAAACGCGTGTATTCGACCGGCGTGCCCTGAAACAGCGCCGCCATCTCGATGGCGCGCTCGTGGGTGCGGTTGGTGACGAAGACGTGGGACGCGCCCGAGCGGCGCAGGTGGCGGGCCGCCAGTTCGGACATCTTGCCCGCGCCCACGATCATGATCTTGCGGTTCGCCAGCGAGCCGAAGATTTTGCGGGCGAGTTCCACCGCGGCGTAGCTGATGGACACCGCCATCTGGCCGACGCCGGTTTCGGAGCGGACCTTTTTGGCCACGCCGAAAGCGCGGGTCATCAGGCCGTCGAGCCAGCCGCAGACCGAGCCGCAGTCCTTGGCGGCCGCGTAAGCGGTCTTAAGCTGACCAAGGATCTGCGGCTCCCCAACCACCATGGAATCCAGACTGGCGGCGACGCGGAATAAATGATGAATGGCGTCGCGGCCTTCGTGGCGGTAAAGATGCGGGGCGATGCTGCCGGAATCGGCGTGCTTCTGATCGGCCAGGAATGAATCGATGATGGATTGCGGGTCGTACTGGTCGTCGGTGGTGACGGTGATTTCCACGCGATTGCAGGTGGAGAGGATCACCGCCTCCGCGATTCCTTCACGACTTTTCAAGTCGGCCAGTGCGGCCGGTATGGTCTCCGGCCGGAAGGCCAGGCGTTCGCGCACCTCGACGGGTGCTGTTTTGTGACTCACGCCTGTGATGTGCAGCTTCATGACTTGAAGAAAAGGTTGCCCAACCGCGCGTGCGCCGCCCAGGTAAGAGCAGCGAAGGCCGATACCGTCACGGTCATGATGGCGGCTTTCCGCCCGCGCCATCCGACGACCGTTCGCAGAAACACCAGGGCCATGTAAATACCCCAGGTGATGAAAGAAATCACGATTTTCGGGTCCGTCTGCCAGCCCGGCCTGGCTTCAATGAAGGCCCACGTAGTGCCGGCAATCACAGCCAAGGTTATCAAAACGAACCCAACGGCCATAGCCTGGGAAATGAGATCGTCGAGGGTGCCGAGCGCCGGCAGTCGGTAATACGATTTGCGCGGCTTTTTGCGCTTCAATTCGCGCTCCTGGAAGAGGTAGACCAGGGAGGCGATCGCGGCCAGCAATAATGCCGCCAAGCCTAACAATACCAATACGATATGAACGATCAGCCAGATATTTTTCACGGCCGGGTTGGACCATCCGGCGACGGGATTTCCCATGGTGGCGACGAGGGACGCCACGAAGACTAGAGGAAACACGAAGACGCTCAGGCTTTCCAGTTTGAAACGCCAGTGCGCGAACAGATACAGCAAAACCAACAGAAAGGCGCACATGGAGAGCGTTTCATAGAAGTTGTTGATGGGGCAGCGATTGTTGACGATGCCCTCTTCCACGATGGAAACGAAATGGAATACCGAGGCAAGGCCGAATGCGCCCAGCGCCACGCGAAACAGGTGCTCGCGCCGGCGGACGAGGGTGAGGATGGCATGCAGCAGGCCGAGCGAGTAGAGAGCGGCGGCCACGCGAAGCCAGATAACACTCATTTGAGCCATGGGTAGATCTCAGGAATCCTAAGTTCTTAATCCTCAGTATATCTTGCGGGGTATGGGGGAACGCACTTGCCAAAATGGGGGTAGCGGAGGCGTTCCTTGCGGGTGAGGCTAGGATTTGGAAGCGTCTTGCCTGCGAATCGGCTCACCAATCGCAATGACAAGATTGTCGACCCTCTCGTCCAGTTCCCGAGATCGCTTGGCGCCCTCCGCTGCGAGTGCCTTGATTTCGGCGTCGGTTTCCCGGAACTGTTGTTCGGTGCGCGCGCGGTCTTCGCCCATCCGTTTGGTCGCTGCAGCGAACTGGACCGCCACCTGATCGAAGGCGCTGCGCGTTGCCGTAGTGAATTCGGCGACCAAGTCTTCCAGGGAGATCTGACGCTCGGCCAGGACAGTGACTACCTATTCCAGGCGGTCCAGTCGCTCGCCATGAGTCTTCGCCAGCATGAATTCTATTGTCGCACGGATACTTTATTTATCCAGGAACGGCGAGCAGCAGGGCGGCTGGACCGGGTTCGGCTCCATCAACTCGGCCCGGGTAAAGTTCGGATCGTACAGATTCAATTGCCACTTACCGTCCCGTCCGATTTTCGGAGGGCCGTCCATTTTGAGGCCGCGCTTCTGCAATTCCCGATAGGCCGCCTGGGCGTCGGGAACGCCGAGCGCCAGGTGGTTCATCACGCCACGAGTCTTCACCGACGGGTGCGGCTGATTCAGCATGTATTCCAGCCAGTCCGGGCCATCCGGCACGCGCATGTCCACCCAATCGGTCTTGGTATCGGTCATTCCCCCGTGCCAGGTGGCGTGAAAACCCAAGGCATCGGCGTAAAATTTGTCGGCGGCCGCCGGGTCCTGGATCGTAAATCCGCAGTGGATGATGCGGTCGGAGATGCGGGACTTTGCGAGGTTCTTGCCGAACTCGCGGCTCACTGACGACCCTTTGCGGTACTCCACAAATTCGATGTGATGGCCCTCGGGGTCCTCCACCATGAAACTGAAATTGCCATCCAGGTCGGGGTCGAGGGTCGCCGGGACTTTTACACCGTGGTCCGCAAGGTAACTCCGCAACTGGCGGGCGTCGGGAGTCTCGAAGGCGATGTGGTCGAGGCGGTCCTCGTCGCCCATGAGCGTGTCGGCGACGAAGATGAACTGGTGGTCATTCACCTTGAACCCCACTCCGTGAGGCGGCAGGGCTCCGATTTGGGCGAAACCCAGGTAATGCCCGTAGAATTCCTGAGCGGCTGCCATATCGTTGGTCTTCAGCGCAATATGGGCCACACCGAGGATGGGCGGCCGTTTGTCATCGGCTTTTTGCGAAAGCAGGCAGGGGACCAGCGCGGCGGCGCACACGACGGGCGCGATCAGATTACGAATTGCCATGATGCGATTATATCCAGCAGCTATCATGAGCGCGGCGCGGGCAGCGGGGGACCATCGGGGGACAGGCAAACGGAGTTGTCGGGCGGCGCTTGTGGAACCAAGCCATTTGGCGGGTTTAGCGTTTGGATTGGTGGAGTTGCGGCGGTGGGTTCGGGGTCGGATTGGGTGGTTTCGGCGGATTGGAGGCGTTCGCGGAGGGCATTGTGGTAGTGGCGCTGGGTGGAATCGATGCGGCGGTGGAGACCGGCGAACACGGCGCAGTTTTTGGAGTAGACCTGCCAAAACCCAGCTCATCCGCGGCGAAACCCAGACCGTGGCACTTTCTCCACCCTCACGCCGCAGTCCGGGCATTTCACCCGATACACCTCAATGTGTACGGCGGTCTTGAACTCGCTTCAGGGAGGTCCCGCACCGCACGTTCCCGACAATCGTAGGCGTCACTGAACTTGCGCCCACAGCCGGAACACTCCAGTTTGCGGTTCCCCCGCCTTCCGCCGTACCCATAGCTCAAGGATCTTGTCCTTCTCGTCGATCTCGTGCCGGTACACGCGATAACCGGGCCATGGCAGGATTCGGGTGAATTCGTTGTCCGTGGGCAATCCCTGAATTTAACCCAAAATCCAATTCTCAGAATCCCCGTCAATTTAGCGGTTCTACGAATTCCCGCGCGAGCCCTTTTCAGCATCCTGCCGGCTAGGCCTGAATCAGGCAAGCCTTGCAATAGCCCACGCACTTGGCGATTTCCGTCATGCGGTTCGAGCCTTCGGGAACCTTATACTCGAACTCGATGGCCGCCTGGAACGTCCACTTCTGTTTCTGCATCAGTTGCAGCACTTCGTGAAGCGGCACGTCGCCTTCGCCGAATGGCACGGCGGGACCATTCTGCATCTTGCGATCCTTGACGTGGATGTGTGTCACGCGGTCGTGATATTTGGTCAGGAATGGGATGGGCGAGACGTTGTTCGCCGCCACGAAGTGGCCCAGGTCGAGATTGATGCCGTTGTAGGGCGAGTAACTCATGGCCTTTTCCCAACTCGCGGGAGCGCCGAAATGTTCGGGGTTGGTGATATCGGTGTGGCCGTGATACCCCACCATCATCTTGTGCTTCTCGGCTATGGCGCCCAGCCACTTGGTGCGGCTGAGCGGAATCTCGCAGGAAATCGCGCGCGCGCCCACGGCTTTGGCCAACTTGAAGCAGTAGTCTACCGTCTCGTCGTCGGCATCGTTGATCCAGTCCACCTTCATGATCTGGATGGCCACGCCCGCGTCCTCGAAGTGCTTGCGCGCCGTGGCGAACTGCTCCTCGCCGAGCGAGAGGCGCCACTTGCGCAATTCCGCGACGAGCGCGGTCTGTTCCGGCGTGAGAGTCTTTCCGCCGGACGGAATGGTTTTTCCCGCGGCGGGCGACCGCATGAACTGCTCGATGGGCTGCGTCCGGCACTCCACTGCGCTGATTCCGAGCTCGACGGTCTTGGCGATCGTCTCGTCCGCGGTCATATTGTTATTGCCGTAGCTATACGGCACGTTGAGGCCGACCTGCACGCCTCCCCAATCGGAATCCGGTTTCGCCAGCAGTCTGGCGGCGGGGATCGCGGCGAGCGCCAGTTTCCCCAAATCGCGTCTGGTAAGAGTCATTGGATATTCCTTAAAAGCCTTCAGCTATCAGCTCTCAGCCACCAGCCTGGCCGGCGTCTCGGGTTAGCTAATTGCTGAGCGCTGACCGCTGGGAGCTAGAGTTTCAGTTCCCAACCTTTTTTCATGTGAGGCCGGACGTAGTTGTTGGCCTCCTTGTTGTTGGTGAAGCGCAGATTCCGGCTGTCCCATTCGAGCTTGCCGGGAACGCGCCAGGCCACCATCACCAGCGCCAGCCACTCGGCGAATGGCCCGGTAATTCGGAAATCGGAGCACGATGCGTCGCCGCCTTTACAGGCGCGGACCCAGTCGGCCATATGGCCGGGGGAGCGCGTCAGCAGTTCCGGGGGAAGCACATACTCCTTCCACCTCGAAGCCGGCAGCAGGTGGACTCCCTCGCCGCGATCGCAGGTGGCGAGAATTCCCTTGGTGCCGATGAAGACGGCTCCGTTGCCGGAGAAAATACCGGGGCGCGCGGGGCTGAGCGGCCCTCCGAAGACCTTGACCCCGGGACCGCCGGCGCTGGTTCGCGGACGAGGAGGGCCTCCGCTGGCCAGCACCGGCGCGGGCGCGGGAGCGGCGGACGGCGCGGTGATTCCACGGGCCGCGGCGCCTTCGGGGCGACCTTTCTCAGTGAGATTGTTGGGCCGCGGCAGGATGGTCTCGTTTTCCATCCCCGGCACGTGATACGCGTCGGGGTCGTCGGATTGCGCGGAATCGTGATAGTAGACGGTCACCGGAGGCATGTTTTCCCGCGCCGGGAACTCCAGCCGTACCACGCCGCGATTGGGATAGGTGATATTGCTCTTGCCGTCCTGGCTAACGCATTCCACACTGGTGGGCGCGGTGAGCAGCAGCGCGAATTGCGCCGGAGAGGCGCAATGCGTGGCCCAATTACCGATCTGGCCGGTGCCGTAGTCCAGAAAGCCGCGCCAGTTGTACGGCACGTACCAATCGCTGAACGGGCGCGATTCGGTCCGGCCCTGCCAGAGATCCCAATCGAGGCCCGCGGGGACCGGCGCGGCCGGCGGCGGTTGCTGAAGGCCGGTGGGATGCGTGCCGGGCGTTGTCGCGATGTGTACTTCCGTCACGTCGCCGATGGCGCCGGACCAGATCATCTCCGCCGTCACGCGAATGGACTCGTGCGAGAATCCCTGATTGCCCATTTGCGTCGCGACTTTGTACTTCAGTGCCGCGTCACGCAGCAGGCGCGCTTCCCAAACGGTGGTCGTCAGCGGTTTTTCCACGTAGACATGTTTGCCGCGCTCCATGCAGGCGAGGGCGACGGTGGCATGCATGGAATCCGGCACGGCGATGGTGACCGCGTCGATGTTCTTACCTTCCTTGTCGAGCATCACGCGATAGTCTTTATACTGCGCCGCTTTTTCGAACCGTTTGTGAGCGGCTGCGGCGCGGTTCTCGTCAACGTCGCAGACCGCCACGAGGTTTTCGGTGTGCGACGCTGCCATCATGTCGACGTTGCCTTGAGGGCCGCAGCCGATTGCCGCGACATTGAGCTTTTCGCTGAAGGGCTTGTGGCCGAGCGCCGGAAGCGAAGGGACGCTTCCGAATCCGCCTGATGGGACTGCGCCTGCGAAGAGCGTGCCGAAAAAGAAATGCCGTCTGGAAAAACTGTGTTCCGACATGGAACCCGCCTCTCTTTCGCTGCTGGCCAGAATGTAACACGCGGCTCGCCGGAATTGCAATCTTTAGCGTTATCGGCGTGGCAAGCCGGGGAGAGGCATTCACCGCGGAGACGCAGAGGCGCTGAGAAAAACGGAAAACAGGATTCACCACAGAGCACGGAGTCACGGAGAAAAACAAAAATCAAGTTCAAAACTGGAGAGCGCAGAGGTGGCAGAGGTAACAGAGATGAATTCCTTCGGGCTTCAGCGCGTTTTGGGGCAAAGGCAAAATCAGAGATCACGGAGGTCGCGGAGGGCACGGAGCCACGGAGTAACGAAAGAGGGCTGGGCGGCGTGCTTGTGAGCGCGTCGTCTTCTCCAGGCAGAGGTCGCGTAGGTCGCAGAGTGGGCCGCGATGGAACAATCGTTGCCGTGCGCGAGGGCACGGAGGTGGTAGAGAGCACGGAGATCCGAGTCTACAGCGAGCAGCCGAGACCCAGGGCGGCGTTGATCACGATTTGCACGTCCACGGCGTTGACCGCGCCATCCTGATTGAGATCGTCCGCGGATTGCATCGTGCCCAGTGTCTCGTTAATCACTTTTTGCACGTCTGAGACACCGGCGCGGGTGTCTTGCGTAAGCGCGCACGGCGAGATCACGATGGTGCTGTCAGTGGCGTTCATGGACGTCCACCCGCCATAGGAAACGTTCACCTGGTTGACGAGCGGCGTGGACGCGTTGTTGGCCACGTTGACCGTGACGGCGATGGGGTAGCTCATTCCGGGGGCGAGTTGGTCGGAGCGCGTACAGTAGAGGTTTCCGGCCTGACAACTCCATCCGTTGCCCTGCATGGAGGCGAGGGTCATTCCTGGCGGAACGGTTTCCGTCACGGTCACGGTTCCGCTGGTCGCGCCCGCATTCGCCGCGTTGCTCACCAGCACCTGGTAGGACGCGCCCATCTGCCCTTGCGTGAAATTGCCGGAATGAGATTTGGAAATACTCAGCGACGCCGGCGGGGGAATGATGCTGGTGGTGTCGTTGGAAACTGAGTTTACCGAGTTCGCCGCGCCATCGGCCGATATCTCGGCCACGTTGGTCACGGACGGCGGACCGTCGTCCCCGACATTCACGGTGAGGGTAAGGGGCTGATAGCTTTTGCCCGCGCCCAGAGAATCGCCGCGCGAGCATGGTCCCGCGGGTTGGGTGCAAGTCCAGCCCTGCCCGCCGATGGATTGCGCGTTGAACACGGCAGGCAGCAGGTCGGTCACGGTAACGGCGCCATTAGTCGCGCCAGTGCCGCTATTGGTGGCGGTCAACATGTAGACCGCGTTCGTCTGTCCGGGGGCGAAATTGCCAGTGTGGCTGGAAACGACGGTCATATTCGACGCCTGGCCGACGGCGAACAGAATGGCGTCATTGATGGCGTAGACCGTGCCATCGGCGCCGATCACGGTGGGTGTGTAGGCTTCCGATACGCCGCTGGTGAGCGGCACTTTCTGCGTGAACGAATTGCTGGCGAAATCCCAGCGGTAAATGGTGCCGTCCTCGCTGTTGGCGAGCGCCGCGGCGGTGAAAGGATCGATGGCGCCCGAATTGATGCACCACTCGCGCACGCTTCCGTTGCTATTGCCGGGCGGGCTGAGCGTGGGCCCGAGGATGGTGATTACTTCCTGCATCACCTTGGCGTTGGTAATCGGGTCGGTCATCGTCGCATTGGGATCGAGGACGGCGATTTTATTGTGGCCGTTGCCGCCGGGGCCGATTCCCATGTAGTTGTTGTACTTTGTGAAGAGCAGGTAAGCGGACGTGCCGGTATAGGAAGCTACCGCGCTCGCCGGCACGACCGACGCGGTGTCGTCCCAGCCAAAAGCGCCGGGTGTCTTAGATACCGTGAGGGTCTGGTCGAAGTGCAGCAGCCAGCCGCGGTCATCGTTGGTGGTCTCCCCGGTTTCGAGGACGCCGTAATAGACGTCGTTATCGGGCCCGATGGTAGGGGACGCCGAGCCGACGTCCGGCACAATGGCGTCGGTACCGGTGTGAGGATCGATAAGGCGAATACGCGCGATGGGCGCGAGCGTGGTGCTGCTGACGGACAGCAGGTATCCGCCGGAAAAGCTCATACCGATGGGACCTTCGGAGACGGCAAAGTACAGCGTGGCGCCATCGTTGCTGACCGCGGGGGCGCAATTCATAGCGACTTCTACGATGGTGTTATCGCCTTGCGCCGCGGCGGAGGCGCTGGTCCAGGAGCCTGTTCCGTCGGCGCCGACGCGTGCGAGCCCGCTGGTGAGGTTATCCGGGTTCGAGCCCGTGACGTCGAAGCCGAAATAGATGTTGCCGTCCGCGTCGGCCGTGATCGGGGTCGAGATCATGACGGTATTGTTGAAGGCCGATTGATTGGCGGCATAGTCCGCGTTGCCGTAGAACGCGATCTGGCCGGAGGGCCCGGTGGCGGAATCGGGCTGGTCGCGATAGTAAACCGTGCCTCCCGGACCGGGATAATAGAGCCGCGTGCCCTGGCTGACAGTGACGCCGAACACCGGAATCCACTCGTGAGGCGGCGGCGCGTATGTGGTGGGGAGCGTATAAAGCGGCGATCCGTTGGCGCCGCTGAAGGCCTCCACCTGGTAAGTGTTGGATGCGTTGATTCGCTCGGGAATTACCACCGTGTTCGCGGCAGTGACGATGGGTGTGCCGTAGTGGATGAATAGCGGGCCGCCTGTGCCCTGGTTGACCAGGTCTACGGGCGTGGACCACTTGATTTGCTCGATGCGCTGCGAGCCGATGGTCGAGAGTCCGGTGTGCTGCGGCCCGTGGGCGTAACTGCCCCAAGGGACGGCGGACGTTTGCGCGTGGATGGCGGCGGCTAGAAAAAGGCAGACAATACCTGAACGGCGCACAGACTCTCTCGACCCTCCCTGATTACGTCTAGAGTAGCGTATTCGGATTGCGTCCCGGGTGTACAGTCAAAAAGAGGTCAGACGATGACGAGGCGATCCGCGTTACAAACAATTCCGGCCACCCTGGCGTGCGCGCAGGCTAGCCGCGCCGCCGCGGGTTCCGCCGGGAGGCTGAAACAATCGCTATGCCGCTGGTGCTATCAGAAAATTCCGCTCGACGACCTGTGCCGCGCGGCGGCGGCGATGGGCATCAGCGGGATCGATCTGGTAGAGCCGGCGGATTGGCCCACGATCCGCAAGTACGGGCTGGTACCGACGATTACGCAAGGCGACGCGAAGATTCCGGACGGCTGGAATCGCCGCGAGAGCCACGGCCGGCTGGAAGCGGAGATCCGGGCGCGCATCGTGCGCGCGGCGGAGGCCAAGGTGCCGAATGTGATCACGTTCTCCGGCAATCGGCAGGGCATGTCCGACGACGAAGGCAAGGAAAATTGCGCGATCGGCCTGCGGCGCATCGCGAAATTCGCCGAAGATAACGGCGTCACGGTCTGCCTGGAGCTGCTCAACAGCAAGGTGGACCACAAGGATTACCAGTGCGACCACACCGCCTGGGGCGTGGATGTGATGCGCGCGGTGGATTCGCCGCGGGTGAAATTGCTCTATGACATTTACCACATGCAGATCATGGAGGGCGACATCATCCGCACCATTCGCGACAATTTCCAGTACATCGCGCACTTCCACACCGGCGGGGTCCCAGGACGGCACGAACTCGACGACACCCAGGAGTTGCAGTGGCGCACGATCGCGAAGGCCATCGCGGACCTGAATTTTCAGGGGTACTTCGCGCACGAGTTTGTGCCGGAGCGAGATCCGATTAGCTCCCTACGGCAAGCGGTGGAGCTTTGCACGGTGTAAGACGGCGGCCCCTAGAATGGTTGGTTTTGTTTTATCCGTGTCCATCCGTGGCCCAAAAATGTTTTCCAGAATTTTCGCGCCATGTCGGATTCAGTCGAATCTTGAGAGACAGAGAATTGGCCACGGATGGCCACGGATGCACACGGATAAACGGCACCGCTCCCTTGCGGTCGCGGCTCAGTAACACGGCTACTTGCCTTCCAGCGCTTCCAGCAATTCGCGAAAGCGCCGCCGGCTTACTTCCAGGCGCTGGCCGTTCTTCAGCAGCACCTCTCCCGAGCCTCCAGGCAGGGGATGGACTTCCGCCACCGCGCTCAAGTTGATCAGCGCCGCGCGCGAAATGCGGCAAAATCGCGACGGCGGCAGGCGCATTTCCAGCTCATTGAGGGTCGGGTCCATCCAGTATTGGCCGCCATCGGAGACGAGCCGGGTCAGTCCTTCTTCGGAAGCGAAATAGAGCACGCGCGCCTCGCCCACCACCAGGTAATGCGCTCCGCTCTTGACGAGAAAACGCGCCGGCGCCGATTGCTGCGCGCGCACGGCGCGATCGATGGTGGATTCCCGCGCCGCGGCCGAAAGCGAGCGCACGCGGTCGAGCGCATCGCCCAGGCGCGCGCGGCTGATGGGCTTCAGCAGGTAATCCACGGCGTGCAGTTCGAAGGCATCCACGGCGTGCTGATCGTATGCCGTGCAGAAAATGACGTGAGGCCGCGGTTCGGGCAGGCATGCCGCCACGTCGATCCCGGTGGAACCGGGCATCTGGATATCGAGCAGAATCGCGTCGGGTTTGAGCTCCGCTACGCGCTCCATGGCCTGCACGCCGGTCTCGGCTTCGCCCGCGATCTCGACATCGGCGTGGCTGGCGAGCATCTGGCGCAGGCGCGCCCGCGCGGGCGCTTCGTCGTCGACGATCAATACGCGGATCATCGCGGTATCCTCAGCGCCACACGCGTGCCCGCGGCGCCGCATTGCCAGCTCAGTTGCGCCGCGTCGCCATAATAGCCGCGCAGGCGCTCCGCCACGTTGCGTAATCCGTGTGCGCCGCCGTTGGCTTCCGCGGCCGCGAGCGAGTAGCCGGCCGGAAAGCCCGGCCCGTTGTCGAAGATTTCGATGGTGAGCGCGCCCGCATCGAACCGCACGCTCAGGCGCACCGAGCCGGCGCCTGCCACCGCCGAGACTCCATGCTTGATAGCATTCTCGATCAAAGGCTGGATGCTCATGGCTGGAATCTGGACCGCGGCGGCGGCCGGGTCCACGTCGAACTCCACGCGCAGGCGCGCGCCGAATCGGGCCTGCTCCACGCGCAAATAGGCGGCGGCGAATTCCACCTCTTCATCCAGGCGCACCCACTCCTTTTCCGACTTCCGCAGCGTGTAGCGGAACACCTGCGCCAGTTGCTCGACCGTCTCGTCGGCCAGTTGGGGATCGCCGGGAATCAGGCCGGCAATGGCGTTGAGCGCGTTAAAAAGGAAGTGCGGGTTGATTTGCGCGCGCAGGGCCCGCAGTTCGGCGCGGCCGGCAAGCACGCGCAGGTGCTCTTCCCGCGCGCGAAAGCGAACGTTGTCGAGCACTACGCCGAGCGTGCGCGCGAGCGACTGGAGCAGGCGATGGTCGTCACTCAGGTACGGAATCGAGTCCGGCCGGGGATCGAGCGCGATCCAGCCGGAAGGCGCGCCGCGATGCTCGAGAAGGGCATGGAGGCAGTCAGCGCTCGCTGGCGGCGCGCCCGATGCCTGGAAGCTTACGCGCGCGGGGGCCTGAAAGATTTCGCGCAGGGTATCCATGGCGCGGGTTCGCAACTCCTCCTCGCTACCGGCCGATTGCACCGCGCCGGCGAAGTGGCGTTCGGCTTCCGCCGGTGAAAAGCGGCGCCTGAGCCAGATGCGATCGATGGCTTCCGCGAGGCGCCGGTAGATCCACGGCGCCGCCAGCCAAAGAGGTGTGAGGAGGAGGGCGGTGAACCAGGGGCGGCTCCAATCCGCGGGCAACTTCTGCCACAGGTCGGGCGCCGCGGCAAAGAACGCGGTCAAGCCCACCAGGCAAACCGCGAAAAACGCGCCGCGCTTGATGAGCAGGTCGAAGAAGACCAGCCGCTCTTTGTAGTACAAGTTCACGCAGAAGAAGCCGAGCACGAGATAATCGGGCAGCAGCCCCCAGACGGGCGGGGCTTGCGCCAGGTTCGCCGCCGCCACCAGGACGGTGAGGCACAGGAGCACGGTGTACCATCGCCGATGCCGCCGTTCCGCGTCTGACCGGTGACGGCGCGATAAGAATTGCATCGCCAGGCCCGCCACTCCGAGAACCGCCAATCGCAGTGCGGGGACGCTGTCCGTCCAGTCGTCCCAGCGGTCGCTCAGATGGCTCAGGACTGCCGCTGCCAGGCTCATGGCGTAGAACAGAGCTACCAGCCAACGCCACAGGCGGCGCGCCGGGAGTCCCGATTCTTCCTGGCGATAAATCAGGTGGAGCAGCAGGGGAGGAAGCAGAGCGGTAGCCAGGTCCAAGGCGACGGAGAGCGGCGCCGCGGCGGGCGAATCCTCACCGGCCAGGCGCAGAAGAATGTTGGCCAGGAATGCCGCGGCGCAGACCACGGTGAAGGCGGGAAATACTGGTCCGCCACGGGGACGGAGTCCGAGCCGCCGCTCGCGCCAATAGACCAGCGTCAGGACGGAAAACGTCAGCGCGCCGAACGTGAAGGTGACGAGCGAGATCAGGTACAGCAGTTGGTAGCCCAACATGGTGGCGGGCTCACTTCGGCTCGTTCTGGACCGGCTTTCCGGTCACGGTTTTCAAGGCCAACAGGATGGCGCGATAGTTGTTCTTGTCGGCCTCCAATAGGATAGCTCCCGGCTTGCCGTCCGCGGCAAGGAATTCGATGCCGATGAAGTGGACCTTGCTGGTGTGGAGCAGGCCGAACAGCGCGAGCGGCGTCACGATGAAGCTGAGGGCCACCATGTCGGCCACGCGTCGATGGGCCTCCTGGCCGTAGCTGAGCGCCGTAATTTGGGCCGTCGAGAGCCGTAGAGTAGCGCGATGCGCGAAGACGGCGACGATGGCGTCGGGTTGGACGGTGAGGGTGGTGTTCCAATCGAAATCGTTGACTTTCGCTTCGACCGTACCGCCGGCATAGCGCAACTTGTTCCAGGAATTGCCGCCGGCGCGCAAACAATCGGGCGCGGCCAGCGCGAAAACCGCCATCCATGTTACTACGCGACGTTTCACAGCGACTTCAGTATAGGGCCGGCTGCCGCGGGCAGCCAACGAATTCCCGGTGAGCGGAGGGAGGTTCGGGTGGACGGCCTTTCGCGCCGATGAGCGGCGTCACGCCACGCGCCGCCCCCCGCCGCCACTCATGGAGAATTCCCGCCGCTCATCGGAAATCGGTCGCGGCGGAAGGCGCTTGCGGCTAATATGCGCATAGGAGCGAAATCAATGAAGCCCCTTCTCACGCGCATGCTGCTGCTCTCGTTCCTCGCCGGCGGCGCCATGGCGCAGAATAGCGACCTCGCGATCCTGTTCGGCGCGAATGGTCCGACGTCCGGTACAGTAGGCAACGGCGTCGTCACCGGCCAGTTTGGAGTCGGCTTCCAGATCAACTTTTCGGAGCAATTGCACGAAACGGCGGCCGGCCAGCTTTATGTGGAGGTGCCGCTGATGATCGCGACGCACTCTCTATCCACCGTCTCGAACAGCGTCGTCAACAATGAAAAAGATTCGATCTACTTCACGCCGGGCGTTCGCTGGCGATTCACGCCGCAGAAGCGGATTTCGTTTTACGCCGCGGCCGGAGCGGGGATCGGCTCTTTCGGAACTGCGACTTCCTTTGTCGGCATGGGCGTCGTCAGCAATACGAATAGTCGTGACACCACGTTTGCATTCGGCTTTGGCGGCGGAATCGACTTCCGGCTCACGCGTTTGTTGAGCCTGCGCGCCGAAGGGCGCGATTTCGTTACGCGCGCCGGCTTGGGTGAAACCGGCCGCAATCACGCGTTTTTCATGGCCGGAATCGGCTTCCATTTTTAACGCAGTACCACGGAACCACTCCCTTGCGGTCGTGGCTCATAAAAACGTCGTGGCTCATAAAGACAAGGTGACGGAAATGAGATACAGAACGATCTTGTTGATCGCTATCTTGCCCGCCGCATGGGGGCAGGCGCGACACTACAGATTCAACTGTGCCGGCAGCGGCGCTTTCCCTTGCCAGGCGGAAGCGGTGTCGCTGCCAGCGACTGGCAGCCTGACCGTGAATGCCGTGAACGGCAGCGTGTTCGTGGAGACGTGGGACGCGCAAGAGATTTTCGTTCGCGCCGAAGTGCGCGGCTCGGGAGCAAATGGCATGGCCGGTGTGCAATTGGTAACGTCCCCGGGCCAAGTCTCGGTGAGAGCGAAAGCGTCATTGTTCGTCGATCTCATCATTGAGCTTCCGTCCAACACCGATCTGACCATCTCGACCGTGAATGGCGGAAGCACGCTGCACGGTGTGACGGGAAACGTGATCGCGAATGCCGTCAACGGCGGGGTCTTCATTGTGGTTGGCGGCGAGTGGGCCGGCCAGTCTCTGGTGGTGGATACCGTCAACGGCGACATCGCGGTCGCGGTACCCGCCGATTGCTCGGCCCGGGTCACCGCCGCGGCAACGGGAGGCACGATCACCGCCGATTTCCCGGTCGAAACTACGGCCGGGACTGTGCGGGCCGTCTTCGATCTCGGCCAGCCAGGCTCATCGACCATTACCCTGGCGACGGTCAAAGGGGACATCAAACTGTGGAGCGAGGATTGAGACCGGCTATCCGCCGATGGAATACATGGGGCGCGGCGGCGGCACGAACTTGCTGGAATTGATTTCGTGCCCGAGCCACTTGCCCGCGACGTTGCGCCGGATGAGCGCGGCGATCTCTTCATCGGGCGCGCCGGAGCGCATCAGCCGCTTCACGTCGTCCTCTTCGATGGCGAAGAGGCAATAGCGGATTTTGCCATCGGCCGTGAGGCGCAGGCGATTGCAATTGAGACAGAACGGACGGCTGACCGATGCGATGAATCCGACCGTCCCGCCGCCATCGGCGAATGTGTATTCCGTCGCCGGGGCGCGCGGATCGGGATCGGGCACAGGCACGAGCGGTGCGATTTCACGCGAGAGCATCTCGATAATCTCGTCGGCCAGCAGCACCTTGGAGCGATCCCAGATTCCCTGCGCGTCGAGCGGCATGAATTCGATGTAGCGAACCTCGAATCCGTGCTCGCGCGCGAATCGCGCCAGCGGCACGATGTCGGGTTCCACCAGGTTCTTCACCGCGACGGCGTTCAGCTTGACGCGATAGCCGAGTTCCTTCACGCGCGCCAAGCCGGCCAGCACTTTGGGAAGATCGTCGCGCCGCGTGATTTGCTCGAAGCGGCCGCGGTCGAGCGTATCGAGATGGACGTTGATGCGCCGCAAGCCGGCATCGTATAGCGGCTCCGCGAGTTCCGGCAGCAGCACGCCGTTGGTGGTGAGCGCCAGGTCGCGAACGCCGGGAATCGCCGCCAGGTTCCGGATCAGGACGGGCAGGTCGCGGCGCACCAGCGGCTCACCGCCGGTAACGCGCAATTTCGTGATCCCCAGACCGGCGGCGATGCGCGCGAAACGTTCGATCTCCTCGAAATCCAGAATCTCGCTGCGCTTCTCGTAGCGCACTTCGCTTTCGGGCATACAGTAGAAGCAGCGCACGTTGCAGCGGTCGGTCACGCTGAGGCGCAGGCTGTCGTGCACGCGCCCAAAGGAATCGACGAGCGGCTGAGGGTGCATCTATTTCACGGCGAGCATGCGCTCCAGCGGTACGAGCGCGCGCTCCATCAGCTCGGGTTGCAATTCCACCCGCGGCTCCAGGTGCAGCAGGCAATCGCGCAGCTTTTCGAGCGTGTTCAGTTTCATGTAAGGGCACTCGCTGCAATTGCAATTCTCGTTGGCCACGAAATAGAACCGCTTGCGCGGCTCGATTTTGGCGAGCGAGTGCTGAATGCCGCTCTCGGTCATCACGATGAATTCGTCGGCGCTGCTGGCGGCGACGTGCTGGATGATGGCGGAGGTCGACCCGATGAAATGCGCCATGGCGAGCACCGGCGCCGGGCATTCCGGGTGCGCCACTATTTCGGCGGCCGGATGTTCGGTCATTGCCGCCGCGAGCCGGCGCGCCGGAAACGTGGCGTGCACAATGCAGGAACCCTGCCAGATCTGCATGTTTTCCCGCCCGGTTTCCTGGCGCACGTAATTGCCGAGGTTGACGTCCGGCAGGAAGAGCACGGGCTTTTCGCGGGGGATGGAATTGACGATCTGCACGGCGTTGCGCGAGGTGCAGAGAATGTCGCTTTCGGCCTTCACTTCGATGGACGTATTGATGTAGCTGACGATGACGTGATCGGGATTGCGGCGGCGGAATTTGCGCACCGGTTCTACCGGGCAAGCCTCCACCAGGCTGCAACTGGCGTCGCGATCGGGCACTACCACGATGCGGTCGGGATTGAGCACCTTGGCCGTCTCCGCCATGAACCAGACCCCGCAGAACGCGATGGCGTCGCCCGAAAACTCGCGGGCTTTGCGCGCCAACTCCAGGCTGTCGCCGATCACGTCGGCCAAGTCCTGAATTTCGGGCGCCTGATAGTGGTGCGCCAGGAGAATGGCTCTACGCTGCTTTTTGAGGTCGACGATTTCCTCGGCAATAGTCGGTGCTGAAATCATACGGGGAGGCCGGAACGAACTGATTTCATTCTAGCAATGCGGGGCGCTTCGAGTGGGGATGATAATGGGTTCAGTGCGCGCGGTGCTCATTTCGACGTACGAACTCGGACGCCAGCCGTTCGGCCTGGCCTCGCCCGCTGCCTGGCTTCGCGCCGATGGCCATGAAGTGACGATGGCCGACCTTTCGTGCAGTCCGCTGCCCGCGCCGGCCATCGCCGAGGCGGGCCTGATCGCGTTTTTCCTGCCCATGCACACGGCGACGCGGCTGTTCCAGCAGATCGTGGATCGTGTGCGCGATCTCAATCCGCGCGCGCATCTGTGCGGTTACGGATTGTATGCGCCGCTGAACGATGCGCTGCTGCGGCGCGCCGGCGTCGCCACCGTGATCGGCGGAGAATTCGAGCAGGGATTGCGCGACCTGGCGCGGCGCCTGAGCGTGGCGCGCGAGGGCGAGCGTCCCTACCGCCAACCCGAGCCGTTGATCTCGATGGCGCGGCAACAATTCCTGGTGCCCGACCGCGCGGGCTTGCCGCCGCTGGGCGCGTACGCGCAATTGCGTACCGCGGACGCGACGCGCCGCGTGGGATACACGGAGGCCTCGCGCGGCTGCAAGCATCTATGCCGGCATTGCCCGGTGGTGCCGGTCTACCGCGGCCTGTTCCGCATCGTGCAGGCCGATGTCGTGCTCGAGGATATCCGGCGGCAGGTGGCCGCGGGCGCGGAGCACATTACGTTCGGCGATCCCGATTTCTTCAACGGACCGGGCCACGCGATGGCAATCGTGGAGGCGCTCCACAGCGAATGGCCGCGGATTTCGTACGACGCCACGATCAAGGTGGAGCATCTTCTGCGCCATCGCGATCTGCTGCCCGTGCTCCAGCGGACGGGCTGCCTGTTCGTGACGAGCGCGGTGGAATCGCTCGACGATGCGGTGCTCGAAAAGCTCGCCAAGGGCCATACGCGCGCCAGTTTCGAGGAGGCGCTCGCGGCCATGCGCGCGGCCGGCCTGCCGCTTGCGCCCACGTTCATTCCGTTCATGCCGTGGACCACGCTCGCGAGCTACCGCGACTTCCTGCGCGCGATCGTCGATCTCGACCTGGTGGACCAGGTGGCGCCGGTACAGTTGGCGATCCGCCTGCTGCTGCCGGAGGGGTCGCTGCTGCTCGAATTGCCGGAGGTGCGGGCGATGATCGAGCCCTTTGACCCGCGGGGTCTGTGCTATCGCTGGCGGAATCGCGAGCCGCGGGTCGATACGCTGTGGGCGTCGATTCAGGAGACGGTGAAGCGGGCGGAGCGGCGGGGGCAATCGCGGTGGGAGATCTTCCGGAAGATCTGGGATCTGTCGGAGGCGGGGGAATTCCCGGTGGATACGCCGATGGTGTCGCGGACGACGATTCCGTACTTGACGGAGCCTTGGTATTGTTGAGCGGAGCCTACGGAAGAGCAGTTAGCTCTTGTGTGATTGGATCCAAACGACTTGCAGTTCAGTCTTGCGTCTTTCCCCACCGCAGTTCCGCTGGTGTCGGTGATCGCGGCCGCGACAGCCGCATACCTGCCAGCGCGGCTTGCGCGGTGGGAAAACACTGCGGGCGGATTGATATAACAATTTAAGATTCAATCGATTAGCAGAATTTGCTTGCATTGGTTCGACACAATAAGCTTGTGTTTATACAGCACAATTTGCTTGTACTCGTACACGGCATGATATGCTTGTAATCGTCCGCCATGCCGACACCCAACGAAAAGCTCGCCGCATCGCTCACGGTCCTTCGCGGACGGCAACAGTCCGAGCAGCGCGTTTTTCAAGCCCAGGATCTCCCGCGCGCACACCGGGAGCGGCTTGTGGCGAACGGCTTCCTCCAGGAGGTCATCAAGGGTTGGCTGATTTCTTCCAGTCCCAGCGCGCGCGCCGGCGATAGCACGCCTTGGTACGCGTCGTTCTGGGAATTCTGCGCCCGCTATTGCGGCGAGCGCTTCGCCGGCGGTTGGCATCTCTCGCCCGAGCAATCGCTTCTTCTGCACGCCGAAAAAAACGTCATCCCCACGCAGGTGATCGTTCATAGTCCCAAGGCAACCATAAAAATGAGCTGCTATTCGGCACCTCCCTCTACGATCTCAAACAGCCGAAGATGCCCCCGGCGGAAGACCTGACGCTGAGAGATGGATTGCGACTCTTCACGCCCGCGACCGCTTTGGTACGGGTCCCGGAATCGTTCTTCGCGGGGAATCCGATTGAAGCGCAGGTCGTGCTTGCGAGCATTGGCGATGTCTCCGACGTGCTGCGGCGTCTGCTGACGGGAGGACACAGCGTGGTTGCGGGCCGCCTGGTGGGAGCGTTCCGCGCCATTGGACGGGGGGATGCGGCCGGCGAGATCGCATCCACCATGAAGGCCGCCGGTTACGACGTCCGCGAGAGCGACCCATTCGTCAACCCGCCTCCAGCCGCGCCGCTTCCCGCCATGGCCCCCATCGTGGGCCGGATGCGGGCCATGTGGCAAGCGATGCGCGGCAAAGTCATGGAAGCCTTTCCACCGCCTCCCGGATTACCGGCGGATCGCGCCGCGTATCTGCGGTCGGTGGACGAGATCTACCGCGCCGATGCCTATCATTCGCTGTCGATTGAAGGGTACAGCGTTTCCGTCGCGCTGGTGGAACGGGTGAGGACGGGCGAGTGGGACCCTGAACATCACGATGCCGATCGTCAAAGCCGCGATACTCTCGCCGCGCGCGGCTATTGGCAGGCCTTCCAGGCGGTGAAGGCTAATGTGGCCGAGATCGTCGCCGGCGCTCCGGCGGGCAGCATCGTGCGCGCGGCTCATCGCGAATGGTATCGCGAGCTGTTTCAACCTTGCGTGGCCGCGGGCCTGATTGGCGCGGCCGCGCTCGCGGGATACCGCAACGACGCGGTGTATCTGCGCACGTCGCGCTACGTCCCGCCGCGGTGGGAGACGCTGCGCGATGCCATACCGGCCTTGTTCGACTTGCTCGAAAATGAGGCCGAGCCTGCGGTGCGCGCCGTCCTAGGCCATTGGCTGTTCGGCTTCGTTCACCCATACCCCGATGGCAACGGGCGCATGGCGCGTTTCCTGATGAATGCCATGTTGGCGTCGGGCGGCTATCCGTGGACCGTCGTGCGAGTCGAGGACCGCGCCGAATATCTCGGCGCGCTCGACCGGGCGAGTATCGATGGCGACATCGCGCCGTTCGCGGCGTTCCTGGCGGGATGCGTCGAGCGGGCCAGCCGAGATCGGGACGCCGCGGTGTCAAACACAGCGTCTAAAGTGATTGCGCACCGCGGCCCGGCAACGCCTTCAGAGCCACGAACATAAGGGAGTGCAATCTGAACGCATGAAGTCGACGTCGAGCTGCTGGTTGGGTCGATGAACGTCAGGCGGCCAATCTCTGATCCTGGACTACGGATGCCTCCAAGTCGTTCTGGCAGGAAAGGCAGCGGGGTGTCCATGGCACCGCAGCCAGACGCTTTGGAGCGATTGGCTCTTCGCAGTCGATGCACACACCGTACATACCCTCGGCAACGCGGTTGAGTGCTGCCCGCAAGTCTCGCCCCAACGACGTATTGCGGCTTAGGCTGCGGCTGGCCATTTCGCGCTCGCCGATCTGCTGCGTGGTGTCGGTCGGGTCTGCGCTCGTACGGACGGCGATTGAATCCCGCCAACCGGCGGGGTTCGTAATTCCTGAGAGTTTCGATTCTAAGACTTGTTTTGCGAATTGTGAATGCATGTTTCCCTCTTCAATGCCGCACTGCTTTGCAACTATCCTGCCAAGCATCTTTCCCCTGCAAATCGAGCGGCAGTTCCTCCAGGCGCGTTTTTCTCCCGGCTGTGGCGTCGGCCCTCCGGCTCTGGCTGCTGGCCGTTGCCCGCGGCGCGTCCACTTCCGCTCGCGATTTCACTACTCTGACGACGGCCCCCGCATTGCAGTTGTCAGGTTGGACACCGGCAGGGAAAGGAATAGGCATGAAGGCGAGGACTTTGATTGTGATGCGCGCGTCTCGCGGCATCGGAGCCGTCGCCGAAAACGATTGCCTCCACCGCGATCAGCCGGTTCGGCGCCATCGATGTTGTCGTCAACAATGGCCGCCAGCCTCTTCACGAAGCCGTTTCCGGGTTACACGGAGCACGATTTCCAGTTGTTCTCGGAAACCAACTTGCAAGGGTACATCTACATCACGCATCTGGCTTTCAAGCGGATGCTGGCGCAAAAGACCGCTCTCTTCAGATGATTACGACAGGCGGCGTGGAGGCGATCACGCGGAGCGTTGCCCTGGAGCACGCCAAAGAACGAATCCCGGACTCCGTCGTGACGAAACGTCGATGCCGCGTCGCACCGTTTAACACCCCGGACTCGATCGTCCTGCCGCCTTGCCAGTTTCAATAACCTGACAATGGCGCGTTGTTTGCAACTCCACCATAACCGCCTTATCGTACCGCAGCGGCCTCGTCGCCGTAATTCCCGACCTTCATCGCACTGAGTTTCCACACTGCCATGTCGCACTTCATCCGCACGTCAGGACACGTCCGCCGCGGTCGGCGAACTGCTCGCTGTCGGTGACGACTTCACGCCTTTCGTCGGCCTTCCGACATACACCCGCCGACGCGCTGGTAGCTAACTGCTTATTGTCGCGGCTGTTCCGGCCTATTACAGGTGCCAAAGACAAATGGGTCCATGCGTGCATTTCACTAAGTCGATGAAACAGCAACTTACCCAACGCTTCGGAGCCGCGATCCTCTTGCTGTCCATTTGCTTGGCAATACCTGCGAACGCGCAGACCACCGGCCACTCCTCATCCGCATCGTGGGCTAACAGCCCGTACATGCTGGGCGATTGGGGCGGGGAACGAACTGCCCTCGAGCGCTCCGGCATCGTTTTCAAGTTGATCTCGGTAAGCGACTTTCTGGAAGATACCAAAGGCGATGTTGCGAACTGGAGCCGGGTCCGCGGCACGCTCGATATCGACTTCGGTAAGGCCGAGCTGGTACAAGGTCTCACCTTCCATATCACGGCCCTCTGGCAGGCCGGAGGCAACATGGGAACCGATATCGGCAGCATCGCCAACCCCAGCAGTCTGGTGAGCGCGGACACGACGCGGCTGGATTCCTGGTGGTTCCAGCAGGCGCTAGCCCACAATAAGCTTTTCATTCGCGCCGGCCAGTTCGCTGGCCTCGACTTCTACGGCAACCAACTCTATGGCGCTTCCTACATCATGGAGCCCCTCGGTTACGCGCTCGGAAATCTGTTCGCGTCGGACTACGAGAGTTTCGACCCCGCCGGCACTCCCGCTGCTGAGGTGCGGTACGTACCAACCAAGCACATCTATCTGAAGTCGGCCATCTTCTCGGGTAATCGCAATCCCTACCACGATGACATCAGCGGCGTAAATTTCACGTTCAAGGACAACCCCGTCATTGCGACTGAAGCCGGTTATCTGGTGGATCAGACATCGTCGGCGACCTCCAAGACGTACCCCGCCAGCTATCGATTCGGCGCTACCACTAATCCCGGGCCGTTCCCCAATATCGTCACCGGGCGCGAGAGCAGCGGAAATTACCTCCTCTATTTCATGGCGAATCAGGCGGTGTATCGGGCCGAAGCCGGCAGCGACCGCGGCCTGGACGTGAATTTCGCGTTCGACTGGACTCCCGACGACATTACCAGAGACTTCTCCCAGATAACCGGAGGCCTTCGCTATCGCGGCTTCATTCCTCACCGCCGGCACGACGCTCTATCGGTCGGTGTCGTCTATAGCCGGATCAGCGGGGTGTTGAACCAGGCCCGCTCGCATGAGGGGTTGTTGCCCTTCGAGTCGGAGAAAGCCCTGGAAGTAAACTACGCGTTCCAGGCTACCCGTTGGTTTACGTTACAACCTGTCTTTCAATACTACTTTGACACCGGCGGGAACACGTTCTCGCGCAATAGTACGGTCGCCGGATTCCGGACCACGTTCGTTCTGTAAAGACGCCGCCATGAGAGACCGCAAACAAGTCATCGATCATATTGCCGACCAGAAGTTCGACGCCTGCATAATCGGCGGCGGCGCCACCGGGTCAGCGTGCGCGCTCGAAAGCCAACTTCGCGGGCTGAACACGGTGATGCTGGAAGCCGGCGATTTCGCCTCGGGCAGTTCCACCGCGTCCACCAAAATGGCCCACGGCGGTGTCCGGTACCTTCAGGAAGCCGTGACCGACCTCGACATCAACCAATACCACCTGGTGGAATCGGCGCTGCGCGAGCGCGCCCTCATGCTGCACAACGCGCCCCATCTGACGCGCACACTGGAGTTCCTGGTTCCGTGCTTTAGCCACTTCGACAGCTTTTATTACGGCCTCGGAATGAAGATGTACGACTGGATTTCCGGCAAAGCCAGCCTGCTCCCCAGCCGGTTGTTGACGCGCGAGGAGGCCCTGTACAGAATGCCCGCGATGCAGTCCAACAATCTGGCGGGCGCCGTTTCCTATGCGGACGGACAGTTCGATGATGGCCGCTACTGCATAGCCCTCGTCGACACGTTTGACAGCTTGGGCGGCGCGGCTGTGAACTATGCGCGCGTCACGGCGCTCGAAAAGACTCCTGAGGGAAGAATCGTGGCGGCCGTGGTCACCGATCAGGTTTCCAACCGAACCTTCCGGATTGTGGCGCGCGCTTTCGTGAATGCCACCGGGCCGTTTTCCGACGTGGTGCGCAATCTCGCCTCCGCCGAAGCTGGTTCGCGCATGCGCCCCAGCAAAGGCGTGCACATCATGTTCCCGCTGGACGACTTTTCGGAGAACGATGCATTGCTGGTTCCTAGAACGGAAGACGGCCGCGTCATCTTCGCCGTGCCGTGGAATGGCCGCTTGCTGGTGGGCACTACCGATACCGGCTACACGCCGGGCGAAGAGATGGTGGTGACGCGAGAGGAAATCGATTACCTGCTGCGACAGCTCAATCCCTACCTGAAGTCGCCGTTGCGTGCGGACCAGGTGGTGAGCGGGTACGCGGGGGTGCGGCCGCTAGTTGCGGCGAATGGCGTGACCGAGACCAAGAAACTCATCCGCGACGACGAATTGGAATACGATCCGAAGAGCGGCCTGATCAGCATGCTCGGCGGTAAGTGGACCACGCACCGTCTGATGGGCCAGGAAACCATCGACAAGGTTCAAGAATCGATCGGGGATGAGATTACGCCATCGCCCACCACCGACCATCCGCTGAGCGGAGCTGCGGATTACCGCTGGGACTACTGGGAAACACTCGCCGAGCAGTTCAAGGTGCCGGTTGCGACAGCGAAGCACCTGGCCCACAAGTACGGAACACTGGCCCCCGTCGTTCTCGGTCTGGTGGATTCCGATCCGTCGCTCGCGCTGCCGCTGGTGGAAGGTGAGGCGCCCATCCGCGCCCAGGTGGTTTATGCGGTGCGCAAGGAGATGGCGCTGACTATGGAAGACGTTCTCGCACGTCGAATCGGTCTCCAATTGTACGGATGGCGTCTGGCCGCTCAAGCGGCGCCTGCGGTAGCAGAATTGCTTCGTAAGGAACTCGGGTGGAGTGAAGAGAAAGAGTTAGAGGCGGTCGAGCTGTATGTGGCCAAAGTGAACCACATGCTGACGACCGCCGGCCTGGAACCTGTGGCGCTCGCCACCGGCCTCGTTGCCGGAAGGAGCTAGAACGTGTCGACTTATATCGGAGCCATCGATCAAGGAACTACCAGCACACGATTCATCGTGTTCGACCGCGCGGGGCGAATCGTCTCCGTCGCCCAGAAAGAGCACGAGCAGATCTTCCCGCAGCCCGGATGGGTGGAGCAGGACCCGGCCGAGATTTGGCGGCGGACCGAAGAGGTCATCGAAGCAGCCATGAAGCAGCAGGGGCTTCGGCCGGCCGATCTGGCGGCTATCGGGATTACCAACCAGCGCGAGACCACGGTCGTCTGGGATCGCAAGACCGGGCATCCGGTCTACAACGCGCTCGTCTGGCAGGACACGCGCGTGGACTCATACGTGACCGAGCTGGCCCGTCACGGCGGGCCTGACCGGCTGCGCGCCAAGACCGGTCTGCCCCTGGCCACCTACTTCAGCGGACTCAAGATCCGTTGGGTCCTGGATAACGTTCCCGGCGTTCGTGAGCGCGCTAATGCTGGAGACATCCTTTTTGGGAACATCGATTCGTACCTCGTGTGGAACCTCACCGGCGGACCTCGCGGCGGTATTCACATCACGGACTGCACCAACGCCAGCCGCACGCAATTGATGAACCTCGAAACCTTGCAGTGGGACGACGAACTCCTCGATGTGATCGGCGTGCCGCGTCAGATGCTGCCGGAGATTAAGGCCAGCAGCGAGGTGTACGGCAACGCCACCCTCGAATCGTTAGAGGGCGTGCCCATCGCCGGCATCCTGGGCGATCAGCAGGCCGCCCTGGTAGGACAGAGCTGCTTCCAGCAAGGCGAAGCTAAGAACACTTATGGCACGGGATGTTTTCTGCTGATGAATACCGGCGAGAAGCCTGTGCACTCCAAATTCGGGCTTCTCACTACGGTGGCATACCGCCTCGGAGAGCAGCCGGCGGCCTACGCCCTCGAGGGAAGCATCGCCATCACCGGCGCCTTGGTCCAATGGGTTCGCGATAACTTTGGGCTGATCGAGAAAAGCTCCGACATCGAAAGCCTGGCGCGCACTGTGAAGGACAACGGTGGGGTTTATTTCGTACCGGCTTTCTCCGGCCTGTACGCTCCCTATTGGAAATCCAGCGCCCGCGGAGTCATTACGGGACTCACGCGGTACACCAATAAGGGCCACCTGGCGCGAGCGGTGCTGGAAGCCACGGCGTTTCAAACCCGCGAAGTGGTGGAAGCGATGGAAAAGGATTCGGGCATTGCGCTGGACACCCTGCGCACCGATGGCGGCATGGTGGAGGACGAACTTCTGATGCAGTTTCAATCCGACCTGCTGAAGCGTCCGGTAGTGCGGCCGGTGGTAAGAGAGACCACCGCGCTGGGCGCCGCCTACGCGGCCGGACTCGCCGTCGGTTACTACAAAAATCTCGACGATCTCCGTTCGCAGTGGGCGATGGATAACACCTGGCGGCCTCACATGGATGAGAAACAGCGGGAAGCCTTGTATAGCTTGTGGAAGAAAGCCGTCACGCGTTCCTTCGATTGGGTCGACGTGGCGGCGTAGCACGGTCCTCATCGGGAGCCGTTCATTGACAAAAGGAAAATCAATATGGGTGCGAAATGCTTTGGGGAGTTCGTGGGGACTGCCCTACTCATCCTGTTAGGCGACGGCGTGGTTGCCAACGTCCTGCTGAAACGTTCAAAGGCCGAGGGTGCCGGCTGGCTGGCTATTGCCGCCGGCTGGGCCTTCGCGGTGGTATTCGGGGTTTACGCGTCGGTGGCCTGCGGCAGTCCGGATGCCTTTCTCAATCCCGCCGTAACTCTTGGATTTGCGGTCGTAACCGGCGATTTTTCGAAGTTCCTTCCGTTTGTGGTGGCGCAGATGCTGGGCGCCATGACGGGTGCGACGCTAGTGTGGCTGCACTTTTGGCCGCATTGGCGCGAAACCGAAGATCCAAACCTCAAACTCGCATGCTT